>Ga0129313_1002317_pt1 | contig 10201 bp, 11 predicted proteins | sample O1105metagenome_FD_94436 | JGI IMG/M metagenome (GOLD analysis project Ga0129313, IMG submission 94436) | Orangutan group fecal microbial communities from fecal samples from Wisconsin, USA - O1105 metagenome | ecosystem: Host-associated > Mammals > Digestive system > Large intestine > Fecal... | reverse complement strand
TAATTACCCATAATCAACAGGTAAATCCAATTATTGAAATTATTTTTACGCATAAATACATAGAAAATTGATACTGTCATTTCTTATTTTGATCATCACCTGCGGAATGTGGGTATTCAAATCATTTGTCTTTCTGTCATACTAAATAAAAATCTTTTTCCTTGCTTTGAATTCGATGACTCATATCCATAATAAACGTCTATCTTACAGTCATGTTCAAAATTATTTGTAAAAACCAAATACTCTCCATCAGCAACTACAGTTATGTCTTCCATAGAATCCTCCATTTTTATCGGCAGTATATACACGCTTGATACACGTATCTTATTATGTGCGTACAGGCACGTCAATAGAAAAAAAGATTAGACCTTTCATCTAATCTTATAATTCTGATCTTCTTGCGAAATCTACAAAACGGAATTTATCCGGTCTATGCTTTGAAATTGTATACTGAAATAAAGTCGCATCTTCTAGATATACATAAGATTTAACACATACAAGAAGGTCATAATCAAGCATATCTAGTAATTGTTTTTCTTCTTCTGTTGCCTTTACCACAGTTATTTCTTTTCTTGCGAAGCTGATCTTTAAACCTAGTTTTTTCTCAATATATTCATAGAGTGAGTTTTCTGCATCCTGATAGCTTAATCCTTCTACAATACTTTTATTAAGATAATCTTCATCAAGAATGATCTTTTCTCCCTCTATTTCTCTTATTCTTTTTACATGATACACAAGTCCATCCTTAACATAAAGTGCTTTTTGTATCTCTTCATCAGGCTTTTCTTCACTAAAGAGTATTACTATAGTTTTGACTTCACCATGAAGTGTCTTAGTCAATTCTTTAAAGCTTGTGACTCCTGATACAGGAAAAGCGATACGATTGATATCTAATACAACAGATCCTTTTCCTTTATTTTTTTGGATATACCCATCATTAAGCAAGAGATTTAAAGCCTTACGTACTGTATCTCTGGATGCATCATAGATTTTCATAAGTTCACTTTCACTAGGTAAAAGTGTGTGTGGCTTAATCTCTCCCTGCTTGATTTTCTCAAGCAGATCCTGATATATTTTCTGATATTTCGTCATAATATACCTCCTGTCTCTAGTATACATTTAATTACTTATATAGGCAAGAAATGTACGTACAAGCAAAAAGACTTCCGAGGAAGTCTTAGTCTGGATATACTAAATGTTCTTCTGTGATGTTGTTAAGAGTGTTATCCAAGAATCTTTTCGCAACAATCTTAGTAAGTGGTAAGTTCATATCTAAATAGTTACCACAGTCTCTTGCAGCTGCACCTGGCACATCACCTTCAAATTCAGCCATGAAAGTAAACATTTCAGTCACTAAGTCTACAACATCTTTAGATTCTAAATCTCCTGCAAGAATCATATAGAATCCTGTACGGCATCCCATAGGACCAAAGTAAATCACCTTTTCAGCCCAATCTTTATGATTTCTTAAGAATGTTGCCCCTAAGTGTTCCATTGTATGGATTTCAGCTGTATTAATAACAGGTTCTCTGTTAGGTGCTGTCATACGAATATCAAAAGTAGTGATAACTTCTTCTCCTACCTGATCTTTTCTAGATACATAAATACCTGGTAATAAAGTCAAATGATTGACTGTAAAGCTTGCGATTTTGTTCATGTTAGTTCTTTTCCTTTCTATCTCAAATTAGTATGAATACCAATTATATACAATAATATCAATTAACTTCACTTTTTCAAGCCCTGCTGTCTCAATATATCAATTCTCTTATCAAGCGCCTTTCTAGTTTCAGAAAGACTCATTGTAGGTTGTCCACTTAATCTTTCTTCTTCAGCTTCCAATACACTTGCACGTAATTCTAATAATTGTTTATTTCTTTTTAGTTCATCTTCTTCAATAAACATCTTATAATCATCCTTTCTGTTTCTTATTCTTTCTCTTCTTTCGATAATTCTCTATTGTCCCAAAGTTATTAAAGATATCTTCCATCATCATTTCATATACATCATGCGTGATTTCACAATCATTCACTGCACGATGTGCATGAGAATAATCAATATGATAATGATCTGCAAGATCCTTGAGTCTATAGCGTTTCAAATCTTCATGTAATAGTTTTCTTGCAATCTTCAATGTATCAATATAATCATTTTGAAAGAGGACTCCATAATCTCTTAGAAGTGCATCATAGATGAAACGAATATCAAAGCGGACATTATGACCAATGATCACATCATTCCCTATAAACTTAATATACTCTCTAAGGACATCTTTTTCTCCTCTTGCATCATGTAACATACGATTAGAAATGCCAGTGAGATTCTCAATAAAATCACTTATATAGATCGTCTTATCCTTATCAAGTAAGTCTGCAGGTAATTGATCTTTTAAAGGGTTAATGAGTTCACTAAAACGTGCTACTTCTTTATGATTGACATATTTAATAGCGGCTACTTCTATAAGTCTTTCTGCTTCAGGATCAAGTCCTGTTGTTTCTATATCTACTACAATATAAGTATCCGGATATTCTATTTTACTCTTACCTATCTCTCTCATAAAACCTCCAAAAAAGCCACATGAAGTGGCTTCTATTTCTTAGGATGTGGTCCTGCTTTTCTAATATTTTCTGGCATATGTGGATACTTTGTATCAAAGTTTGCTTCAAACATCATTGCTAGTTCATTAGCCATATCTTCATAAGCTTCCTTATTAGCCCATGTATCCTTAGGGTTTAATACATATTCTGGTACACCAGGACATGATTGTGGGACATGAAGATTAAAGCGTGAATCATAATAATAGATGACATTATCTAATGAACCATTGACTGCAGCAGTCACCATAGCACGTGTATAAGATAATTTCATACGTGAACCAATACCATAAGGTCCACCATTCCATCCAGTATTGACTAGATAAACCTTAGTACCATAGGCTTCTAGGCGTGAACCTAATAACTGCGCATAAATACTAGGATCTAGAGGCATGAATGGTTCTCCAAATAATGTAGAGAATGTAGGCTGAGGTTCACTGATTCCTCTTTCTGTACCAGCAACTTTAGATGTAAATCCAGTAACGAACTGATACATCGCTGCATCATGATCAAGTCTAGAAATAGGTGGTAATACACCAAAGGCATCAGCAGTTAAGAAGATAACTACCTTAGGTACTCCTCCTACTCCTGGAATCTGAGCATTTTGAATATATTCAATAGGATAACCTACACGTGTATTTTCAGTGAGTGTGCCATCATCATAGTCTGGTTGTCTAGTTTTGGCATCTACAACTACGTTTTCTAGTTCTGAACCAAAACGGATAGCACGATAGATATCTGGTTCTCCTGTAGGTGATAAGTTGATTGTTTTTGCATAACATCCACCTTCAAAGTTAAAGATACCTTCTTCACTCCAGCCATGTTCATCATCACCAATCAACATTCTATTAGGGTCTGTAGAAAGTGTTGTTTTACCTGTACCAGATAATCCAAAGAAGATAGCTGTTTCTCCAGTACGAGGATCCATATTAGCTGAACAATGCATTGGTAAGATATTTTCCTGTAAAGGCATGCAGTAGTTCATGATTGTGAAAACTGATTTCTTTATTTCTCCTGAATATTGTGAACCAACAATAATAACTGTACGTTCTGTAAAGTTAATAACGATAGCTGCTTCTGAGTTTGTATGATCTACTTCAGATACACAATGGAATCCTGGTGCAACAAGAATTGTATAGTCTGTTAAGCCAAAATTATCTAATTCTTCTTTTGTAGGTCTAATCAGTAATTGATGAATAAAAAGGTTCTGACATGCGAGTTCATTAATGACAGTGAATTTACGACGGTATTTCTTATCAGCTCCTGCAAAGCCTTTAAATACGAATAATTCCTTGTCACTCATATAATTCAATACTTTTTCTTTTAATGCATTGTAGTTTTCTACACTCATGGCAACATTGACATCACCCCAGGCAATCTGTTCATGTACCTCTGGTGTATCTACAATAAATTTATCATGTGGTGAACGACCAGTATATTTTCCTGTTTTTACAACTAACGCGCCCTGGTCAGTTAATAATCCTTCTTTACGCTTTAAAGCGTATTCTACTAATTTAGCAGGACATAGATTATAATGTGCTTTTCCTGTATAGTTTTTAATTCCTGCATATTCTAGTGTCTTTTCCATAAAGTAACCCCTTTCATTTTGTCTGTATAACACATTATAGCATAAAATTACTTTTTTAACATACTCTATTTCCTAACAGTTATTGTCATTTGCACAAATATTTCATTTATTTTTTTGAAATGGTTGAATTTTTGTACGAATTAAGATGTTTACTGTATAATAAAGATACATAATCTTAACATAAATGTAATATAGTTGTGATGTATGTTAAGAAAAGCTTGCTTATAATAAGTTCAGGAGGTTTTTTTATGCCAGCAGGTTATACACATTATATTTTTGGTGAACAAGTTTTAGATCAGTTAGATGAAGGTATTAAAAAAAGGATTATGCCCTATATTGATTTATATCATATTGGGATTCATGGTCCAGATATCTTATTTTATTATAATGTCTATAAAAAGAATCCTGTAAAGTCATTAGGGTTTGGAATGCATCAGCTTCCTGCTACAGATTTCTTTAAACATGCAAAGGAACTGATTAGACAGGATGCAACAGATGCATCACTGGCTTATACAATTGGATTTATTACTCACTTTACATTAGACAGTTCTTTACATCCTGAAATTGGTGTATTAGAGAATACATTATCTATGACTCATAGCTTAATTGAATCAGAATTAGATAGAGAATTACTTGTAAGAGTTGGAAGAGATCCTTTGACTGCCAATCTAACAACGCATATTCATCCTGATTATACAAATGCGCAAGTGATTGCACCTTTCTTTGATTTAAAGGCAGAAGAAGTAGATAGAGCACTTCATGATTTATTGTTTATCTTAAAGTGGCTTGTTGCCCCTACTAAGTTAAAAAGAAATTTTGTCTTAAGTGTGATGAAAGCAGGAGGTATGTATGAAGAGTATAAAGGATTACTTATCAGCTATGAGAAAGATGAACATGCCGCAAAAGATATCAATCATTTAATAGAAATGAAGAATGAAGCAGTACCTTTGGCTGTATCTCTTATTAATGAGTATGTCAAACATCTTGATGATGATTATTTAAATGAAAGGTTTACTAAAAACTATGAATAAATTGACTAAATTAGAAAAATATTGGATTTTGTATGATGTCGGTAATAGCGCCTTTATCTTACTTGTATCAACTATTATCCCAATTTACTTCAACTATTTAGCGTCTCTCGCTAAGATCAGTGAAGTCAATTACCTGGCCTATTGGGGTTACGCCTCATCTTTTACAACTCTTATTGTTGCGATTATTGGACCTGTACTTGGTTCTATTGTAGATACTAAGGGTTATAAGAAACCAATCTTTACTATTAGTATGATTATAGGTGTGATGGGCTTAGCCTTCTTATCCGTTCCTAAGTCTTGGATCATATTCTTAGGAGTATTCGTTATCGCAAAGATTGGTTATAATGCGAGTCTTATTTTCTATGACTCTATGCTTCTTGATATCACCAATGATGAACGCATGGACTATGTATCATCACAAGGATATGCATGGGGTTATATTGGAAGCTGTGTACCTTTTGTAGTCAGCTTGGTATTTGTCTTATTCTATGAAAAGATGGGTATTCCATTCCAGATGGCTATGACAATTGCTTTCCTTATTAACGCATTATGGTGGTTAGGTATGACACTACCATTATTAAAGAACTATAAACAAATCCATTATGTAGAGAAGCAAGAACATCCTATCCGTGATAGTTTTAAACGCTTAGGACATACTCTTTCTACTTTAAATGAAGATAAGAAAGTCTTCTTCTATTTGATTTCTTTCTTCTTCTATATCGATGGTGTTTATACAATCATTGAAATGGCAACTGCCTATGGCAGTGCCCTTGGGCTTAATACCAATGGTTTACTTATTGCCTTATTAGTAACTCAGATAGTAGCTTTCCCATTTGCACTCATTTTTGGTCGTTTATCTAAGAAATATCCTACAGATAAACTCATTAAAGTATGTATCATTGCCTATACTGGTATTGCCTTATTTGCGATTCAGTTAGATAAGCAATGGGAATTCTGGATCCTAGCTATTTTTGTAGGTATGTTCCAGGGCGCTATTCAGGCATTATCTCGTTCTTATTTCGCAAAGATTATTCCTGCGAAGAAATCAGGTGAATACTTTGGTTTATTTGATATCTGTGGTAAAGGTGCCTCATTTATGGGAACAACTCTTGTAGGCCTAATTTCACAGCTTACAGGACATATGAACTTAGGCGTAGCTGTTATTTCAGTGATGTTTGTGATTGGATTCTATTTCTTCCAAAAAGCTGCAAAACTTTAAAAGAAATGAGCTGTAACAAGTGCGTTACAGCTCATTTTTTAGTCTATTCTTTCAAATACCATCGTTACCTGAATCTTATCTCCTCCTAGGATTCCTTTTGATCCAGATGATGAAGTAGAAATAATATGTAGCTTGTATCCTTTTGCAGCCTGTTTATTGATTTCAGCCCGAAGATTAGTCAAACTTTTAGTACCAGAACCTGTCCCTAGAAACTTTTCAGTGAGTACAACCCGCAATACAACATACTTATCTCTATTATAGTAGAAATTGTTCTTATATGCGTTGAGTTAGCCTTTGACAGTGCCTGATTAAAGGTGTTTATTTAAAATTTTAATATTATTTACTTTAAAACCATCTAGTAAATAATCATAGTTATCAGATAATGCATCTAATTTAATCAGTTTCTTGCCTGACTTATCATATAGGATCATCGCATCTTTCTTATCAATGATTACTTGTCCAATATCAGTGATCAATAATACTTTCTTTGGATGAAATATTCTATGTATTTCTAATTGAGAATCATCTACTTTTACACCCCATATAGATGCCCAGATAACACCATATAAGCCTATGGCCCAAAAAATAGAAGAGACATACAAATGTCCCATCTCTACAGTTTCATTACCCTGCATATAGAAATATCCAAATATCATAAACATAATCATCCCTAGTATGAACTGTGCCATACAAGCATATTTCAACACAGCAGGTGCTTTAACCCTATAGTGAGTAGTACTTACATTCTTATCAATTGTTTTACTTTTACTAGATAGATGTGATATCACTTCACCAATAATGCCTAGCACAATCGCAATAATAATATATCTAATTAGAGTTCCTATCATAATATGTTCACCTCTTATATATAAATTATATTTTATTACACTTATTTCTACAAGATACAAAAAATACCCTCTAGGATCACCTAGAGGATACTCATTAACCCCAGACTTCTTCTGCGATTTCTTTTACAAGTTCTAATTTAGCCCACTGTTCATCTTCTGTAATCTTATTACCAATCTCACAAGAAGCAAAACCACATTGTGGACTTAACGATAAACGTTCAAGAGGAATATATTTGCTTGCTTCCTTGATTCTCTGAATGATTTTTCCTTTATCTTCTAATTCTGGACGTTTTGTGGTGATTAATCCTAAGACAACCTTCTTATCTCCAGATACTTTTGAAAGAGGCTTGAACCCTCCTGAACGTTCATCATCATATTCTAAATAGTATGCATTTACATTCTCTTCACCAAATAACAAGTCAGCAACACCATCATATGCACCTGAACTAAAGAATGTAGAATGATAGTTACCACGACATACATGTGTATTGATTTCTAAGTCTTTTGGACTTTGCGCTACAACTTCATTATTAAGTGCAAGTAATCTCTTCTTATAGTCTTCTAATGCAGCACCTTTGCGTCCTGTTAAGCCACATGCAAGCTGTGGATTGACCATACCACCCCATACACAGTCATCAAACTGTAATACACGGCATCCTGCATCATAGATTTCATGGACAAATTCTACATATGCTTTTACTACATCTTTTGCGAATGCATCTTCACTTTCATAAATACTTAAAGTATTTCTAAGCAGCTGTGCCCCTGTAAAGTAAGCATAGAACTGTCCTGGTGAAGGAATTGTCTGTTTAGCGACTGTATTTTCATCTTCAAACTGTTTGACAAACGTAAAGTGTTCTACAAATGGATGATGATCACAGCTGATCTTGCCTGTGACATATGTATCATCAATCATAGCAGCTTCACCATCAAATGTTGTATTACCTTCTATTGTCTTTTTATGTTCAACACCATTAAATCCCCACATGAAGTCTAAATGCCATGTAGAACGTCTAAATTCACCATCTGTGATCGTATGATAACCTAATTCTTTAATCTTTTTGATTAATTCTGTAATGCATTCATCTTCTACCTTTTTTAACTCTTCTGCTTTAATTGTATTATTCTCAAAATCTCTTCTTGCAATCTTTAGTCTTTCTGGTCTCAAGAAGCTTCCTACATAATCATATCTATCCATTAATTTATCTCCTTTTAGAGTGAGTTCATTGTATCAGAGATAGTCTGCAAATAGAAATACAAATAAATGTAGGTTTGTTATAGGTTAAAACTATGAATGCGATACATAATCACTGTACTAGTATTTAGAAAGAAGAAACAAATAAGTAATGTAAGTATGCCTTTAACGCCTAATGTATGCATATTATTAACAAAGGGAAGCATACGAACACAGGAATAGGCAATACTGAATTCAATAAGTATAGATGTAGAATGTTTCCTAAATATATATTGCAGCACAATTAATATAAGCATTAACGGTAATGATGTTTTAATTACTGATAGAATAATTTCTTTATACACAGTGATCACTCCTTTTTTTCTATTATGTATACTAATTTCAGTAGAATTATGTGATTTATGTAAGAAATGTAAATTATGTTGATTATTCCATCATAAAACCGATTATCAGGTTTTCTCACAAAGTAAACAAAGTATATTTTATACATTTTTTTAAACTTTTTCCTTAAAAGCACTTGCATTTATGTGAAATCCATAGTATATTATACGAGCGCCATGAAGCAATGGTTCCATAGCCAAGTTGGTAAGGCAGAAGACTGCAACTCTTCGATCATCGGTTCAAGTCCGGTTGGAACCTCCATACGTGTGCCCTGGTGGCGAAACTGGTAGACGCACAGGACTTAAAATCCTGCGGACTTCAAACTCCGTGCCGGTTCGATTCCGGCCCAGGGCACCATATATAAGAACGGGAAGTAGCACAGCTTGGTAGTGCACCTGGTTTGGGACCAGGGGGTCGCAGGTTCAAATCCTGTCTTCCCGACCATTTATTGGGGCCTTAGCTCAGCTGGGAGAGCGCCTGCTTTGCACGCAGGAGGTCAGGAGTTCGATCCTCCTAGGCTCCACCATTTTTATTGGTCTGGTAGTTCAGTTGGTTTAGAATGCCGCCCTGTCACGGCGGAGGTCGCGGGTTCGAGCCCCGTCCAGACCGCCAATTGGTTCCGTAGCTCAGTCGGTAGAGCAGAGGACTGAAAATCCTCGTGTCGCTGGTTCGATTCCGGCCGGAACCACCATTTTATTTATGATGCAGGTTTACCCAAGTCCGGCTGAAGGGATCGGTCTTGAAAACCGACAGAGGATTAACGTCCTGCGGGGGTTCGAATCCCTCAACCTGCGCCATTAATAAACACTACTCAGGATTCATTCCTGAGTTTTTTTTGTACTCGATTTCTAAATTAAAAAGGATAAACATCTCGCTCACCAAGCTTTCGATGTTTATCCATTTTTCTTTCTATAGGATTATAACATTCTATTTAGTTATTCCCCCTATTCTTTTAGACAAAGAAAAAAAGCTATCGATTGATAGCTTCTTAGAATATATTGAAATATAATAGACAAGCACAGATACTTGCAGCGATTGGAGCAAGTACTGGTACCCATGCATAATCCCAATGAGAAGTTCCCTTGTTCTTGATTGGTAAGATTGCATGTAAGATTCTTGGACCTAAGTCACGAGCTGGGTTCAAAGCTGGACCAGTAGGACCACCAAATGATGCTACTAAAGCCATAACTAATAAACCAACACCAATGAAACCAGCACCCTGATTACCCTTGTCGAAGATTGGTGAACCTGTAATAGCTAATGCACAGAAGAATAAGATGAATGATCCAACGAATTCGTTAATGAAACCATTTAACTTATTATTTGTTGCATCAGTAGTTGAGAATGT
>Ga0129313_1002314_pt1 | contig 10219 bp, 12 predicted proteins | sample O1105metagenome_FD_94436 | JGI IMG/M metagenome (GOLD analysis project Ga0129313, IMG submission 94436) | Orangutan group fecal microbial communities from fecal samples from Wisconsin, USA - O1105 metagenome | ecosystem: Host-associated > Mammals > Digestive system > Large intestine > Fecal... | reverse complement strand
GGTGTCAATGATACAGCTATTTCAAATTCAGCTACGCCATTTGGAGGGGTCAAGCATTCAGGCTTTGGTCGGGAAAATGGAACTTACGGTGTGGAAGAATATGTAGTAGCGAAGTTTGTGACGATTCGGACAGCTAAATAACTAGCGTATCAAAAAGCAAAAAAATAACCAAAGAAGCTAGATTCTTCCCAGCTAGTTTCTTTGGTTATTTCTACGTTATTTCTGTTGTTCTTGCTTTCGACATTCATGATAGACATGATAGAGATTTAGTTCATATTCTTTTTTGGCATTCGTTACAACAGTATCTAAAATCAACCCAGTAACTAATGAAAGTAAGGCAAGGATCATCAATCCGGTACTTAAAATAGCAGAAGGTACCCGTGTGATAAAGTGAGTCAGCATATACTCTCGGATCACTGGAACACCGGCAAATAAGCCGAATACAAAAAAGAAAAAGGTCCAGATGCCAAAAAACATCAATGGTTTGTAGTCTTTCCACATTTTAACGATCATCATGATCACTTTAAATCCATCAGAAAATGTATTCAGTTTCGATTCACTGCCTTCTGGACGGTCTCGGTAATCGATCGGCAATTCGACCAATTTGAATTTTTTGTCTAAGGCATGGATCGTCAGTTCAGTTTCGATTTGGAATCCGGAACTCATGATCGGGAAACTTTTGACAAAAATACGATTAAATCCTCGATAGCCTGTCATGACGTCTCGTATTTTTGTTTTATATAATCGTGTGATTGTGTTTTTCACTAAATTATTCCCAAAATCATGAAACGGACGTTTGTTTTCGTCAAAGTAAGTCCCATTTGAAAGTCGGTCACCAATTACCATATCCGCTTCACCTGAGCGAAGTTTATCCAGTAATCCATGCACCGCTTCGGCAGGATAGGTATCATCACCATCCACCATGAGATAGTAATCTGCATCAATATCAAAAAACATTTGCCGAATGACATTTCCTTTCCCTTGTCTTGGTTCTTTTTTGACGATTGCCCCACACGCCACGGCAAGTTCATAGGTGGTGTCAGTCGAATTGTTGTCATATACGTAAATCTCTGCTTCCGGTAATTCTCGTCTAAAGTCTGCAATGACTGTTGAAATCGTCGCTTCTTCATTATAACAAGGAATCAGAACAGCAATTTTCTCTTGTTGTTCCATTTTTCACTCTCCTTAAATCATAGAAAACAAAATCTCTATTAAGAATACTGTATCAAATTCTTAAATGCTAGTACCTAGAGAGAATTTTCACTTCTTTTTGTTTCCATTGTAAAAAGCCCCGTATAAAACCACTATTTTTATATTAATGGTGATGGCTGAGGCTTCGCTTTATTAAATCAATTCATTCTTTTTTCTTGAAATCTCTAACACGGTGCCGGTATACGCATCCGCTAAAAATTCGTAGCAAATGATTTCGCCATCTTCCAGGCGGGAAATCCCTCCACGATAAGCTTTGGAATGGATCGCAAATTTTCTAGTCGGTTCTTTTTCAAATGAGATCCAAGACCCCTCGATGGAGCCTTCTTTTAAGAATGATTCTTTGACTTGTTCTAAGACTTGATCAGCTGATAACGTTTTCTTACGTTGATACAAAACCATTGAAGTGATGCCACTGATTAAACCAAGTCCGATACCTATAGCAAGACCGTTTTTAAAATTATTTGACTCACATTCTTCAGAATACATACGTCTTACCTCCTTCTTTGTCCAAAAAGATTATCTTCATTTATTCTACCATACTCTGTGTTTTTCTTAGAAATAAATAACCGCTATCAATTAAAATAAGCTATAATAAATGTGAGTGATTGACTAAGAGCAATACAAATTAGTCAGTCAACTATAAATTTGAGAGGAGCATAGTCTGAATCTTAGGCGAACTTTATTATGGATGAAAAAACATTTCAACGAATCAAAGAGTTAACAGAACTTCAAGGAACAAGTGGTTTTGAACAAGACATTCGTGCGTATATGGAAGCGCACATGGAACCCTTAGTGGACGAATTACAACTAGATGGTTTAGGTGGAATCTTTGGCTTACGCCAACATGAAGAGGCAGATGCCCCACGTGTGATGGTTGCGGCTCATATGGATGAAGTAGGATTTATGCTAACCCAAATCCAGGACAACGGTTTATTCAAAGTTGTACCTTTAGGTGGCTGGAATCCGTATGTGGTTTCTGCTCAACGCTACACATTGAAGACTTCTTCTGGCAAAAATTACCCATGTATTTCTTCTTCTGTTCCACCACATTTATTACGTGGAACAAGCGGCCAAAAATCAGTGGAAGTGACAGATATCTTATTTGATGCTGGTTTTGAATCACGTGAAGAAGCAATGAGCTTTGGCGTATTGCCAGGCGATACGATCGTACCATTCGCTGAAACCATCAAAACGGCTAATGGCAAAAATATCATCAGTAAATCATGGGATAACCGCTATGGTTGTACAATGGTGTTAGAAGCGTTAGAAGCGCTGCAAAATGAAAAACTAGGTCATACATTGATCGCAGGAGCAAACGTGCAAGAAGAAGTTGGCTTACGTGGATCAAAAGCTTCTGTCAACAAATTCAAACCTGATTTATTCTTTGCAGTCGATTGCTCAGCAGCAGACGATACGGTAACGAAAAAAGGGACATTCGGACATCTAGGTGAAGGAACGTTGATGCGTATCCAAGACCCAGGATTGATCATGTTACCACGCTTGCGTGAATACTTATTAGACGTGGCTGAAACAAACAACATTCCTTACCAATACTTTGTCTCAAAAGGCGGCACAGATGCAGGTGCGGCACATACACAAAACGAAGGAATCCCAAGTACGGTGATCGGAGTCGTAGGACGCTACATTCATACACATCAAACAATGTTTAGCATTCGTGACTTTGAAGCAGCAAGAGAGATGTTAATCCAAACATTAAAAGGATTAGACAAATCGACTGTCAATACGATCGTTTACGGAAAATAAGAATACATCCTTTAAACGAAGTGAAACGAGAACCATGGATCGTGGAACAGAGATAAGCGAAGGATAGTATAAATAGTTAAGAAGAGGCTGTGAAAGAAGCGTTTAGCTCCGAGCGAATAAGAGAGGATTTTTTAAAATAGCTCCTCATATTTTAGAAAATCATCGCTTATTGTTGAGGAGTTGCTTCTTGAACGCCGTGAATCAGAGGTCGTGAAAACATCGGGTAGCTCTGATGACAATAAGCCTGAATTTTTTGAAACAGCTTCTCATGTTTTGGAAAATTCAGGCTTATTTCAAGGAGCTGATGTTTGAACACCGTTTATTCGCTTTTAGAGATACTAGAAGAGACTGAGACAAGTTTTGTCTCGGCCTCTTCTTGTTTTGACGTCAGTCAGTAAATACGGGGGAAATCGGTGAATCGTTTTTTTGGTTGAAGCACCTGAATTTTTTGAATACAAAAGTGAGGACTGGTTAGGAGTTGGTGACTTTTAAAGAAAGGTGTATAATTTAAATATAAGAAGAAAAGAGGGACAGCAATGATTATTCCAAAAAACTTAGAAGAATTAGCAGGTTACGTTGAAAAAGGGAACAGTGTCTTTTTCTTTACCGCAGATTGGTGTGGCGATTGTCGCTTTATCAAGCCTCAAATGCCAGAAATAGAAAATGATTTTGCCGCATGGCGTTTTATTGAAGTCGATCGTGACAAATACATAGATGTAGCCGCTGAGTGGAACATTTTTGGAATCCCAAGTTTTGTAGTGATCAAAGACGGTAAAGAATTAGGTCGTCTAGTGAATAAAGATCGGAAAACAAAACAAGAAATCGAGGATTTTTTAAATCGTGTGACGAACGGCTAACATCTGGATATTTGTTAGGAGGGATCAGGATGGAACAAGAATATAAAAATATTTTGGTCGGGATCGATGGAAGTGAGCAAGCACTTTCTGCCTTTAAAAAAGCAGTTGAGGTTGCTCGAAGAAACGACGGAACCGTCTATGTAGCAAATGTGATCGACCAACAATTTTATAATTTCATGGGCTATGTCCCAATAGATCAAACGCTAGTTGACCAACAAACAGAAGCAGCGAAACAAATGATCGAAGACTGCAAAGCTTATGGAAAAACAGTTGACTATCAAAAAATCGAAGGAATCGTCGCTTATGGTTCTGTTAGAGAATCAATGGCAGTCAACTTACCAAAAAAATATGCGATCGATTTGATCATGGTCGGTCAATCAGGATTAAATGCGGTTGAACGATTTATGACAGGTAGTGTTTCCAGCTATGTCATCCGCCGAGCACCATGTGATGTCTTGATTGTCTCTGATGAAGTGGAAAACAACACCGACAATTAAATACGTTAACTAAGAGATAGTGATAGGCCTAGCTCTGAGAAATAAGCCGGAGAATCCGAAAATAGTTCCTCCTATTTTTGGGATTCTCCGGCAAATTTTCTGATAGAGTGACTTTTTGCATGCTGTTTACTCGTTTTTAGAGTGAAGGGCAAGATATCTTTCACAGGCTCGTTGCTATTGAAAATTCTTGCGATTCCATAACTAAGAAAATAGTTGTTCGCACTTTTTTTGAAGAATGAAAAAAAGCATGCACAAAAACTTTTTTTTTGTTAAGATAAATGTCAGCAAAGGATAATGGAGGAAAAAACATGATTTTTGCTTATAATAAAGCGCACGTGGGAGATACCTTGATGGTCATCGTCTCAAATGACAATGGAACCGAAAATACGGTCATCCGTAAATGGAATGTTGCTCAAATCAAAGATGAAACAGGACAAATCGTTGGCTGGAATTTTTTCCATATCTCCGACCATCTTACGATCGAAGGTAACGGACAAGTCAAACTAACAGAAGAACAAATTGCACAGTTGAACCGCTTGATCAAAGAAGCTGGTTTTGAAGAAACGTTAACAGAAGAAAATGAACCAAAAATCGTTGTTGGCTACGTCAAAACTTGCGTACCACATCCTGATTCTGATCACTTATCGATCACTGAAACACAAGTAGGAAAAGAGGAAGTCTTACAAATCGTTTGTGGCGCTCCGAACATTGAAGCAGGACAAAAAGTCGTTGTTGCCAAACCAGGAGCTATGATGCCTGATGGAATGATGATTTGGCCAGGAACATTACGTGGGGTTGAAAGTCACGGAATGATTTGTTCGGCAAAAGAATTACAATTACCAGATGCACCGAAAGAAAAAGGGATCCTTGTTTTACCAGAAGATGCAGTGATTGGCGAAGCATTTCCAAAATAAGCAAAAAACAGCACAGTTGCCGAGCAACCGTGCTGTTTTTGTATAGGAAATTAGTTATTAGTTACCAGAGTTCTCTGATTGGCTTTGTTTTAATGCGGATTGATCAATTGTTAATTGAATTGTTGTTGTTTTCTTTTCTTTTCCGCGATAGTAAGTGACCTTCACTGAATCGCCGACTTTTTTCTGATACAAGACAGATTGTAATTCTACACCAGAAGAAACATCAGTATCATCGATTTTTGTAATGACATCATATTGTTTCAAGCCAGCTTTTTCTGCAGGTGTCGCCGGTTGAACGCTGGTAACAATCACACCATTTGTCACAGATTCAGGAATTTTCAAGATTTGTTCTTGTTGTTGGGTTGAAACGGCTGAAAGGTCAACCATTGTGATCCCTAGAGCAGGACGGGTTACTTTTCCATCTTTTTCAAGTTGGTTGATAATATTTACTACATCGTTACTTGGGATCGCAAAGCCCATTCCTTCCACGCTTACACCTGATGAAGAAGCAGAAGTACTTGCAATTTTACTTGAATTGATCCCGATCACTTGACCTTCGATATTAACTAATGGACCACCAGAATTACCAGGGTTGATCGCAGCATCTGTTTGGATCGCATTGATATTGACCGTTTGATTTGACTCGTTCGTGCTGGTTACTTGGCGATTCAATGAAGAGATAATCCCCGAAGTCACAGAGTTGGCATATTCAGAACCTAAAGGAGAACCAATTGCGATCGCCGGTTCACCTACTTTCAATGAATTAGAGTCACCAAATGAAGCAACTTTGTTCACTTTATCTGCACTGATTTTCAAAACGGCTAAGTCAGAATAAGCATCCGTCCCGACTAATTCAGCTTTGACTTTTGTTCCATCTTTTAATAAAACTTCTAATCCTTGTTGGCCTTCCACTACGTGATTATTCGTTACGATATAAGCGGAATTACCACTTTTTTTGTAGATGACACCACTACCTTCACTAGAAGCCTCTAGGTTGCTATCATCAGAACTTTCTTGTTGTTGTTGGCCAAACAGTTGCCCAAAGCCGTTGGTCCCTTGATTTTGGCTTTGAAGATTGATAACAGATACCACCGCATCTTGGACTTTATCGACCGCATTCGTAATATCTGAATCGACATTGACTTTGACATTCTCAACGACAGTTTCGCCCGCTGAATTTTGATGACCACCCGAATTTGACGCTGCGTTTCCAGAACCCATGACAGCATAAAAAATACCAGCCGTTACCAAGCCCCCAATAATTCCACCGACTAAGCCTAGACCCAGCTTACGCCAGATTCCATTATTCTTTTTCATTTTTGGTGTCACATCTTTTCTCTCCATGTGATCTGCCTCCATTTATCATTTTCTTCTATCTCTAAGTATAGACTTATTTGTTAAGATTAGTCTACTTGGAGACTATGAACTTTTTATGAAAAACTTTAGGAAAAATCATTGCGTTCAGATGAAAAAATAAGAAAAAAGTTTTCCACAAATCCTGTGTAGAAATCAGCGGAAAACTCGCAGAAAAACAATACACTTTTTTATCCACAAGATGTGGACAACGTGGATAAATCGGTGCAAAACATACGTTTGCTTAAGAAATACTTATAAAATAAGCCAGAATCATCGTTTTTTCTGTGGATAAACCTGTGGATGATGTGCATAACTATGTGGGAATCTTTAAATAAATAAAAAATAACTCGCTTTTTCTTTTAGCAAACATTTCGTTATAATAGAAAAGAAGGAAATACGAACAACGAACAATGAAAAAGACAAATGAAGGAGTAAAGCAATTGAATATCAAAATCATTTCAGTCGGTAAACTAAAAGAGAAATACTTGATTCAAGGAATCAATGAATACGTCAAAAGGCTGCAAGCATACGCTAAAATCGAACGAATCGAAGTCCCCGATGAAAAAGCACCTGAGAACTTGAGTGAAGCTCAAATGCGCCAAGTCAAAGAAAAAGAAGGCGAGCGGATCTTGAGCAAAATCAAAGAACAAGAATACGTCTACGCACTAGCGATCGAAGGGAAAAATCCAACCAGTGAAGCTTTCGCCAAAGAAATCGACCAACTAGGAATCCAAGGGAAAAGCCAGATCACTTTTGTCATCGGTGGTTCACTCGGCTTAAGCGAAGCCGTCATGAAACGCAGCAACGCCCAAATCTCATTTGGTAAAATGACCTATCCCCACCAACTCATGCGCTTGATCCTCGTCGAACAAATCTACCGCGCTTTTCGGATCAATGCGGGTGCTCCGTACCACAAATAATGATATTTTTTCGAATAAATTCATTATAATTAATATGATTTTTCTTGGTATTGCGATGATACCGTAATATAATCAAAGTGTAGATTTATTAATTCAGGATGTGAAATTTGTGGATAAAAAAAATGTCTATTTGAGAAAGGGGAAGCGAATAACCAAACAACAGAAGAAGATACAGGAGGCGTTTAATAATACTCGAGAAGTAGAAATTATTCCTGCTAAGGTTACTAATTCTGATATCAGAAAAAAAAGAGTAGCTGCATATTGTCGGGTAAGTACTTATGCTGAGGCACAATCAGGAAGTTTTGAGTTACAAATTCAAACCTATAAGGAAAAAGTCTTATTAAATCCTGAATGGGAACTTGTAGACATTTATGCTGATAGAGGTGTTTCCGGAACTACAATCAAAAAAAGAGAAGAATTTAATCGAATGTTAGAAGATTGTCGTTTAGGTAAAATCGATTTAATTATTGTAAAAAGTATTAGTCGTTTTTCAAGAAATACAGTTGATTTTATAACAGTCACTAGAGAATTACGAACATTGCCTAACCCAGTAGGAGTATTAATTGAAGATTTAAATTTGAATACATTAGATTTAGCTACAGAAACATTGTTACTTTTTACTAGTGCAGTAGCACAAGCTGAAAGTGAACAAAAAAGTGAAGCAATATTGTGGTCTATTGTTGAGAGATTTAAAAAAGGATTAGCCATTATTCCCACACATAATCTATTGGGTTATAAAAAAGATAAATTTGGAAAAGTAGTCATTGAAGAATCAGAAGCAGAGGTTGTTCGATTTATCTATAGGAATTTTATTGAAGGCGTTTGTGCTATTGATATAGCTAACTTATTAAATGAGGCAGATATTCCTACAGCAATGGGTAGGAAGTGGAAATCTTCCTCAATTTATCGTATATTGAGAAACGAGAAGTATTATGGTTTGGTAATTATGCAAAAAACATATACAGTTGACTGTTTTACGCATAAAACAAGAATTAATCGCGGTGAAAAACCAAAATATCTTCTTAAAAATGGAGTACCTGCGATTGTTTCTGAAGAAGAGTGGAATCTAGTTCAACAATTATTATCTAATCCACATAACAGTAGAAATAATAAGATTACTAAAGATATTGAGAAACCTAAAACGTTTATTTCTACCATTAAATCAGGTGTATTTAAAGGATTTATAGTAATTGATGTAAAATGGACAAAAAAAGAAATTGCTGATGTATTATCGGAAGGAGAAAATATATATTGAATAAATTAAATTTTGATGACTATAATTTTGAAGTAATTAATGTTGAAACAACTGGAAATTATTTGTTGACTCTTAATAAAAATTCTATAACATTTGATAAGTCGATTGCAGAAGCTCTAGGGTATTCGAGTCATATAAGACCTTTGCTAGATAGGGAAAATAAAATCTTTGCAATTCAAGCTTGTAAAGCTAATTCTTTAAAATCTATTCCTTTTTCAAAATCTGAAAGTCAACAAAAAGGAAGTATTAAGATGCAGTATGGAGCACTTAGAAATATTTTGAGATCATTAATGAAAGATAAATGGAAAGAAGAAATGAGATATCAATTGGAAGGTGAATTGATACCTGATAAAAAAGCTATGATTTTTGAATTAGAAAAATTCAATGAACTACCTCTCAAATCTAGAAAGGGAAATTAGGGCTTTCATTACCATTATGTTAATGAGATAAATATAATTTATAGATATATTATTACAGTTTTGAAGTTCAATCATCCAATAAAGATGATTGGACTATTTTTGATGCTATAATTTCTAGATCGTATGAAATAGAGTCAACGAAACATTAATCTGAAAGGATATTTTTGTATATATACTAAATCAACGGACTTGGTGTAGCTGGTGCATCAGGATTACTAGCGTTATTATTTCCAAGCTACTTTGGTACGGTGGATGAAATGGTTGTTCGAGCGTTATTAAAAACTGAAGAATTTAAAACTGATGAAAAAATAAAACAAATGAATCCACAAAATTTGAAGATAGAAGATGCAGTATATTTAATTGATATCTATCGTAAAAAAGCAAATCATTTAAATAAAATTTTTAAAACTTACAGCTGGACACCTAGAAATATTGACGTTATTCTATGGCATTTCCGGTAGTATTAGTTATCTGAAATAAATATAATTTGAATTATATATTATATCCATGAAGTCCAATCTTCTTTATAGAAGATTGGGCTATTTTTTTATGGCAAAGGAGGGAAAAGAAATGTTTCAAAATAAAGGACAACGTTATGTCACAAAGGGAGTAATGGACAGTTTGCCGGTGGAATTACAAACTTTATGTTGGAATTTAATCGATCAAAACGTTCAAAAGAAGCTTCCTTTAGACTATCTTCAAATCTTTGAATTTTCGATAGAAAAAGGAAATCAAAAGTTGGTTCATCGTCAAGAAGAACCGGAAGAAAGAAAAGAGTATCTGGTTTCACCTAAGCTTCGTTTGAAATCAGTGTCTCAAAAAATATGGGTCATTGATTCGGGTGAGTATCAAACGATGTTATTACCAGAAGAATACTGATATCTAAAAGAAAGGAGCGAAATGACTTGTTAGAAACGGCTATCGAAGTACTGGAAAAGTGTGCACAGCTGGTCACTGCTTCTGAAGAGTGGGGCTATGAATCCGTTACGATGGAAAAAGAGGAAATTGAAATGGGTACGCTTCCT
>Ga0129313_1002313_pt1 | contig 10236 bp, 8 predicted proteins | sample O1105metagenome_FD_94436 | JGI IMG/M metagenome (GOLD analysis project Ga0129313, IMG submission 94436) | Orangutan group fecal microbial communities from fecal samples from Wisconsin, USA - O1105 metagenome | ecosystem: Host-associated > Mammals > Digestive system > Large intestine > Fecal... | reverse complement strand
GTATCCCTCTACTTTCATGTGACCTTCATTGAATGTCGAATGAATGGTTCCATCATTCATCACATGTTCAATATATCCGACTCTCTCTGAGGACTCTGTCCAATACTGTGTTTCTGCTGCGTGAACCGATGTAGTCGGTAATGCAGTTAAAATCGTGGTCAGGGCAAGAATCCCTGTACACACTCGTTTCCATATCTTCTTCATTTTCTACAATTCCTTTCTTTTCAATCAAAAAAGACGTCCGTCTGGAACGCCTGCCGTTGCTTTATGCTGTTTGCTCCCTGCTGTCATGCAGGGTATGGGAATCTCTGACCTGCCGAAAGAGAAGAGGTTCCCGGCTCCTTATTGTCTTTTCGGCTGGTAATCTGCTGGTAAACAAAAGGGGTAGGGTGTGGGGAGGGGAAACACAAAAAGACTGATTTCTCATTGACCGCCAACGGATAGACTTCTCCCTTGGTGTCAAAATGCCTATCGTTCCTTGCTTTTTTCCCGTTTCCGGTATAATTCCAGTGCTTTGATAATGGTTTCTTCCATTTTCTGCTGTGTAGTTCCCGATGGAAAGTATTTTTTCAGTCGGTTCTTCGGGATTTTCCACTGCTCTACCTGATTTGGCTTCTCTTCTGACATAATCGACAGCAAAACATCTTCATTCAACCTGCCCTCTGCTGAAAATTTGCGGATTTTAATTGCCTGTGCATGACTTGGGGTACAAGCCTCCGACTCCATGGTGTCGTACAATATCTCCTGTTCCTCTTTCGGCAAATAAGACAATTCAACGGCCGGACGCATGGCAATTTTCTTATTATCGACCATATCAAGGATTTCAGGAATAAGGTTTGTCAATCGAATATATCTTCTAATTTGATCCTTGCTTTCCCCTACCTGTTCTCCAAGCAATTCATCAGAGCGTTTTCCTCTCAACTTTGTAGCCAATGGCGACGAAGTTAAATCTGTTCTCTGTCCCTGTCTTTTCATAGCGTCCAACTTCATCTTGTAGGCAAATGCTTTTTCGGATGGTAAGATTTCTTCTCGTTGTAGATTGCTGTCAACCATGACCACCACGGCTTCATCATCGCTAAGATTTCTTACGATACATGGCATTGTCTCTTTGCCTGCCAGTTCACTTGCCATTTTTCTTCGATGTCCAGAAATCATTTCATATCCACCTACTGGCTTCTCTCTGACAAGTGCCGGAACTAATACACCATGATCACGTACACTCTCAATTGTCTCCAGCATCTTGTCATCCATTTTCACTTTAAATGGATGATTGGGAAAATCTGTAATCTCATAAATAGAAATATTTTTGACATATTCCTGATTCTTCTGATCTCTTTCTTCCTGCGTTGTGAATAAATCATCTGCTGAGGGAAGATTCATGTTTATTTCTCTGCTTTTCGCCACACTGTATCACCTCTCGCGTAAATTCCGCATATGCCTGCGCTACGGTTCCGTCTTTGTCATAAGTATAAATACTTTTTCCTGCCGCACTGCTTTCTGCCGCTGTGGTAGCTACTGGAATAACCGTCTTGAAAATCCGGATATGCTTTCCATACGTTTCTCTAAGATTATATGCCGTTGCTCTGGCAATCCTGGTCCTCATATCTGCTAATGTTAGCAAAGCTCCATCAATTTTCAATTCTGGGTTGAGCTGTCTTTGCACCTTACCGATTGTTTTCATAAGCTGTGTCATACCCTTTAATGGCAAATATTGAGCCTGTACCGGAACAATTACACTGTCTGCTGCAGCTAACGCATTGATAGTCAACATTCCTAAACTTGGCATACAGTCAATTAAGATATAATCATAATCCTTCTTCAAATCTGACAGATACAGCTTTAACGTCTGCTCTCTGCTCATTGCATTAACCAGAGAGATTTCCATGCCAGATAACTCGATATTGGTTGGAATAATGTCTACTCCTTCCTTGTGATGTAGAATTCCTTCATTATAAGCAAATGATTCATCTTGTAAAACTTTTTGCATCTGTGTTGCCAATGTAACTGGAAGATTATCTGCATCAGTCCATCCTAATGCTGTGGTCAGATCTCCCTGTGGATCAGCATCCACCAGCAATACCTTTCGCCCTTGCTTTGCAAGACCAATTCCCAGATTTAATGTTGTAGTAGTCTTGGCTGTTCCTCCCTTCTGATTCGCAAGAGCGATTACTTTACACTTGGTCATATGGTTGCCTCCTTCCTTGAAAAATTTAATAGCCAATCCTTTTTACGGGACTGGCTATGTATAAAAATGAGCATGAAAAACCGACTGATTCTTGGTGAACCAATCGGCTATGTATATAAATTTTTATTAGCTTATACTTTCTAAAATAGTATCCACATCTGTCATAAATTTACGTGTTATCGCTGACTTCATTAACAATCCCTTTGTAAATGTAGTCTCTACACTTTGTCCAAGTTCCTTTTCTAATCTACTTAATCCATCTCTTGAATCTTCTTTTATCAAATCTTGAGATTTCCTTTCAAAATCCCACATTTCCATAAAAATTTGTTCAAAAATATAGCTGTCAGAATTTGATAAATCATTAAAGCATTCTGCTACGGCAATTGCAAGTTCTTCATCAAATACGTTATATCTTTTATTTTCACATTTATAAATCTTATTCATGTTTTTTTCTCTCAATGCATTCATAAAATTCCTTTTATTCATTGCATACATTTGCACTTTACTTTCTCTGAACTTTTCTAATTTGGTATATATTTTTTGTTCACTCTCCAATAATTTATCTTGATTTACTATCATACTCCTTACTCTCGTATCTTCTATATCGCTCTCACACATCCTTTTCAAACATATTTCAACCCCATTATTTAATTTATCGTAATCAATACATTCAGGCAAATCATATGCTAATTCTCTAGCATATATAAAATTTTTCATTAAATTAATATATTGCTCAATGGAAAGATCTCCACTATATGCCATTTGTAAAACAATTGGAAAACCTTCCTTTATCACTTCGTCTTCTATCTCTGGCAATAAGCTTTCTTTTACAATTTCTTGCGGCTCTTCAGCTTGATTAATTTTTATACTTCGATCAATATCCATATTGATATTTTCTTCATTCCATTCACCATGTATAAGCCACTCTCGTACACCTTCAATCATATATTTTTTGTTATAATAAATCGGGTACATTTTTTCCACTTCAGAGTCCTCGAATAAATTTCCATACTTAGTAGGTTTATTAATTTTTCCAGTCTTTAACACTAATGTATATGCCAAAAAAGTTTGATAATAAATTTTTATTGTTTCTTCGACTCCCTTGTCTTTCAATATTACATAAATTCTTTCAAAATCTTGTATTGCACATTTTACGCTTCTTATATTTTGGATATCGCCTTTTACAAACAAATCCTTCAGTATTTCTAAATTCTCTTTTAAAAATTTTTTATACATTTCATTCTCAGATTTATACTCTTGTATAATTTGTTCAAATATCTTTTCAAAATCTGGAATATTTTTTATTGTTCGAATGACAATTTTTTCTTTTATTTCTGAATAGTGAATTTGTTTTTTTTCTTCCTTTATATCTTTCCTTTCTATAATCTTTTCTTCATTCGCAACTATAATTGTTTTTATTTGCTTATTCTCACAATATTCGTTTATACATCCTAATACTGCTATTTCATCTAATGTACATCTCTCTAAATCATCAAAAACCAAAACCAATTTTTTTCCTGCCATTTCATTTTCAACAGGAATATATTCACTTGGATTCAGCGAAAAAACTTTTTCCACATTAGGAATTTTTTTCGTAAATTCTGTTGCAATGGAAACTATTTTTCCAAATTTACTTTTTCTAATTTTTCCTGAAACTTCCTCTACTTTTCCAGTTGCTTTATCTACACGCTGTCCTATTTTTTCTGCCGCTTCTTCTGACACTCCTGGAAGTTCTTTCACCATTTCTTCTACATTCCCACCCATATTTAACAACATCTCTTGAAAATAAGCTTTTCTCACTTTTTGATTTATATCATTTATATTGGAAACTCCAAATAATGAGATTCTAATAAATATATACTCATTTTCAAGTATTTTGGCCAAAACATTTTCAATTAGATAGGTTTTCCCAGATCCCCATCCACCTACAAACATTAATGCTCCATATACATTTTCTTCTCTACAATAATATTCTAATTCATCTAATGTTGACATCCGTTACCTCCGTATTATCTAAAGTATATCCTTTATAACCTGACTTTCTCCGTTAATTATACCAACTCTTCAACCCCTATACACTAATTTTTCACGTTCCATAATAAAAAAGCAGGCGATGAAAAGTCACAAAACCTCTTCATCCACCCGCTTTTCACCTATACTACCACCACTACCACTTCCACAACATCTGGATGTTCAACCACCCACATACCACAAAATACCACCTGTTTTGTAACCTTCTCATGCTAGGAGACAAAATATTCCACTGCGTTATCGGGGAACATCTCCTTGAACTCTCCGTACAACTGAGCTGCAAGTGTTTTATTATGAGCGATGACAAGCGTCGGTTTCTGTAATTGCTGAATCACATTTGCCATCGTAAAAGTTTTTCCAGAACCCGTAACCCCTAGTAAAGTCTGGCATTGATTGCCTTCCTTGAACCCTTTTACAAGCTCTGCAATCGCCTGTGGTTGGTCTCCGGTTGGCTCATATGGGACTTTTAATTTAAAAGCATGTCCGCCCTGCGGGCTGCTTTTATGAGCAAGTAGCTGATCATTGTCAGCGGATTGCGAATGTCCTTTTTCTGCATTCATGGTAAATCCCTCCATTTGTGACTTTTACTATGACCAATATCAGCCAAAAATTCGTATCCAGATTCGTAACGAAAAGCTTATTTTATGGTGAATAGATGTCCTTTTCACCTCGTTACGAATAAAAGTCACATTACGTAGTATCCCTGTGGGAAAACTGATTTTTGCGGATAAAACAGCACTCGGAAATACCTGATGATACCAGGCTCCGGTTCTGTCATATTTTTACTGTTTATTCTTGTAACAGTCCCTATTATATCAGACATTTTTTTGAAAGTATATAGATGAAGGCAAGAAAAAAGTACAAATGTTCGATTCTTATTTGTACTTTTTTCTATCACTACTATTCTATTTTTTATCACTTAACTCATCACTAAAGTAACAAGAATGCGGTGTGACTTTTTTCAGACTGTCATGCGTTCTGGTGGTATATTCTCTTGGTCTGATTGCATTGAAATTTTCATTGTAATAATCAGTAAGTCTCTGTCTGCGATCCAGATCATAAAACCGTGCAAGTTCTGAAAAGTTTGGTTTTATATCACTCAATTTGTACCGGCTACAATCAAAAAAATCCATGGCACACCTTTTCTTACATAAAAAGTATTATCTTGGATCAATGTATCCGGGTTTCACTTAATATCACTAACTTCTTTCTTCATTTTCCAAAACCTTCAACTGATATCTCATGTCTGCCACCGTGTACACTGTGATGAAAGCCTTCGGATCAAGATTATTGATGTAATTCATGAGTTTCTGATACTCATTTTTATCTACGATCGTAATGATCTCGTGTCTTTTATCTAAATTGTACGCTCCGATGGCATCATAAATGGTTGCTCCACTATGAAGCTCATACAGAATAAAATTCCGAAGTTCTTCTTCATACTTTGTAATAATACATACTCTTCGTTTCAGATTCTGCCCGAAGATAAAATGGTCTACCACTATCCCATTAAAATAAGTACCAAGAACACTTAAAACCACCGTCTTCTTATCATATACAAGTGCTGCCGAAAGCGCCACGCACATACCGGCTAAAGACATGGCTTTCCCCAATTCGATGTGCAGATATTTATTCATGATCTTAGCCACAATATCAAGTCCGCCGGAAGAAGCATTCATATTAAAGAGAATGCTGAGTCCTACACTGACTACCAGAACATAACAGAGGACATCCAGTTCCTGGGTTTTTGTCAGGGAACCGATATTCGGGAAAATCCGTTCAAAAAGACCGATAAATACCGGCAGTAAGATACTGGTATACACGGTTTTCGTACCAAATTCCCGTCCACATGTTATGAATCCGATGATCAAAAGAACAACATTCAGGACCATCGTGATCACTGAAAGCGGTAAAGGTATAAAATTCGTAAGAATAATTCCAAGACCGGAAATACTGCTGACCGATGCATGGCTCGGCACCAGAAAGAAATAAACCGCTGCAGCGATAATTGCCACTGCAGCGGTAAGTGTAAATAGTTCCCATACAACTTCTTTGCAATTGATTTGTTTTTTCATTCCCAAACCTACCCTATCATGACATTTTTATAGAACTGCTATTTTACTCCTCTGATCGGAAGGACTTGCAGTTCTATATATACAAGTATAGCATATACACAAAAAAATTGATAGTATTTTTTAATTTATGTAAATTTTGTTGAATCCTGTTGTTACTGTTTTTTGAATCTTATTCGGCAATTGCATTTCCGGTGTACAACTGATAATATTTTCCCTTTTCTGAAATCAGTTGGTCATGGGTACCTCTTTCGATAATGCGTCCCTGTTCCAGAACCATGATACAGTCGGAATTCCGAACCGTAGACAGACGATGCGCGATTACAAACGTAGTACGTCCATGCATCAGTCTGTCCATACTTTCCTGAATAATACGTTCAGTACGCGTATCAATAGAGCTTGTTGCCTCATCCAGGATCAGTACCGGCGGATCTGCAACTGCTGCTCTGGCAATTGCAAGAAGCTGTCTCTGTCCCTGGCTTAAGTTTGCCCCATCCCCGGTGATGACCGTATCATATCCTTCCGGAAGTCTGCGGATAAATCCATCTGCATTTGCCAGTTCTGCTGCTGCAAAGATTTCTTCATCTGTTGCATCCAGTTTTCCAAAACGGATATTGTCTTTTACCGTTCCTGTGAACAGATGTGTATCCTGCAGTACAATTCCAAGGGAACGTCGCAGATCCGCTTTCCGAATCTTGTTTATATTAATTCCATCGTAGCGGATTTTTCCATCCTGAATATCATAAAACCGGTTGATCAGATTTGTAATGGTTGTTTTTCCTGCTCCTGTCGAACCTACAAAGGCAATTTTCTGCCCCGGCTCTGCATACAATTTCACATCATGAAGCACGATCTTATCATTATTGTACCCGAAATCCACACCATCAAATACTACATTTCCCTTAAGCTCAATATAATCTACCGAACCATCTGCCTGATGTGTATGCTTCCATGCCCAGCATCCGGTACGTTCCTTACATTCTATAAGTTTTCCATTTTCTTTTTTCACATTGACCAGAGTCACATAGCCGTCATCTACTTCCACTTTCTCATCCAGAAGGGTAAAGATACGCTCTGCTCCTGCAAGTGCCATTACAATAGCATTCATCTGCTGGCTGACCTGGTTGATCGGCATACTAAAGCTTTTATTGAATGTCAGAAAGCTTGCCAGTCCACCCAGTGTAAATCCTCCCACACCATTCAGTGCAAGGGCGCCCCCGACAATCGCACAGACTACATAACTGATATTTCCGATCTGCGCATTCAAAGGTCCGAGGTAGTTTGCATAGGTATTCGCACGGTCTGCGCTTACAAAAAGTGCCTCATTCAGCTCTTTAAATTCTGCCTTACTTTCTTTCTCATGGCAGAAGACCTTGACAACCTTCTGTCCATTCATCATTTCTTCGATAAATCCATTGACCTTACCGAGATTTCTCTGCTGTTCCAAAAAGTATTTTCCACTCTGCCCTGCTGCTTTTTTCGTCCCGAAAATCATAATTGCAACCATGACCATCGTCACAACTGTCAGTGGGATATTTAAGATCAGCATACCTACAAACACACTGACGATCGTAAAGCCACTGTTGATGATCTGCGGAATACTCTGGCTGACCATCTGTCTCAATGTATCAATATCATTCGTATAGATCGACATGATATCTCCATGTGCATGTGTATCAAAATATTTGATCGGGAGTTTTTCCATATGCTCAAATAATTCGTTACGCATGTTCATCATCATTCCCTGTGTAACATTGATCATAATCCGGTTATATGAATAGGTCGCAATAATTCCAATCCCGTAAAATACAGCAACCCTTCCGATCGCATGTGCAAGCGGAGAAAAGTTCGGTGTGCCACTGGATAATAAAAACGGTGTGATATATTTGTCGATCAGATCCCTCGTAAACATCGTCCCCTGTACATTTGCAATAACTCCTACAAAAATAAGAATAAAAACCGCTATACAATGAAGCTTATAATCACGAAAAATATAATTCATCAGTCGCATAAGTAATTTCCCAGGATTTTTCACCTTTTTCGTTGGTCTTCCCATCGGTCTTGGCATTATGCTTCACCTCCGTTTTCATCAAAATCTCCTCCGCCCTGAGTCTGCGATTCGTATACTTCGCGGTAAATTTCATCGGTCTTCAGCAATTCTTCGTGTGTACCAAATCCATGAACCTGCCCTTCATCCATAACGATGATACGGTCTGCATCCTGCACACTGGATACACGCTGTGCAATGATCAGCTTTGTTGTATCCGGGATTTCTTCACGGAATGCACGGCGGATCTTCGCATCTGTAGCAGTATCTACCGCACTGGTACTGTCATCCAGGATCAGGATCTTCGGTTTCTTAAGCAGTGCTCTTGCAATACACAGTCTCTGCTTCTGACCACCGGATACGTTGTTTCCTCCCTGCTCAATGTGGGTATTATATTTATCCGGGAAACGCTCAATGAATTCATCTGCACATGCAAGTCTGCACGCCTGGATACATTCCTCGTCTGTTGCTTCTTTATTCCCCCAGCGAAGATTATCCAAAATACTTCCTGTGAATAATACATTGTTCTGTAATACAACCGATACCTGATTTCGCAGAACCTCCAGATCATACTCTTTGACATTTTTCCCACCGACCAGGATTTCTCCTTCCGTCACATCATACAGACGGCTGATCAGATTGACCAGGCTCGTTTTCGCACTTCCTGTACCTCCGATAATTCCGATAGTCTCTCCGGAATGAATTTCCAGATTGATATTTTTCAGTACTTTTTCTGCACTGTCCTTTTTATAAGAAAAATCTACATTTTTAAATAAAATACTTCCGTCAGCCACTTCATAAACCGGGTGTTCCGGATTATGGATATCCGTTGTCTCATTCAATACTTCTGCAATACGGCGCATACTTGCCATGCTCATAGAAATCATGACAAATACCATAGACAGCATCATCAAGCTCATCAGGATATTCATACAATAAGCAAGAAGACTCATCAGTTCCCCTGTTGTCAGGGACTTCACTACGATCATCTTCGCACCAAACCAGCTGATCAGAATGATACACGTATATACAGTAAGCATCATGATCGGTGCATTCCACACAACATTTTTTTCTGCTCTTACGAAAATATCGTAAATATTTTTGCTGGCACGCTGAAATTTACCGGTCTCCTGTTCTTCTCTTACATATGCTTTCACTACGCGGATCGCAGATACATTTTCCTGAACAGACGCATTCAGCGCATCATACTTTGGAAATGCCTGCTGGAAATATGCCGTCGCATGACGGATAATAAAAAACAGAATCGTTCCCAGAATCAGAACAGCCACAAGATAAATGCTGGCAAGTCTCGCATTGATCGTAAACGCCATTACCATCGCACAGATCATGCTTGCCGGTGCACGCATCATCATGCGAAGGACCATCTGATATGCATTCTGCACATTGGTCACATCCGTTGTCAGACGTGTAACCAGTCCTGCTGTACTGAAATGATCAATATTCGCAAAGGAATAGGTCTGAATATGATCAAACATTGTATTTCTAAGATTTTTTGCAAATCCGGTTGAGGCCTTTGCTCCGTATCGTCCTCCTGCCATTCCGGCAAGCAGACCACAAAATGCAGCCACGATCATAATTCCACCAACTTTGTAAATATGGTGAATATCGCCGGTATTAACACCCTTATCGATAATAGATGCCATCAGAAATGGAATCAATGTCTCAAACAATACTTCCAGAATCATAAAAAACGGTGTCGCGATCGATGCCGCTTTATATTCTTTTACTTCTTTTAATAAAGTCCGAATCATGAATTCTCTCCTCGTATTATATAGTAGTAGTTTTTAGAGACCCTCTCCAAGGTCTTTATTACTTAAGTCATAGTCTTTTCTTTACCTTTTCTATAGGTTCGACTATGATATTTAAGATGCTGTGGATTG
>Ga0129313_1002308_pt1 | contig 10252 bp, 10 predicted proteins | sample O1105metagenome_FD_94436 | JGI IMG/M metagenome (GOLD analysis project Ga0129313, IMG submission 94436) | Orangutan group fecal microbial communities from fecal samples from Wisconsin, USA - O1105 metagenome | ecosystem: Host-associated > Mammals > Digestive system > Large intestine > Fecal... | reverse complement strand
CCTGGTGGTCTCTTACACCACCTTCTCACCCTTACCCTGCCTATCCCTAAAGACAAGCCTGGCGGTTATTTTCTTCTGCCTACACCTACTGTCACCAATAGCTTCTATTTTCGGAAGTGGGATGCTCTGCGCTGCCCGGACTTTCCTCTCGTCTTACCATGAAGACCAGCGACACGCCGGGGCACTGCTTTAACTAACATACTTACTGATGTGCAAAGATACAAAAAACTTTTCAAACTATCATATTATTCCTGCCTTTTTTATATTTCATCACTTGCTTTTCATCTCCTTTAATGCTTCAAATGACATTAAGATTCGGAAGAAAAGACATGACTTGGTTAATATTTTTTTAGAGTTAAAGCTTATTTAGTTTTATATATATAATTATCTTTTTACTTCCAAGTACTGAATAATTGTAAATTTAGCAGTATTCTTGTTTAAGAGCCGTTAATATGTTAATTTAGATTGTTAAAACGGGATAAAAAACGATGTATATTTGACTGTTTCTCGTTTTTTGCGCCTATATTTGCAATCGAAATAAACTGGGCACACCAGCAACAATAAACATTAAAATTAACAACACAAAAAATTATACATTATGAGAAAAGTAAGTAAATACGTTTTGGCTGTGCTTTGCGTCAGCTCACTCGCATTCTCAGCAGGTACATTTATGAAAGTTCATGCAGCAGCTGCACCTTCTACAACATCTGCAGCTCCAGGGCAGCCTGTAGACCTAACCTATGCGGCAGAAAAGGCACTGCCTGCAGTGGTTCACATTAAATATGTTCAAAACTCTAAAGTACAGACGGTCGATGTACAGAGCGACCCATTCGGTGGATTTTTCGACCCATTCGGTTTCTTTGGTAATCCTAACGGAGGACAGGGTGGCACCCGCAAGCAGAAGGTACAGACTCCTAAAAGAGAGGCTACAGGCTCTGGTGTTATCATCAGCAGTGATGGCTATATCGTAACCAACAATCATGTAGTAGAGGGAGCCGACGAACTGACAGTCACACTCAACGACAATCGTGAATTCTCAGCTCGCATCATCGGCACAGACAAAAGCACAGACCTCGCCCTTATCAAGGTCAACGGCAAAGACCTCCCTACTCTTCCTATCGCAAATAGCGACAACGTGAAGGTAGGCGAATGGGTTATTGCAGTGGGCAACCCCTTTGGACTGAACAATACCGTCACAGCAGGTATCATCTCTGCCAAGGCTCGTTCTCTCGGCGCCAATGGCGTGGAGAGTTTCATACAGACCGACGCTGCCATCAATGCAGGCAACTCAGGTGGCGCACTGGTCAACACCCAGGGCGAGTTGGTGGGCATCAACGCAATGCTCTACTCACAAACAGGCTCATACTCAGGCTACGGTTTTGCCATCCCTACTTCTATCATGAACAAGGTCGTTGACGACCTGAAGAAATACGGTAGCGTACAGCGCGTAATGCTCAGCATACAGGGCAGCGATGTTCTTAACTACATCAACGCACAGAAAGATAATGGCAAGGAGGTTGACTTAGGCACCAACGAGGGTGTTTACATCGCCAAGGTAGACGAAGACGGCAATGGTGCCGATGCTGGTCTGAAAGAGGGTGACGTCATCACCAAGGTGGATGGCAAAAAGGTGACCAAGATGGCAGAACTCCAGGAGGCTCTCAACGGCAAACGCCCTGGCGATAAGATGACCATTACCTACTTACGCAACAAGAAGAACTTCAACAAGACGATTACGCTGAAGAATGCTCAGGGCAACACCTCTGTCATCAAGAGTGCAGACCTCGACGTATTGGGAGGCACCTTCCGCCCCATCACCGAAGCACAGAAAAAGCAGTTGGGCATCAACTATGGTGTGGAAGTAACCAAGGTGGGAGCAGGTGCACTGAAGGATGGTGGTATCTCTCGCGGCCTCATCATCCAGCGTGTGAACGATGCCAACATCACTTCACTCGAGGATCTACAGAAAGCAGTTAAGAGCGCTTCTACCAGCAAGGAACCAGTGCTCTACATCCAAGGCATTTGGCCTACTGGCAAGAAGTCATACTTCGCTGTACCACTGCAAAAAGATTAACACTGCAGTCGGAAGTGATAAATAATAAGGAAAAACAACCTATCAATAAAAATATAGCAGGTATTTGAGAAAATATCTGCTATTTTTTTGCTCATTTCCACAAAAAAGCGTATTTTTGCATCTACGAATAAAAATAATACTAACCATGAGACAACTTAAAATTTCAAAGTCGATAACCAACAGAGAGAGTGCATCACTTGAAAAATACCTTCAAGAAATCGGACACCAAGACCTGCTTACCGTAGATGAGGAAGTGGAATTGGCTCAGCAAATCAGGAAGGGAGACCGCAAGGCGCTTGAAAGGTTGACAAAAGCCAACTTGAGATTTGTTGTTTCGGTAGCCAAACAATACCAAAACAAAGGACTCAGTTTGCCCGACCTTATCAACGAAGGAAACCTGGGCTTGATAAAAGCTGCCGAGAAATTCGACGAAACAAGAGGATTCAAGTTCATATCATACGCAGTCTGGTGGATTAGACAAAGTATTTTGCAGGCCATAGCAGAACAAAGCCGCATCGTACGCCTCCCACTAAACCAGGTGGGAAGTGTGAATCGTATTGCGCGAGAGCTCAACAAGTTTGAGCAAGAAAACGAGCGCAGACCCAGTGTAGAGGAAATGGCCGACCGCATAGACCTTCCTGAAGAGAAGATAGCCGACGCCATGAAGATGAACACGCACCATGTGAGCATGGACGCTCCTTTTGCCGAAGGCGATGACAATAGTCTGCTGGACATCTTGCCCAATAACGACTCACCTGCTACCGACAACGAGTTGGACAGGGAGTCGCTCCGCGCAGAGATTAGCCGCGCTCTCGATATCTTGAACGACAGAGAGAAAAAGGTAATCAAGGCATTCTTTGGCATCGGCACGTCCGAGATGACGCTTGAAGAAATCGGAGATAAATATAATCTCACTCGCGAAAGAGTTAGACAAATCAAAGAGAAAGCTATTCGCAGGTTGAGACATAACACTAAAAGTAAAACGCTGAAATCCTACTTAGGACAATAAGACATATTTCTATAACAGAAGAAAAAAATGAAACTTACAAAATCACTATTTGCAGCGATTGCTGCCACCCTACTCATCGCTATCAGCATGCAAGCCAAGAACGAGATGAAGCGAATCTATATCTTCGGCTTTGCATCTTCATTCAACGATTCTATCGTATGCTTTACCGATGTGCAGGCTGTTGACTCTGCATGGCTCAATAGCAAGAACAACTTCCTCGTGGGCAGAGAAGATTACTCCTACCAGTTGCGCGACTTCTTACAGAACGAAGGTTATAAACACCCCACCTGTATGGTGAGCTATGACAAAAACTTGAAGAAGCTTACCAAGAAATACAACAAGATGCGTAACAAATATAGTGCGCAGCCCAAGAATACAAAGAGTAAGAGCGGCATCAAGGAAGGAGCAAGCTCTAAATATCAGGTGAAGCTGATCGGCATGGATCGCTTTGTATTCTCTGGTATCAAGCCCTATGACAGCAACGAAGAAACTGTAGAGCAAAAACCAGCCAAGAAAATCAAGGCAAAGAAAGCCCTAAAGCAACAAAAGAAAAAGCAACGTAATGCAGAGTGAAATGTTTTTTAGCATTGCCGAACTCGACATCAAGATTTGCTTTGCCGAATCGCGATATAACGGCATGCACCTCATACCTTCTTTAGAACCCTTCAGAGTAGAACATCTGAAGGGTCAACTTTTTTTTCAACTCACCGTAGACGATTGTCTACACCCCTACCCCAAAGATAAACGAAAACGCATTAGATCTTTCGATACTGGCAACGGAGATACCATCGTCGATAAGCTCGACAATGGTGGATATCAATATATCATCAAGGATATTCATGGCAATGCCTGTTGCTTACTGCAAACCAACAAAGACTTCAACGACTGCCGATGCGCCCTGAACGGCAACTTCAATATGCGAAACTTCGGACTCAATAATGCGCTCATGCTGATTTTTGCTTTCGCAGGAAGCAAGATAAATACCCTCTTGATACACGCATCACTGGTGAGACAGAACGGATATGGTTATGCCTTCATAGCAAAGAGCGGAACGGGAAAGAGCACACAGGTGAGCATGTGGTTGCGCTATCTGCCTGGATGCGACTTGATGAACGACGACAACCCCATCGTACGCATCATCGATGGTATACCTTATATATTTGGTAGTCCGTGGAGTGGCAAGACACCTTGCTATCGCAACGTGAAAGCAAAACTTGGTGCCATCACACGCATAGACCGCGCACAAGATAATTGGATAGAAAGACTATCGCCGACAGAAGCTTTTGCTTCCCTACTTCCCTCGTGCTCTTCGATGAAATGGGATATCGATATCTTTAACAACATCTGTAACACCATCACCCGCATCATCGAGATTGCCGACATCTACACGCTGCACTGCCTACCCAATCGAGAGGCTTCCATCGTATGCAACCAAACCATCAGAAAGATGTAAACACCCCTAAACAATTAAACATGAAAGAGCAGATTATAAAAGTAACGGAAATACAATTCCCCAATGCACAATTTCTTCCAGAAATCGTCAAGTTGCTTGACGAGGGACATACCATTACCCTACAGCTCAGAGGGTTTTCTATGCGTCCTTTCCTGGAAGATAAGCGTGACAAGGCTTTACTTGCCAAACGTGCTGAATATCATGTGGGCGAACCCGTATTGGCAGAAATCAATAAGCGTCAGTATGTGCTACACCGCATCATCAAGATAGAAGGAGAACAGGTGACACTGAAAGGCGATGGCAATCTCTGCACAGAGAGTTGCAATATGCAGGATGTCAAAGCGGTCGCTGTGGGATTCTACAGAAAAGGCCGGCAAACACTCGACAGGATTGACGGCAGAAAATGGAGAATCTATTCTTCCATCTGGACTGCGCTGGATCCATGTCGAAGGTATTTGCTGGCCTTTTATCGCAAAATCTGGATTCCGCTGTGGGGTACGGTATAAGTATATGTAAAGACACGTAGAGAAAAAGATTTCGGCTCACCCGACAAAGTCCGTGGCAAGGCTAACCAAAATATCAACGATACGCGGTAGAATGTCATTTAAGTTTGTTACCTTTGTTTTATGAAACATGAAGCAGACATAAATATGTACAAGGGGTTAGCCTCCTATTTCCTTCCAGACGGTGTGCTGGAGTATTTTGACGTGGTAGACTTTGCCGAAGAGCCAGTCCCCGGAGATAACCTTTATCGCAAAATACTTCACCTTTATCTTGACGAGCGTGACAACCGCCCGTCCGCAATGTCAGAAGCCAAGCCGAACGGTTTTACTGAGGAGCGTTGCATCCTTGACTTTCCGATACGCGACCGCCGGACAATATTGCATGTGCGCCGTCGAAGATGGACAACTCCCGACGGTCACAACTATATAGTGCCGCTTGAAAGCCTGACCCACGCCAAGACGCAATACTCGAAAGAGCTTGCGCTTTTTTTAAAGGCGGCGGATGGACAATGAGCCGGTGACCGCAAAATCCCTGTCGCACACATACATGATAGACGGTGGCACGTTTGAGAAGAATTACAAGGAAGTGCTGAGTGACTTCCGCACATGGGCACCGCGTGACCACGCGTCCGACTGGGTGCTGCTTCCCGACAACATGGGAGCTCATTTAGGCATGGACGAGACTTCGTTTTGCCATGAGGTGTACACCATACTTCACAACAAGGACGGGCATGGGAAAAAGCACACTGTCATTGCCATAATAAAAGGCACAAAACCGTCAGATGTTGTCAAGGTGTTGATGTCGTTGCCGGAAGAGACGCGTCTGAAAGTATCTGACATAACCATGGACTTGTCGAACAGCATGGGATCCATAGCAAAGTCCGCATTCCCCAACGCCGTAATCATACGCGACTGTTTCCATGTCATCCAACGTTGCGGAGAAGGCATTGAGGAGATACGCTTGCGGTTGAAGCGCGAGGCTGTCAAGGAACAGAAGAAGGAGAAGGCGGAGTTCAGGAAGAAGCTGGAGCGATTGGCCAAGCAACGCAAGGCTTACCGTAAGAGGCACAAGCGTCCAAAAGGTAAAAAACGTGGCCGTAAACCCATGCGCCTTTCCACACGTTTCGTCCCATCAACTCTTGACAACGAAGAGACCAAGGTGGAAAGCCTGACAAGGTGCAAGAAACAAATGCTCAAAAGCCGTGACAAATGGACAAACGCGCAAGAGGAACGTGCGAAACTGCTGTTTGACATGTACCCCAAATTGAATGAAGCGTACAGCATCGTAAACTCATTGAGATGTATTTTCAAGAACAAGAGTCTCACCAAGGAGACTGCCAAGGAAAGACTGCATAAATGGTACGGCAAGGTGACAGAGGCAACTTTGAGGGAGATTAAATCCGTCAGGGACACAATAAAGGCATATGAGGATGAAATCCTCAATTACTTCATGTCACGAGCCACCAACGCATCGGCGGAATCACTTAACTCCAAGCTGAAGGCATTCAGAAGCCAACTGCGTGGAGTAAGGGACATTCCGTTCTTTTTCTACCGTGTATCGTTGATATTTGGTTAACCTCGCCACGGACTTTGTCGGGTGAGCCAAGATTTCTCTACGTGTCGGCTATAGTTTGGTCTACTCCAATATCCCAGCCTGTTTCCATTGTTCGGCTAACAGTTGAGCATCACGGCTCGCAGTTTCTTCATCCACCTCATACTCTGCCATCAGCAAATCTACCAAGTCGCTTACTTCAAACTCCCTTTCCTGAATGTTTTTCCACAAATAAGCAGAACTTTCATTCATACTGATGATATTGCTGAAGTCTATATTCTCTTCTCCCTCTGCCACAAGAATATTTTCCCCACAGACAGTACGAAGACTAAATCCAGTTTTTGCTTTCATATTTCCTTATTATCTTTATGTTTAGCCCATGCTGCCCCCTTTTACAGAAGGCAGCCATCAGCTTATTTTAAATGTTCATCAAACCAATTCACGATTTGGCGCAACAGATGATGACGTGTATTGCCACCATGTATGCCATGATTTCGGTTGGTATAAAACATCTCCTTAAAGTCTTTGTCAGCTTGCACCAGTGCCTCTGAATATTCGAAGGCATTCTGTGGATGCACATTGTCATCGGCCATACCATGACAAAGCAGCAAAGCACCATGCAAGTTGCCTACACGCTCTATCGGATTGGTGAGATAACCATCAGCATTCTCCTGTGGTGTGCGCATATAGCGCTCCGTATACACCGTGTCGTAGTAACGCCAGTTTGTAGGAGGAGCCACCGACACGCCCGCGTGGAATACAGGGCGACCCTCGCTCATACTCATCAACGTACAGAAGCCTCCAAAGCTCCAGCCCCAGATACCTATGCGCTGCTTGTCTACAAAAGAAAGTCCAGCCAAATACAAAGCTGTCTCTACCTGGTCTTTCGCCTCCAGGTCGCCCAAGCGCAAGTAGGTGCATTTCTCAAAGTCTGCACCTCTACCACCTGTACCACGACCATCCACACATACGACGATAAATCCTTCTTGTGCCAGATAATAGTCGAAGGCTCCACCATTACCCATGCTACCTGTACTCCACGCATCCATTACTTGTTGGTTGCCGGGGCCAGAATACTGGAATTGGATAACAGGATATTGCTTATTAGGATCAAAATCAAGCGGCTTCACCATCCAGCCATCCAGCACCACTCCTTCGGAAGTAGTAAAAGTAAAAGGCTCTCGCTTTCCCCAATTGTATTGTGACACCTTGGTGAGTAGTTCCTGATTGTCCTCCAACACTCTTACCACCTTTCCACGATTGGTACGCGAAGTAAAGACATAAGGATGACTATAGCTACTCCAGGTGTTAAAGAAGTATCGATAATCACCTGAGAAGACAGCAGCGTTGTTGCCACTCTGGTTGGTGAGTCGTTCTATCTTGCCATTGGCATGCGCCACATACACCTGTCGGTCGTGAGGACTTAACATGCAGGCCTGGAAATAGATGTCACCCGTCTTCTCATTCATACCATAGACATCCGTCACTTCATAGTCACCTTTTTCTACTTGTTTTATCAGTTTACCACGGATATCATAGAGATAAAGGTGCATGAATCCATCGCGATCGCTTGGAAGCAAGATATATCGATTGCCCACATACGTCCATTCCACCACCTCTTCCTTCACATATTTGGGAACACTCTCCTTGATGAGCAACTGAGCTTCTCCAGTGAAAGGATTGAAAGAATAAAGATTCAACTCATCCTGATGTCTATTCATCGTAAAGGCTATCATGCTCTTGGCATCAGGAGCAGGCTTAAGACGTGGAATATAGCCATCGGTGGCTAAGGGGACATTCATACGAGCCGTGGTCTGGTTTTTCACATCATAGCTCCATAGGCTCACCACAGAATTATCTTGTCCAGCCTTGGGGTACTTATAAGAGTATTCTCCGGGATAATCAGTATTTTCTGTCAACGCAGGTTTTTGTCCACAGAACAACTGCAAAGAGTAAGTCTTCACCTTCGACTCGTCATAACGTATCCAGCTCAGAGCCGTTCCGTCAGCATTCCAAGCGAAGGACTTATTGAAGCCAAATTCCTCTTCGTTTACCCAATCAGGAATACCATTGATTACCTCGTTAAATTTACCGTCGTGCGTCACCTGTACCTCTGTCTTACCATCGGTAATAAACAGATTATTCGCTCTCACAAAAGCCACACGACGTGAATCAGGCGACCAGGTAGCTACCTGTTGGTCTTCGCCTGCCGACAATTTATCCAAAGACTTGCTGGCAAGGTCGTAAATGAAATATTCTGCTGTGAACGAACGGCGATAGATACTCTTACGCTTGGTCAAGACAAGCAATCGCTTGCCGTCAGGACTCAACACATAGCCATCAATCGTCTGAAAAGGAGCCTTACAGACTTCTGCATCAAACAAGACAGCCACCTGTTTGCCTGTCTTAAAAGAATAACTCACGATTTGCTTGCCATCCTTACTAATGGAAGCATATAGGTCGGTGCCCTCTATCGGATTAACACCACTCACATAAGAAGCAGCAAAACTACCCGTAGTAATTTCTTTCAAGTCTAATTTCTTAGCTGCCTGAATAGATGACACCATCATAAAGGTTGCGATAAGTATAATCAGTTTTTTCATAATCAGTCTTTGTGCAACGCCTTGATAGGAGAATTGTCCTTACTCTCAAGCAGCTGACGAACAGTCATCTTGGGATTACGCTTCATATAGCTGCCAATGGTTTTTACATAACTACTGGTAAAAACCTCCTTATTAAGCGCTTTATTAGCTATCCACATGATTTTTCCCATGTGTAAGTCTCTGTCAAGTTGCGAACGACTCTCAAAGTCGTCCATAGGATAAATGCTCAACAGATAGAAAGTAAGACAATCTGGTACAATATAAGAGCGTGTCATAGAAGCTCGCTGCTGAGAGGAATAGAATTTTTTGTATAAGGGATATTCGCTTCCCATATACTTATCCAGCGAGATACCTACAGAATGTTCACCCACAACAATGCTCTGATCGAGCGCTCCTATCTGCGCATAGAAAGATGGATGCTGCAACTCGGGCAGCCAAGCATTCAAGCGCTCGAAGGATTCCTTGAGCTGCTTGTTGATGTCATCCATATTGGCATATTCTGCCTCAGCATCAGCAATGAGTGTCTGCAGCGTGGAATCTTGATAGAACATCAAGAAGCGATTGCTGATATTGGCGTCTGTAACCGTGCCCAATTGGAGCATCTTCTCTATGAGCGTACGAGTTTCTATTGGATAATCGGTGTTCATCTGCTGCAAGGCAGAGAAGTCACCAGTAGTGAGATAACGGCTTTCCAAACGGTCGTAACGCTGTACCGAGAGTACAGCAGTATCCATTTCTTCATTCGGCTTAAACTTAAATTCGCAAGCCGAACAAATAAGCAGGATCGCCGCCAACAGTTGGGTATATTTAAAAATATTTTTCACTTTGTCGCTATCTATTAACATTACGTGTGCAAAAATACTAAAAAATGTGATAAAAACAAAGCGTTTTTGCTAATATTTTTAAACAAAAAGAGCCATAAAGAACAAAAAGAGTGTATTTTTGCTCATTATGGCTCTTTTGTGTAGTCATTAGCGTATCTCATAATAAACCTGAACGGGTTCTTCGTTCTGTTTCTTCCATTCTTTCATCCAGCGATACCATTCTTTTTCACCCTT
>Ga0129313_1002307_pt1 | contig 10252 bp, 9 predicted proteins | sample O1105metagenome_FD_94436 | JGI IMG/M metagenome (GOLD analysis project Ga0129313, IMG submission 94436) | Orangutan group fecal microbial communities from fecal samples from Wisconsin, USA - O1105 metagenome | ecosystem: Host-associated > Mammals > Digestive system > Large intestine > Fecal... | reverse complement strand
TCGGCAATATAAGTAAAGTCCCCGACAATAATATTCGGATTTGTAATCGTCGGCTTCACATATATTTCTTTATCATACCCTGCAATTGGATGGATTGTATTGGGGTTTGGGTGTTTTCCATCTTTCATCTTAACTACCTCTTCAACTTCGAATTATCAATTTCATTTAATAACAAATTTCACGAACTAACTACATTGTCAAAATATTCATTACAAGATTCACCATTATATCTTTTTCTTCTGGTCTTGACTCTGAAATCATAAGCGTAATCGCAACCAATGCTCCATCACTAATTATCTTATTATCATCTCTATATAAAGCATTATTACGAGCAAGGAATTCCAAAAACAACGATGCTGCAATTCGCTTACATCCATCTGCATATGGATGATCCTTAATCATAAAATATAATAGATTAGCAGCTTTTTCCTCTAATGACGGATATACATCTCCACCAAACACACTCTGATAAACTGCTGCCAGAATACCCTCGACTTTACCATTTTCTTTCTCCACTCCGAATACATCTGATTTAAATGAATCCTCCATGTGTGAAACCATTTTTTTACATTCCTCATATGTTATTTTATATATAGGCCTATTTCCCACTGGTTTTTTAAGAGATTGATGATCATATTGGTCTAAAAGCATTAATGCATCTGTATACAAGGTAACAGCCTTTAAAATGTCTGATTCTTCAACCTCCAATGTGCTTGCAAGCATCTTTGTTTGAATATCAACAGTTCTTTCAAGCGCTTGTAATCTTTTTTCATTAATAGCATAACCTTGAATCACATACTTCTTTAAAACAGAATTAGCCCATCTACGAAATGCGATGCCGCGTTTTGAATTAACACGATATCCCACAGATAATATCATATCAAGATTATATATCTTGGGTTTTCGTCCTCCGGAACTTTTATCGGAAATACCGATAGAAGTCTCATTCAACTCGCCTGACGATATAATATTATTGATATGTTCACTTAACGTTGCCTGTTTTACTTCAAACAATTCTCCCATTTGTTTCTGTGTTAGCCAAACTGTTTCTAATTCGGGACTTAACTCAACTTCAATATTTATATCGCCATCTGTAAATAAAACAATTTCATTTTTCAAAAAAAATCACCTCCTATAATCGCGCACGGGATAATCTTGCCCTCGTATCCATATCCATCTTCACTGTCATTATACCGATTCCGTTGTTCATTCCTGGTACTGTAATTTCCTTCGTTTTATTAAAATCTATAAGCACATTATTGTCCTTCAACTTATGATTTTCTACTTTGCTCAACCGTTCTGCAAACTGGAAGTTATCTATTTCTCCTCTTCGTTAAGACCTAGTTCATTACATATTACTCGCTATCCCTGATACCTTATTCTTTCTACCAGCGTTTCCTTTTTCAGATTACTGCTTAAAACACAGGAAAGCACAATTTAACCACCAGCTACACTTCAGATGAACTGTTCATATATTTTTGAATTTATATTTTCCATAAACGGACACTACTTCAATAATATCGCCTTCAGCAAATCAGAAAGAATTTTCGAAGTGCCAGAACTTTTCAACTCAAGAAATTCCATAACTGAACCTCTTCCAAAAAAAACCAACAAAACCAAACTCCTCAAAAAGTGTATGGATATGAACCGTGATTTTTCAAAGAACTTGTGATCTTTCGCAAAAATCATACTTTCAATGTCTACTTTTTCTCCATTCAGAAGTCCTTATATGTGAAGAAATCATAGTGAAATAATCATATCCAAATTATAATGCTCTACCTGATAAGTTTTACCATCTTAAGCAGTTATCGCAAATTTTGCGATAACTGAATCATCCAACTCTTCTTTCAGTGCATTCTTAATGTGTTTACCTATCGTCTTGACGTCTCTTTCAAATAATTCATCCAACTGATTTCTATTCACACAGACGGTATCATTATTAACAGGAACATTAGGTTTTATCTCATTATCTGCTGTTTCAAACAAAATCAATTCGTTTTTCATAGTAGATTTACCTCAAAACTGCCGATTTCAAATCACAAACTGCACAATATAAGATGCAAGTATGGCTGCAACAGCCACAAATACAAGCCCTTTTCCTTTATAACTAAAAAATACTGCAACTAGAATACCTGCACATGATTCTACTAAGTTAGGTGTAGAGTTAAAGACACCTGGGAAAGTCAATGCACCTAATACTGCATAAGGCAGGTAATAAAGAGCCGAATTAATAAACTTAGATGTGATCTTCTTTCTAAAGAAAGTAAGTGGTAGAAAACGAGGCAGATAAGTAAAGAGTGCCATCACTAAGACAGCTACAATCTGATATCTTGTCATGCTTCATCCTCCCTTGGAAATAACCAGGCCCCCATACATGTCGCAATAAGTGTTGCCACAATTAGACGTACTCCAGTACTCATGACATTAAATAATGGGACATAGGTAAAGAGTGTATGGACTCCAATAGAAATGAGGACTACTATAGTGACTGGCATTGATTCTTTCATTGCAGGGACAATAAGTGCTAAGAACATACCATATAAGGCAATTCCCATAGCACCCTGCAAAGCTAAAGGCAATAAGCCCATAATAAATTCTCCTGCAAGAGTACCTCCTACCCATCCTATAATAGGTGTGAGGATAAAGCCTAGCATAAACTTAAATGCCAGTTTACCAGGCTGTAAGCTCGCTAACGCAAATGTTTCATCTGTAATTCCAAAAGAGATGATCATACGTTCAATAGTATTCATCTTCTCATCAATCTTCTGAGATAAAGAAAGACTCATCAAGAAATATCTAAAATTGATCAACAATAACGTAATCGCAATTTCTAGATAAGTACTATCAGATAAAATCAATTGTACTCCTGCAAACTGTCCTGAACTTGTCAGGTTCGTTAAAGAGATAAAAGTGGCCAGTCCAAGAGGCAGACCACTAGATACACATAATACTCCAAAAGAAAAGGCAACTGGAAAGTAACCAAGTGCGATTGGAATACTTTTCTTCATTCCTTTCATTATTTCATTCATTATTTCATCACCACGAGTATCATAGCACAAATCATTTTAAAATAGATGTTCTATTATGAATTTTCTAATTTCTTCTCGATTATCACATACAGTATAGAATGGTTTACGACAATCAAGTCTTTGTATATCCACTGTACGTAAATCAGTCAACTGCATTCTTGAATGAGTAATCAGTCCATGATCATCTATAACTGTTAAGTCCTTTTCAAAATGTGGATTCACTGGTGATGATTCTTTTTTTATGGATGTACAAGGTATGATCAGCATCTTATAGCCTAGATCTTTCACTATATAGCACCAATGACCATCCATCAGTTCTTTAGGAAATCCCCTTCCAATATTAAAATAAGCCATCTGATGTTCCTTAGGACGCTTATGAACATGATAATACGTATCTGAAGGAGAGCCATCCTTCACTAAAGAACAATAAAAATAAGATAACTGACTTGTCTGATGTAATAAAGAACGTGAATACTTCTCAGCATCATATAAGCCACTCTCATCAAGCTTATTTAAATACATTTTAAGTTCTTCGATATTTCCTTCTAAATCTTCTTTCATATAAAAATCCCCTCCTACTCTTATATATACTTTTAATTTTTCTATATTTCTCTGTAATTTGTATATAAAGTTTTATATCGTTTTCATATTTTTAAAATATCAATATTATTGATTGATTTATCACATATCAAGCATATAATAGTCACAGTTGAGATAAAGTGATATTAAAAATAGCGCCAGGACTTGTATAAGTTGACGAGGACTAGATTAATCGAACAATTCGGCGGATGGTCTAGAGGCATAGTACTGCCTAAACGATGAACAAAAACACTGAGTGATCAGCCAACAGATTTCATCAGGTACTCCTTTGTTTTAACAATTTTATTCCACAAAACAAGGAGGACAAGATTATGTGTGGTATTACAGCTTATTGCGGCAATGGTGAGGCTCTACCTTTCTTAATGCAGGGACTTGCTAAACTTGAATACAGAGGATATGACTCTGCAGGTGTAACAGTGTTAAACAACACTCTTACAACTGTAAAATGTAAAGGACGTTTAAAGAACCTAGAAGAAAAGTTAAAAGGTCATGATATGACTGGTCATGTAGGTATTGGTCATACAAGATGGGCAACTCATGGTGTGCCTTCTAACTTAAATTCACATCCTCATACAAATCCAGATAATACTCTTTCTATTGTACACAATGGTATTATTGAAAACTATAGAGAATTAAAAGATATTTTGTTAGAAAAGGGTTATTCATTCCAAAGTGAAACAGATTCAGAAGTTGTTGTTATGTGTTTGGACTATTTCTATGAAGGAAATCTTCTAGAAGCAGTAAAGAAAACATTGAACTGTATTGATGGAAGCTATGCACTTTGTATTGTTTCTACAGAACATCCTGATGAAGTTGTTGTAGCTAAAAAGGCTAGTCCACTCGTTATTGGACGTACTGAAGATGCAAGTGTTGCAGCCAGTGATATTCCTGCTTTACTTGCTTATACTAAAGATGTTTATTTCTTAGATGATTTAGAAATGGCTGTATTAAAGAAGGACAGCATTACTTTCTACAACAAAGATGGTGAAGAAATCACTAAAGAAATGACGACTATTCCTTATGATATGGAAGCAGCTCAGAAGAATGGTTTTGATACATATATGTTAAAGGAAATCAATGAACAGCCTCATGTGATCCAGGAAACATTAAGAGGGCGTATTTTCAAGGATTCTATTGTTTTAGATGAATTAAAAGATGTTGATTTTAATAAATTCAATAAGGTTTATTATGTTGCATGTGGGACTGCTTATCATGCAGGATTATGCGGTGCATCTATTCTTGAACGTGCAACACGTCTGCCAGTTCTTACTCAGGTAGCCAGTGAATTCCGTTATAATGATCCTATCGTTGATGAAAAGACATTATGTATTTTTGTATCTCAGTCTGGTGAAACAGCTGATACTCTTGCTGCATTAAAGCTTGCCAATGAAAAAGGCTGTACAACAATTGCAGTCACTAATGTATTAGGTTCTACTATTTCTAGAGATGCACAGTATACACTTTATACTTGTGCTGGTCCTGAGATTGCAGTTGCTTCTACAAAAGCTTATACAACTCAGTTAGTATTACTTACTTTAATCGCATTATATATTGCAGATAAGAGAGGCGATACATTAAATACTGATCTCATGGAACAGTTAAATAATCTTCCAGAATATGTTTCTAAATTACTTGAAGATGAAAAGACATTTGAAGGTTATGCTAAGCTATTAAAAGAAAAACATGACTGCTACTTTATTGGTAGAAGTCTTGATTATGCAAGTGTACTAGAAGGTGCTTTAAAGCTTAAAGAAGTATCTTATGTACATGCTGATGCTTATATTGCCGGTGAATTAAAACATGGTCCTATTGCCTTAATTGAACCAGGTACGGTAGTAATTGCGGTTGCTACTCAGCCTCATGTTGCTGCAAAAACTATTTCTAATATTCAGGAAACAATTGCGAGAGGTGCTGAAGTCATTCTATTTACTGTTGAAGGACAGGAAGTCAGTGGTGTAGAAAACACTTATTATCTTCCTAATATTCATCCATTATTACAGAGTGTCTTAGTGGCTATCCCATTACAGTTAATCGCATATCATACAGCATGCATTAAAGGCTGTGATGTTGATAAACCTCGTAACCTTGCTAAATCAGTTACTGTAGAATAACGAACGGAGAACTCCGTTCGTTTTTTCTTCACATCAATAATAAAAAAATGTATAATATCTCGTAGGGGTGATAATGTGGAAGAATCAAAAGTAAAAGATTTAACGGCTTATAAGAACCGTTTCGAAGAGGATGCCTCTTCATTCAGCGAATTCCAGGCACGTGATTTCGTTAAAGAATTAAAGGATCAGGGTAAGACTGATGAAGCTATTGAAGTAGGAAGAACATTCCTTGAAATGGCACCAGAATTAAAAGGATATATCAATTATTTTGGCTATGCTCTTTATAATAAGTATATCAACATCAGCGATGAAGAAATTTCTAAGAACGAAAGTTTATTCTATGGTATCTTAGAAGAAATCGCAAAATATTGTAAGCAGGAGAGATATTCTCCACTTGAAGCTGCAGTCAACAAGGCTATTAAGCATGTATTAAAGGCTAATCCAGTAGACTATAAGAAGTTATCTGAATTATTAGACTATTTAGATGCACCTACTCTAGAAGATAAACCATTCGTTAATAAAGATGGTAAAGAATTCGAAAGTAAGAAGGAAAAATGGTATCGTATGAAAGTACGTGCATTATATGAACTTGAATCATATAGAGCATGTGTTGAAACTGCGAACATTGCCTTCACTTATAATTTAAAGTGGCATTATAACAACCTTAACTGGGTTAAATATTATCGTGCAAGCTCTTTAGTAGAACTTGGACGTTATGAAGAAGCTGAAAATGAATTCATCGCTTTACAGGGTCATTTCAATGCAGTTGATTCATTTGAAATCCTTTATAAGCTTTATATGAATACAAATCGTGAAGATGATGCTTATACACTTCTTGTTGATAAGTTCTTCAAGGGTGGATTCGATTATAAGAATATCGAAGATTATAAGAAGATTTCAGCAATGGCAAAGGCTAAGGGTCAGGATAAGGCACATGCACTTGCAGAATGTTTAATTAAAAAGCTAGAAGAAGAAAATGGTAAAACATATGAAGCTGATGCTGATTTAGCTGATTATGCTGATTTAACTGCCAGCGATGCATTTGATCGTGTATACAGCGAAGTTATCTACCATCTAGAAAACTACATTACTCGTCATGAAGGTAAAGTTGTATTCTATAATCATGACAAGAACTTTGGTAGTATCTTCCAGGATGGTGAAGAAAACTTATTCTTCAGACAAGCTGATTTCCTTGATGATGAAGAAGTTGAAAAGTATGATGTTGTTGAATACAGTGTCATCAAGACTTATGATAGAAAGCGTCAGCAGATGAGTTCTAAAGCTGTCCTTTTAAAAGTTCTTTACGAAGAAATCAACTACTAAGAGCAGAATAATCTGCTCTTTTTTATTATATTTCTTTTTGTTTTTTCCCTAAGTTTTAAAAGTTTTGTTTGACTTTTCCTTAATATACCTATATTATGTTTTTATATTATAAAAACAGAGAAATGACATAGTAAAGAAATGTGAGGCATAAGAGATATGATGGCTGGTGAGAATCATACGCAAACATTCTTGAATTCACCATGGAGTTGAAAGTACAAAATACTTTCCGGGTTGCCCGTTATCGCTATTTAGTGAGGTTAGTCTATGACTAATGAACTAGAGGTGGTACCGCGATAATTCGCCCTCTTGGGGTGAATTTTTTTGTTTTTAGGGGAAAAGGGAGGAATCTATTATGAAGAAATTTGTATGTGGTTTAATGGCAGCCGGTCTTGCATTAACTGGCTGTGGTAGTCAGTCTAGTACAAAAGATAAGGCTGATGTGAAAATTGGAGTTATCCAGTATATGCAGCATGATGCATTAGATGCATCTTATAAGGGATTTAAGGATGCTCTTGTAAAAGCTGGCTATAAAGAATCTAATATTACTTTAAAGAATGCCAGTGGTGAAAACTCTAACTGTGAAACAATTGCCGAAAGCTTAGTGAATGATGGAAATGATTTAATTTATGCAATTGCGACTCCTGCTGCACAGGCTGTAGTAAAGAAAACAAAAGATATTCCAGTTGTTGTATCTGCAGTTACTGATCCAGCTGGTAGTAAATTAGTAAAATCAAATGAAAAACCTGGTGGAAATGTAACAGGAGCAAGTGATTTAACACCAGTTAAAGAACAGATTAAATTATTAAAACAGATCATGCCTAATGCAAAGACAGTAGCTGTTATGTATGCAGGTAATGAATCTAACTCTGAAATCCAGGGTAAGATGGCTGTAAAAGAAATTAAAGCTCAGGGTATGACACCATTAGTAAAGACTGTTTCTGAATCTAACGAAATCCAGTCTGTTACTGATTCTATCGTAGGTAAAGCAGATGCTTTATATATCCCTACTGATAACTTACTTGCTTCTAATATTCCAGCTGTTGTAAAAGTGACTGATCAGGCTAAAATTCCTGTTATTGTTGGTGAAGAAGGTATGTGTGCTAAAGGTGGTTTAGCGACTTATGGTATTGATTACTATAACTTAGGTACTATTGCTGGTAAGCAGGCTATTAAGATCTTAACTGGTAAAGGTAAACCAGCTACTATGCCTATTGAATACTTAAAAGCAAGTGATTGTAAATTAAAGGTTAACAAAGCTCAGATGGAAAAGCTTGGTATTACAATTCCACAGGAAGTATTAGATAAGGCTGAACTTATTTAAGGAGTGAATGAAATGTCTTTATTTTTAGCATTACAAAGTGCGACTTACCAGGGTGTCTTATGGGGCATCATGGCAGTTGGTGTTTATATTACATTTCGTCTGTTAGATATTGCAGATATGACATGTGATGGTTCTTTCGCAACAGGAAGTGCTGTATGTGCTGTTATACTTACAAATCATGGTAATCCACTATTCGCAGTTCTTGCCGCAACTCTTGCAGGTGCTTTAGCTGGATTTGTGACTGGTTTATTACATACTAAATGTAAGATTCCTGCCATCCTTGCTGGTATTCTTGCACAATTAGGATTATATTCTATTAACTTACGTATTATGGGTAAATCAAACATCCCACTATTACAGACAGAAAGCTTATATGACTGGGGACCAATGATTGGTTTAACAGTCTCTCAGTCTACACTTATTGTAGGTGTTATTGCAGTCGCTATTGTCATTGCCCTACTCTATTGGTTCTTTGGAACTGAATTAGGAAATGCATTACGTGCCACTGGTAACAATGAACAGATGGTAAGAGCTGTTGGTGTCAATACTGATTATACTAAACTACTTGGTTTAGTCATCTCAAATGCCTTAATTGCCTTAAGTGGTGCCATGGTGGGTCAGTCAGTAGGTTATGGTGATGTTAAGATTGGTATGGGGGCAATCGTTATGGGGCTTGCTTCTATCGTTATTGGTGAAGTTATCTTTGGACGTTATGGAAGTTTCTTAAAGAGACTTATTGCGATTATTGTTGGTTCAATTATTTATCGTATTATTATCGCTGTTGTAATTCAGCTAGGTTTATCAACTGATGACTTAAAGCTACTCACTGCATTTATTGTAGCTCTCGCATTAACTATTCCAGTATTAATGGCCAATAGAAAACAGACTGCAAACTATAAGAAACTTACAAAAGAGGTGGATGAGAAAAATGCTTAAGATCGAACATGTATCAAAAACATTTAACCTTGGCACTATTAATGAGAAGAAAGCCTTGATTGATATTAATCTTCAGTTAGATGATGGAGATTTCGTTACTATTATTGGTGGTAACGGTGCTGGTAAATCCACTTTAATGAATATGATTGCAGGTGTTTATCCTATTGATTGTGGTCATATTAAACTAGATGATAAAGATATTTCTTTATATCCAGAATATAAACGTGCAGGTCTTATTGGTCGTGTATTCCAGGATCCTATGATGGGTACTGCAGCTGATATGCAGATTGATGAAAATCTAGCAATGGCTAAAAGACGTGGTCAGAAGCGTACTTTAAAGTGGGGTATCAAGAAAGAAGAAAAGAAGTTATATTATGACCTCTTAAAGACCTTAAATTTAGGTCTGGAAGAGAGAATGACTAGTAAGGTAGGTTTATTATCAGGTGGACAGAGACAGGCTCTTACACTATTAATGGCAACTGTTACAAAGCCTAAGATTCTCTTACTTGATGAACATACAGCAGCTCTTGATCCGGCAACAAGTGCTAAGGTATTACTTTTGACTAATAAGATTGTTACTGAACAAAAGCTAACAGCAATGATGGTGACTCATGATATGCAACAGGCTATTGATGTAGGTAATAGACTCATTATGATGTATAATGGTCAAATAATTTATGATGTAAAAGGTGAAGAGAAAAAGAAATTAACTGTTCCTTTCCTACTTAAGAAGTTTGAAGAAGCAAGTGGCAGTGAATTTGTGAATGACAGAATGTTGTTGAAATAATGAAAAACATTCCAACTATATCGTAAAATGGTACCCATAAGGAGGACAACAACCTGACAGTTGTGATACCCACCTTGTGGGTATCTTTTTTTCGTTTCGTTGTTGAAATTATACTATGGCTAAAAGATTCACTAATGAAGAAATT
>Ga0129313_1002306_pt1 | contig 10256 bp, 6 predicted proteins | sample O1105metagenome_FD_94436 | JGI IMG/M metagenome (GOLD analysis project Ga0129313, IMG submission 94436) | Orangutan group fecal microbial communities from fecal samples from Wisconsin, USA - O1105 metagenome | ecosystem: Host-associated > Mammals > Digestive system > Large intestine > Fecal... | reverse complement strand
CCTGTGAGTTGTCCTGGTAAGCCTGCTGAATCTTCTGCTGGAGCTGTGTGAGAGTCTGCTCGGTCTCCTTCTGCTTGGTCTCGTTCATGGTAGAGCGTGTCTTCTCATACTCTTCTGCCTTGCGCTGCAGCTCGTCCTGCATGGCCTTGAGGTCGTTGTCGTACTGCTTTGCAGCTGCTTCAATCTCGCCGCGTGCTTTGATGAACTCAGGCATAGAGGTCATTACTTCCTGTGCGTTGATGTGACCGAATTTCTGTGCGAAGGCAGCCATAGGTGCCAACAGCATCAACATCATTAAAATCTTTTTCATTGTCGTTTTTATTTTTTTGTTGTTATTATTTCGGGTTGATAGGGGGTAGGCCCTTTTTAGGGCTTGATAGGCGATAGGCGCTTTTGGCTCGCTAGGGGGCTAGGCGCTTTTGGCTCGCTAGGAGGCTGGGCGCTTTTATGGCTCGCTATGGGCGGCTGACGCCGCTGATGCTAGGGCTAGGCGGCTGGCAATGCCAGCCTTACTAGATGTTCTAGGGGGCGGCGTTGCCGCCTGACTAGAGAAGTGGTTCCTTCCCACTGGCGCTGGCCACTTTTGGCTTTCTAAGGGGCGGCGTTGCTGCCTGACTAGAGGGGGCTTTTTACCCTTTTACTTTAAAAGGTTTGTTTAGTTGCTGTATCCCAGTTTTTGTAGCACTTCGTTGGAGATGTCTATCTTTGGTGAACCGAATATTATGCCGGCGGTCTCTGACGCGCGGTCGAGCACGAGTGAGTAGCCACGCAGCTCGGCAATCTCTTTCACCGTGTTGTATATCTCTTCCTGTATGGGCGACATGAGGCTCTCGCGCTTTTTGAACAGCTCGCCTTCGGGTCCGAAGTATTTGCGTTTGAGGTCGGAGGCTTCTTTCTCCTTCTTCATGATGGCGTCTTGTCGCGATTTCTTCTGCTCTTGTGAGAGGAACACCACCTCGTTTTGGTAGTTTTTGTACATAGTGCCAGCCTCGGTGTTGAGTGCTTCCACTTCTGCTTGCCACTTCTTTGACACCTGGTTGAGTTGCTCGTTGGCACGCTCGTAGGCGGGTATGTTCTTGAGTATGTACTCCATGTCGAGGAGTGCAAACTTCTGTGCGCTTGCTGTCAGCACTGAGGTGAGTGCGATGACGGCGATAAGAAGAATCTTTTTCATAGCTTTAACATTCAAGACCGTGCCCGCTCCCCTTGCCGCGACGCGGCGCGACAGGGGGCTTGGGGCTGTATGTATTTAGAATTGCTGTCCGAGTGTTTAGAACTCCTGTCCGAGTATGAAGTGGAAGTTGCTGCCGCCACGTGTTCCGAACACCTTGTCGAAGCCGTATGCCCAGTCGAGTCCCATCAGACCTACCATCGGGAGGAAGATGCGTACGCCGATGCCGGCAGAGCGCTTCATGTTGAAGGGGTTGAACTTGTTGGTGTCGTTCCATGCGTTACCGCCCTCGAGGAATGTGAGTCCGTAGATGGTGGTGTTGCCCAGGAGGAACGGGTAGCGCAGCTCCAACGACATGCGGTCGTAGGCGTAGCCTTCATATCCGTAGGGCGTTAGTGAGCCGTTCTCGTAGCCGCGCAGACCGATGGTCTCTTCGGCGTAGCTTGTTGAGTAGCCGCTCATGCCGTCGCCGCCGACGTAGTATGTCTCAAATGGCGACTTCTTGTACTTGTTGTATGAGCCGAGCAGTCCGAACTCTACGCGTGTCATGAGCACGAGACACTTCTGTCCGCTTGTGAGGGCGGTGTAGGTCTTGCCCTTGAATTTCCACTTGTGGTACTCTACCCATCTGTATTTCTCTTGCTGCTCGCGCTCGTAGAGCGACGACTGCGAGTTGGTGGCGAGGTTTTTGTAGTCTTTGTGATCCCATGCCGACCATGGCGGGGTTAGTGTCACTGACGCCACGAACTCTGAACCGCGGCGTGGGAACAGCTGGTTGTCTGTTGACGTGCGGCTGATAGAGATGCTGAGGTTGAGGTTGTTGGAGTTTCCGTTGGTCATAAGGAAATATCTCCAGTTCTTCAACATGTAGCGTGTGTATGCGAGCTGTACCGAGAGCTGGAAGTAGTCGTCGGGCCAGCGCAGACGTTTACCCCATCCGAGGCTCATTCCGAAGAGCTTCACGTACTTGTCGGGGTCGTAATAGTTCTCGTAGTTGTTGTAGCCGTAGTTGCCGTAACCGTAGAGGTAGTTATAATAGTTGTTGTAGTACGAGCTATTATAGTAGTTGCTTGACACGTCGGTCTGCTTTGAGAAGTATGCTCCTACTGAGAACTGTATCGGGCGCTTTCCTCCGAACCAGTTGGTCGAATATGATGCGTTGTAAGACTGGTAATAGGTACCGTTGGTCTGTGCTCCGAGCGACAGCACCTCGCCGTCGCCGATAGGCATGATGCCACGGTGCTCCTTGTTCTTGTTGAAGAGGTTGCGCATGGAGAAGTTGTTGAGCTTCAGTCCGATGCGTCCGATTACGCCGGTTTGTCCCCATCCGAGTGAGAACTCTATCTGGTCGTTAGACTTCTGCTCCAACTGCCAGTTGATGTCTACGGTTCCATTCTCTGGGTCGGGCTTCACATCGGGGTTCACCTTCTCCGGGTCGAAGTGTCCCATCGAGGCGAGCTCTCGTGCCGAACGTTGCAGTGCGTTCTTTGAGAACAGGTCGCCGGGCTTGGTACGCAGCTCGCGGCGCACCACGTTTTCGTAGAGTCGGTCGTTGCCGTTGATGCGTACGTGGTTGATGTGTGCCTGTGTGCCCTCTGTGATGCGCATCTCGAGGTCGATGCTGTCGCCCACGATGTTGATTTCTGTCGGCTGGAGTGAGTAGAAGAGGTAGCCGTTGTTCCAGTAGTTGTTGCCCACGGCGTCGTCGTCTTCAGTGAGTCGTTTGCTCATGAGTTTCTGGTTGTAGACATCGCCTTTCTTCATGCCGAGCACCTGGTTGAGGTAGTCGGAGGGGTAGATGGTGTTGCCCACCCACGTTATGTTGCGCAGATAGTACTTCTTACCTTCGTCTACTTTCAGGTAGATGTTGACGTGTTTCTCGTCGTTGTTCCACACGCTGTCTTCGAGTATGGCTGCGTCGCGGTAGCCGTACTCGTTGTATTTGTCGATGAGCTTCTGCTTGTCGGCTTTCCAACGCTCAGGGGTGAACTTCTTGGCTTTGAGGAATGAGCCGATGGTGCCTGCCTCATGGGTCTTGGCGAAGGCTCCCTTCTTGAACAGACCACCCTTTATCTTGGTGTCGCTCAGCGCCTTGTTGCCTTCGATTATGATTTTGCGCACCTTCATCTTCTGCTTCTTGTCGATGATGATGTCGAGTATGACCTGGTTTTTGTTGGTCACGTCGTCGCGCTGAAGAATCTGTATGTCGGCATTTTTGAAGCCTTTGTCGTCGAAGTATTTCTTTGCCAATATCTTGGCACGGTCTATCATGTTGGGCGTAATCTGTGCGCCTTTGAGCAGACCGAGCTTCTCCTCCATGTCGTTGCGCTCCGACTTTTTCAGGCCCACATAGTTGATTGTGGACACACGGGGACGCATGCGCAGGTGGATGTTGAGATATATCTTGTCGCCCACGATGGAGTCGGCGCCTATCGACACGTCTGAGAAGAGGCCGTACTTCCAATAGTTTTTCACGGCGGTGGTTATCTCGTTGCCGGGTATGGTGATTTCTTCTCCCACGGTAAGGCCTGATATGCCGGTGAGCATGTAGTCCTCATACCCATCTGCTCCCGACACGTTGAGGCCGCCGATGGTCAGCGTGCGCGACGTGCCGGCATAGGAAATGTCGGGATATACTATCTTGTCCTGGGCCTTTACTGCTGTGGTGCAGATGAGGGCAAGGATGGCTATGAGCAGTTTATTGATATTCATCACTTCTTTATGTTTTTTCTTTTTTCTCTCTCTTGTGTATTGGAGGGGTGGTGAAGGGGTGTCGGTCTTAGCCTCGTGGGGTGTCGGTCTTAGCCTCGTGGGGTGTCGGACTTGACCTCGTGGGGCGTCGGTCTTGACTTTATAAGGATGGTTTCTGTTCGTCGTCTTCTACCTGTTGTCCTGTCTTTCCGAAGCGGCGCTGACGCTGTTGGTAGCTGTCGATGGCGCGCTGGAGGTCTGCCTCAGAGAAGTCGGGCCAGTATGTGTCGCAGAAGTACAACTCGCTGTAGGCTATCTGCCATAGCAGGTAGTTGCTTATGCGTAGCTCGCCACCGGTGCGTATGAGCAGGTCGGGGTCGGGCATAGCGCTGGTTGTCATGTTGTCGGTGAGCGTCTGCTCGGTTATGTCGGCAGGGTTGAGCTGTCCGTCTTTCACCTGCTGTGCTATGCGGCGTGCTGCTTCGGTTATCTCCCAGCGCGAAGAGTAGCTCAACGCGACCACCATGGTCATAGCGGTGTTGCCCGCTGTGTGGTCGATGGTCTGTTGTAACTTCTCCTGCACGGCTTCGGGAAGGCGCTTGATGTCGCCTATGACTTGGAAGCGGACGTTGTTTTTCATGAAGATCTCGTCTTCAAGCGACGACAGCACGAGTCCCATGAGCGCTGCAACTTCGTCGGCGGGGCGGTTCCAGTTCTCTGTTGAGAAGGTGTAGAGGGTGAGCCATTTCACTCCGAGGCGTGTACACTCTGAGGTGATGCGCCTTACGGTCTCTACTCCGGCTTGGTGGCCGTAGCTGCGGGGCTTCCCTTTCTCTGCTGCCCACCGTCCGTTGCCGTCCATGATGATGGCTATATGTTGCGGTGTTATGTTTGTTGCCATATCGGTTTTTACGTTTTACTCTGTTCGCGTTGCGCCTTTATTTTATTTTGCGCCTCGCATTCTTTCGTTTTGCAAATTGCTTGCTTTCGTTTTGCAAATTGCCTGTTTGAGCCTTTACTCGTCTTGGTTGTGGCAGGTTCGGCACTTTGCCATGAAGCTGTATGTCAGCGACACTTGCAGTGCGGAGTAGCAGTCGGTGTTTTTGAATAGTCCGCTGCTCTTTATGCCGTAGGGGTCGACGGTGCCGTCGAGCTTGTCGCTGAGTGAGAAGTGCATGGCCCATTCCACTCCGAGGTTGAGTCTTGGCGCGAGCTTGTATTTCACTCCGAGTCCGAGCGGCAGGTTGGCTGTGAACACGTTGTTGCCGCCTCCTGTGACGTAGGTGGCGCCGAGTCCTGCGAAGATGAATGGCGTGAGGCGCTTTGCTCCGCGGTAGTCGTGTCCTGTGCCGTAGGGCCAGAAGTTGTATTCGTAGGTCAGGCTGAGGTCGGCGAGTGTGTTGTTAAACTCGTAGGGCGTGTCGCCGTCGGTGCCTGGTATGTATGTTTTCAGTCCGCGGTCAGAGCCTTTCAGCTTGCCGTATGTTGCTGCGAGGCGTAGCCCCATGTATGGGTTGAAGATGCGTCGCAGCATGACTGTGGCGGCGGGTTGCATGCCAGAGGTTATGCTTCCGTTGTAGTCGCCTTCGTATGCCACCATGCCTGCTCCCACGCCAATCTCCATGCGGTACTGGTCGTCGGTCTGTGCTGTGGCTGTTAGTGCTGTGGCTGCACAGACGAGTAGTGTCAGGAGGCGTGTGCGTAGTTGCATCTTGCGTGTTTATAGTCGGTTGTGGGGTTTTATTTCTTGGGCTTTGTCTCGAATATATCCTGCGGTCTTGCCCATCCGAGGAAGTTGTGTCGTCCGCGCCATACCTGTCCTGTGTCGCCGCATACAATCCAGATGAAGTTGTTGCTGTCTACGGTAAACGCCACGGTGCCGTTGGTATTGAGGTCTTTGGGCAGGGCCATGAGTGTGTCTTTCTGCCATGTCAGACCTTTGTCCACGCTGCGGTAGATTGCCTCTGGGGCTTTATTGTTGTAGTTTCCGAGCGCTATCATGTCGCCGTTGTAGGCTCCGAGCTGTAGGTTGTCGTATGCCGGGAGGCGCATGTGGTTGTAGTCTTCTTCTGGATAGAGCATCCACGCCTGGCGTGAGTTGCCGTCTTCAATCTTGCTCCACACCGATGAGTGTTTGTCGCCGCTGTTGTGGCCTACAGCTATGAGCTGGTAGGTGTCTTTGTTGGTGGTGAGTGGCAGTGTGACGCATGCTGTACCGAGTGTGGGGAAGAGTGCTACGTCGTCGCCGTCGGTGCTCTCGTCGCTCCACTCCATTGCTGTGGCGCCTGTCGCTGCTGACACGAGTCCGCGACCCTCTATGTTGGCGTAGAGGCGTGACGGGGTTGCTCCCACGAGTCGTGTGAGGGCTGTGGTGTTGTCGATGTCGGTCGGTGCTGCTCCGTTTGTGGCGCTGCCCATGGCGCTTACACCTTTCTTATATAGTATATATAGGTCGCTTCCGTTGCTCACGGGGTCGGGCCATGCTTCTGTCGCGGTGTATGTGGTCTGTCGTGTCCACGCTGTGGGGTTGGCGGCGGGTGCGCTGTATATGAGGTTGTCTGTCGCTGTTGCTGCTGCGCTGTTGCCAGTGACGTAGAGGTGTGTGCCTGCGCTGTAGAGCTTCAGTCCCTTGAGGTTTCTCATCTCTTCGGGCAGTGCTGGCATCTGCTGCCACACGAAAGCGTCGCCGTCTTGCTTATGTACGTTCACCTCCACGCTGTAGCGGCGGAATCCCGCTCCAGAGTTGCTGTAGACGATGAGTGTGCGCGGCTTGGTGAAGTCTATGGTGTCGGTCTTGCTGAAATACTTCACCGTGTCGTTGTCTATGCCTTTGAGTCCTACCACTCCTGCGTTGATGGCCGACACTGAGCACAGCACCTTCGACGCCATTGCGCCGAGGGGCAGTGAGTCTACGTTGTAGATGCGGCCTCCCAGTTGGTCTATCTGGAACTTGTATGAGCTGTAGTCTCTCGACACAATGCTGTCTGCTCCGGTCAGTTTCTTCTTTCCTGCGATAAACTGTACCTTGCTGAGTGTGAAGGCTGTTATGGCGCTGTCGTCGTCGTAGACGTATTCGATGTTTTCGTTGTCCATGCACGATGTGTACATCAGGAGCGACGCAAGTGCCATCACAAATGATATGATTTTCTTGTACATTCTTTGCTTTATTATTGTTTTTAGCTGCAAATTTACTTAGAATTCCTCAAAAAGTGTCGTTTTTGGACGTTTATTATGCAAATTAAGGAAATAAAGAGTGTTTTTTAAAGTTTGTTAGTCTTTGCGGTGGACTTTGCCGAAAGGGCATAAAAAAAGGACAACACGATCACTCGTCCCGTCCTTCCAAAGAATAATGTTAATGCACGTTGGTTGTTGCCAAGGCTAAAAAGCCAAGTAGGGTCACAAACGCGACACCTCCCAACAGTGCTGTTGTTTCATAATCTAATAACATAATCTTTACCTTAAATCTATCAAACTACTAACCTAATGAAAAAACGATGCATTCTCACGAACACGGTGCAAAGTTAGCATATTGTAATGTTATAAACAAAATTAAATGCAATTTTTTATTCGTTTTTTACATTATTTTGCACTGTTTTGTGCTGTTAAGGCACACAGTTTACAGGCATAAGGTCAGGTTGAGGGCTGCTTTTGGTGTAATTGTCTTCTCTATTCTGACGATTTACGTCAAGAACCGTGGGTTTTTGCTGACACTTTGCTTGATGTCATAACTGTTTTGCTAAAAACCACATATTACTACATAATACGGCCTAATGACCGATTGGGGTTTAACTATGTACATAACTTGATGATTGTCAAAGAGATATTCGGGGTTTGTCAAAGGGCTGTAGTGGTGACGCCAAAGGGCCGTAGTGAGGACGTCAAAGGGCCGTAGTGGTGACGTCAAAGGGCCCCTTTGGCAAAGTCAATGTTTCTTTTCCGATGTGTGTATAAACAAAAAGAAGGCCCATCCCCTTGTGAGGGGACGAGCCTTCCATACTGTCTATCTATTCTAAATAATTTCAGAATTAGAGCTGAGGACCAGCAGCTACGAGAGCCTTACCAGCCTCGTTGTTGGTGTACTTAGCGAAGTTCTTGATGAAGCGAGCAGCGAGGTCTTTAGCCTTCTCCTCCCACTGAGCAGCCTCAGCGTAGGTGTCGCGGGGATCAAGAATCTCTGTAGCAACTCCAGGAAGCTCTGTCGGAACCTTGAAGTCGAACATCGGAATCTGCTTTGTAGGAGCCTTGTCGATGTCACCGCTCAGGATGGCGTCGATGATGCCACGGGTGTCGCGGATAGAGATACGCTTGCCAGTACCGTTCCAGCCAGTGTTTACGAGGTAAGCCTTAGCGTTGTTCTTCTTCATCTTCTTAACCAGCTCCTGTGCATACTTGGTAGGATGCAGCTCGAGGAATGCCTGGCCGAAGCAAGCTGAGAATGTAGGAGTGGGCTCTGTGATGCCGCGCTCTGTACCAGCGAGCTTAGCTGTGAATCCTGAGAGGAAGTAGTACTGTGTCTGCTCCGGTGTCAGGATAGAAACGGGAGGCAGTACGCCGAAAGCGTCGGCTGACAGGAAGATAACCTGCTTAGCAGCGGGTGCAGAAGAACCCTCCTTGATGTTGTTGATGTGGAAGATCGGGTAAGAAACACGAGTGTTCTCGGTAACGCTCTTGTCAGCGAAGTCGATCTTGCCGTTAGCGTCAACAGTTACGTTCTCGAGGAGAGCGTCGCGACGGATAGCGTTGTAGATATCGGGCTCTGACTCCTTGTCGAGGTTGATAACCTTAGCGTAGCAGCCACCCTCGAAGTTGAACACGCCGTTGTCGTCCCATCCGTGCTCGTCGTCGCCGATGAGGAGACGCTTAGGATCGGTAGACAGAGTGGTCTTACCTGTACCTGACAGACCGAAGAAGATGGCTGTGTTCTCGCCGTTCTTGTCGCAGTTTGCTGAGCAGTGCATAGAAGCGATGCCCTTCAAGGGGAGGAAGTAGTTCATCATAGAGAACATACCCTTCTTCATCTCACCACCGTACCATGTGTTGATGATAACCTGCTCCTTAGATGTTACGTTGAAAGCAACGCAGGTCTCTGAGTGCAGACCCAGCTCCTTGTAGTTCTCTACCTTTGCCTTTGAAGCGTTGTAAACAACGAAGTCAGGCTCAAATGCCTCCAGCTCCTCAGCTGTAGGACGGATGAACATGTTTGTTACGAAGTGAGCCTGCCATGCAACCTCAACGATGAAGCGAACAGCCATACGAGTGTCCTTGTTGGCACCGCAGAAGCCGTCTACTACATAGAGGTTCTTGTTGCAAAGTTCTTTCTTGGCGATATCCTTAACCGTTGCCCATACCTCTTCAGACATGGGGTGGTTGTCGTTCTTATATTCCTCTGTTGTCCACCATACAGTGTCCTTAGAGTTCTCATCCATTACGATGTACTTGTCCTTAGGTGAACGACCGGTATAGATACCTGTCATTACATCGACAGCACCGAGTTCAGTCTGCTTACCTACCTCGAAACCTTCGAGACCAGCCTTGGTCTCCTCTTCAAACAACTGCTCGTAAGAAGGGTTGTGTGCAATCACTGTTGCGCCAGTGATGCCGTACTTTGTCAAATCTAACTTTGCCATTTTTTTATTAAATTATTTAGAAGTGAATACAATATCAAATAATTAAAAAAGTGTCGTTATCTCTTAATCCGCCGCAAAGTTAGGAAAAAAGCGGCGAACGGCAAATAGTTTGTGTGCAATTTTGCGGTTAAGTAAATCTTTTTAGGTTAAAGAAATTAAAAAAGCGGCGCGCCTTGCAAAATTTGCAATTCACACATTACAAATACTTATAAGGTTTTTATACCTTTGCACAGATGTACGCGCCCTTGCGTCCAGAGAGATTGCTCCCCGTGTCGCCGTGTACGCACACGTGTCGCAACGACTGTTTCGTGCTGCCGTCAGACTGTCGTCTGTGCGTCTTTGTTGCGCGCCCCTGCATCGACTAATAAGTAAAAACTGAGTTTGAAATCAGCTTCGAATGGCTTTGAAATAAGCACCGATTGTGTTTAAAATAAGCTTCGACCGTATAGAAAATAAATAAAAACCATACATTGTAGACATGAAAATCGTAAACTTTGCAGAGACTAACAGCATCATCAACAAGTACATGGCTGAGATGCGCGACAAAGACTATCAGAAGAACCGCCTGCTCTTCCGCAACAACATCATGCGTGTTGGCGAGCTTATAGCCTATGAGTTGAGCAAGACGTTCGACTACGAAGAGCGCGAGGTGCAGACTCCTCTCGGCACGTCACGCGTCAATGTGCCGACCGACAAGCTCGTGCTTGGCACCATCTTCCGTGCTGGTCTGCCGTTCCACCAGGGCTTCCTTAACATATTCGACCATG
>Ga0129313_1002297_pt1 | contig 10274 bp, 4 predicted proteins | sample O1105metagenome_FD_94436 | JGI IMG/M metagenome (GOLD analysis project Ga0129313, IMG submission 94436) | Orangutan group fecal microbial communities from fecal samples from Wisconsin, USA - O1105 metagenome | ecosystem: Host-associated > Mammals > Digestive system > Large intestine > Fecal... | reverse complement strand
GACATAACAGCCAACTCCATGATTTCGGGTGAACCGGTAGAGGGTCCCGAATTTATGAAACGCGCATCGGGTGGCGTAGTGGCAAACGGCGTGTCGTCGCTCTTTGCCGCCATGCTCAACTCCTTCCCCAACAGCATATTCGCACAAAACAACGGCATGATTCAGCTCACCGGCGTGGCATCGCGCTACGTGGGATACTTCATATCTGCCATGCTCGTGCTGCTCGGCGTGTTCCCTGCCATCAGCCTCGTGTTCTCACTCATGCCTCAGCCAGTGCTCGGCGGCGCCACACTACTGATGTTCGGCACGGTGGCAGCTACTGGCATACGCATCATTGCGTCGCAGAAGCTCGGCCGTAAAGAGGTGCTCGTCATCGCTATAAGCCTCGCCGCCGGCCTCAGCGTGGAGTTTATGCCTGAGATTCTCAACGGCATGCCAGAGGAGTTGCGCAACATCTTGTCGTCGGGCATCACCACTGGCGGCGTGACAGCCATCCTCTCCAACCTGCTTATAAGGATTAAGAACGACGAGTAAGCAGCGGCTTTGCAAGAAACTAAAGCTTAGTTTTAAAAGCAAATACGCTTTGTTTAAAAAATAAAAACGCTTTGTTTAAAAAAGTATAAATATTTTGTCAGCTCGGCAAAAAGCATTACCTTCGCACCCGAATCTAAAAAACGCCTGCGTTTTAAGGCTTAGATTCAAGGCATAGGGGCGTAGCCCAGCTGGTTTAGAGCGCTGCAGTCACATTGCAGAGGTCCCCGGTTCGAGCCCGGGCGTCCCTACTCCCTACATCAAAAGAGGAAATGTCCATACATTCAGTAAGGATGTTTCCTCTCCTTTTTTTATAGCCATCCCTGTCGAAGAATGTGCTAATAAAAAATCAATACTATTTGTCTAAACGACTAACGTATTATTTAAAAAAGCAGTTTACCTTCAATAGAAATTCACAATAAAGCATTATATTTGTGGCATAAATAACAATATAATAATGGCTAAAGAACACATAGAATTATCTGTAGTCCTTCACGGCGACAACGAATACAAAGATTGGCTTGCAGAACTGAAAGAAAGATTCTACAGCAATCGCCTGAAAGCATCTTGCACCGCTAACGGATATTTGCTTGACTTTTATTGGAAGTTGGGACGAGACATAGAAGCCAAGCAGTATGCGAACACATACGGGTCGGGCTTTTATAAGAACCTGAGCCAAGATTTAAAGAAAGAAATGTCTGGTGCAAAAGGATTTTCACCGACTAACTTAAAGTACATGAGCTATTTCTATAAGCTCTATGCCCCATTGTTTGCAAATCGTCAACAATCTGTCGACGATTTTATGGAAGGTTTAAACGACTCTAACATTACGCAAATTACAGAGCAATCACAAAATCGTCAACAGCCCGTTGACGATTTCAAACTGCTGTTCTTCTTACCATGGGGACATCATTGCCGCATTATAGAGAAATGTAAAGGCGACATGAACAAAGCCCTGTTCTTTGTAAGAAAAACCTGGGAGAACAACTGGGGACGCGATGCTCTGCTCAACTGGCTCGATACGGACTTATATGAACGTGACGGCAAGGCAATAACAAACTTCCAAACCACACTTCCCGCCATTCAAAGCGACTTGGCACAACAGATAACCAAAGACCCCTATCAGTTTGACTTCCTTGATTTAAGGGAAAAGTTTGATGAACGAGACATTGAGAACGAGTTGGTAAACAATGTCACCCGTTTTCTCTTAGAACTTGGAAAGGGATTCTCTTATATGGGCAGACAGTTCCGCTTAGAGGTCGGACAACAAGAATTCTTCCCCGACTTGCTGTTTTATAACGCCCATCTTCATGCCTATGTAGTCATCGAATTGAAAGCACGGTCGTTTCATCCGTCATTCTTAGGACAACTTAGTTTTTATGTTTCGGCAATCAATCACCAATTCAAAACAGACATAGACAACCCGACTATAGGCTTGCTTATCTGTAAGGACAAAGACAATGTGGTGGCGAAATATGCTTTAGAATCGTACAAGGAGCCTATAGGCATATCGGAATACCAACTTTCCAAACTCTTCCCTAAAGACTTCAAATCGTCGATGCCGACTATTGAGGAATTGGAAAAAAGGTTGAAAGAGAATAACAAATAACACAATTATAAGGAAATAGAACATCCTCTATTTCATATAAAAAACGTTGGACGGCACCAAAACAAGCGCTGATTTTATTTTAATAAAGGGACGTGCCGGTCGGCACGTCCCTTTATCTTTGATTAGTTAACTATTATGCTTTGATTAATAAACCATTATTCGATGATTAATTAAATATTATCTATTATCAATTAGCCATTACCTTAACAGCCTGTGTTTTACCACCGTTGGCAACGGTAACGACGTATGCACCCTTAGCTAAACCAGAGTAGTTCCAGCTGAACTTGCAACCCTCAACGGTCTCGCTGAGCACCACACGGCCTGCGATGTCGGCAATGGTGACCTCAGACTTACCCTCGGGCAGCACTACATGCATGCACTTGGCAGCAGCATCGCAGAACACACCGATTTTCTTTTCAACCACAGTACTGCCGATGCCAGTACCGGTGTTGGGATATGCAGTCCATGCCGACCACTTGCGGTTGTCGTCGCGGAAGCGTGCGCGAACAAAGCAGTTGTCGTCGAAAGTGAATCCCGGAACCTGCTGCTCAAGGGTGCAGAGGTTGATGCCAGCGTTCTTGTCCACATCCTGGTAGATGTTGCGGTAGTCGCGAATAACGTTCAGCAGCACCGTATTCTTGCCGTCAGCACCCTTCTTCACAACCTGGAACTGCGAGCTATAGAGCGCACCAGGGTTGGCAGCATCGTAGTTGTCGCAAGTCATGGTGTACACATCACCCTTTATATCGAGCTTCAGGTTCTTGGGAGCGGCAGGAGCAGCCTGCTTAATATCGCCATACCATTCCTCGCGAAGCACGGGAGCGGCATACATCTCCTTACGTCCTACAGCATAGACCTTAAAGTTATAGCGACCGTTTTCGATGTCTATCTCGCCGATATTAAATCCAAACTCAGGCATCGCACAGCTGATTTCAGCCTCATCGTACTGCTGGCCGTCACCCGCTGCACCCCAGTCGTCGAGGTAGCCGCCGGCATTTGCGTTGTTGAAAAGGAAGATGTCGTGTGTAGACTCGTCGCTGTAAGGCTCGCTGACACCAAACTCTGTGCCGTGGGCGTGACCGTAGGTGATCTGCTGCACCTTAGAATACTTCTTCAAGATGGGGTAAAGTTCGGTGTTGGTGAAGGTGTACTTCCAACCAGAATACCACAGTTCGGAGATGGGACACTCGTGACACATGGCGAACACCATATTGATTTCGGGGTTGGCTTCAGCCGCGGCGAGAGTCTTATCAAGCCATGCCTTCTCACGCTCGCCCAGTCCAGGAGTGCGGTCGCGGGCCAGTACGGGGTCGTAAGGCCAGTAGCTCCACGAGTCCATGCCTACGAGCAGCATGCTGCCAATGCGCTTAGACCAGTAGCGTCCGAAGTCGGGGCTGTCGGCAGGAGCACCAGAGATGTCGTCGTTGCGGAAATATTTGTAGAACATCGGACTTTCAATGTCGTGGTTGCCGATGGTAGCGAGCATCGGAACATAGGGAGTAAACTCCTTCAATGGGTTGAAAAGTAGTGACGAATATTCGCCAGCGTTGTCACCCCACTGTGTCACGTCACCGGTGTGGAGAATCATGTCGAGCACATGAGGATCGTTGCCGTAGTTCTCATCGATAAACTTCTTGGCAGCAGCGAATATCTGTCCGCAGCGCACACCGCCATCGGTGTGGTGGCTGTCGCCCATCGTGAGGAAGCGTATCTTCTTCACCTTGTCGTTAGCAGGCAGCGTCTTGAGAGAGTACACATGCTCACCGCCGTCGTTGGTGTAGTAATACAATGTGTTGGGAGTGAGACCCTCGAGCTTAGCAGTGTGCCAAATGTAGTCATCATCGTCGTCGATAGCCACGAAGGTAGAAGCCACACTCTTGTTGAGGTTGCTCTTATCGGTGCCATACTTCACCTCGCCAGCCACCTTCGCGCCATGCCAGTTGACACGCGCCGTGGTTGCCGACGGGTCGTAAAGCACGGGCGTAGCGTCTACGGGGGTTATGGTAGGAGGCGTTATCTCGTTATCGTAGCCACCCAACTCACGCACCTGTGCAGCCGTCAGTTTCTGGTCATAGATCTTTATGCCAGTAACATCCCATGTGCCGTCGTCGCCGTCATCGTCGCCGAAGAGCACCAGTTTCTTAGCTGGGCAGTAGCGGCTGCCAGGGTTTACTTGGGTGTTAGTGCCCTTCATCAGGAGTTGTCCGTCAGCGTAATAGCCGCAGAAGTTTTTCGTTGCATCAAAGGTAAGCACTATGCGATACCACTTGTTTGCCTCAAATGTGTGGTTTGACCAAGATCCTATTCCAAAGCCGGCATAGTATCCACCCAGCTGGTTGGTGGCTTTGCCGATAAACACCTCGGCGTCGGTAGCCTTTGGGTTGCCGGGATAGGTATTGAAGAACGCGTACCATGTGTTCATCTGGGGCATGCGCACATCGCACACCATAGTCCACTCGTCAAGAGTGGTCTTGTCGTCAGTGAACTTAGGAGAGTTGGAGAGATCTACGGTGAAGTAAGATTTTATTTTCACCGTGACGGCATTCTTACCGTTCGGGGCGTCGACGCGCACGAGGTCGCCGCCAGCATTATTAAACTCAGCATTGTTGCCGATAGTAGCCTTGAGGAGATTAGACGGGTCGTCGAAGTCCATCTGTAGGATTGGAGTAGGCATTTCCACCTTGTCGGCAGCACGCTTGATGTCGGCACCGGCGTTGGCAGACTCAGACTTGACGCCATAAGTCGTCTGTACGGCGTCTGACTGACTGTCGAAACTCATCTTAGACATAGAGTTCGGCAGTCCGGCATATGCCACAATGGCGGCAACGCCGAGCAGTAGAGTTAATGTTTTTTTCATCATTAGTTTGTAAATTTAAAGTTTGATATTGAGGAATATAATCCACTCTGAATGGCATGTGCTCTCCAACTTGTCCTACAGGCATCGTTGCTTAAAAAAGACTCGATTCTTTTATTATCACAGACGTTGCTCAAGGGAAAGTCGTATATTAAAGAGTATTTTAAAATAATGTTAGTATATTTGATAAAAACCGTTTATTAGTTCACATCGCAAATTTATAAATATCTTTCTATCAAGCAATTGTTTTTTCATTAATTAACAATTGTTTTTCATAAAAAATTATGTTTAATTTTCAACTGAAGGTTTGCATGCCTTTGGCATGCTGAAAGTTTTTGCTTATGCAAGCGGCAAAATCGAGCGAACAAGCTGTTTGTTTCTATTTACACCCCTTTCCCGACGCTTTCATATTCGCTTACGGACTTGTCATCATTACACAAAATCAAAAAGTCAGCAGAAACTGTATTTAGTTTACATTTTGTCACTATTTCATCGGTTTTTCTTTCGTTAATTGTTAAGTATTGTTAAACATTCCATTACTTTCCCACTACGCCCCTTTGACATGCCCAAAGGGCCGTAGTGACGTCGTCATTAGACCCCTTTGACAATGCCAAAAGGCAGCTATCATTTTGTCAAATGGACCTATCGGGAAAACAGAGCGTTTTTAATGAGAAAACGAAGCGGACTTTTCGAGAAATAGAATAAGCAGAAAAGCCAAAACAACCGCTACTTTTCCCCTTTGTCATGCCGTCCAATTATAGCCTTGACAGAGCACGAAAGGTGTGGATAAAGTAGTGTTTATGCACCGCCATGTGGATAACTTTAGCCCGAAAACGCTACTTTTCCACAAAGACTGTGGATAACTTCGTAATCGACTGTATATCAACATGATTTTATACACAATACACAACACAAAAAGCATAGTTATCCACACTTATCCACAATAACAAACGGAGGTTATCAACACAGATAAAAAAAGAAGCCCCTCTCCTGCTCTCCTGGAGCCCCTCTCCAGCTCTCCCCACCGGGGAGAGGGCTGGATTGCTTGAGGTGGGGACATATCATCAGCCAAATAATAGATAATAACTACCAATCAATAGTTACCACTGGCGTCTGCTTTTTTTACCTTTTTACCCTTTTACCTTTAATACCACTTCTCCTCTATCAATGGCCCTCTCCCCACCGGGGAGAGATGGAGAGGGGCTACGTTTTACCTTTTTACCCTTTTACCTTTTTACCTTTAAAAGCTGGAGAGGGCTGGCATGCTTGAAGAAATGGGACAATTGGATTTTTCACTTTTCGTTTTTCGTTTTTCCCTTAAATACTTTTCACTTTTCCCTTATATCCAAGCCCCATGCAGAAAAAATGGCGAATTGTTTGTTTTTTTGGCAGTTTTTGTGTAAGTTTGCGAGATATATCCGTTGCCTGACGCGCAGGCGCGGACAAGCCTCCCGACAATAACGACAAACACACAGCGCAATGAGGATACTGATTGTAAACACAAGCGAGAACGAGGGCGGAGCCGCCGTGGCTGCCAACCGCCTGATGGAAGCCCTGAAAAACAACGGAGTGAAAGCCAAGATGCTCGTGGCACACAAAGCCACAGACCAGGTGACGGTGGCGGAACTGCCGCACCGGTGGCTGCAACGCTGGCGTTTCCTGTGGGAACGGCTGGTCATATATCTGCGCCTCCACCTCTCACGACAAAACCTTTTCGCCATAGACATCGCCAATGCAGGTGCCGACATAACGTCGCTGCCGGAGTTTCGCGAAGCCGACCTCATACACCTGTCGTGGATAAACCAGGGCATGCTGTCGCTCAAGGACATTCGCCGCATCGTGAAAAGCGGCAAACCCGTGGTGTGGACCATGCACGACCTGTGGCCCGCCACGTCGATATGCCACTACGCGCGGCAGTGTTCGCGTTTCAAGACGGGCTGCCACCACTGCCGTCTGCTGCCTGGCGGCGGCTCCGCCAACGACCTCTCGCGCAAGGTATGGAACCGCAAGAAGGCGATATACCACAACTCCAACATCGGCTTCGTGACGTGTAGCCGCTGGTTAGAGGGCCAGGCGAAGCAGAGTGGGCTGATGACAGGGCAGCGCGTGTGTAGCATACCCAACCCCATCGACACCCGTGTGTTTGCGCCTGCCGGCGACGAGCAAGAACGGCGCGAGGCACGACGGGCGGCAGGACTGCCCGAGACAGGCCGCGTAATACTGTTTGTGGCACAACGAACCGATGACGAACGCAAGGGCGTGACATACTTCATAGAAGCTGTCAACAGCCTCGCTGCCGCCGACCCACAGTGGGCTGCGGACACGTCCGTGGCGCTGATAGGCAAAAATAGCGACCACTTAGCATCGGAGCTGACGCTCCCCACCGTGGCACTCGGCACCGTGAGGGGCGACCACGCGATGGCTGCCGTCTACCGTTCGGCAGACCTCTTCGTGCTGCCGTCGCTTGAAGACAACCTGCCCAACACCATCATGGAAGCGCTGGCGTGTGGCGTGCCGTGTGTAGGATTCCGCGTTGGCGGCATTCCAGAGATGATAGATCACCGCCGCAACGGCTACGTGGCAAACTTCCGCGACACCGCTGACCTGGCGGAGGGCATCAGATGGGTGCTGCGCGACGCCGACACAGAGGCGCTGCGCGACCAGGCTCGCCACAAGGTGATGCGCTGTTACTCGCAGCAGAGCGTGGCGGCGCAATATATAGAACTGTACAACGAGATGATTGCACAGAAGACTTACCGAATATAAAAGACAACGAACAATACAATATATGATAAGATTTACAGTCATCACCTGCACCTTCAACGCCGAGGAGGTGGTGGAACGCACGCTCGACAGCGTGCTCGACCAGACCTATAGCCACCTCGAACACCTCATCGTGGACGGCGCATCAAAGGACCGCACAGTGGAGATGGCGGAACAATACAAGGCGAAAAGCGACGCGGAGGACCACTGCCACGACGTCATAATAAGCTCTGAGCCAGACAAAGGGCTGTATGACGCCATGAACAAAGCCATCGCACGCGCCACCGGCGACTACGTGTTGTTTCTCAATGCGGGCGACGTGTTCCCATCACCCGACACGCTGGAGACCGTGGCAGAGAGCGTGGGCGACGGCGAAGCGCTGCCTGCCGTGCTCTATGGCGACACCGACATCGTGGACATAGACGGCCGTTTTTTGCGACACCGACGCCTGTCGCCACCGAAACGGCTGACGTGGCGCTCGTTCATGAAGGGCATGGTGGTGTGTCATCAGGCGTTCTACGCACGCACCGACCTTGCCAAAGCCAACCCCTACGACCTCTCTTTCCGCTACTCCGCAGACGTGGACTGGTGCATACGCATCATGCGTGAGGCGCGCCGCAGACGCCTACCCATGCGCAATGTGGGGGCTGTGGTGGTCAATTTCCTTGACGGAGGCATGACCACCGCCAACCATCGCGCCTCACTGAAGGAACGGTTCCGCGTGATGTGCCGCCACTACGGCTTCGTCGCCACGGCGCTTATGCACGTGTGGTTTGTGGTGAGGAGCTTTACAAAGAAGTAATTTCTGCTGGCAATGGCGCTGCCGAGAAGTTTAGCATAAGACGCTTCGACATCGGCAAAATGGCGTCATGCCACTATAAAACAAAGGACAACAGTAAACTGTAAAGGAATGAAAATACTGGACTTGCTGCGCAGGGCTCTCATCACCGTGCTCCGGCCCATACGCCTGAACATGGCGTTTTTCGTGTTTATGTATGTGCTCGGATGCGTGTGCGCTTGGACTACGCTCTCCAATGCACGTGGAGCAAAGCTCTATGACAACCTCTATCTTGAGCTCTTGCTCGATGTTTATGTGCTTGCACTCGTGCTCACACTGCTGCCACGCATAGTGCGTGGATGGGTGAGGGCGCTGTTCTACGTCGTGCTCTACGTCGTGGCGCTCGCCGATGTGTACTGCTTCGTGAAGTTCGGCACTACGCTCACGCCCACCATGCTGCTGCTGGTCGGCGAGACAGACAGCCGCGAGGCGGGAGAGTTTGTGCGCACCTGTGTATCGCCCGACGTGCTGTTCAGCAACGTGGGATGGGTGATTGCCATCATGATTACGCACATATTGTTTGCGCTGGAGCTGCGTTTCCCGCATTTTATACCTAAGAAAGTGAAAGCCCTCGGAGCGACGGTGCGCGACCGTGTGGCGACGACGGCACGATGGGGGCTGCCCGTCACGGGCGCAGCGCTGACCGGTCTGCTCGTCTGTGCTGCCACGACAAGTGCCCATAACAAAGCCGCCACATGGAAACTGATGACAGGAAGCACCATAGGAGAGGTGGAACACACGCTCACTGAGCCAGACCACGCCGTGCTCTACCAACCAATCTACCGCTTAGCGTTCAGCATCTACGCCAACGAACTGACCGCCAGCCAGGTCACCAAGCTCGTGCGGGCTGCCGGCAAGGTGAGGGTTGACAGCTGTTCGTTTACCAGTCCAGAGATTGTTCTTATCATTGGCGAGAGCTACAACCGCCACCACGCACAGATATATGGCTACCCCATGCCCACAACGCCACGTCAACGGCGACGCGAACGGTCGCGCCGACTCGTCAAATTTACTGATGTGGTGTCGCCGTGGAACCTCACGAGCTTCGTGTTCAAGAACCTGTTCTCCATGCATGTGGTGGGACAGGAGGGCGAATGGTGTGACTATCCGCTCTTCCCGGAGCTATTCCGCAAGGCTGGCTACCACGTGACATTCCTCACAAACCAGTTCCTGCCAAAAGCCAAAGAGGCGGTCTACGACTTCAGTGGTGGCTTCTTCCTCAACAACCCGAAGCTCAGCGCAGCGCAGTTTGACACACGCAACGACAAGCTGCACGCCTTCGACGAAGACCTGTTGAAGGACTATGACGAGTTGAAAGTGAACGATGGCGACTACAATCTCACCATCTTCCACCTCATAGGACAGCATGTCAACTACCGCCAACGTAGTCCGAAAGACCGCAAACACTTCAAAGGCGACGACTATAAGGAGCTGAAGCCTGGTCTCAACGCACGCGAACGCGGCATACTCGCCGACTACGACAACGCCACACTATATAACGACTCTATCGTGGACGAGATTATCAAACGCTTTGAACAGAAAGAGGCGGTGGTGATTTACGTGCCCGACCACGGCGAAGAGTGTTATGAAGGCGACATGCACTTTATCTGCCGCATGCACTCTGCGGAGATAGACGCGCGACTGGCACATGCCGAATTTGACATTCCCTTCTGGATATG
>Ga0129313_1002294_pt1 | contig 10303 bp, 6 predicted proteins | sample O1105metagenome_FD_94436 | JGI IMG/M metagenome (GOLD analysis project Ga0129313, IMG submission 94436) | Orangutan group fecal microbial communities from fecal samples from Wisconsin, USA - O1105 metagenome | ecosystem: Host-associated > Mammals > Digestive system > Large intestine > Fecal... | reverse complement strand
GTATTTGTCGGCTTCCAGAAGGCCAATGTGGGAATCCTTGGCAGCGAGCTCCTGCTGCAGACCCAGCTCATAGCGATTGACCACATGATCCTCACTGCAGCCACAATTGCCTCCGCCCAGAATGTTGCCAAGACCACCGCTAAGCAGCCAGCCGACAGTGCTTCCGATACTCAGGCCAAGAGCAGTATTGGCAACGCCCTTGCTTGCAAATTCAGCCATTTTTCATCTCTCCTTGTTTTATTTTATTGTAGGAAATGTGTGTTCCCTACATGTCAATTGTGCCGCTTTTAGGCTTTGCAAGAGGGCCATTTCGGGGCCATTAAAGTGCCAGAAAAAACAAAAAAAGGGGGCCCCTCATCCAGAAGGGGCCCCCTTTTCACAGGCGCTTGATTTTGTTTGTAATAAATGCGGATCTGCGTTTCACGGTTCTAACAGACACATTCAGTTCAGCCGCAATATCAACCAAATACCATCCTCTGCGGCGCAAATTTAAAACCTGAAGTTCCTCGTCAGTAAATCCGCATTCTGAAACATAATGCTCATATTCTGAACGTGGAAAATCACACTTCATTTTTGCTCCTTTATAAGAAGGGATTGTTGCGTTTTTCCCACCGCGCATCTGTGCTTTGCCAGAAGAACGCTTTTTGTGTCTGCGTAAGGTTGCTGTGGTTTAGCCATACTTCAGCTTCAGTCTGTGTAATACCGCCATTTTTGTTAAGATCAACGGTTGTTTTGTATCGCACCCATTCCTTAACAGCTGCAGCGCCAAATTGCCGATAGACTTCATCTGCTTTTTTGTCGTTTGCTTTTGTCAGATAGTTTTGTGCCTGATTTTGCACAGATTCAGACGTGCCGAAATAGGCCCGATAAAAATCTTCTTTTGTCGTTCCTTTCTCTCCGGTCGTTTCGCTTTCTTTGCCGGTAGGCACAATCTGACTTGTTGCCACGGCGTAGCTTACAGCACCAGCTGCGCCACGTTCCTGATAGGCTTCATATAGCTTTTTGATAGAAGAAGATGTGGGGTTCAAGCCTACTACTTCTTCTTTGCCAACTGCGCCGGCAAGGTCGAACATATACTTTACAAGCTCCGCCTTGTCTTCTTCTTCAAGCCGGCTGAATCCATCTGAACCGGTCAACTCTTCGATCAGGTCATATGCCGTCTGGCCCCGGATTTTTGCATAGTCCGTATATTCTTCCTCTGTGAATCGTGTTTTGTCGCTGCCATAGGTTTTATCTGCCAAGCTCGGCAAAACTCCGCTGTCTCCGGTTGCCTCATACAGCGCTTCCAATTCTTTATCTACCTCGGTAGAATTTCCAGGGCTGTAATAACCAGGGCTAAGAACATTGTAAGCAAGTTTGCCGGCAAAATTGCCGCCTACGTTTTCTTGCTCCCGACCCCATGCATCAATATACGGCTCACCCAATCCAGGCAGCCAGTTTACCATTCTTTGAGCATTGTAATCCAACGTGCCTTGTGCACCGGTGCTTTCAGTATAAGAACTTCTGCGAGATCCTTGCATGGCTCTTCCAACTTGTTTGCCAATACTTGGAATCAACTGATTGCTGTAGTTTGCTACAGCTTGCGTTGCCAAAGAGCCTACGACTTCCGTATCACTCTCTGAATACTTGCCAGTGTTTAAAACGTCGCTTATGCTTGAAAGCAAAGTGTTGTCAAACAATGGATTTAAGGAATTGGCAATTAGGCTATAAGCTGCACTGCTATTTAAATCCCCTTCTGCCATTTCTGCGCCCATAAAAAAGGGAATGGAAGCAGGCGCTGTAAACCCGATTTCATAGCTACCGCCACCAGGAAGATTGATGCTGTAGTTCTGTTTTCCCTGCATTTCATCAAATTTGTTCTTGTCGCTATCATCATCACCGCTGCTATTTACCCATCCAGCTTTTGCCAAAATGTAGCCAAGAACAGCAAGCCCAGATCCAGTCATAGCTTTTGCAAGCTCATCCAACACTTTTTCGGGGCCTCGTTTAAATACAGTTCCATCCAAAACAGCTTTTGCAAATCCAAGAGGACTATATTCTACGCCACGAGCAACAATGTTGGAAGTTGTGGATCGGAAAGGAACCAATGCATCAGCAATAAGCCCAAGGGCGTTTGCTCCCTCTTCCAAGCTCACTTCATCGGAATAGTCAATCTGACCTTTCCCGGAATGATTTTTCCCGCTTTTTACCAGATCATTCAACAACTTGGAAATAGCGTTTTTGTCATGAAAAGTAGCCTGTTTGGCTTCTCGCACAGCATACTCACGACCATTCCGCAAAGCTTCCAGGCTGCTTTTTTCCTGTGCGGTAAGTTTCATATTCGGGTTAGCTTCCACACGCTGTTCCAGACTAAACACGCTACTGTCGATTTTGTTCGCTTTCAAGTATCTGGCCAGCGCAAACTTGTACTGATTGCGAAGTCCGGCTTGCGCCAGGGGGCTTGTAAGGAAACGATCTTCGGAAATACCAAGCTTTTTCAGCGCATTGATGCCGGAAAGGCCGCTGTAGTCCATGCGCTCCAAGGTGTTGCCAGGGGAAGAAATTACTTTGTTTACGCCCCTTTTAACTGCCCCTTTTACGCCGGTTTCGTTGTCCGCTCTGGCAAAGAATTTGGTACTTCTCTGCACGGATTCAGGCTTAAAACGGCTTCCTCCGCTGGTTAAATTTTGGTAGCTTACTGCGTCCGCATCTGCCGCTGTCGCTTTAAGCAAAGCCTGATCTGCTTTGCTTGCGTAATTCAGCAGAGTGGTTGTCCGGGTATAGTCCTTATCAAAATGGCTGTATACCTTTTCCAGCACGGATTTAACTGCCGCTTTGGTCTGGGTAATATGACCCATTGCGATGTTGCCAAGTTCGTTCTTGATAAGGGTTTTGGGGCTGGACAACATAGACCAGTAGCGATACATATTCAGCTTGTCAGCAAAGCTCGTTTTGCCGATTTTAGACGCAATTAGGCTAACCGCTTCATCCTGGTACTTTGCCTGTTCCCGGCTTCCGTCACGTTCGTTGCCTGCTTTTTCATAAAGCTCCATGATCTGACCAACTGTAGCGTCATCAAATTCAAACAGGCCGTTAGCAAGATAATTGTCAAACAAGCTGCTCAGTTCCCGCACAGTAGCGCCGTTCAAGGCTCGCTTTGCGATTTCTTTTACCACATCGTCTTTTAGGCGCTTTTTGGTGCTGTCCTTCAAACTGCTCTTTTCAATCAGTTTGCGCAGCTCAGCTTCCATCTGTTCGAGGGTAAGCCCTTTCTGTTCGATGCGTTTGGCTGCTGTCTGCAAGGGTTCCATGCCGCCGCGGCGAACAAATTCAGCAAACTCATCATCCATATTGCCGCTTCCGAAGGTGTCTCCTTTTGAGGCAAAATCCGTCAGATTTTGAGCAATATCGTCCAGTTTGGCAGATTCGCGCCGGTTTTCTTTCTTCCATTGCTGCCCATTCGATTCAAGGATCTTTAACCCCTTGGCAATCGCATATTCACCTGTGTGCGTATACTTTGCTAATGCCTGAATTGCTTGGCCTGCTTCAGTAGAGTGCCCTTGGAGATTTCGCAGCACTCTTTGTGCCTCCGCAGGTTTTCCATCATGCAACAGTTTGCTAACAGCCAACATAGCGGTATCTGTGTCCTGGGCTGTCCACTCACCTTGCTTTTGATTCAGATCATTGATAGCGCCTTCAAAATCCGCATTTAGCCTTTCCGCAGCAGCTTTTACGCTATCATCGTTTTTGGCCACCTGATAAACATAGCTGTCTTTTTCATCCAATCCAAGCTCGGCTCTCTCCCCATCTTCAATCAGGCCGGTGTTTGTCATGGTATTGCTGGCTACTTTGCTTTTCTTTACTTCACCGCCAAATCCACGATCCGCGGCGCCAACGCTGGGGTTTATTACAGTTCCAGAAAGATCATCCCCCAGACCCGGCAGCCGTTGCTCGGCATTCCCGGTGTTTTGAATCAGGCTGTCCCGGTAAGCAAGAGCGGAATCGTAATCGTCAAACTCCGGCAGAGCATCCAATTCTTCTTGAGTTTGCCGATGAAAGCCGCCTTCTGCCTCTTTCAGGTTTAAACCGGACGCAATGCTGTCAGCGGTTTCCCCATCCCGCAGTTTCATAACGTATACGTCTTTCGGGCCGTATGTCCAGCCTTCCGGTGCGTATTCTGGGTTCCACGGAATCCTTGCTACTGCTTCAAACCCATGCTTGTTATAAATAGATACCAGGTCTGCTCCATAACAATCCAGCTTTCGCCCGCCGTTTTGGATAGCAGTTAAAAGCAGGGAAGTCGAAGCGCCTTTTGCCTTACTCTTGGGATGCTTGAACACCGCCTCAATATCCCCATCCACAGTCACAAGAGCGCCTGCTGTGTTATCAGGGCTCATAAATGTGAGTGTGCCCGGCTGGGCCAGCTCCTCCACTGTTTTACCGCTTACCATCAGGCCATGAGGATTAGCCTGCCGGGCGGCTTCCAGCGCAGAAGAAAAGAGCTGCGGGTCACTGGTCGTGTCCCTCAGCTCTATGGGTGTAGCTCCGTATTCTTGAATGGCCTTTCCAATTTCGGCAGAACCCGTTAAAACTCTACGTACTCCTTCATTTCCTCCGGACTGGTTCCGTGCGTAAGAATATGCAACGCTGTCTCCTGCAGTCCCGGGTTCAATGTCAGAAGGTATTCCATCGTCTCCTGTACTGTCATATTGGCCTCCTGTTATGCTCCCATCGCTTTCCGCACTTCTTCCAGGCTCATTCCCTGTGCGAACATACGGATCGCCTGGTTGGTCGGCTCGGTATATTTCAGTGTCAAAAGGTACTTGGCGATCTCCGGCAGCCTCTCGATAGTCTCCATTTTCCGCACCTCCCGTGCTCATTTCAGTTTTAGTATACCCAGGAATCTCTTGCTGGTCAAGGGTTTCCTGCAATCCGGGCAAATTTGCTTCTGCCTGTTCGCTGCCGGGCACAATGCTGGCTTGCGCTTTAGCTTCCAATCCTCTTATAAATTGTCTTGTAGCGGACTTTGTCTCAGGCAGAGTAGTGCCCAAAGCGGTTTCCACGGCTTTCCGGTTTTCACCCTGAATCAAAGTTTCCACTTCTTTGCCGCTCAACGTTTGCCCGGACGCCATTTTTTGCAGAATGACAGTTACTTCCTGATTGCCGCTGCTGTCATTCATGGGGCCAGGATCGCCAAGGGCAGGCAAGGCCTGTTCTGCATCCTGGCCCAGAGCACCGGTTATGGAAAGGTTCTCTGTCTCCTGAACAGTTTGATCGTTCAAAGACGGAAGGACGCTTTCTGTGCCGGTCTGCATTTCTGGAGATGGCGTTGCTCCTTGTCCGCTAAACCTGTTTTTGACGCCTCTTGCTGCTTTGCCGATCAGCTGGGCGCCGCCGCCCATAACCCCACCCATGGCTGCACCGCCAAGCGCGGCAGCGCCTACATCCTGCCAAAGCGATTCATATTGTGCCGTCCATGCCCGTTCTTGAGCTTCTGCTTCACTCAAACCTTCCGCAATGGCCCGGGCGTACTCATCGTTGTAAACCTGCTGTAAAGTGCTGTTATCGCCAAGCACAAGCATTTCGGAAAAATCATTGGAAATCTGAGTAAGGGCCTCTTCGCTTCCTTCTACGCCCATACTTTTCAAGGTGTTTAAAAAGAAATTGGAAAGACCTTTTTTGTCAGTTCTGGCCATTGCCTTGATGTTGTCCAGAGAGAATTTCTCAAAAAGGCCCTCTGCCGCACCTGCCAACGTGCCATAGGCAAGCGCCTGGTTGTCTGTTGCCCCTTGTGCTTTGGCCTGCTTGAATCCTTGGTTTGCAGCGCCAAGACCAAGCGCAACTGTGGCACCGCCGCCAGACACGAAGCTCAAAGGAAGCGCAGCAAGAGAATCCGCACCGCTCATGCCAAGCTGATACCCGTTTGCGGCAAGTTGTGACAGAAACTCATTTCCAGTTTCTTGATAAACAGTATCAGCAATGTTTCCACTCACCTGCTGCCTTGTAGTATCTGCCAAATTGGAAGCAAGCTGCGCTTGCGAATTGGTGTTGACGGGAGCTTTGCTTCCAGTTATAAGCCTATCTGCTTTTTGTGCCAGAATATCAGCATAACCACCAATATTGCCTACTGTTCCTTCCAGAATGCTTCTGCCGCTTGCCAATGCAGCATTTCCGGCGCCTTCATTTACATAGTCTTGACGTTCCTGTTTGGCTTGAGCTGTATTCTGATTGTCAGTTTGAGCTTGCTGATAGCGCACCAACTCATCCAGATCATCCCCGCTGATCCCGTGTTTCGCCAATGTGTCCCGGTAGCTGTCCGACATTTTTTCCAAAAACTGAACGTGCTGATACCCGCCGGTCGTTCCGTTGTCAAGCTCGTACTCAACTTGGCTCAGCTGCTTGATGATATTCCGATCTTCCTGAGAAAGATCGTCCAGCATGGTGCCATAGTCCGCTTCCCAGCGCTGGCTAAGAGCTGCATCCGTCTGCTTTTTCAGCTCTTTTTCTTTGTCGTTTTCTTCCAGCATTTTCCGGAAAGCTTCGGCTTTCAAATCTGCCTGGCGTTCACTGTACCCGGCATCCAAAGCCTGCTGCCGTGTAGCTTTCACGCCCTGTTCCCGAACAGCGTTTTTAATGACAGTAGGCGCCTGTTTAGCTGCATTTGCAACAATATTCGCAAAGCCCTGGCCATGCTGCTGCGGATGAGCGGACGCAATCTCCTTTTGGGAATTGTCACCATTGGTCATAAAATTTTGCCGGTCTTTTTGGGTGCCCGAAAAAAAGTCCAAGATGGTCTGTGCGTTTTTTTCGGCTTTTTTTGTTTCTTTATTTCGCAGATTTTCTTGAAATTCTTTATTTTTTTCGGCATCAAAATTACTGGTGGGATTATTCCACCAATCAGCCAGCTTTTGCCAAAAGCTCTTTTTTTCTTCCGGCGCCTCTTTGGTTTCGCTGGTTTCGCTTTCTACCTTTGCGTCGGCTTCTGCAGAAGATTTGACTGTGCTTGTAGAGGCATTTTCGCCGCCCATCATCTTCTGATAAAGCGCTTCCGCCTCAGCCTCTTCTTCATCTTTACTTTTAGAAGATTTAGAAGAAGACTGCGCTGCTTTTGTCGCTTTTTCAGCCGCTTTCTGCGCTTCAATATAGGGCTTGTCATAGGCAGCCTTGATCTTGCTTAACGTGCTCATGCTGTACTGAGGCACGTTGCTTTCCGGGCTCATCTGCTCTATGGTCTTCATGTTGTTGACCAGATCCATTGCCTGATCTATACTGACCATTCCTGCTTCCAGGTCACTTTTCAGCTTTTGCTTGGCGCGGCTGACTACTTCTTGATCGTTCAGGCTGTTCAAACCGCTTTCGCTGATGCCGTCATATTTTACTGCCATAGAAACTCCTTTGCTTGCTAAGAAACAAATTCCCGGGCCAAATAAGGCCCGGGAAAAGACTTAACCAAGGTATGCCATAATGGAAGCCAGACTGTTGTTATATGCGGCCCGATCTGCCGCAATGCCCTGCTGCAAAGTATTGTAAGCTTCTGCCTGCTTAGTATTGAAATCCTGCTCTGTCTGAGCTTTCCCGGCCTGATAAGTGTTCAGCAAACTTGCCAGGTTGTCGGCCCGATCCACTTCAATGTTGTTTCGGTTGTTGCCGTAAGAATTCAGCAGATTTGCGTTTGTGGTTTCAGAAAGGCCACCGGTGATGCCCTGAGCGCTAAGCATCTGGGGAAGAGTACGCTGGTTCTGCATGCGGGTCAGATATGCCTCCTGAAGGCTTCTGTCCGCAGTATCATTCACCTGTCCGCTACCAAAATTGTAAGCGTCTAAAAGACTTTTCAGGGCTGCGTCTCGGTTCGCTTCGTAGGCTTGCTTAGACTTGTCATAAGCGGCCTGCCTGGCCGCAATGCTCTGATTCAGGCTATTTTCCAACGTGCCTTTCAAGTCGTTGATTAGGCCTGTATAGTCAGGAGCGGAATAAGTAGACCCACCACCGCCGCTGTCGCTGTATGTGCTTGCGCCACTGCTGTTTGCTGCCTGTGCTTTTTGGTAGGAATAACTTTGCGGATCAAAGGCTGTGCGGTCAGAACTTCCGGAATTGGAATTGTATAGTTTCCCGTTGTTGTAAGACTTTACACGCTTTTCATTTGCTCTGATAGCCGCATAATTTGCTGCTAATGCTTCTTCTTTCGTCACCGCAGTCCCCTCCTTTTTTAACTTTTAGGCTCAAACCACTTTGTGACTGCCTGATGCAAACCAGTGGAGGCAAGGCCGGAACACATTCCAATAAGAATTGCTTCAGGGCTTACCGCAGGCCAATGAACCCAGACAGAAAGTGCTACGCCAAGCACCGCACAAATAGTGGGGATATACTTGTTGTCCACATCCTTGATCTGTTTTTTAACAACATAGCCCACGCACAGGCAAATCCCCACGATCACAGGCATTATGAACTCAGACAAAAAAGAAATATCCATTTTTGCTCCTTCCTTAAAGCTTATTTATTGATGAGATAATTTTGAAGGTTTTCTTTTGCGGCCCTTAACTGATCTGTGTTATTTCCGTTTATGGCATGTCCAAGCAAAGCCAAAAGCGCTTGCTGTGTAACCCGATTACCATTGTCAAGCTCATCCAGCCTTGTTTTGTCGTTGCGAAGATACTCATTGAAGGTTTCCACTTGATGCTCAAGAGCTTTGATTCTGTTATCTTGCCGCTTATCAGGCTGGCGGAACTTTGCCCACGCTTTCACGAAAATCGCTACAGCTGCAGCAATTGCTCCAAGACCAGTTGCAAATCCAACAAGAATAGACCAAAGCTGCGCAGGGGTAAATACGATTTCTGTATTCATTTATCCCCCTTATGCAACAGAAATTCCAAAGCTCGCCATGGCATTCTTGCCCAGAACAGCTTCAATGTACTCCTTTGCTTCATCCGGCGAAGCAAAGCCACCTTTCACCACAAGGCCAAGGAAAATCACACTGTAACCTTCATCGGGCTTTTCTTCCGGTTTTTCTACAGGGGAAATGATCTTTGCGGCCTGCTCTGCGTTCAGCAAGCGCACCGGAATAGCCAGCTGCACGGCAAGATTGATAAGGGCCGCCTGATCACCGGTGGAGCAGGCAATCTTGGTGGTGATAAGTACCAACCCATCTTCCTGCTCAGTGCTGTGATGATCGATCTGAAGCTTATCCAGTTTGGAGATAATGGTATTAGCGTCCCCGTTAGATACAGGCCCCAGACAAACATGCATGGCCTGGCTCTGCGGCTTTACAGGGCTGAAAACCACATCCCTGTAACCTTCAGGATCAGAATAAAACACATTGCGGTCAATGTTTGCACTGCCAGCACCATATTTGTAACCCAGGCCGGTGCTGGCAAACTGCCAGCCGATCAGGCGGCCAGCCTGCTTCAGTTCTTTCATCCAGTTGGTATAGCTACCAGCCGGCAGCTTGTCCAGGTCAGCGCCAGCATCGCCAAAATCGGCAGTGCCGTCATAATAACGTGCCATCCAGTAAGGCACTGTGAGATCCTTTGTGCTGATATACTGGAAGTCCCATGCCGCAGAGCAATACAGGCACGGCTGAAAGCCCGCCTTGCGCAGCAGCTCAGCCGCCTCGTTGATGAGATTGGTGTTGGCGGTCATGCCCAAGCCCATGGCCTGTCCCTGCTCCAGCTCCTGGTCAATGGCGAACCACCAGACGGTGCCGGCGCTTTTAGCCTGCTCGATCCACTTTGTAACCTGTGCAATCATGAGCCGCCGGGCGGTGGTTGCGCTGCCGCCGTTCAGGCTCTTGTAGTGCCAGGTGGCGAAACCATACCCGCCCAGGCGCAGCCCGTTGGCGGTCACGTCATGGGCCCAGCCGGTGGCCAGGGTGTCCGGGGTGGTGCCGTAGGCATGGCGCAGGATCACGCCATGCACGCCCGCCGCTTTGGCGGTGCTGACAGAAAAAGTTTTTTGGTGCTTGCTAATGTCTACAATTTTCATGCGAATACCTCATTTTTTTAGTTGCAGCCCGCATTATCCAATTTTGATCAAAGCGGCGGTGCCGTACATATAGATATTGGTATCAGACTGTCGCAAATAATAGTTCTGATTGCCGGACACTGTAAATGTGTTGTCCGACATGCCAAGGCCGCCGGATGACGTTATTGTACTTTTGGCCGCCCCGCCCACATATAGGGTCATTTTAATCTTGTCGTTGTATGGAGTCCAGGAACTGACAAAGCGGTAGGTGCCGGCGGGCAGGGTGCCGGAAGCCACCACCCCATAGGTGTACTTGGGCGGGATATTGGCGTTGCCGTACTGGGGGCCGCTGTGCCAGATGGCCGCG
>Ga0129313_1002288_pt1 | contig 10319 bp, 7 predicted proteins | sample O1105metagenome_FD_94436 | JGI IMG/M metagenome (GOLD analysis project Ga0129313, IMG submission 94436) | Orangutan group fecal microbial communities from fecal samples from Wisconsin, USA - O1105 metagenome | ecosystem: Host-associated > Mammals > Digestive system > Large intestine > Fecal... | reverse complement strand
CATATAGAAGTAGTCGCCGGGGCGAATGTCGGTCGTATGGTAGACGTCGGCTTTCGGTCGGCGGTCCATGTGCGGCTGCATGGCACGCGTTATGATGTTCTTCTGCGGCGACACACGGGCCTCCTCAGGAGTTATTGCCTGCACTTTCAAGAGGTCGTTGACAAGCGAATGGTCTTCTGTGCGGAACATTATCTGCGTGTCATCAGCGGTCTTTCCCGGACGGATATGGTAGACACGACTGTCGCCCATGTGGGCAATGGTGGCGCCACCAGCATGGAGTTTCAAGAAGGTCATGGTCGTACCCATCTTCTTTGCAGCCCCCGTGTCCTTGCCATCGAGTGCATCAAACGCGCTCGCCACTGCCTTTTGTAACATGTCATCGGTAAACAACGCCTCCGCGTCAGCAACGCTATTGGCAACAGAACGCGCCATAGCCTCGCAGACAGTAGCACTCGCTACCTCGCCCGCATCGTGTCCACCCATGCCGTCGCACAGCACAAACAGGCGGTCAGACGCACTCAGTGCCCCGTGGGCGGGGTACATGCTGTCTTCCTGATGGGGCTGGCCCTGCGCATCGACACGCTTTCCAAACTCATAGATGCTATATGCCTGTAACTTATATTTCATGTTGGTCTCGTTTTAAAATTAATATGTTGTGCCCTCAATATCTCTGAATTTGAACTTCAAATCAGCGTCTGGCAAGTGTATGATGTCACCGTTTTTGAGCACGATGCAGTCGCCATAGCATAGCTTTCCGTCGTTGATGAACGTGTCATTCACATGCTCTTTGTACAACTTGGCTATGTACATGTACTCCGTTCCCACCCGATTGACATCAATAACAAGGTGTTCGCGGCTCATGCGCTTGCCTTCTCCCGTCGCAATTTGGAAGTTAGCGGCAGACGCCTGCGCCTTGCGACCAATCACATTACGGCCTGGACGCAGCACAAACGCCTGTCCTGTGCCCACCACCGAGAGCATTCCGAGCACCGCAGCACCGCCACCATTCCACACTCCAGTGGTTCTCTCGTCAAACTGAGTATTGTCTCCAGAGTGTTGCTTACGACCCGGTAGGTCGGTTCCTGGGTCTGCATTGGCGTTTACAGTCTTAAACGCTACGAACGGCGATTTCTGCTTACAGATGGGGCATGTCACGCTCTTTGTCTCTATGCCCGGCTGGTTTTTCACCGACAGGACGGCTCCACAATGCGGACACCTTATCTTTATTACGTCTTGATTCATTTCCTTTTTGTTTATTGTTAAGTTGTATTGAAGTCTTAATTTCAGTTTTATGGGGATTTATTTGAAGCCTTACGAAGCTCAGGACTAAGCCCTATGAAGCTCATGATAAAACCCCACGAAGCTACCATTTCATTACTGGCATGTTGTCGGGGAAGTTACCCCACATCACTGGATGCTGTCGGTTGCGCGTCGCACGGCTCACCCCTGTGTGAACGTAGTTATATAGTTCTTTGGCTGTAATGATGCGGTCGCGGTTGGCATCAGCGCCTCCTCGCAGTCCCTTCTGCAGGTAAGTGGTAAAGAATCCGTTAGTCATGCCGACGCGTTCGAGTGATGTTTCGTTGCTGCGCGACGACAGAAAGAGCATCACATTCGCCTTCTTTGCCGACGACACAGAACTCTGTGACGAGGTGCCTTCGGTGCGAATCTTACCTGAGAAGCACGCATCGGCGAATATCATCTTGTTCTTACACTTGCTGGCAGACATCCCGTTTCTTATTACCGAGTAGTCCATGATGCCGTCATAAGCACAGAATCCGCCCTGGTAGCCGTGTCCGCTGAAGAAGAAAACGACAATATCGTTCTCCTGTGCCTCACCGAACACCTTCTTCATAGCAGCCTTCACCTTCTTGCGTGTGGCGTCGGAATTGAGCAACAGCGCATATTTCACCTTGTCATTCTTGGCATACAGCCACGCGATGGTTTGCGCATCCTTGTCTGGAAGCCTCAAGTCCATTTTGTTACCAGGGTAGTCGCTCACTCCCACTGCCACTAAATAGATTTTCGACTCGGCAGCCGTCGCAACCAGCAACAGCATGGCGATGGCAAGAAACAATATCTTTTTTATGTTCATTTGATCTGTTAGTTATATTCGTGCAGACTATTCGAGCCTTTCAAACAGTCTATCCGCTATTCCGTATGACACGCAATCGCAAGAAGTGTGTGTGCCCAACAGCGGGCCGTGCACACACACTTTGTAGCGCTTTAGATGCTAAAGTCCTGCATATCGTCCATCATTCCCATGTCGTTGTGGTCTTCCATAGCGTCATAATGCGCGTCTATGCCGTCGACACTATCGTCGCTTGCTGCCACAACCCCTTGCGAATCGTCTACCACGCGCGATACGCCCAACGACTGAAGTGTGATGTTTTGCTGCGAGACGTCTATCACCTCGTTTTCAGTAATCTGGTTATCGTCGTTGACATCTATAGCCAACACGTCGAACGTATTGTTGTCATCGAAGTCGACAAGCACCGCGTCGTGACCGCCGACGGTAAGGTTTGCATAGGTAGCCCCACTATCATCGTCGTGGTGTACACCCAGAATCTCGACCTCAGCATCGTCCGTCTCGTCGTCAGAGACAGCTACCACCTCTGCCTGTCCAGTGTGGGCACCAGTTGTGTAGTCAGGTTCACCGTTGGAAGCAGGCTGTGCCGTAGGCTGCGCCGACGTCGTATGAGCGGCGGACTGGGCTGCTGCGGTAGCGTGACCGCCACCCGATGCCGCTGTGACATGAGCCTCGTGGTTGTCTGACGAGGTCGAAGCGTGCCAGTTGAAGTGCGAGCCGTACTCGTCGCGCTGCTCCTGTGACATGTTGTCCCACTCCTCTTTCGTGTATGTGTTGTATATGTTGCCGTGCCATTCAAACACACCTCCTGCGCCCACTTCGCTACGTGCGGCGCTGAAAGCCTCGCCAAACGACATGTCATCGTTCACGCTCTGTGCCACTGCCACCTCTCCGTCGGTCCACTCTGGATGCTCTTCGGGCTTCACATCGTTGTCGGCTTCGTCTGCCGGTGTGCCACTCGTAAGCACTGCTGCGCCTGCGCCGAGAGCGGCAGATACGCCAAACGCCGTTGCCATGCGCTTACCGAGCGACTTCTTCTTAGGCTGCTGCTGCGCTGCAGGTGCGTTGGCAGGCTCTTCTGCTTCGTCAAAACGTGTGCTCTCGTCTTCTCCGAAACGGGTCTCATCAAACGTTGTGCTCTCGTCTTCTGCACCTTTGTTGTTGAAACGGTCGTCGTACTGAGTGTCTTCGTTGTTGTTAAAACGGCGCTCATTGTCATATATTGTATTCTCGTTATTCATAATATGATGTTGTTTAAAGGTTAATAATAAAACTGTCTGTAATCGCTGTTTCGTCTGTCTGTCTTGCCTTTTCTGCCTTACGCCATGTAGCTGTCTACGTCGGCATTGTTAACATAGTCGGGGCAACCAGCGTTCTGAGCCATCAGGCTGGGGTCTTCCATACCAGCGTTGAAGGCGTCGGGGTTGGAGGGCATGGCTATGTTTTGGTCATGAATGTTTACCACTTCGTCATCGCTAATCTGTCCATCGTGGTTTACGTCAGCAACCATCACGTCGGCAATGCCGTCTTGATCTGCGTCGATAAGCGCCAGATGGTTGGTGCCATCAGAGAGCACAGCCACGTTAGAGTGGCTTCCATCTTCGTTGGTTGTGGTGTGAAATGCCACCACCTGCACCTCGCCAGAGGTCTGAGTGGTCTGCGTAGTCGGTCCACCAACCGTGCCGCCAGTCTCGCCACCAAGAGTTGTAGTGCCGCCACCAGTAGTTGTTGTCTGGCCACCTGTAGTCATTGCCTCACCGCCAGTGGCTATGGTGCCAGCGCCAACCGTGCCTGTCGTGGTGTGTGCGGGGTTCTGTGCTGGAGCGCTACTGGGTTCAGAGTCGATGACCGGAATGTCTTCTTCGCCACCCTCGCTGCCGAGAACAGTCACTTCCTCTTCTGCTGTAGCAGCATGAACCTCACCCGAAGCCATCGTGCCAGCCATCACTCCTACCGCTGCACCTGCTGCAGAGCTGACGCCAGTGGCCACGTTCGATTTCAAATTTTCCTTCTTCATAGCTGTATATTTTTATTGCGTTAATACTTGTTAGTTACTTATCACATTGCAAAGATAGCGACTAATGCGACACCGTCAAAATCTTTTTCGTCATTCTGTATGAACTGTCGGGATTAATCCACAAACTGGTTTATACGCGCAAAAAACTCCCCCAAAAAGAATGTGAAGCAGAGGCGGCAGAAAGAGTAAAGGACGGTAAGGCAGCAGAAAGAACGGAAAACGCTACCAACACCGCTGTCATGAAAAAACCGTTTTGCAGGATGTAAAGCCACATCGCGATTTTGTTGACACTTTGCTACAATTTCGTTAGAAAATCTGACGTCAATTCTTAACATCTGTTAAAAGCCCGCAGACTTTCCCATTAGGCCCATTTGACGTCGTCATTTGGCCCCTTTGACGTCGCCATTTGGCCGTAGTGACAACGCCAAAAGGGTGCTATCATTTTGTCAAATGGGCATAATGGTAAAATCAGTAAGCTGGAGAGGGCCTGTGAAGAGGCACAACGAGGTTTGTGAAGAGGCAAGAAAGGGCTTTTCTCAAAACTTCAATCGCAGCTGCAACTCCATGTCTGCCTGCGACGAACGCGCTATGCGCTGAAGTCCAGACCCTATCGCTGAGCGGTCAAAATAGTTGGTCACGGTGCAGCGCGCCATAGCCATGACACGGCGCGAGAGGTCGGCGCGCAGCCTCAACCCGTAGCGCAGCCCCTCGCCATAGAACATTGGAAACGAGAAAGAGTAGAGCAGTCCGCGCTCAAAAGCGTAGATGCGGCTGTCGTAAGAGTCGGTGTTGAAGTAGCCCACCCATGCGTCGGCAGTAAGCCAACGCAGCGCCACGCCACCGCCTTGCATCACCATCCATCCGCGCGAGAGACTGTCACAAACAGTCAACGCCACGTCGGCGCGGGTGGTGAGGCGCCACGTAGAGCGATCCAACGTAACCGACAGACGCGCCCTGTGCTCCGTACGGCTGACGAGAGCGCTATGAGTAGCATTGTCGCGCTGGCGCTGGCGCAGTCTGTAGCGAGCGTCTAACGTGACGGCGCCAAGCGCGAGCGACGCTGCCACCTGGCCGTCCCAGACGTGCGAGGGGAACGACACCATGTAGCGTGGCCACTCCGACCGCGCATAATCAGCATACGCCGACAGGGCGAGAACGTCTGTTGGGCGCCACGCCACAGACACAAGCAGTCCGTGTTCGTTGTTTATGGCACCGCCATCGCTAAACCCTGCGGCAAAAAGTGAGCGGTAACGATAAGAGTAGTAACGGTGGACGAACGACACATCGAGCCTCGACGACGGCGAGACGCCCACGCTATGGAGCGCCGCCAAGCCACCAGTAGACCCTGTTGCGGTCTCGCCTGCCACGCGCAGGAGTGGCGACGAGTAAGAATAAGAGAGCGAGCCATTGACAAAAGACTTGCCCACGGCACTGTAGCGACGATACACCACCGACGTGTCTGGCAGCAGACGGCGGTTGAAAGTCGTAGCCACGCCCGACAGCGCCACACGCCACGGACCCGACCTCAGGACGAGACTCGCGCCACCAGTGGTCTGCCTTGTGTTGCGGCGGCGCTCCATCTCGCTGCGCGTGCGGTGGTAGCCGGTCTTGAGCAGAGTCTTCACCGTAGAGCTGTCGCTATTGAGCGTGGCGTCGACCAGGCGGTGAGAGAAAAACGAGGTAAGCTCCGCGTGACGCGACAATGCCACCGTAGCGCCCACCCCTTGCAGGTAGTTGGCTTCCATTCGCGACGAGTGTGGGCGCAGACTGTTGGTTGTCCGCGTGAGCGACAGCAACGATGCCGCCTTGCCAAAGGTAAAGTCGGTGTTCATAACCAGTCCCATGCCGAGCCTCAGACGGTAGCGGCCTGCCACCGCAGCCTTCACCTTGCCAGCATTGCGCATGGATATATAGAAGCTGTAGAAGTCGTATCCCCAACGGTTGCGACCCGTGAAGAATGGTTCACCAGCATCTTGCGACGCCGTAAACCCCGCCTCAAGCAACCGCCCGTAGCCCACACGGTAGCGTGCCCAATGCTTGTATTTCGGTCCGAGAAAGCCCTTGTCGGCGCCGCGCAGATAGCCGTCGCGCGTGTAAAACGGCACCGTGGCTGCCACCGTCAGCTCGCTGCGGCAACGGCTAAGCAACGTGTCGACTGGCGGAAACAGCCGTCGCGCCCTACCCTCTCCAGCGTACATGAAGCACTGCAACAGCCTACAGCGCACAGCATCGAGCGACGGCAGCATGGCCAACTCGCCCACCGTGCGCACCGGACCGTAGCGGTCGACATATTCGGCGATGTCTTCGCGTTGGCGGTCAGATAGGAAAACGAGGCGCTCGAGGTCGTCACGTGTGACGCGATTGAGGTTTATGGGATTGGCGGCAAGGTCGGCAAGCATGTCGTACACATTCTCCGCCGTGCCATTTTCCACGTCTTCGTCGTCGGCAAGCATGTCGTAATAGCGTTGCCACACACCGTCGTCGCTCCGCCTTACGTTCTCATTCTGCCCCTGAATAGCAAGCGGCACCAATGCGAAAGCCACAAACAGAGCCACGCGAAGAAACCTTATGCCACGCAAACGGCTGCCGCACGAGGTGCCGCAAAGACTGCGAGGGGACATTGAACAGAATAAATACATTATTTATATAGGGGAGATTTAAGGTTAGATGGAGGAGGTTTTGATTTTAGATGGAGGAGGATTTAGTTTTAGATAAAGGGGATTTTGATTTTAGATAAAGGAGGATTTGATTTTAGATAAAGGGGATTTTGATTTTAGATAAAGGGGGATTTAATTTTAGATGGAGGGGGATTTAAGGTCATAACGACAGATGGATGTAAACAACAAACGGCAACCATGCTGGATGCACGGCTGCCGTTTACGATATGGTTTGTTACTCTTTCTTGTCGGCGATGGCCTGCTTGATTTGTGCTTCCAGCTCTTCACAAAGCTCTGGATTGTCGCGCAACAGTGCCTTTGTAGCGTCGCGTCCCTGTGCCAGTTTGCTGCCACCGTATGAGAACCACGAACCGCTCTTCTGCACGATGCCGTACTCCACGCCGAGATCTAATATCTCGCCCACCTTAGAGATGCCCTCTCCAAACGTGATTTCAAACTCTGCCTTGCGGAAAGGAGGCGCTACTTTGTTCTTCACTACCTTCACACGCACCTGATTACCGATAACCTGGTCGCCGTCTTTGATGCTTGTCACGCGGCGGATGTCAAGGCGCACGCTGGAGTAGAACTTCAGTGCGTTGCCGCCAGTGGTGGTCTCTGGGTTGCCAAACATCACGCCAATCTTCTCGCGCAGCTGGTTGATAAAGATGCAAGTGGTGTTGGTCTTTGAGATGGTAGAGGTGAGTTTGCGCAGCGCCTGGCTCATGAGGCGTGCCTGAAGGCCTACCACATTGTCGCCCATGTCGCCCTCAATCTCCTTCTTCGGGGTGAGCGCCGCCACAGAATCGACTACTAATATGTCGATGGCAGCGGAGCGGATGAGCTGGTCGGCAATCTCAAGGGCCTGTTCACCGTTGTCGGGCTGCGATATCCACAGGTTCTCCACGTCTACTCCGAGCTTCTCGGCGTAGAAACGATCGAACGCATGTTCTGCATCGATAAACGCTGCTATGCCTCCCGCCTTCTGTGCCTCTGCAATGGCGTGGATAGCGAGGGTGGTCTTTCCGGAACTCTCCGGACCGTAAATCTCTATGATGCGACCCTTAGGATAGCCTCCGACGCCGAGTGCAGCGTCAAGGGCGATGCTGCCAGTGGGTATTACCTCCACGTTCTCGATGTGCTCGTCGCCGAGCATCATGATAGCTCCCTTGCCGAAATCTTTCTCTATTTTCGACATCGCGGCTTGGAGAGCTTTGAGCTTTCCCTCCTGTGCGAGAGTCATTTCTTCTTCCTTCTTTGCCATAATATGTATGTTTTTTATTTGATTTTCAAAAAGCGTTTAGGTCACAAAAGCCGTAGCTGCGACAGCTGTAGGAGCTGTAGTGGCAGCCGTAAAAGACTGCTGCGGCAGCTATAAAAGACTGCGATGGGCAGCTGTAGGGGCTGCGCTGGCAGCTGTAGGAGCCGTGGCGGCAGCTATAAAAGGCTGCTGCGACAGCGCAATGGGTCACTTCACGGAGTAGTCCATAGCCCTGGTGCGGTCGTCACGTGTCTCGCCACGATACCACACGAGGTTTTTCAGCATGTAGCGCAAGCGGTGTGTGCGGCTGCAATAGCCATAAAAATCCTCTTTGTAAGGATTGATTTTGTCTTTCCATCCGTCATGGGGCGACAGCTGGAAATAGGGCAACATGTCAACCACACTGTTGAGTGTGTCGGGCGCTTCGCCCTCTGTGGTGGCGGTGGCGAGTTGTTCTTTCAGCGGGTACAGACACTTGGTGCCAAGCTCTCCGCAGGCGTTTATGACGGGCTGTATGCACTCGTCATAGCGGCTGACGATGGCTTCGCGCGAGAAATTGTTGTAGTCTGAGTCGCCAATCTTCTGTATTGGACGAATCTGCAACACGTCTATGTGTAGCCCACGGAACACGTCCATGAAGAGCGGCAGGTCGCCGATGTTGTCTTCGTTCACCGTGTAGTTGACGCGTATCTTCAGTCCTTTGCCTCCCTCCGTGGCACGCACCTCGCGCAATATGTCTATAAGCTGGAGGAAACGGGCGAAACTCGCCCCTTGCATGAGGGCCTCGTAGGTGTCGCGTGAGAAGCCGTGGGCAGAGAGAGTGATTTCGTTCAGACCGCCCGCCACCATGTCGTCGACAAGCTGACGGGTAAGCAACATGCCGTTGGTGGTGATGGAGATGTAGGGCACCCCGTACTTGCGACCGAGCGCCACGATATGTGCCAGGTCAGCACAGACCGTCGGTTCGGCGCCGCAGCCTATCTGTAGCTTAAGCATGTACGGGAACAAGGCACGCGCAATGGCCTCCAAGTCTTCGCGCGAGAAGCGTCCGTGTATGTCGCGTCGGGCAACAGGGTCGCTGAAATAGCACATGCGACACCGCAGGTTACAGGCGAGCACCGGGTCGAAGAACAGGCACGAGTAGCGCCTGTGCAGCAGATGGAGCACAGCCAGTCCGAGCAGTTTGAGCCGCGGACTGTCTATGCGCCGATACAGTTTCAGTAGACCGTAGATGTTCATCACTGTCGATTCCGTAATGCCGTAAGGGTCAGTGGTCTACAGTTCAAGGTCGCCACCGAACACCTCGTGCCAGGGCAGACCCTGCTTGTTGAGCTGCTCCATGAATGGATCGGGATCGAACTCCTCGACGTTCCACACGCCGGGCTTGCGCCACAGACCCTTGAAGAACATCATGGCACCAATCATTGCCGGCACGCCGGTGGTGTAGCTTACACCCTGCATGCCTGTCTCCTTGTACGCAGCCTCATGTGAACAGTTGTTGTAGACATAATAAGTCTGCTCCTTGCCGTCGTTGCCGATGCCACGAATGCGGCAGCCGATAGATGTCTGGCCGTCGTAGTTTTCGCCAAGATCCTGCGGATTGGGCAGCACAGCCTTTAGGAACTGCAGCGGCACAATCTTCACTTTCACCTTCTCCGAGGGGTTGTCTGCGAGCGGAGCCTCATATTCTATCTCGTCGATGCGTGACATTCCGAGGTTCTGAATGCAGTCAAGATAGGTCAGATACTGCTGTCCGAAAGTCATCCAGAAGCGTGCACGCTTGATGGTGGGATAGTTCTTTACAAGGCTTTCTATTTCTTCGTGATGGAGCAGGTAGCTCTCTTTCGGGCCAATCTCGGGGTAGTTGAGCGGCTTGTGTATCTCAAGCGGAGCTGTCTCCACCCACTTGCCGTCCTCCCAGAAGAGTCCTTTCTGCGTAATCTCACGTATGTTGATTTCGGGATTGAAGTTGGTAGCAAACGCCTTGTGGTGGTTTCCGGCGTTGCAGTCTACGATATCGAGGTACTGTATCTCCTTAAAGTGATGCTTTGCAGCGTATGCTGTGAAGATGCTCGTCACTCCTGGGTCGAAGCCGCAGCCGAGTATTGCTGTCAATCCAGCATCTTCGAAGCGCTTTTTATATGCCCACTGCCATGAGTACTCGAAGTGTGCCTCGTCTTTCGGCTCATAGTTGGCGGTGTCAAGATATGAGCATCCGCAGGCGAGACATGCCTCCATGATGGTCAAATCCTGGTAAGGGAGTGCGAGATTTATCACCAACTCCGGCTTGTAACTGTT
>Ga0129313_1002287_pt1 | contig 10322 bp, 11 predicted proteins | sample O1105metagenome_FD_94436 | JGI IMG/M metagenome (GOLD analysis project Ga0129313, IMG submission 94436) | Orangutan group fecal microbial communities from fecal samples from Wisconsin, USA - O1105 metagenome | ecosystem: Host-associated > Mammals > Digestive system > Large intestine > Fecal... | reverse complement strand
GTGTTTTCGATGGAAAGACCGTATATGTTCACACCACCAAGAAGATGATTTCGGCTACCGAGCAGATTGAGACAGAGCGGCAGATAGGTAAGAATCTCTACGAGTCGATGCTTCAACAGGCTGACCCTTATCGTGTTACCATACGCAAGCATCGCAAGAGTTTCATCTGGAAAGGTCAGTATTTTGAACTTGACTCCTTTGAGGCTCCCGCCCAAGGGCTGGTTATTCTTGAGACAAAGGGTATTGCTAAGCATGAGAGTGTGAAGTTTCCGCCTTTTATCCATGTGAAGGAAGACATTACGGGTAATACTCAGTATTACAACTACAACATTGCTTTAAGGAAGTGATCAATGTTAGGTTGAGCAGGCCATTTTTAATGTCAAGAATTGGAGAATTCAGGAATTTCCTACTGATTTTGAATTCGTGCGAATTACCAGAATAGGGTGACTGAAGCCACCCTCACTGCTTGACATCTTGTTGCAAGATTTTAGAGAAATCTTATTCTTGTTCATTAAGAACAGGTGTTTTTTATGTCAAGAATTGGAGAATTCAGGAATTTCCTACTGATTTTGAATTCGTGCGAATTACCAGAATAGGGTGACTGAAGCCACCCTCACTGCTTGACAAAGCCAAACCCTCACTGCTTGACATCTTGTTGCAAGATTTTAGAGAAATCTTATTTTCATTAAGGACAGGTGGGTATTCAGAAAAAAACTCGTCTCTCTTAGAGGAAAAAGAGAGACGAGTTCTTTAATATCCTATTACAACGGAAATAATCCGAAGAGTTCGGCATCTATTTGGTCGGTAACTTTTCGGAAGTCTTCTGGATTTTCCTCGAAGTGTAGATTGTCGCCATCCACAATGATGAGTTTTCCCTTATAATCCTTAATCCATTCTTCGTAGCGATCGTTGAGGCCCTGTAGATAGTCGATGCGGATGCTCTTCTCGAAGTCGCGTCCACGTTTCTCTATGTGACTCACGAGGGTAGGTATGCTACTGCGGATGTAGATCATGAGGTCAGGGAGTTTTACGAGACTTATCATGAGGTCGAAGAGGTCAGTATAGTTGGCAAAGTCGCGGTCGCTCATCAGCCCTTTGGCATGAAGATTGGGTGCGAAAATCTTTGCATCCTCAAAGATCGTTCGGTCCTGGATGATGGTTTCTTTATTCTGTGCAATCTCCACGACATCATGGAATCTCTTGTTGAGGAAATAAATCTGTAGGTTGAACGACCAGCGTTTCATATCCTCGTAGTAGTCAGCGAGGTAAGGGTTGTTGTCTACAGGCTCGAAGTTGGGCTTCCAGCCATATCGTTTGCTGAGTAGTTTGGTGAGCGTAGTTTTTCCGCTACCTATGTTGCCTGCTATTGCTATATGCATCTCTTTATGTTTTTATGTAATGGGTTATTATTGTTCTTTTTTTTATATGATGTGAGATTTTGTTCAGTCATTGTTAGAGTCTTTCTTCGAGAAGAGTCCAAACAATTCAGAGTCTATCTTGTCTACGATTTCTCCAAACTCTCTTGGATTGTGCTCAAAGTCAAGATGGTCAACCTCAATGACAAGTACGCGTCCTTTATACTTATTATATATGAAGTCATCGTACAGCGTGTTGATGCCTTGTAGATAGTCGATAGGCATCTGCTGCTCATAGTCTCGTCCACGTTTTTGGATGTTCTTTACCAGATGAGGCACCGATGAGCGTAGGTATACCATGAGTTCTGGCATCTTGATGACCTGTAGCATAGAATCGAAGAGTCCCATGTAGGTATCGTAGTCACGCTCATCCATATTGCCCATGTTCTTGTTGTTGGTAGCGAAGACGTACACACCTTCAAAGATGGTTCGGTCTTGAATGATGGTTTCCTTACTTCTTTCTATTTCCAAAAGATTCTTGAAGCGCTGTTTCAGGAAATACACTTCCAGATTGAGTGCCCATCTTGAAATATCCTTGTAGTAGTCGTCGATGTATGGGTTTTCATCGACAGGTTCCAGAAATTTTTTCCATCCGTAATGCTTGGCGAGCATATTGGTGAGAGTCGTCTTTCCGCTGCCGATGTTGCCAGCTATTGCAATGTACATATTTGTTGTTGAATGTTCTGTTATTTGACTGTTGTGAATTGTTCTATAAATTGTTCTTCTGTAAGAATCTCGATACCCAACTGTTGTGCCTTTTTGTTCTTGGCGCTTGCAGAAGTAGCATCGTTGTTGATGAGGAAAGACGTGCTCTTGCTGACGCTTCCTGTCACCTTACCACCTTGCTGCTCGATGTAAGCCTTCAGCTCGTTGCGATTCTTGTAGTGGTGCACATCGCCAGTGATGACGAAGGTGAGTCCGCTACAAAGAGAACCTTTCTGCAGAGGCTCTTCTTCTCGAATGTTGAGTTCTTTTATCAGGTTTTGCACCTTATTGAAATTCTTGTCGTCTCTGAAGAAACCAATAAACTTGGCGCTTTTCTCAGGGCCTATGCCGTCGATGCTTGCCAGTTCGTCATCGAAGAGGGCTGTGCGTGCTACTTCCACCAGTTGTTTGATAGGGTATTGCGCCAACAGTCTTTTTGCTACATCACTACCGCAGAGCGGAATACTGAGTGCATAGAGCAGATGACGCCCATCTGTGGTGCGACTCTTCTCGATGTTGTCGAGTAGGTTGTGCACCGATTTTCTACCGAAGCCCTCGAAGGTGGCTATCTGATGGCTGTATTGGTTGAGGTGATAAAAGTCTGCATATTCGTGAATGAATCCCTCGTTGATAAACCTTGAAACGGTCTGTTCAGAGATGCCCTCGATATTGATGCCTTCCTTGCTTACAAAACGCGAGAATTTCTTCAGCTGTTTGGCTGCACAGTCGGAGTTAGAACAATGGAGAGTCTTGGTGCCACTTTCACTCTCAGTAATGTGGGCTTCTGCACCGCAGACAGGACATAGATGAGGAATATCGAGCAAACCCACTTTCTCGGTGATACGAATCACCTTGGGGATGATCTTATTGGCTTTGATGACCTGTAGGCGCGTTCCCTTACCACCGATATCCAATCGTTCGCACTCGCTGATATTGCAGAGCGAAGCACGCTGTACGGTAGTGCCCTCCAGCTCTACAGGGGCGAATACTGCTACAGGCGAGATGGTGTTGGCTGCACACGACCATTCGATGTGGTCGAGTATCGTGTCGGCATGTGTGTCTTGCCATTTGAAGGCATAGCCTGCACGTGTGGCATGATGGCCTGTTACCGAACCCGTAGAAGCATATTCCGTATCATCATATGTAATGACAAGACCATCGACGGGGAAAGGGAATTCCTTGGTTGTTACCTTATGTGTGAACTGGTCTATGACCATCTGGATGCTATCAGTGGTAGGCTGTTCTATGCAGATGCGTTCTACAGGATTGAATCCTTGCGACTCTAAGAAGTGCATACGTCTGCCCCAAGATGTGAGGGGATGCTCGGTGTAAACCAGCGTAAAGGGTATCCACTGCAGATGGCGTGGGCGTACTTCCTCTATGTCTTTGAGAGCGAGTGAGCCTGAGGCCAAGTTGCGTGGATTGGCATAGTCACCTTCTGTCTCAAGTACAAAGCGCTCGAAGTCTGGGTAAGAAATCACAGCTTCGCCTCTGATGACCAAATGTCCTTTTTCCTCTATGTCTTGTGGAATACCGCTGATGGCAGGAGCCAGATGGGTGATGTTGGTTCCTATGTGTCCGTTGCCACGTGTCACCACCTTGGTGAGACGCCCATTATCGTAAGTGACGACCAGTGTCAGACCATCCAACTTCCATGACAGCCAAATGCTTCGTCCGTCGGCCCATTTGGTCAGGTCGGTCACGCTCTTGGTCTTGGCGAGTGACAGGGCAGCAAACTCATGTTCTTCTTTTTGTCCTGCCAGGTTGTCTTCTGACACTTTGCTTGTGGGAGAGTCGGGCAGGGTGATTCCTGTTTCTTCTTCCAAAAGCTTCAGCTCGTCGAACATGGCGTCCCACTCATAGTCGGTCATCAGTTCACCCTTGCCGTTATAGTATGCCTCTGAGGCCTGGTTGAGCTTGTCGACCAGTTGTCTCATGAGCGTTTCTTGCTGAATCATATTTGTAATGGTATGTTATGTTTGTTTTGCAAAAATAGAAAATTGTTTTGAATTAGCCAAACATTCATTGCCTTTTCGATGTTTTCCTATGAATTATTTGGTGGTATCAAAGAAAAGCCATACCTTTGTGATGACTTAAAATTATTATATAAATCTGTAAACTTATGTTTCAACTGAAGACTTTGACAATATTGAACAGCAAGGACGAACTCTCCACGCTACCTCAAGGTAAGTTGCTCATTAATACAATCAATGCTCATTCCTATAATACAGCTCTTAAAGATTCTTTTTTTGCAGAGGCTCTCAGTTGTGGTGATGTGCTTATTCCTGATGGTGTAAGCATAGTGAAGGCATGTCGATGGCTTGATGCTAAGTCGCAGCCCAGGGAGCGCATTGCAGGATGGGACTTGTTTGAGTTTGAGATGAACCAACTTGAGACAGAGGCTGCAAAGGCTGGTGAGAAGACGGTCATGTTTATGGGCAGTTCGCAGAAGGTGCTTGATATGATTGTTGAGCGTGCAGCACAGGTATATCCGCATCTCCGAGTTGAAACCTATTCGCCACCCTATAAGCCAGAGTTCAGCGAAGAAGATAATCAAGCCATTTTGGATGCCATCCATGCTGCCAACCCAGACTTGTTGTGGATAGGCATGACGGCTCCTAAGCAAGAAAAGTGGACTTATGCTCACTGGGATAAGCTTCATATCCATTGTCATGTAGGAACCATTGGGGCGGTATTCGATTTTTTTGCTGGAACAGTGGAGCGTGCTCCTATGTGGTGGCAACGTCATGGGTTGGAATGGCTTTATCGTTTGCTTAAGGAGCCACGACGTATGTGGCGTCGTTACATCATAGGCAATGCTTTGTTTCTAAAGAATATCTGGCGAGAAAAATGCCATTCGTGTGTGTTGTCAGGAGATAAATAGTCTGAGGCATCGTCAAAGCAGAAAACTACCCCCAAAAATGAAGATACTTGCGATGGGCATCGCAAGTACTTGCGTTGGCTGTTGAAAGTACTTTCGTTGGGCATCGCAAGTACTTGCGTTTTTTGGGGGCTAAATAGTAACTTCCGTACATGCGAAACTTCAGTAAATGGTATAAAAAAAGCTTGACTTCTTAGAAGAATATTACTAAAAAAACATTCTCTAAGAAGTCAAGCTTTATTTATTCACTGACCAGTTTTTTTTGTGGTCATTTTATCTCTTTATCTCTTATCGCACGAAAGTGCGAAGATAATAATTACTTAATCATGTCGACACTACGCTTCAAGAAGGCATTGAGAGCAGCACCCTTCAACATACCATTCTGTAGAAGTGCCAAGTCGATGAGCTGATGAACGATGCTGTTGTCCTTAGCATAGTTGGCAATGATGCCGTCGCGCTTTTCCTTTTCATCGTTGATGGTCTTCTGGGTGTTCTGCACGTCATCTTTCTCTTCCTGAGTAATCTCCTCGGGTTTCTTCTTGCTCTGCGTCTGATGTAGCACAGCGAGGCGAGCCTCCTGACCCTTTAGCTCTGCCAAGATAGGCTTGAGGGCTTCTGCTGTGTGCTCCTCGGCATCTGCAAGCACTTTCTTTACGAGCGCATGATCAGAGTTGAGTACGATGCTATAGCTGTCGGGCATCTGACCATAGAAGTTCATGCCTGCCTGGAACTGGCTCATAGCCTTCATACGGCGCATATATTCGTTTTGTGTGATGAGTACTGGTTGGTTGTCTTCACCCAAGGCTTGGATTTCTACATAGAACTCTGTCTTCTCGAGCTTTGGCATCTGTGAGCGGAAAACCTGTGTCAGATTGTCAGTCTGCTCCTGAGTGAGGTCTGTCTTCTTGGCATCTTCCTTTACAATCAAGCGATCAATAATGTCGCTATCGACACGAGTGAAGCGTGATTTTTCCAACTTCTGTTCCAGCATGTTGACCATAGGAGTGTCGAGCTGACCATCCATCATCAGTACAGAGTAACCCTTGTTTTTGGCAGCCTCGATGTATGCGTACTGTTCCTCCTTGTTGTTAGCATAGAGGTATACGAGGTTGCCCTCTTTATCGGTCTGGTTGTCCTTGATAAGAGTCTTGTATTCCTCGAAGGTGAAGTATTTGTCGTCTACATCCTTGAAGAGAGCAAAGTCCTTGGCGCGGTCGTAGAAGTCCTCTTGTGAGAGCATACCATAGTTGATGAAGACTTTCAGGTCGTCCCACTTTTCTTCATACTCCTTACGATTCTCTTTGAAGATAGAGTTCAAACGATCGGCCACTTTCTTGGTGATGTAAGTAGCAATCTTCTTCACGTTGCTGTCGCTCTGTAGGTAGCTTCTGCTTACGTTCAGTGGAATGTCTGGTGAGTCGATAACACCATGCAGTAAGGTAAGGAACTCTGGTACAATACCTTCCACCTGGTCAGTGACAAACACCTGGTTGCAGTACAACTGAATCTTGTTGCGTTGCATATCGATGTTGTTCTTGATGCGTGGGAAGTAGAGAATACCCGTCAGATTGAATGGGAAGTCTACGTTGAGGTGAATCCAGAACAGAGGTTCGTCTTGCATGGGGTAGAGTGCGCGATAGAAACTCTTGTAGTCTTCGTCTTTCAGCGAACTGGGGGCTTTGGTCCAAAGAGGTTCTACATGATTAATAATGTTATCCTCATCGGTTTCCACGTTCTTACCATCTTTCCATTCTGTCTTCTTGCCAAAGGCTACAGGTACAGCCATAAACTTGCAGTACTTGTTGAGCAGTTGTTCTATCTTGTTTTTCTGAAGGAATTCCTTACAGTCGTCGGCGATATGCAGCACGATGTCGGAACCACGCTCTGCCTTGTCTGCATCCTCTATCTCGAAGGCAGGTGAACCATCGCAGCTCCACTTTACAGCTTTGCTTCCATCACGATAGCTCTTGGTGATGATTTCCACTTTGCTGGCTACCATAAATGAAGAATAGAAACCCAAACCGAAATGTCCGATGATGGCATTGGCGTTCTCCTTGTACTTGTCGAGGAAGTCGGTGACACCCGAAAATGCTATTTGGTTGATGTATTTATCAATCTCTTCTTCGGTCATACCGATACCATGGTCGCTAATGGTAAGCGTGCCTGCTTTCTCATCAAGGCTAATGCGTACGGTGGTATCGCCTATTTCGCCCTTGAAATCGCCCTGCGCTGCAAGTGTCTTCAGTTTTTGTGTAGCATCTACTGCGTTAGATACCATCTCGCGCAGGAAGATGTCGTGGTCTGAATATAAGAATTTCTTGATGACAGGGAAAATATTCTCTGTTGTTACTCCGATATTACCTTTTTGTGCCATAATTATATTGTTTTTTAGTTGTTTTATTGATATTCGAGTTTGACCCAATCTTGGCAAAATACGTGCCAAACCAAGATGAAAAGCGATGGTATTGATTATTTTTGGGGATTTTGGCTATTTTTTTTGGTAAAAGCAACTATTTTTCTTAACTTTGCAACATCTAACGAGGAGGTGTTCACTAATACCAACTGTCCAACATGAACTATACAAAAACTAAACAAGCTATTATCGCTGATTATTATTCATTGCACTACGAGGAGATTCTTGCCTTCGTAGTATCAAGACTTCACCATACCGACGAAGCAGAAGACATCGTGCAGAATGTCTTTATGCGTCTCTTGCTCACTGATAAAATGATAACCCCCATAACGCTTCCCTGTCTGGTATATACCGTGGCACGAAATCTGATTTATGATTATTGGCGTCATAAGAATAAGATAGAGGAGTATGAGCATTTTATTCTTGGAGGAACACATTCGAGCAATGTTTACGAGAATGGAGAGTCGGTTTATTCGGCTAAGGAGATAAATGATATTTTAGAACAAGGAATGGCTCGTCTTACAGAAAAACAACGTAAGATTTATCGTCTCAATATATGCGATGACTTGAAAGTAGCGGAAATCTCCACACAGTTAGGTTTGAATTACAAGTGTGTGGAGAATCGTTTAGGATTGGCTCGCAAGGTGGTTCGTGGTTATGTGAGACGTATGTTGGCTTAATGTAATGAACCTTTCGTTAGATAAACATATCTTTGTAGGATAGAATAGGATAAGGTGCTTTTTTCACAGTCGTCTTCTATCTTACAAATCTTTGGGGCAAAAGAAAATAGAGGTGTATATTACGCCCGCCACCATCAACGCCATTCCTAAACCTACGTAGAAAGAGGCGATGAATGATGGAGGAACGAGAGGGCATCTTCTCAGCAAAATGCCGAAGGTTATCATGAAAATCATGATGACGTATGACTTCACGGGCATGACGTCCCACATCTTGCGCTTCCTGATATCAATCTTTCTGATGCGTTTTACATTTTTGAATAGCATCTTGACGAACATGATGGAAAACAAGATCAAGCTGATGATGCTTCCGATAATCATGAAGGGAGAGATCGTGTCAAGGTTCATCCATGAAACAACGCCTATTCTGCAGACGTTGAAGCCTGCTATCAGCCAGATGATACCTGCAATGAAAGCGAGTGATTTGGTTTTCATATTACAAAAGAGATGTTTTTTCTTTTCTTTGGTAGTCTCATCTCTGCCCATGTTTTAAAGGTTGGGAATCACAAATACGGGGTCTTCTTCGTGGTGGTTGCAGTCGTGGTGATCGCAAGATTCAGCCGAATCGTTTAGATTGCCAGCAAGAAAATTGCTGAGTACTTCATGGATGTCTCCTTGGCAACCACGGATTACACTGATGCCATGGTCGGAAAGCTTATTGAATGCTCCCATACCCATATTGCCAGCAAGCATCATCGTGATGCCCATTTGCTGCATGACAGAAGCAATGTTAGACTTGCATCCGCAACCCTGAGGAGACTCCAATCGCTCGGATGATACGATGTGTTGCTCGTCATCAATAGTATAAACCATGTAGTGGTCGCAATGTCCGAAGTGATCGTCTACACGACCATCGCGTGTAGGAATAGCTAATTTCATCATTTTTGGTTTTATTTAAAGTTATATTTACGGGTTATATCTTTTTTCATAAGAGCATCATTATCACAGAAAGAATGGTGACAGTCTGGATAAATCTTCTGAAAGCTTTTTCTGGAAATAGTTTTACTAAGTGGATTCCCAAGAAGGCACCTGTACCAATCACTGGTAACATGAGCAGATTTAGTGTAAATCCATATCATAACAACCAGGGCTAAGGCAAGTGTCCATCCCATGAGCTGACATGTCGGCCATGCAGAGCATAGGAAAGATAATGCCTGTAGATTCTTTCGCACCGAAAGCCATTGCCATGTATGGTACGATGAGGAGCATGAGGCCCTGTACTCCTGTTTTTGACATGCCTATACACAATGTCGACAAGGCAAGGATAGATCCTTGTAAAACTGATAAAGTATCTGTCATTTTTAACTTAATAAGCCCACGGGTTTCTCTTATTTCTATGCAAAATTACGCAAATTCTTTGAAATAAGGACTTATTTGTAGAAATATCATTCTATTTATGTGAAAATATGAGACAATATATATAGTAATGTTATTCTAAAAAGCAAAAAAAAGATGTATAAGCCATGTGGTGAACTCATACATCTTTTTTTTATTTATTTATCGTTCTGCTGAAATTATTTCTGCAGAGCTATCTTCTTAACGCGACGCTCATGACGACCACCCTCGAAGGTAGCTTTGAAGAACTCGTCGAGGATAGCCTCGGCAGTCTTGTTGTCGATGAAACGTCCTGGAAGCACGATGACATTGGCATCGTTGTGTTGGCGGATAAGTTGAGCGATATCTTTGCTCCATGCTAATCCTGCACGTACACCTTGGTGCTTGTTGAGAGTCATAGCCATACCTTCACCGCTACCGCAGATACCGATGCCAGGATAAACGTCTCCATTCTCAATGCCTTCTGCCAAAGCATGGGCAAAGTCAGGATAGTCTACACTTTCATCACTATATGTACCATAATCCTTAACAGGATAACCCTTCTTTTCTAAATACTGCAATACGAATTGCTTCATTGGAAAACCTGCGTGATCGCTGGCTAATCCTACTGTCTTTACTTCCATAACACTTAAAGTTTTAAGAGTGATTGTATTTTTATTCTTCTGCCAAGAATGCCTTTACCTGATTGTAGACATTCTCGCCTGTATAACCTAATTTCTCATCGAGAACCTTGTATGGTGCAGAGAAACCAAAGCTCTCTAAGCCAAATACCTTACCATTGGCACCTACAAGACCTTCGAGCGTTACAGGAAGACCTGCTGTCATACCAAAGATTT
>Ga0129313_1002285_pt1 | contig 10324 bp, 10 predicted proteins | sample O1105metagenome_FD_94436 | JGI IMG/M metagenome (GOLD analysis project Ga0129313, IMG submission 94436) | Orangutan group fecal microbial communities from fecal samples from Wisconsin, USA - O1105 metagenome | ecosystem: Host-associated > Mammals > Digestive system > Large intestine > Fecal... | reverse complement strand
GCAAAGGATATGTCCGGTCTGGAGAAGCGTATTAAAAATAAGAAGCTTTTAGCAGAGGAACTGGGCATTGGTGAGATCACGTTGACAGATATTCTGAAGGAACTGGAGAAGCCGGGCAGAGATCCCAGAGACGATATGCCGAAACCGATCCTGCGCAGTGATGTCCTGGATATGAAGGATTTAAAACCCGGTATGATCTTAAAGGGAACCGTGCGTAATGTCATTGACTTCGGTGTGTTCGTGGATATCGGTGTCCATCAGGACGGACTGGTGCATATCTCCCAGATCACAGATCGTTACATCAAGCATCCGTTGGAAGCTGTCAGCGTCGGAGATATCGTGGATGTGCAGGTACTCACCGTAGATATGGCAAAGAAACGTATCGGTCTGACCATGAAGATCCAGAAGCAGTAAGAATATAGAATGATGCCAGGGGGCTATATGCCAGTGGTACATGTCTGGTACGGAGCATCCGTAGGTATTAAAAAACAGGGACAGCAGATAACGGCTGTCCCTGTTTTGATTTCATCAATTATGCTTTTTGTGCTTTGTGACCGGTCTTGATGATGGGGCTTAACGGTTTGTAGATCAGCAGTGTTACGACAGACACCAGCGTTCCCTTGATGAGATTCATGGGAGCCACACATGCCACCACGAAGCTTACAATGCTACCTTCCTTTGCCAGTGGATTGACCTCGGCTCCCATTGCCAGAATGGCATCCAGAGGCATTCCGTAGAATTTGGAGAACGCGGGAAGCAGATATACGGCATTGAATGCGGTGCCAAATACGGTCATGACCAGAGTACCCACAATGCAGGCGATGATTGCGCTTTTCTTTGTCTTCTTAAAAGAGTACACAGCGGAAGCGGGGATGATCAGGCTGCAGCCCACCACGAAGTTCGCCAGATCGCCGATGAAGGCGGTAGAGGTACCTTTTATGCATAGCTTCAACAGTATCTTCACGAATTCCATCATGACACCTGCTACAGGACCGAAAGCAAAGGAACCGACTAAGATCGGCAGCTCACTGAAGTCCATTTTATAGAAGCCGGGGGCAAAAAAGATGGGGAAGTCCAGCACATGCAGGATCATGGCGATGGCGGAAAACATACCGATCATGGCAAGCTTTCTCGTATTGAAGATCGGCTCCGAGATGCCGTTTTTCTTCTGTGAGCCCTTTTCCAGCACCACAGCCACCAGGAAACAGCCCACGATGACCGTCAGGAAGATGACTACATAGGCCACATTTTCAGTTACAGTTTGCATTAATTTGTTCATTTCAGAACTCCTTTCCTATGAGAAAAATCAAGGAAAGCCTTCAAAAAAAAGCCCCGGAATACAAGCTTCCGGGGCATGGGTATCACAAAAAAATATAAGTGATACGTCTTCTTTCATCCAGACTGTACTGTTGGTCCCGGATTCACACCGGATCAGCCGCAGAATTGCATCTGCGGGTCGCGGACTTAAGGATGACCTATTACCGCCAGTAGGGAATTACACCCAACCCTGAAGAACTTTACCTTATGGATGGAATATATCACTTTGTGAAATAAAAGTCAATATAGAAAATCTTTAGAATTTTCCCAACATTTTTTTGGGATTTCCCTGTTATAGTAGCTGTAATAACTATTCAGAACCGCATGCGCAAAAACGCCCTTCCAGAGTTTTCCTTTTGCATGGCTCTGAATAGTTGCAAATACTTATAAAAATGTGTTGACACTCAAAAAATATTATTGTATTATGCAAACAGTACAGTAACACAAAGATGAATACACAAAAATGTAACAGAAAATGGGAGTATGTGAGGAATGAGTGCATTAGTAGAGATTAAAGATGTGTGCAAGGTTTACAATCCCGGGGAAAATGAAGTGCGCGCCCTGGATCATGTCAGTCTGACCATCGACGAGCAGGAATTTGTGGCTATCATCGGGCATTCCGGAAGCGGAAAGTCTACACTGATGAATATGCTGGGCTGTCTGGATGTGCCTACCAGTGGGGAATATTGGCTGCATGGACAGGACGTGTCCGCATTATCTGACAATGAATTGTCCGACATCCGGAACCGGGAGATCGGGTTTATCTTTCAGGGTTTTAATCTGATCCCTAATCTGACGGCATTGGAAAATGTGGAGCTGCCTCTGATCTATAGGGGAGTATCCAAAAGTGTGCGGGAAGAGCTGTCCGTGGAGGCCTTGAAAAAGGTAGGTCTCGAACATCGTATGGATCATAAGCCTTCGGAGATGTCCGGCGGTCAGCAGCAGAGAGTGGCGATAGCCAGGGCCATAGCCCAGGCACCTCCGGTGATCCTGGCGGATGAGCCAACGGGTAATCTGGACTCCAATTCCACGAAAGAGATCATGGATATTCTAAAAGGATTACATAAAGAGGGAAGAACCGTCATACTGATCACACATGATAATGAGATCGCAGCACAGGCGAAGCGAGTGATCAAGATCAAGGACGGCAAAGTAGAATCCGATTCCGGACAGATCGTTCCGGTGGAGGAACTGCAGACGGCAGGAGCCTGATGCGGAAAACAGATTTTTCACATGCAGCGAATGAAAAGACATAAGTATAAAATAGAAAGGATCATGAGTGAGAGATCATGGAACAGCAGGAAAAAACAGAACAGGCACTGAGTGCAAAAGAAATCAAAAAGAAAGAAAAGAGAAAGCGTAAAAAAGCACCTGTTATCATTGCGGTGATCATCATCGTACTGATCATAATCCGTCTGGTAAGCTGTGCGTTTTTCGGTAATGTTGGAGTGCAGGTAAGCACGACCAATGCGTTTCGTGGAGATATCGAAGAAAGTGTCAGCACCAGCGGCAAGGTAGTCAGTGAGGAGAAAGTGGTTCTCTTTGCGCCGGTAAGCGGCAGATTAAACGAAGTCAATGTGGCAGCCGGAGATGCTGTGAAGGCAGGGGATGTGCTGATGACCTATGACATGGAGCAGATGGAGGAGCGTCTGCAGGAGGCAACCCTGCAGCAGACCAAGAGCAATGCTTCCTATAACAGTACCATGACAGAGAACAGCAAGAGTCAGGCCAAATTAAACGAAGCCAACACGAACCTGGCAGTGTTGGACCAGCAGTTGACGGATTACAAGGCTTATCTGAAAGAACTGCAGGATAAACTTGCCAAGAGTCAGAGAGAAACTCAGAGACAGTTATCCGAAGAAAGCTATGAATTATCCAGAAAATCCGCTGATTTGAGCAAGGAACTGCAGGATTCCGCTACCAGTGCAGACCGTGCGAAAGAAATCAATAAGGAACTCCAGGATATCAGCGCCAGCCAGGCGAGAAATTCTTATGTGCAGTCCATTGCAGGATCCAGCGATTACGTGGTAAATATGCAGAATGAGATTGCTTCCGTACAGGAACATATTGAGGAATGTGAAAATTATAAAGCGAAGATGCAGGCACAGAAGGATGCCGGTGAAGGATCAATCCTCAACGGTTATCAGTCCAAAGGGTACGCTGCTGACAGAGATCTGGCACAGCTGACCTACAAAGAGGCGGAGGAACAGTATTATTCTGCGAAGAAAGGCATTGTAGCTGATTTTGACGGTATCGTAACGGAATGCACCGGTGTATCCGGAGCCAGTGTGGCGGAGGGCGCACAGCTGATCACACTGGAGAGCAGCCAGAATGTGAAGGTTTCCTTTGATGCTTCCAAGTCCGATGTGGCAAAACTTGCCATCGGGCAGAAAGTAGATATTACCATCTCCGGCAATAAATACGAAGGCGAGATCAGTAAGATCAATCGTATGGCAACACTGAACGCATCCAATACGCCCATGGTAGGGGTAGAAGTACATCTGACTAACCCGGACGACAAGATCATTCTGGGACTGGATGCAAAGCTGACCGTACATACCAACAGTGCACAGGATACATTGTTGATCCCGGTAGAAGCGATCAATGCGGATAAAAACGGAGATTTCCTCTATGTGATCGAGAACAGCATGGTAGTTAAGAGGGCAATTACCTGCGGAATCTCCTCCGATGAATACACAGAGGTCCTGGAGGGCATTACCGAGGAAGACCAGATCATAGTGAACAGCCTCACGGGTGTCAGCCTGGAGGAGGGTATGGCAGTAACAGCTGTGCCCATGGAACAGTAGGAGGCGGATCCATGACACAAGTATGGGAATACATCAAAATTGCATTGATGAATATCCGCAGTAATAAAGGACGTTCGATCCTGACCATGTTAGGCATTATCATAGGAATCTCTTCGGTGATCATGATCATCTCCATAGGTAATGGCGTGAAAAGTGGGATCAACGGAGAACTGAATTCTATGGCGGGCGGTCAGATCGCCGTTTATAGCAGCAATACCGCGGAAAACGGAACAGAGGTGGTATTCACGGAAGAGGATATGGATGCCATTCTGGAGAAAGTTCCAAATGTCAGGGCGGTAACACCGTCCTGGAGTTTCAGCGGAAGCGCCACCGGCAGAAAGGGAACCTTTGATGCTGCTGCAACTTTCGGTAAGGCGGGACTGGAATATTCGAGCCAGGATCCGATCATCAAGGGACGTTATTTTACAGATTCCGATTACTATACGGCGAACAAAGTCTGCGTCATTACGGAGAGCAGTGCGAAAACGCTGTTTGGTAATACCAATGTGATCGGAATGAGCTTTGATTATACGTTGTATGGAGTGACACAGGAATTTACGATTGTTGGTATCCGTAAGGACAACGCATCGAAGCTGTTCGGAATGGGAGGAGACGGTACGGTGACCATGGAGGCACCTATCTCCACGATATCGGACGGATATGGATTCTATGTGGAGTATACGGATCTGCTGATCGTCAGTGATGGTGCGGAAAATGCCGCTCAGGTGGCGAAGGATGTGGTGAGATTGTTGGAGAACCGCCACGGTGTCAGAGGACAGAACGACATCTTAGTACAGAACTTTAATGATATTATGAGTCAGATGGATCAGATCTTAAGCTATATCACTATCTTTGTGGTGTTCGTAGCAGCCATCTCCCTGCTGGTAGGCGGTATCGGTGTTATGAACATCATGCTGGTATCTGTCACGGAGCGTACCAGAGAGATCGGTATCCGGAAAGCACTGGGAGCGAGAACCGGATCCATTCTGCTACAGTTTTTGTCGGAGTCGGCTATCATCACCCTGCTGGGAGGTCTGATCGGTATTACCATCGGAGTGGCAGGAGCTTTTGGCATCTGCAGTCTGATCGGTTTTACCGCAAAAGTAAGCGCAGGAACGGTACTGGGAGCCAGCCTGTTCTCCTCCGCCGTGGGTATCTTTTTCGGTATCTATCCGGCGAAAAAAGCGGCAAAACTAAGTCCTATCGAAGCTTTACGGCATGAATAATCATAAAAATTAAATCATAATTAAACAAAATGCATAAATAAAGAACCGCAGGTGACAGATTATAAATCCCTGCGGTTCTTTACTTGCTTTTTCATGGGAAAAAATTTATAATGTTTTCTATAGTATGCAGTTTTATGCGCAGACGGAGCCCGGGGCCTTTTAACCGCCTATGAGCAGGCTCATGTGGGGTTAGCCCTTTTGCCCCTGGCATCATATATTATTATAGAGGAAAGAACACGTTATGGTAGAATTGGATGTGAAGATTACATCGGGGGACTTATATGATTTTTTATTACGGCACAGCTATAACAGCGTGTCCGGACTTTTGGGAGCGGTGATCGGAGCACTGGGCGTTATTGTGGGAATTTCCAGACAGTACTGGATCTATCTGATCCTGGGAGTGGTGATCCTGTTATATCTCCCCTGGACGCTTTTTATCAAAAGCAAACAGCAGGTAGCGAACAATCCGGTCTTCAGGGAACCACTGCATTATGTCCTGGATGAGAACGGCATTACTATTTCTCAGGGAGACAGTTCGACCTGCCAGGCATGGGCGGATTGTCTGAAAGCAGTCTCCACCGGGCGCAGCATCATTGTCTATACGGCAAAGAATAATGCAACGATATTTCCCAAAAGCCAGATGCAGGATAAGACAACGGATGTTATCGAAATGATTTCCACGCATATGCCCCCTGCAAAGGTGAAGATCCGCAGCTAGAAATGCCATAGAGCAGAGAGCTTTTCCGGAAAGTAACAACGACCATTACGGTGTCTATAGAAAGCGTAAGAAAAATGACAACAGGTGATTCCACAGCAAACAAAGAATTTAAAAAAGAAATTATAGAGACTCACAGTGCGCAGGAGACTTTTGCACTGGGACAGCGGATCGGCTTAGAAGCACTTCCCGGGCAGGTCTATACCCTGATCGGTGATTTGGGTGTGGGCAAGACAGTATTTACCCAGGGAGTGGCAGACGGTCTTGGAATTACGGAACCGGTCAACAGCCCCACCTTTACCATTGTGCAGATCTATGAGGAAGGCCGCATGCCTTTTTATCATTTTGATGTGTACCGCATCGGAGATGTGGAGGAGATGGAAGAGATCGGCTACGAGGACTGTTTTTACGGTGAGGGATTGTGCCTGATCGAGTGGGCGAATCTGATCGAAGAGATCCTGCCGGAGCACTACAAACAGGTGACCATAGAAAAGGATCTGGAGAAGGGCTTCGATTATCGCCGGATCACGATTGAGGAGATGACTACAGTATGAAAATATTAGCTTTGGACAGTTCCGGACTGGTGGCAAGTTCCGCCGTCGTGGAAGACGATGTCCTGATTGCAGAGTATACCACAGATTATAAGAAAACACATTCCCAGACATTACTTCCGATGTTGGACGAGATCCGGCAGATGATCGACCTGGATCTTCACACCATTGATGCCATTGCTATCTCCGCAGGTCCCGGATCCTTTACCGGACTGAGAATTGGGGCAGCAACCGCGAAGGGACTTGGTCTGGCACTGAATCTGCCGTTGGTAGAGGTGCCGACACTGGAAGGACTTGCATTTAATCTTTGGGGGACGGACAAGCTGGTCTGCCCCATTATGGATGCCAGAAGGAATCAGGTATACACCGGGATCTATGAATTTTGTAAGGCAGAAGCAGAGGCTGGAAGTTGTGAACAGCAGCTTGTGATGCATTGTGTTAAGGATCAGTGCGCATCTCCTGTGGACGAACTGGTGGACGAACTGAACAGCCTGGGACGTGAAGTGATCTTTTTGGGAGACGGCGTGCCGGTATACCGGAGGCAGATCACAGAAGGAATGAAGGTGCCGTTTTCCTTTGCTCCCGCAGCCAATAACAGACAGCGGGCAGCCAGTGTGGCTTCTCTCGGAGCCATTTATTATGCACAGGGTAAGACAGTGAGCGCCGCGGAGCATGAACCCGAATATCTGCGTAAGAGCCAGGCAGAGCGGGAACGGGAAGAGCAGGAGCGAGCCGCAAAAGAGGTACAGGCATGAAGATAGAGGTTCGTCCCCTGCGGGATACAGATATCGAAGAACTGAGCCGCATCGAAGCCGCATCCTTCAGCATGCCCTGGTCTGCGGAGGATTTCAGAGGACTGCTTCTAAGAGACTATTGCCTGTATGTGGTGGCGGAGACTGATGGAAATATCGCCGGCTGTGCCGGACTGACGGACAGTTTTCATGAGGGTAATATCGACAACGTGGTAACGGCACCGGAGTACCGGAATCTGGGAGTGGGAAGCAAAATGCTCGAAGAACTGCTCCGACTGGGGGCAGAGCGCGGCATTACGGCATATACTTTGGAAGTCAGAGTGAGCAATGCACCGGCGATCCGTTTATATGAAAAGTTTGGTTTCGTCTCGGAAGGGATTCGTCCCGGATTTTATGAGAAACCTACCGAAGATGCCATGATCATGTGGCGCCGTTAACAAGTATTACCACCACCATCCGGCGATTTATTTGCTATGATAGTGAAAGAGGAAACTGTTTTTACGATCAGAAAGGTGGAAGGTAAGATGCGAAAGTCAGAAAACGGTAAATTAACACAGATAATATGTAACGCCTGCGGCAGAGAATTAAAAGTAGAAAAGGAAATCATCCGGGAGGGATATTTCACCGCAGATGTCCGCTTTGGATATTTTAGCAGGAAAGACGGTATGAGACATGCCTTTGATCTGTGTGAGGACTGCTACGACAGTTGGATCGGCAGATTTGTCATTCCGGTGGAAGAAGTACCGGAGACAGAATTATTATAGATAGAACAACAGATGCTGTGAAGGCAAGATTGCGAGGAAGAATGTTAGACGTTTGCTTATTGGGAACAGGAGGAATGATGCCGCTGCCTTACAGATGGCTGACTTCCCTGATGATGCGATATAATGGAAAAAGTATTCTGATCGACTGCGGAGAGGGAACCCAGATCGCCATGCGGGAAAAAGGCTGGAGTCCCAATCCTATTGATATTATCTGCTTTACTCATTTCCATGCGGATCACATCAGCGGTCTGCCGGGGATGCTTCTGACCATGGGAAATGCAGAGCGGACAGAGCCTCTGCTCCTGATCGGACCCAGGGGGCTTACCAAAGTGGTGGCTTCGTTGAGGGTGATCGCACCGGAACTTCCCTTTGAAGTGAAATGCATTGAGATTACAGAAAATGCCCAGACTTTTTCTTTTGAAGGTTTTCGGCTGGAAGCTTTCAGGGTCAACCATAATGTACTCTGTTATGGGTACAGTATGGTGATTGACCGGGCGGGTCGATTTGATAAGGACAGAGCCATGGAGCAGGAAATCCCCATGAAATTCTGGAGCCGTCTGCAAAAAGGAGAGACCCTGGAAGAGAACGGCAGAGTATTTACACCGGATATGGTATTGGGAGCGGAGCGCAAGGGCCTGAAAGTAACCTACAGTACCGATACCCGACCTACGGAGAGTATCCGACAGAATTCCAAAGGATCGGATCTGCTGATCCTGGAAGGTATGTACGGAGAGCCGGATAAACTGGTGAAAGCCAGAGAACACAAGCACATGACCATGTATGAGGCGGCGAAGATTGCAAAAGAAGCGGAAGTACCGAAATTATGGCTGACCCACTACAGCCCGTCCATGACCAGACCGGAGGAATTCATGGAGGATGTGCGGAAGATATTTCCGGCGACTTATGCGGCGAAGGATGGTTGGACCATGGAACTGAAATTTGATGAGGGAGAGTGAACGATCTTATGAAGAAAACCAACACATCCGTGACTAAGATTACAGTCTTTTTCATCTTCTTACTTGTGCTGGTGGTAGGATATTATGCGTATCTGTCCGGAACGCATCGCACCGAGCAACAGGAAGCGGTGATGTCGGAAATCGACACCGCACTTTCCCGAAACCTCGAGAACAATTATCCTTCGACACCGAAGGAAGTGGTCAAATATTATAACGATCTGATGAAATGTTTTTATAATGAAGACTGCACGGAGGAAGAACTTCAGGAACTGGGGAAAAAGTCACTGCAATTATTTGATGAGAAACTCAGGGAGAACAACGAAGAAGAATCCTACCTCATCCGTCTGCAGGGAGAAGTGCAGAATTATAAAAACAATAAGAGAAAAATAACGAGTGTTTCTCTTGCATCAAGCACAAATGTGGACTATTATACAGCGGATGGATATTCCTTTGCACGAATATCCTGCGGTTACACGATGACGGAAAATGGCAAAAAAAGTTCTACCGCCATGGTATATCTGTTACGCAGAGATGACAATCGCAGATGGAAGATATACGGTTGGGAAACGGCGGATCAGTTGAACAGTAAGCTGGAACAGACAGACAATAATTAGAACAAAGCAGGCAGAAAAATGACAGAGACAGAAAAACAAAAAGACATTTATATTTTGGGAATTGAGAGCTCCTGTGATGAGACAGCGGCATCGGTGGTAAAAAACGGCAGAGAGGTACTTTCCAACGTGATCTCCTCTCAGATTGCCTTACATACGTTGTACGGCGGCGTGGTGCCGGAGATCGCATCCCGGAAGCACATCGAGAAGATCAACCAGGTCATTGAGCAGGCACTTGCCGATGCCCATGTGACACTTGACGATATCACGGCGATTGCGGTGACCTACGGACCGGGACTGGTGGGAGCACTTCTGGTGGGGGTATCCGAAGCCAAAGCCATCAGCTTTGCTACCGGTATTCCTCTGGTAGGTGTTCATCACATTGAGGGACATATCAGTGCTAATTTTATAGAAAATAAGGAATTGGAGCCTCCTTTTATCTGTCTGGTGGCTTCCGGCGGACATTCGCATCTGGTGGTGGTCAAGGATTACGGAGAATATGAGATCATCGGCCGGACCAGGGATGATGCAGCGGGTGAGGCTTTTGACAAGGTGGCGCGTGCCATCGGGCTGGGCTATCCCGGTGGACCTAAGATCGATAAGGTATCGAAGGAGGGCAATCCCG
>Ga0129313_1002282_pt1 | contig 10329 bp, 6 predicted proteins | sample O1105metagenome_FD_94436 | JGI IMG/M metagenome (GOLD analysis project Ga0129313, IMG submission 94436) | Orangutan group fecal microbial communities from fecal samples from Wisconsin, USA - O1105 metagenome | ecosystem: Host-associated > Mammals > Digestive system > Large intestine > Fecal... | reverse complement strand
GGAGGATGGGGCATCGAAATCCGCGTTACGCGGACAGAAGGTCGCGGTGCGGCAAAATGGCGTTGTATTTCCGGCCAGTGAGATCACCAGATACATCGTCAGAATTTTGAAGTCCATCGAACTCTCGGCGGAGTATTATTCTCGCAAGGAACCTGGCAAGATTCTTCGGCCGAATGAACTGCTTGGCAGCACCTATAGATATATGGTACACTATACGTGTGGTCTCGGAGCTATGGAGCCTGGCACAGCCAACTATCTGTGCGGTAAGAACCTGACCGGCAACACAACCGATGACAACTATACGTCGTTTTCTTCACCAGAGGGTCTGGAGCGCCTGTATGCCTATATGCATCGTCTTTGCGTCTCTGAGCCGCTGCCGCAGTGTATCCCGCCGCAGGTATCCGAAGATGGCAGCAAGGAAACTGACACTTTTTTTCCAAAAATGTCGCGTGACCGCGTAACGGTGACTTCGACGTTGCTGCTGCAGCCGGGGCAGACGCTGACCCTCGAGTCAGCGCACGGAGGCACCGGCACCATTGAGGTGGAGGCATCGGCGACTTCCGGCCGTCGGTGCCAAAGCAAGAAAGGTGAAGAAGCAGACACAAATTAACCGTTTCCTTAAAGAAGCAGCGATGCCGCCTTTATCCAAGGTGGCATCGCCGCTTCGCTACGAGGCAAACAGTAAATAACCTCGGAAAAATGTCGGCAACCACCAGATTGGCTGCCGACATTCTGTTACCGCTGTAAAATCAACAGATCGTATTCGGATTCATTTCAGTTTTCGCAATCTATCTTGTTCCTCTTGCTTCTTTCTCTCCTTCTCCTTGTCTTCTTTGTCCCATTTCCAGTTCTTAATGAAAAGATCAAGCCAAATAAGGAAGAAGCAAAAGGCTACAACCCTAACGGGAGGAAAGTCCCAGAAAAGAATTGTAAGAAAAACATAAAGCGGAATACCCAATGTACTATCTCCTTAAATTACTTGCTTGATTTCCCGAGTAGAATCAAGAATATAAAAATCACATTGAAACAAAAAAGATACCCTTCAAACGTCATCATTCTTCACCTCCCTTGAAAATAGCCCCCCAGCCATGAGCAAAACTCCAAAAGAGTAGTAATTGCAATGGTTTCCGGTCATGCCTGAAACCGAAAATCACTCATATGATATAGAAAGCGGAGCCTCTTTTTGGTAAAATTGACTTGAGAGAAAACCAACCAGAAAGGGGCTGGCCGCTATCTAGCGACAGGAAATCATCCAGAATTCCAAATCCTTTTTCACGGATAAATTTAACCCGAAAAGGCAACCCAAAGCGGATCCTGACTGCGCTCTCGGCGTCCATTCGACTTCCAACCAGCGCAATGAGGGCAATATGAGTTCTACCAGAGATGCTGGAAATGACCTGACACGCTCCAACTTTGGCAACAGACGAACGTGCCCATAGTCATGTTCGTCCGTTGGCCTGGTATATAGCCATTAGGTCGCACCAAACAGCCTCGCGTATTTACGGATAGCCCGTCTTCTTCGGTTCCGATTTCCTGTGGCAACTCCTAACACGGCCGCTTTCGTTCTCGGCTGCATTTGTACCCACGGAATATCATTTTTCCCCTTTCGCGTCATGACCGCAAGACTGCAATCATCCCGCGTGTGTGGAGATACGGTGTGCTCCAGTACAACCTGCAGCAACGTTTCTGATGTCTTTGCTTCCAACAGCTCTGCCCGTTGGAACAGTCTACCGATAAGAGGTGCGGCAGTCGCTTTCTTCTTCTGATAGAGAGCCGCCTCACAGCCGTCAGACATCAGGGCAAATCCCTCTAAGTCAGGCTGTTTTCCACGCAGTACTTTTGCTTTTTGCAGAGCACTTCCGGCAGTGACGAATGTTGTAGTATTGGCAAATTCCCCATTCTGGGGATGGGATGCTACCAGCAGTTTTCCATTTTTCTGGTAGGCAATAACACCGTCCCCAACGTGTACCAGAAGATACTCATCTCCGCGGACAGCGACAGCAAGTAGTGTACAGGCAAAGCACGACATGTCCATGTTTCTTTCAGCGGCATGTGAGCTGATGTTCTGACGTACTTCCCGCAATGCTTTCAGGCGCATCTCCATAGGAGACGTGGAAGCGTACAGTTCGTCAAACTGTCCGCACAGAGTTTTGCAGATCGTCTGGACTGCAATTTCAGCCCCCTCATGAGACAGAGGCGCTGATCCCGCGCCATCTGCCAGCGCGATTACAGTCACACCATGAGCAGTCATGCTCCATGTCCTATCTTGGCATGGCAGCCCTTGATTTTTGTGTCCACTGCCGATAACAGCGGCAGTCTGTGTGTGCCACATGGGTTCTCACTCTCCTTCTACAGTTCTTGGCACACGCTCTCGTACGAACGGGCCAGCTTCCGAAGTTTCCGGCATGCCGGACACCGGCGCGGTGCCTGCAGGCCATTCTGCATATAGTGTGCATATTCGCTTTCTGTGATATCGAAGGTTTCGCCGCACTCCACGCAGGCTCGCTTTTCCCAGATTGTTCTTGCCGCAGGATCGATCACTTTCCATCTGGTAGGGAAGATTTCACCAGACTGAGGGTCTTGCTCCTGCAGTTTTCCGCTGGTCAGAAGATCAAGGTAGCTTCGGAATGCACCAAGCCACTGATCCGCGCTGAGTCGGGTACGTTCCTCGCTAAACTGTCCACCCCGCTGGAACGTGCCATAGAAGTAGTTCTTGAGATAGCGGGGCAGGTGGCTCCACAAGAACCTCCATGCGCCTTCAGGCGTATTTGCGCTTCGGTTGTCTCCACAGGGATATGGAAACTCCATCGCCCGGATCGTGTCGCTGAGTTCCCCGCCCCCCTGCTGTGCATACGGGGATTTCCCAGGAAGCATAATCATAAACAGCAGCGTTGCCACGGCAAAGTTCTCGTTGCCAGGTGTGCGGAGAAAACTTGAAAAGTCTTTCTTTTGGATTTCCGGTGCTGTAAAACGTACCGTCCCCACCGGGCAGGGAAAGCCGCCAATCTGGTAGCTATCGCAGTCTACAAACCAGACCTCGGTGGGAGAAACTACCAAGATGTTCAGAGGGTTGATGTCGCCAAGGATAACGCCACGGCTGTGGAGTATGCAGATCTTTTCCAGAATCGTCACACACAACTGGACGGTATCTGCCTTCTTCCACTGCGGAAAGTTCTTTTCCAGTGCCGGACGCGTGAACAGACAGCGCTGCAGTTCAAGACCACGGGCTTTTTGCATCCGGTAGCCAACAAAGCTGCCCTCCGCATTGTACAGCAGTTCCTGCGGCCAGCAGATACCGGAGCATATTAGTCCCATTTCCGCCATTTTCTGCAGTTTGTCTCTACGGCCCTGGGTCAGTTTGTCAGCATGGTACAGCTTTGCTACTGTACCGTCATTCAGGTCGTAGATCGTGCCCTCGCCACCTGAAGCCAGCTTTGCGCCGAGCCGCAGCATCTCTCCGGCACAGTATACGGTTTCCCCTTCTCTGGGGATACGCTCCACGGAAAGAAGCGTCCGGTTTTCCTCTACAGGTACCGCAGCAGCGGACACGCTGTTCCATGAAGCGGTGGAGTCGCTTCCTGCAAACCGTCTTTCCTGAGACAAATAGCGGGAAATGTAGCCATAGCGGTTGATGCGGCCCACACTCAGTCGCTTTCCTTTTACGGAGTTCAGGTGATTCAAGTGCAGCAGATCCTCAGATAAGGCCTTGTCCTGCGTGATGACCAACAGTTCTGTGTTGGTCATAAACCGGGTTGCCGTGGCCAGGAACTGCTTATCGCCAAAAGTCTCGCTGGCCTCTCCGTACACGGTGACCAGTCTTTCTCTTCTCAGGGCCGCCAACTGTTTGATCAGGCAGGAGATCTGCTCCTTTAGTTCGGGTTTATTCTTGTTCAGGTGCTGAAGTTCAGCCATCACACCGGACGGTATGATCAGAGTCTTGTTGGTTTCCCGCAGCAGCGGGATCAGATGGCTCATTAGATCAGAGAACTGGGGATGCAGAAGTGCGCAGGTATCGATCAGAAGCGCATAACGCGCTGTCACCTGTTCCAGATTTGCCTGGGCGCGCTGGCGGCTTTGCCTTTGCTGGTCCTCCAGAAAACACAGGAGCTCCGCTACCTGCTCCCGGCTCAACAGGCCGTCATTGGCCTGTATACCGCATCGGACCAGCAGATCGGCCATCTCTTCCGGCGCCAACCCCATAGCGTAGGCAGCCTGCAGAGCTGTGATTGCTGTTGCGGTCATCGTCTATGTCCTCCTTTTGTTCCTGTCTTGTTGTCCTCTGCTATAGGATCGGATTCCACTTTGCGAAATTCAGGGATGTTCCCAGAAATTTTTCGTTTCCCTGATATTTTTTTACCGCGCTCAGGCTTTGCCTGTCTCGAGACCGAGAGAACGATACCCATTTCCACTAACTGAAGAAACAGCGCAGTTCCCCCATAGCTGAAAAACGGCAGAGCCACGCCAGTTGTTGGGATCAACCCCGTGACAACGCCGATATTCATAAAGGTCTGCATTGCCAGCAGAGACAAAATTCCCACCACCAGCAGGCTGCCAAAGCGGTCCTTTGCCCGCAGGGCGATCTGAAACCCTTGCAGGATCAAGCAGGCAAACAGCAGCATGATGATTGTTGCTCCCACCAGTCCCAGTTCTTCGCAGACGATGGAGAAAATGAAGTCATTGTGTTCCTCCGGCAGAAACAGGTATTTTTGCCGGCTGCGGCCCAAACCCAGACCCGTCAAGCCACCGGAGCCGATTGAGATCAGGCTTTGGCTCAATTGATAACCGGCGCCTTCCGCATCGATGAATGGATCCTTCCACATGGCGATGCGGGACTGTCCATAAGGAAGCAGGCCACTCAGTAATACCGCTATGCCGCAGCCGCCGGAGAGTGCCGCGAAGCTGACCCATTTCCAACTGATACCGCCCACGAAAAGCAGCTCGGCGCCTACGCCAAAAATCAGCAGTGCGCCGGATAAATGCGGTTCCCGGCTCATCAGAAACATGATGGGCAGCAATGCCTTCAGATAGGGTGCTACGCCATACTTCCACGTAGCCATCCGATCCATCTTAAAGGCAATGGTTGTTGAAAAATCGATGATAACCGCCAGCTTCGCCAGTTCTGATGGCTGAAAGGTTCCAAGTCCGCCGAGGCTGATCCAGCGCCGCGCATGATTACGAACAACGCCAACGCCCGGGATCAGAACGATCACCAGCAGTAAAATGGAAAACAGCAGCAACGGCTTCGCCGCTTTTTTCAACTGATGGTAATCCATCCAACTGATGACAGTCATGCAGAGAACGCCCAACGCGGCAAACCGCCCCTGACGTACAAAGTAGTAAGTCGGGTCTCCCAGTTCATAGAAAGCTGATGGGAAACTGGCAGACAGGAGCATGATCAGCCCAATGGCAAGCAGGAGCAGCACCAACCCAAAAAACAGTTTGTCTGCCGCACCCGGCACAAATATGTTGGTAGTTCCGACATCTCTACGGTTTTTTTTCAAATTCACAGCAATCCCTTCTTTCGTACTCTTTTGATCGTCCCTCGCATTCCCTATCGAATCGTAAGACGCCGAGTTCACGATTTACGCAACAAATTTTTTTTGTTACGGATAACCTCCCTTTTTGAGGGGCAAAAAATGTCCCTCAAAAAGGGGGCGATTCAAAAAAGAAAGGCAAAAACTGTTGCTTTCTCACAAAAGTCTTGCTTTTTAAGCGGTGCCTGTGCTATACTAAGTGCACGGATTAACAAAATTGCACCAAAATGCCTATACGGATTTGTATCCTTTTGCTGATGCAATCCGCACCCTTCGCGGGGACGGCAACACGAGTTTTCCCAACTTTTCAAGGCTTTCCGCCGATGCAATCCGCAAATACCGTCGCACCTGCCGATTCACAACCGCTTCGCGTCTGCCAATCGGGGTGCTTCCTCGAAAGCGGCTCGCTTTTCCCGCCACCGGCGCCGCTTCGCCTCTTTCCCCTCACGGGGTCAATACCGAAGCCGTACTTTCGGCTTCGGTCTATTTTTGCGCAAAAGCGATCTTGCGACGTCCCCGTTCTCCTGTCGCACAGGGCCTTTCAGCACCGCCGGGTCTCTACCTCGATCCGTAGCACCTGTTCCCAGCCGTCATGGATAAAGGCAAACTCCGGTTCACATCTCCCGTCCGGCAAAACATTCATTTGCCCTGTGGGTTCCCGGCAAGAGACTGCCCGCAAAATGAGGCGTCCGTCAGCTATGCGCAGCAGGCGGCTCAGCAGGTCCGGCGGCAGTACCGCCGCCACAGCGTCCACTTTCTGAACCGCCGATGCTAGTTCAGATATATCTCGCACAGTATCTGGCCATAGCAGCAGTTCCACAGTTTTTCCCATAACACGCTCCAGATCTGCTTTCTGCTGAGGTATCATCTCATGCCGAGAGACCCAAAGTACTTTCTTCACTTTTTCACCTCCTCACGCGCTGGAGGCCGGTTTCCGCATTGAGCCCGACCGGTTTCTTCACTATGCAATCGGGAAAAGACGGCCAGAATTCAGGCCCGCATAAAAATAAGTAATCGAGTAGGAGGCTCTCGTGAATAGAGAGTCGACCTCTCACACCACTGTGCGTACCGACCGGTACACGGCGGTTCAACCGCATAAGTGCAAGGACTCGTAGTAGTTGAGGATACTAAAGTATCCCGCTGCTGCGAGTCTTTCGTTTGTGTTAGTGCCGGGAGTTCGCGACCCCGTGGGGATGCGGACAAAATCTTGGACCCAATAAGGCTACAGGAGGTTCCGCATGTACACTTATGAGCAACGAATGACAGCAGTCAATCTTTATATAATGTACACCGAATAATAGAAAAAGCCTTATATTTCAATCCATAGAGGCCAATCCGTGGTATAATTGGAGCAAGAGAACTGGCAAAAATCCAGCAAAAACCTTGCACCTGGAGGGCAACTATGTATCGTTACAGCAATGGCCAGATCAGCCTTATTGGCGTCCGGCTGAAATAGCCCCCAGTGGTTTTCCTGGCGAACGCTAACAGCCTGGCGGATTTCAAACAGCCGGTGGGCATGAATCTGAAGGAAAGCAACCGTTGGGTAAAGAAAGCCCAGACGATCCCCTGGCCGGAGATTGAGAAGCGTTACGCCGCCCTATTCACAAACCGGAAAGGCAATGTGGCCAAGCCGCTACGTCTGGCCTTGGGGGCCTGCATCATTCAGTCGGAGTGTGCAGATGACATCGTGGTGCTTGCCAAAAGCGAGCGTGCAGCAGAGCGTCTGTTGGAATCCTGCAGGAAGTATCTAGAAGGCAGGCTGAAGCTGAAAATGAACACGGAAAAGAGCAAGGTGACCAGTATCTTCGCACAGAAGAAATTCAAGTTTCTTGGATTCTGTTTGGGCAGGAATGGAAACGGTACTTATATCCGTGTGCACCGAAAGTCTCTTGCCAAGGCGAAGGAAAGGCTGAATCTTCTTACAAAGCGCAACCGTGGACGCAATGTCCGCAGGGTAATGCAGGAAGTGAAGGAGTTCATCCGCGGCTGGATTGGCTACTTTCGAGCAGCCGATATGAAACGAACGCTGATGTCCTGGGATAAATTGATGCGGCGCAGGTTCCGAATGTACATCTGGAAGCAGTGGAAGAAGCCCAAAACAAAGGTGGCCAACTTGAGAAAGCTGGGCGTCCCGGCTGACAAGGCTTACCAGTGGGGAAATTCCAGACTGGGTTATTGGCGTATCGCCGGTAGTCATGTGTTAGAATGTTCCATTACAAATATTCGCGTCGGGCGTAACTAACCGTCAGGTCGCGAACTCCCGACACTAACAATATTATTGGCGTTCGGCTGAAATAGCCCCCAAGGGCCCGCAAGAAAAGCTAATTGGGGGGTGAACTCCCGACACTAACAGGCAGGTCGGCCCCTTGCTTTTGCTGAAAGAAAAGGAGCCCAAAAGTCAGACTTTTGGGCTCCTTCAAAACCATTACCGTACTTGCGATCACTTAATCATCGGTTTCTTTGTCACTGAATCCAATCAGACTTACCTGCCCGCCGCCGGAAAGCGTTTCGATCAAAGCATAGATCACAGGGTTTACCCGGGAATATGCTTCAGGTGCGGTTATGCCGAGGCGGCTGTTGAACGTGTGATTGAGAAGTCCGTTTTCCTCCATCATCCGCATATCAGAGTCTATTTTCTTTAACCGTTTTACCAATTGTTTCGTGCGGGGGGCATTACAGTCAAGGATCGTCGGATCTTCTTTTTTCAGCCGGCAGATACACAAGAGGAGTTCCAATATATCCCGGATCTTACGCGGATTATACTGGCCCAGAGGATCCCGTTCGGATAGCCAGCCCTCATCAGAAAGGATAGCTTCTATGCTTTTAATGATCCGTTCAACATGATCTCTGCCGTTCGGGCTGTGATACAGATCGAATATCCAATCCTCCGTCTGAAAACAAACTCCGCTGATCGTGCGTAGATCACGTGCGGTACTCTTTCGTTTATCCGGGTTGAGTTGTGACAGGGCGGATAAGAAGAAAGGCCAGATATTGTGCGAATCCCGTGTGATGCGCACGTATTTTGTAATGGGCGCCCAATGCTGTATTTGGGGATGCTTCTTCCTTTTGTAATACGAAAGGATATCATCAATCGCATTGCGGAATTGGGAACTGCCCTCAACGTTGTCTTTCAGCGCAAAGAAGATGCCGAAATTACTTGCTATGTCCGCCATATTGTTGATCAGTATTCTGGATTCATTTTTACCCATTTGGCTGTCATTGTCCAGCTCGTGACCTGTCGGCAGATCACCGCGCAAAATTCCGCCAATGGTTGAAAAAACATCTTCGCTCAGCAGCTCGCTGATATAAGTCCTTGTCTCAGGAAACGCTTCTCTCCTGAAAAAGTTTTGGATCATGAAATATGGCATACCGCCTCTGTTGAGTTCATGCAAGTATTTTGAATAATACCAATTTGGATTCTTAGGCAGGGTATATACCGATCCGCCTTTATGTCGGGGCGGCCTGCACGGACTTTTGATCTCATCACGCATCTGCAAAAACGCATGATAAACTTTTTCAATCTCTTCTCTGCTGATAATATGCTGTTCGGGAGTTGCTTCAGAGAAAGACGGGGCGGGATTTGGCAGGATCAGAGACTCTGTATCGCACCAAGAGCTCCGGATGGTTTGATCCATTTCCTTTGCATATGCCACCAGCTGATAAGAGTCAATGTCACCATATTGATAATGGACGGATAACTCCACCTGCACAGGCTTTTGCAATGGCTTGTCTAGGGCAAAGCGCGCCAGCTTCTCTTTTACGTGACGGCCAAACGTCTCGCGAACTAATGGGAGGTCATAGTGCTTTGCTCCGTTTACGGGAAAAATGATCGTCCCATCGACCACAGGAATCTGGACCTTCTCATCCAGGACAAATGTGTTAATGTTCTGGTGCCGGTGCTCCTCTCCGATCAGCTGTATTTCATCAAAGCAACCGTTGCGGTTGACTTCCAGTCTAAGATCCGGAAGATATTCCTGCCAAAGCGTCTTACCCTGCTCTGCTCTCGTGCAGATCTCCTTGCAGCCGGTTTCCATTTGCGAGATATTATACAGGCTCCCGCTGGGGTCGTTGAATAGTGAGCACATGGCATATACTGTCATATTTTTTTCGTTCTGGATCTGCTCCATATCTTCGTAGATCCTTTCCGCAATTTCATTCAAGATCTCAGTATCCGCGTGAATGGAAGCAACTGTACCGCTGTTGTCCAGCAGGAGATATGGGCTGTTTTCAAACAGCAAATGCTGTAACCGCCTGGTATTGACCAAATTTGAAATAGCGCCTTCGCTCAAAACCGATCCATATTTTTTTTGGTAGCGGGACAAATAATCAAGCGACAAGCTCTGCGTTGAGGGATGCTCCCCTTCCACTTTCTCCCGTCCCATGCGAATGAAAATGTGCTCTCCATCTTCGTCCAGTACATTCCGGATCTTGATAGCAAAAAAATCTTCTCCATCATAGTCCAGGCATAAAAAATCTTCCGGAAGCGACCATCCTTCTGCTTGAAGCGTATAGGCAAGCGCAATGCTCCGCGGGACCTGAAACAGCGGCGTGCCCTTGTAATTCAGTTGAGCGCGAAATACCTGATCGAAGTCATCGACAATATCCGGCATTAAGCACATGAAATGGCAGCCATCGGCCGGCATGGCGCCGCCGATCACTTCTTCGAGGCTTCTACGCAGAATACTATGTCTGAAATGGTGTGTTTCTTTACGGTTATCGTGGAACAGTTCATAACTGTCCACCAAAGTTTGCGTGTAGATGCCGTGCTGATGGCAAAGGCTTGGCTCCTTATCAT
>Ga0129313_1002280_pt1 | contig 10331 bp, 7 predicted proteins | sample O1105metagenome_FD_94436 | JGI IMG/M metagenome (GOLD analysis project Ga0129313, IMG submission 94436) | Orangutan group fecal microbial communities from fecal samples from Wisconsin, USA - O1105 metagenome | ecosystem: Host-associated > Mammals > Digestive system > Large intestine > Fecal... | reverse complement strand
TTCCAATCCAGCAACTTTTTTAAGATAAATCGTTCCATAGAATCACTCCTCACATTTTTATTGGAGTTTTATGCTTTATAATCACACTTTTATTATATGCGAAATCTATGAAAATTACAACCGAAATCACAAAATTATTAAAATTTAATGCTTATCAATCACACTTTTATATGAGATAGTGAAAAACTTTCTACAATAAAGGCAGACCGCAGCCTCAACATTAGTTATTATCAGTATTGTTACATTGTGCTTTTAGACTATTCCGCAGAAAACTGAAAGATAGAATCCCTTGCCATTCCCCCACCGCAATGATAAAATCTAAGAAACAGTGGTGCGAAAAGGAGTTGAGAAGACGATGCCAAAAGTATTCAATACAACAGCAGTATGCATACCGGAAGAACATTATATGGTCGATATATCCGGAAGGCTGAAGGAGATCAAAAGTCTCGTAGATGCCGGCAAATATTTTACGATCAACCGTGCGCGGCAATATGGAAAGACAACAACACTTCGTGGATTGTATCGCTATCTGCAAAAAGAATATTATGTTGTTCTTCTGGATTTTCAGACTTTTGACAATGATAAATTTGAAAATGGAAATGTTTTTTCGGCAGCATTTATCAATTCATTTTTGCGGTCGTTAAAAAGAAATACTCTTTCACCAGAACTGGAAGATACGATAAAAAATATTTTGCATAGTACGGATTATACAGATAAATATTTTTCGTTAAAAGAGCTGTTTGAACAGTTGAGTGATCTCTGTGCGGCAGCAGAAAAAAAGATTGTACTGATGATTGATGAGGTTGACAGTGCATCGAATAACCAGGTGTTTCTGGATTTTCTTGCGCAGCTTCGTGCTCAGTATATCGAAAGGGATATACAGCCGACATTCCGATCTGTTATTTTGGCGGGTGTATATGACGTAAAAAATTTAAGGCGGAAAATCCGTCCGGATGAAGTTCACAAATATAACAGTCCGTGGAATATTGCAGCGGATTTTAAAGTAGATATGAGCTTTTCAAGAGAAGAAATTGCAGGAATGCTCGATGAGTATGAAAAAGATTATCATACAGGAATGGATGTGGAATTACTCGCCGGACTGATCAGAGAGTATACATCCGGATATCCATTCCTGGTGTCGAGAATATGTCAGCTTCTGGATGAGGAAATCAGTGTGAAGAAGGAGTATGGCGATAAGAAAAGTGCGTGGACGAAGAAGGGATTTCTGGAAGCGGTAAGGATTTTACTTTCAGAAAAAAATATGCTGTTTGAGTCGTTGCGTGAAAAATTGGAAAGCTATCAGGAATTGAACAGTATGCTCTATTCACTTTTATTTACGGGAAAAGCGATTGTGTATAATTATTATGAGACATCAATCAATATTGCGACCATGTTTGGTTTTGTGAAGAATGAAAATGGAGTGCTTGCAGTTTCCAACCGTATTTTTGAGACCTGGTTATATAATCTGTATTTGCCATCTGCGGAGATGCAGAAGAATACAATTGACGGAAAGACAATTATAGAAGCAATTGTATAATAATCAGAATGAAAAATGCCAGGCAGGATACAGCATGCAAAGGAGGAAAAGGGATTGCTGTACCCTGTCTGGTGTTTTCGTATACGGGAAGCTTGGGGGGATTTCCCGTATACGATTTACTGAATTTTATCGAATGTAATGTGGGCACTTGGGGAATGCACCACAATCTTATAATCATTTGGATAATATCTTGTGGAGAACACGAATTCTCCATCATTTACAAACACTTCTACAGAAGAAGTATCTGCAAGGATTTTTACATTTTCCAGAGCGCCAACTTCAGCGTAGCGGAGGCTTCTGCCTGCGGATACGGAAGCTTTGTTCTGGTCTGTGAAATGCATCTGGAATCGTCCGTTCTCATAGTCGAGGATCAGTTCATCTGAAAGGACAGCCTGGAAATGATTCTCCTTGATTCCATCTACATTTACTTCATATACCGGGCAGCCGCTCTGGGTAAGTTCATTCTTAACATCCTGAAGCTGCTGCTTTTTTGCATCAAGCTCGCGGACCGGTTTCTGGCAGACTTTGCCATCTTTTACAAAGACTTCTCTTGGAAATGTAAAGCAGTGCTGCCATCCGTCTTTGATGGTCGGATTGGTATATTCTTCGCAATCCGGCATTCCCATCCAGCTGATATGGATGCGTCTTCCATCTTCTGCTTCGAAGCTCTGCGGAGCGTAATAGTCAAAACCATAATCCCACAGATGATATGGGGATAATTTGTAGGAATCTAAAATGTCGCCGTCCACAAGGAAGTAACCGGACTGGTATACATTGCGGTCATCCCACTCTCCGCCTTCCAGACCCTGGACGGAGGAGGAAAGGATTTTGATGCCGTCCGTTTCAAAATAATCCGGGCATTCCCACATATAACCGAAAGGTTTTTCGGATTCTACACGGCTGCGGAAGTGCCAGTTTATTTTATCGGAGGATTCAAAAATCAGTGCCTGACCGACATCATTTTTAGTACGTGCACCCTGGATCATGTAGTAGGTGTCGCCTTTTTTCCAGACCTTCGGATCGCGCACATGGCAGGTCAGATCTGAAGGATAATCACTGTTGCGGAGCAGCTCTTTTTTGTTGCCAAAATGGATTCCGTCTTTGGTTGTGACGAGTACGGTATTTGCTTCGCGGCCGGTGTTGATATAATCAAAATCTCCATCTTCCAGCTTGACATTTCCGGTGTAGTAAAGATACATCGTACCGTATTCAAGGAAGGCAGATCCGGAATATACACCGTGGCAGTCAAATGGCTGATCCGGGTAGAGGGATACACCTTTGTATTCCCAGTCGATCAGATTAGTGCTGGTGTAATGGCCCCACATTTTCACACCGCCTTCGGCGTTAAATGGGGAGTACTGGAAAAATGCGTGGAACACACCATCCATCTGACAAAGTCCGTTCGGATCGTTGAGCCAGCCAACCGGAGGCATCAGGTGCAGCTTCTCACGGAACTGCGCGCCGGATGTCTGTTCTTTTGCTGCCTGATTCTCTTCTGTTATATTTACCAATTTTACAAGGTCTCTGGTTAATGCGTTCATATGATTCTCTCCTGAAAATAGTTCCGCAGGCAACGGTCTGGAAACCGTAGTGATACGGATATCCGGCACCCGCCGCGGGAGACAAATCTGATTATTTGTCGTGAGTTATTTTATTTCGTAAGTTTCATAACAGATGATTTACCGGTTACAGTGCCAGGTGCGGCACATTCTACAGAATCATACAGATCTGTATTGGTAAGGATCATCATGGTTGTTGCCGGATGTCCGGCTTCTTTTATTGCATTTAAATCTGCTTCGATCAGTACATCTCCGGCGTGTACTTTTGCGCCGTCAGATACTTTCTTTGTAAATCCGTTTCCATCCATTTTTACAGTGTCGATTCCGACGTGGATCAGAAGCTCTGCACCGCCGTCTGTCAGAATGCATACGGCATGACCGGTCTCAAAAATGCTGACAATCTCACCGTCGCAAGGTGCTTTGATCACGCCGTCAGAAGGTTCAATGGCTACTGTTTTTCCAAGAACTTCGGCAGCAAAGGTGCTATCAACAATCTGGTCATTTGGAATAACTGTTCCGTTTACCGGAGCATTTAAAATTTCTTCGGAAGAAGCGGTTTTGGTGTTATATGAGGCTGTTTCGGTTTCGGAAGCAGCAGGTTCTTCGCTGTCAGCTTCCTCGATAGAAACTGGAACAGAAGCAGCCGTATCAGTGATCGGGTTCTTTTTCTCGTCTTTATAAAGTACAAAGGAAACTGCAAATGCAACACCAACCGAGATTGCCATTTCAATGACGTACTGAAGTGGCTGGTTCAGGCAGAGCAGGATTCCGAAGATACCGGTTACGCCTGTTCCTTTCGCACCAAGGTGAATAAGGGAAGCATAAAGGGCTCCGCATCCGCCACCGATACATCCGGCGATAAATGGTTTGAAGAATCTTAAGTTTACACCAAAGATTGCAGGTTCTGTAATTCCCATAAATGCACTGAGTGATGATGGAAGTGCAAGGGATTTGATCTTCTGGTCTTTTGATTTTACAGCAACGGCAAGTGCTGCTGCACCCTGTGCCACGTTTGCTGCACTTGCGAGTGGCAGCCAGTAGGTTACACCGTATTTTGCAAGCTGTCCGATATCGATGGCTGTGTACATCTGATGGATACCGGTAACAACGGTCGGTGCATATAAACCACCCATGATCAGGCTTCCAAGTCCGAGCGGAAGTGTCAGCATCCACTGGATTGCTCCGAGGATTGCATTTTCAGCCCATACGAAGATTGGTCCGACGATGGAAAGTGTAAGGTATCCGGTTACGAATACGCTGACAAGTGGTGTGACAAAAAGGTCTAAAACTTCCGGTACGATCTTGTGAAGCTTCTTTTCAAGTACGGATAAGATCCATACAGCGATGACAACCGGAATGACGTGTCCCTGATAGCCGACCATATCAATGTGATACAGTCCGAAGAACACGCTCTGTGTCTGCTGGACACCTTCTGTTGCAACGGTGTAGGCGTTCTGCAGGGACGGATGAATCATGATCATACCGATAACTGCGCCAAGGTAAGGGTTTGCGCCAAATGCTTTTGCAGCTGAGAAGGCGATCAGGATCTGCAGGAATGTGTAAGCAATGTTACTGAAAAGGGTTGCAAATACATAGATCGAGCTGGTTGTGCTGATGTGTAAGAATCCGTTGCTGTTCATGAAATCCAGTGCGTTCATGATTCCCATAAGGAAACCGCTGGCTACGATCGCCGGGATGATCGGTACGAAAATGTCTCCCAGAAGCTTGATGGCTTTCATAAACCAGTTCTGCTTTTCGGCAGCAGCTTCTTTTGCTTCTGCTTTCGTGCTGGCTGTGATGCCTGCGATTGCAATAAATTCATCAAATACTTTGTTGACGGTTCCTGTTCCGAGAATGATCTGGAGCTGTCCGGATGCTTCAAATACACCCTTTACCCCGTCTACATTCTCAAGTGCTGTCTTATCCGCTTTCGTGTTGTTTGCAATGACAAGGCGAAGTCTGGTAGCACAATGGGCAGCAGATACGATGTTCTTGCTTCCACCCACATGATTCAGAATTTCCTGTGCGGTTTTTCTGTAATCCATGTTCTCTCCTCCTTTAGATGTAATGTGTAATCGATTTCATATCTTATGCTTAAATAATATGAAAAAAAATGCCATTTGTAAAGATGGCATTTTTACTGATAATTCATATTCATTTTTGTGAAAAGTGTCGAAAGAAACTTTCGTTTCCTTTTGAAACTCCGGGAAAGCAGGAAAATCAGATCTGATTTTCGGAGTCTGAAGAGTCTGCTCCAATAAGCCGGAAGCCGAGCTTCATCTCGATCGGGATCTGTTCTCCTCTTTCAATACTGTCAAGAAGCAGCTCTGCGCCGCGGATTCCACTGGTTTTGTAGCCGAAATGGATGGTCGGGATTCCACCGGTGACGGCTTTTAACATCTGGTTATCTCCGAATCCGGTTACGCGGATGGACGTATTTTCAAGGATATAGCGCATTCTTGCACCTGCATCGGCTGCATTTGCCGGAATCTGCTTTTTTAAGTAGGTCTGAATGGCTTCAATTGCTCCCGCTGCTATGGTATCGGTTGCACATGATATGACATCGATATCACATTTGCTTTCCAAAAGATCCAGAGCAGCCTCATATCCGGATTCCAGGGTAAATGCCGAAGTCCGCTTATTTTCTTCTAAAAGTGTGATGCCCGCATTTTTCAGTCCGGCGATAAATCCGTCCTCTCTTGCGGCACCTGCAGCTTTGTCATCACGGGTAACGCCGATGTAAGCAATTCCTTTTTTACTGAATCCGGCAACGGCCTGTCCCATTGCCTTTCCTGCACCGTAATCGTCATGGTAAATGCAGGTTGCGTGTGAGGTGTGCTGCCCGATCACAACAACAGGAACCTTTGTCTCTTTTAAAAATTTCCGGTGACTGGCGGTGAACATTGTACCGACAAGAATAATTCCGTCTACCGGATAATTTTCAAATAACCGGAGATATTCTGCTTCCTTTGCTGGTGTGTTGTCTGTTCCGGCAAGAAGCATTTGATAGCCTCTTTCGGCAAGGACGCTCTCGATACCTGCCGTGATCCGGCTGATGGATTCAGAATTGATCTTTGGCACCACAACGCCTACCAGGCTTGCCTTTTTTGTGCGGAGCATACGGGCCTGGGCAGAAGGCTGATAGCCAGTCGCTTCGATCACCTTACGGATCTGTTCTTTTTTTTCCTCACTGACGTAACCGCCGTTTAAGTATCTGGATACAGCTGCGCTGGAGACACCGGCGAGCTGTGCGATTTCTTTGATTGTCATAATATAAAAATCTCCTTCTTATACAACAAGTATAAAAAGGAGATTATGGGATGTCAAATAGAAAAGTTTATTGTATTGAAATCTGTTAAGATTTGTTGATTAGGGAAAAAAAAGTAGATATAATAGAAGAAACTGGTTAACAGGCAGGAAGAAAGTACTATGAAAACACCATAAAAAATGGAAGTTGATATTGTGTTATTTTGCCAAAATTAATTATAGAGAAAAATAAAAAATAACAATTAGATATAGAGTTAATAACCTGTGGTTTTGGAGGAAAACGATGAATTTTAAAGAAATGGAGTATCTTTTGGCTGTAGAACAGGAAAAAAATCTGTCAAAGGCTGCCAGAACAGTTGGAATTTCACAGCCGGCAATGAGCAAATGCCTTAGAATGGTAGAGGCTGAGTTAGATGTGTCGCTGTTTGAAAAGATTTCAGGAGAATATATTCCGACAGCAGCTGGAAAAGTGTTTCTGAATTTTGCAAAAGAAACAAAGGAGAGAAAAAATAAGTTCTTAAGAGAATTGCAGGAGTTGAATCAATTTAAGCGTGGAACGATTCGTGTGGGAATTACACCGGCAAGAAGCAGTGGGCTGACACCGGAAGTACTGCCTGAGTTTCGGAAGAACTTTCCGGATCTTCGCTTGGAAATATATGAAGAAGATGTAGACAAGCTAGAAGAAATGTTGTTGAAAGGGCAGGTGGATGTTGTTTATTTTGTTGTCGATGAATACTATAGAGAATTGCATCCAGAATTTTATATAGAATTGCTGGGAAGAGAGGAGATTGTTCTGGCAGTAAAAAAGGGAACACCTTTAAAAAAAGCATCAGTTATTAAATATGGATTTGAATATCCATGGGTAGATATTACACAGTTTGAATCGGAGCCATTTGTTACACTTAACAAAGATATGAGAAGCGGGGAAATATGTGATAAAGTGTTGGAAGAATATCATATGTTACCTGAAGTAATTCGACTCTCAGATATAAGAACGGTACACAAGCTGGTCAAAAAGGGATATGGAAGCTGTATTTGTGGAAGTCTGGGGATGCAGAAGCACAGAGATCAGTTTGATATTTATTCTTTTGGAAATAAGAAAATTGTCTGGGAATTTGTGGCGGTGTATCGAGTTGGAAGCCATCGTACAGAACCATTACAATATCTGACACAGTTGTATCAGAGGGCGGCAGATCAGAAGAAAAGTAAAGAATAACTATAAGGAATATAAAAAATAACTTTTCATTATTTGAAAAGTGGAAAGAGAATTTCTATAATGAGCTCATGAAGTTTGTAGACTGAATGAGCTTTTTTTGAGCTCATGAAGTTTGTAGACTGAATGATCTTTTTTAATGGGAGGAAAGCGATGAAAACTGAAATATTATCAATCGATCAAAAAGATGAGAAAGCTATTTTAAAGACGTATATTCTGGATGATTATCCGAAATACTATCAACAGCAGAAGCGTCCGGCTGTTGTAATCTGCCCAGGAGGAGGATATGCAACGCTGGCAAGGAAAGAAGGTGAACCGGTTGCATTGAAGATGAATGGGATGGGATACCATGCATTTGTACTTCAATATTCAGTCATATTTAAAGAAAAGCCGAAGAACTTTGAAAAGGAAGAAGAGCTTCCGGAAATAAATCCGAATGGTTATTTTCCAACGCAGATTTACCAGCTGAGAAATACATTAGCATTGATTCGGGAACATGCAGAAGAATGGAATGTAGATAAAGACCAATTAATCCTTCTTGGGTTTTCAGCAGGTGGACATCTGGTAGCAAGTTATCTGACCTTTGGAAAAGATATATTGGCTGAGAATTATATAAAACCGAAGGCGGCAGTACTTGGATATTCAAGAACCAATATGGCAGTTCCAGACTGGAAGGAAAAATTTGCTACAGTATCAGGAAGAACTGTTACAAAGTATAAATATCTCTGTCAGTTTAAGACGACTGAGCCGACAATGGAACAGAGATTGGCAATTGATCCATACATAAATGTTCATAAGGATATGCCTCCGGTCTTTCTCTGGCATTCAGCGAAAGATACATCTGTAAATGCATTGTGTGCGATTACATTTGCACAGAAGTTGTTTGAGACGGGAGTTCCAGTGGAACTGCATCTTTTTGCAGGCGGCGTTCATGGATGTGCACTGGCGGATAAAGTAAGTGCAAGTACAGCAAATCATTATGATGAAGGTTGTGAGCAGTGGACAAATCTTTTGCAAATCTGGCTGAAACGGATTTTGGTAGAGGATTCAAGAGAAAAAAAGGAAAAGGAAGAACAACAAGGGAAGGTGAAATAGAATGAGCAAAAATTACAGGAAACTGACAGAGCAGATTATATTTCTTGTAGGTGGAAAAGAAAATATTAAGTCTGTTGCAAACTGTGCAACAAGGTTAAGATTTTATCTGGGAGATGAGGCAAAAGCGAAGACGGAAGAATTGAAGAAAACAGATGGAATCGCCGGAGTTGTAAAAAATGGTGGACAATACCAGGTGATCATCGGACCGGATGTGGATCTTGTGATGGAAGAGATCAAGAAACTAGGCGGTATCAAAGTGGAGGGCGGAACAGGAACAGGCCACGAAGAGAAAGAAAAACTGACATGGAAAAATGCATTTGGTAAATTTCTTGGTACAGTGTCAACAATCTTTATCCCAATCGTTCCGTGTCTTGCCGGAGCTGGAATCCTTCAAGCAATTCTGATTCTTTTAAAGACAGCTGGAATCGTACCGGAAGATAATCAGACATATGTTATGCTGAATATGGTATCTGGCGCAGTGTTCTATTACCTGCCTGTAATGCTTGCATTTTCATCTGCTAAGGTATTTAAATGTAACCAATACATGGCAGCTGTCATGTCCTTTATGCTTCTTCATCCGACCTTTATGGGTTTCGTGGAAGCAGGGGACAGTATTCGGATGTTTGGAATCCCTGTTACATTGGTGAAATATTCTTCTAGTGTGCTGCCAGCTATTTTTATTACGTTATTTATGGCTGTGGTAGAGAAAATTTCAAAGAAATTTGTGCCGAAGGCAATCAAGTTTATTACAGTACCAGTCATTACATTTGTAATCACATCTGTTGTGGGATTTACAATACTTGGACCAATTGGTACTTGGTGTGGTAATCTTCTGGTTGTACTGTTCAACTGGCTGGATGCTAATATTCCATGGTTCTGTCCTGTAATCATGGGAACATTTTCTCCACTGATCGTTATGACAGGTATGCATAATGGATTGAAAGCAATTACCTATTCTCAGTATGCACTTCGTGGATATGCAACAGCAACAGGTCCTGGAAACCTTTGTTCTAATGTCGCACAGGGAGCGGCGGCATTCGTTGTATGCCTTAAGTCTAAAAAATCAGGAAAGAAACAGATGGCATTTTCATCAGCAATTAGTGCTCTGATCGGAGGAATTACAGAACCTGCACTTTATGGCATTACACTGAAGTACAAGAGTGTTCTTTTGTCTGTTATGCTCGGTGGCGGTGTTGCCGGTCTGTGGGCAGGATTCAGCAGAATGAGAACTTATTCTCCGGGACCGGGAAGTGTACTTGGACTTCCATGCTATGTTGGTGGAGAAAGTCTTCAGAATATGATTAACGCAGCAATTGCAATTGTGATTTCTGTAGTAGTGACGATGATCGCGATGTTTGTTTTTGGCATGAAAGATGTTATAAAAGCAGAGGAAAATGAAGAAGAGACAGACACAGGATTAGATGATTTTATGGAGATTTAAGGTAGGAAGTTGTGAAAAAACAGCTTTGTAAAATGAATAAAAAGAAAGGGCTGTGAAAAAAGAATAGTCCCCCAAAAAAGAAAGACCAAGAGTTTATAATGAACTCAAGGTCTTTCTTTCTGTTATAATTAACTTGCAATGAAAATTAATAACATAATCTATTCTAACCCAAAACAGGCAGTTTTGCCAATGCTAATTCAAGATTATTTGGACATCTGT
>Ga0129313_1002277_pt1 | contig 10340 bp, 7 predicted proteins | sample O1105metagenome_FD_94436 | JGI IMG/M metagenome (GOLD analysis project Ga0129313, IMG submission 94436) | Orangutan group fecal microbial communities from fecal samples from Wisconsin, USA - O1105 metagenome | ecosystem: Host-associated > Mammals > Digestive system > Large intestine > Fecal... | reverse complement strand
CCTTTATTGCTTACTTCGTCATCTCTCTGCCTATGGGCTACACACTTGGCTTTCCTCTCGGCATGGGCATCCTTGGCATTTGGATAGCCTTTCCCTTCGGACTCACCATCGCTGGCGCCATGTACTGGCGACGATTTGAAAAAGAACTATGCAAAATGGAGCGACAAGCTACAGGTGTAGAAACCTAAGCTCATGCCTCCCACTGTACAGCATAAACATCTAAAAACCCAACAAAAAACCGAACCGTGAAACAACAGCAGATATACAACCTGGAAGAGTTTGCCAACAAATATCAGTTGGCAAATACTTTTGGCGCCTATGCCGCCTATTTTTCTGTCGGCCAGAACGACCCTACAGAAACCAATATCTTGCAACACTTCGAAGAGATGATGCAGCAACGCACTCTCTTCACCAAACTGTTGCTCGTAAGAAAGGGTACTATCAAGGTACATATCAGTGAGCACGATAACCAGAAGACGCTTACGTCTGACTACCTTCTGGCGATGACATCGAAGCATATCATCAGCAAGGCAGAGCTCTCACCCGACTTCAAGGCGGAGTGTATTCTGGTTGACTCCGACATGGTGAGTAACAACACCATCTATCGCCTTAATGAAGAAAAGCACAAGAGCGTTAGCGACATTTTCAGCATAATACACAACATCGTAAAGCATCAACACATCAACAAGATTGAGATGATTGAATCCATGTTTAATGTACTGCGCCTTATCCTCGAAGAATTGCCCTATGAGCAATGCTCCATCTCCCACAACTTCAAACATAAGAAAGAAGTGTATGAAATATTCCTTCACCATTTGTACCGTAACTTCCGACAGGAACGCCAGATACGTTTTTATGCAGGCAAGATGAATGTTTCTACAGCATACCTATCACGCCTGGTCAAGGAAATCAGTGGTTCTACAATCAACGACCACGTCACCTCACTCATTTATAAGGAGGCTTGCAACCTACTCTCACATTCCGACATGAATATCGGCGAAATAGCCGATGCCTTAAACTTCAGCGACCAAAGCGCACTCACCAATTTTTTCAAAATGCGCTCAGGCATGACACCCCTCGCATATCGTAACAAAATTTAGCCAACCAAAAGTCGCTGTTAATGGCGCTTTTTGCCTGTTGACATAAGATTGTAAAACTAAAAGTTGCTACATATCAAAAAGTTTTTGTAATTTTGCACTATAACAAAACTAACTTTTTTTATTATGAGAAGAAAATTACTACGTTTGTCACTTGCTCTTGCGGCAAGTGTAATGCCAGCACTCTCCATGTTGGCACAGATACCAGAAGGCTATTATAGCTCTCTAAAAGGCAAAAAAGGAGCAGAGCTCAAGACAGCAGTCCATAAAATCATCAAAAATGCCAAAGTACTTGAGTATGGTTCTGGCAACCAAAGTACATGGTGGGGATTCTATGTTACTGATGTTACTGATGACGGCTATTGTATAGACCGATATTCACCCAGAAGCACTTGGCAGAAATATGGAAACCGTGGTTCTTCTATTGGAGGCATGAATATAGAACACTCCTTTGCTCAAAGTTGGTGGGGAAAAACAGATTGTAATCTTAAAAAAGACTTATTCAATATCATGCCTTGCGAGTCAAAGATCAACTCCAGTAAAGGTAACCGAGGCATGGGCATCGTTACTAAAGTAACAAACACGAATGGCGCTACGAAAGTAGGAAGTGGCGCCAACGGATTAAACTTGTGGGAACCTGCCGACGAATGGAAAGGAGACTTTGCCCGAGGATATATGTACATCGTAACAGCATACGAGGATTACGCCAACAAATGGACCTCTGAAGGTAAAAACTCACTATACAACAACACCTACCCCACTCTTAAAGAATGGGCATACAAGCTCTATATCCAGTGGGCTAAGGCCGACAAGCCTGACGCTGTAGAAATTAAGCGCAACAATGATGTAGCTAAGATTCAGGGAAACCGAAATCCATACGTTGACTTCCCTAACTTGATGGAATATGTATGGGGCGACAGCACCAATATAGCCTTCAATCCTGAGACTACAGTCAAATCTTCAAGCTACGTAAATGGCGAAGGCGGAGGCGGTGGTTCTATCGACCCAGACCCCAACCCAGGTACACCCGAGGTGAATATCTATCAAGCCTTCTTCACTGCTAATGACGGAGGATGCCAAGAGAGCATCATCAGCAATAGCAGTCCTAATACTCAAATATGGAAATGCGACCCTCAATATGGATGGAAGGGAACAGCTTATAATAAGGGTAGCAAATACAAAGCAGAAGCAACTCTTTCGCTACCAGAGGTAGACTTAACCGACTATGATGATGCTAAGCTCACCATCAGTCAGGCTGTCAACTTTGCAGACAGCAAAGCACTGGACTATCTCTCTATCTTAGTAAGAAGTGTAGAACCAGAAGATGGTGCTGTAGATATCTCACCTTTGCCAGACTTTAAGGTTCCAGAAAAAGACTCTTGGACTTTCTCAGAATACACATTCGACCTATCCTACTTCTGTGGAACCAAGTCAACAATATCCTTCCGTTACACCAGTGATGCCAATATGTGCTGCACCTGGGAAATCAAGAAGGCTACCATCACAGGCAAGAAGACTGCCACAGGCATTAAGGAAACCACAACAGAGCCAAAAGATTTTATAGACTTCTCTAAGCCTTACGATGTATATAGCATCGACGGAAGAAAGTTGGATCCTTCGCATATCAATGCCAACAGCATCGTCATCATACGCCAAAACAGCAAGGTGATAAAGATGAGAATCAGATAAATGCGATGCTGAAGATAGCTATACCTTAACTATATATAGAGGTATAAAGACCAAAAGAGACAAAAGGAACCAGCCAAGAAGTTAAAAAAACATAACACAAAGATAATATCGGGCGCACGATTACTCTAATTCACAGAAAATGAGTAATTTTGCGCCCGATTTATATTTATTCACATAAAGTCTAACTTTATTAATTTAAAATTTAATTATTATTTTTATGTCAGATTTAAAGAACGTAAAGCCATTGGACGACTTCAATTGGGACGAGTTCGAGAATGGCGGCAACGCAAACGTCAGCAAAGAGGACCTCGAGAAGGCCTATGACGAAACCCTTAACAAGGTAAGCGAGCATCAGGTAGTAGAAGGTACAGTTATCGCTGCCGACAAGAAGGAAGTTATCGTAAACATCGGTTACAAGAGCGACGGTATCATCCCAGCTTCTGAGTTCCGTTACAACCCAGACCTCAAGGTAGGCGACAAGGTTGAGGTTTACGTAGAGAACCAGGAGGACGCTAAGGGTCAGTTGGTACTTTCTCACAAGAAGGCTCGCTTGAGCAAGTCTTGGGAGCGTGTTAACGCAGCTCTCGACAACGAGGAGGTTATCCAGGGTTACATCAAGTGCCGCACTAAGGGTGGTATGATTGTTGACGTTTTCGGTATCGAAGCTTTCTTGCCAGGAAGCCAGATCGACGTTCACCCTATACGCGACTACGACGTATTCGTAGGCAAGACCATGGAGTTCAAGGTTGTAAAGATCAACCAGGAGTTCCGCAACGTTGTTGTTTCTCACAAGGCTCTCATCGAGCAGGAGTTGGAGGCACAGCGTAAAGAGATCATCGGCAAGCTCGAGAAGGGTCAGATCCTCGAAGGTACCGTTAAGAACATCACTTCTTATGGTGTATTCGTTGACCTCGGTGGCGTAGACGGATTGATCCACATCACAGACCTCTCTTGGGGCCGCGTAAGCGATCCGCACGAGGTTGTAGCACTCGACCAGAAGATTAATGTTGTTATCCTCGACTTCGATGACGAGAAGAAGCGTATCGCTCTCGGTCTGAAGCAGCTCACTCCTCACCCATGGGATGCTCTCGATGCAGACCTGAAGGTAGGTGACCACGTGAAGGGCAAGGTAGTCGTTATGGCTGACTACGGTGCATTCGTAGAGATTGCTCCTGGTGTAGAGGGCCTTATCCACGTATCTGAGATGTCTTGGAGCCAGCACTTGCGTTCAGCTCAGGACTTCATGAAGGTAGGCGACGAGGTAGAGGCTGTTATCTTGACTCTCGACCGCGCTGAGCGTAAGATGAGCTTGGGTATCAAGCAGCTGAAGGAAGACCCATGGGAGACCATCGAGGTTAAGTATCCTGTAGGCAGCAAGCACACCGCTAAGGTTCGCAACTTCACTAACTTCGGTATCTTCGTAGAGCTCGAGGAAGGTGTTGATGGTTTGATCCACATCTCTGACCTCTCTTGGACTAAGAAGGTTAAGCACCCATCTGAGTTCACTACAGTAGGTGCTCCTATCGACGTAGTAGTTCTCGAGATCGACAAGGAGAACCGTCGTTTGAGCCTCGGTCACAAGCAGTTGGAGAAGAACCCATGGGATGAGTATGAGGCAATCTACACTCCAGGTTCTGTACACAAGGGTACTATCACCGAGATGATGGACAAGGGTGCCGTTATCACACTCGCTGAGGGTGGTGAGGGCTTCGCTACTCCAAAGCACCTCGTTAAGGAAGACGGTAGCCAGGCAAAGAAGGGCGAGGAGCTCGACTTCAAGGTTATCGAATTCGTTAAGGAGACTAAGCGCATCATCCTCTCTCACTCTCGTACATTCGAGGAGGGCAAGGACGAGGTTAAGGTAGCTGCTCCACGCAAGCACAACAACGGTGGTGCTCGCAAGAACGAGGCTGCTGCTATCAACAATGTTGCAGCTGGTACTTCTCTCGGCGACATCGATGCTCTTGCTAAGCTCAAGGCTCAGATGGAGGGCAAGGCTTAATCTTTAGCCTGTCTTCTATATATAAGATAAATCAAAATAGATTTCACTTATAAATACACCAAGGATCGGTTCTCTGACGAGAGCCGGTCCTTTATTTTTATCCTCCCATTCTATGGCATCACAACGCGCCATCAAAAACTCATATATTTTTGATTATCAAAGATATAATAAAGGCATATTTTATGAACGTTTTTACGCTAAATATAGCTTTTTCTTCAAAAACATTTGCACAACTTAAGTTTTTGTCGTAACTTTGCAACCGAATTTTAAGATTATATATTTATATATGAGACATATAAAAACGATTGTAGCTGCTACCTTGTTAAGCACTACCCTCACCTCTTGTTTTAAAGAGGAACCTCTGAACGCAGAGTGTGACATTGAACAAGCTTACATCCATTTAGACAATCCACTGGAAATGTTTTTCCAGAAGAGTGATACGCTGGTAAGTCTAACCTCTATTCAAAATGATGTCATTTTCAAAGTAAAAAGAGGTACCGACCGTAGTGCTTTAGCTCCACAGTTCAGACTAACAGAAGGCGCCACTATATTCCCAGAAAGTGGTTCACTACAGGATTTCTCAAATGGTCCAATTATTTATACAGTCACATCACAAGACAAAGAATGGAGCAGAAAATATAACGTTTCATTCACATTACCCCCAGTTGTTTTAAACACCATTAATTACGACTTCAGCACATTTGAAAAGAACACCAACAATCCTGCCAACAAATATTACGTTTGGTACGATAAAAGTGATGAAGGAACAAAGACTTTCAGTTGGGCAACAGGAAATCCAGGATATTATCTTAGTAAGACATTGGCAAAATCCACAGACTACCCTTCTGTTCCTGTCGAAAGTGAACTGGAAGAAGGCAAATATTGCGTGAAGTTGACAACAAGAGCCACAGGTCCTAAAGCTGTCAGACTACAAATGCCAATCGCTGCAGGAAATTTCTTTTATGGAAGATTCAATGCCAACATAGCTCTCGAACATCCAATGGAAGCTACAGAGTTTGGTTGGCAGATTAATTTCAAGCCTGTATCGTTCGAAGGTAACTACAAGTACTTACGAGGCGAAAAAGTAACAGACAAGGATCAAAACGAACTTACAGACAAGAAAGATTATGGTTCTATTTATGCAGTATTGTACGACAATGAGGCAGGAAACAAAGTTCTTAATGGTAATGATATCCTAACCAGCGAAAATATTGTAGCTTTAGCAAAATTGCCAGACATTGACGATACACCCGAATGGACTAACTTCAATATCGACTTCCAATACAGCAAAGATATTGACGAGAATAAGATGAAATCATACGGCTATAGTTTAGCTATCGTATGCTCATCAAGTGTGAATGGTGACAAATTCGAAGGTGCTGTCGGTAGTACACTTTGGGTAGATAAGTTTACTATAAAATGTGAAAAAATAGACGAATAAGATGAAAAAAATATTCTTAACAGCTATATTGGTTCTTTTCGGAATAACTGAAGGACTTTGTGCAAACAATTTGCTCCGCAACTACAGCTATTATGCAAGAATTGGTTATCATTTAGGAGGAACCGCGCCAAATGGCATGCCGTCTACCATCCGTAAGATGAACAGCTACAGCCTGCGCCCTAACTTCATGCTGGGTGTAGATGCCTACCATCCATTTAACGACCGTTGGGGAATCATGTTCGGTCTCCATTTCGAGAACAAAGGCATGAAGGTAGATGCCACCGTAAAGAACTATCACATGAGTATGCAACAGGGAAACGACGATCCTATTGAAGGTATGTTTACGGGAAATGTGGTAACAAAAGTTGACCAAAGTTTGGCAACGATTCCTGTCCAAGCCGCATACGATTTAAGCAATAAGGTTCGTTTTAAGTTTGGTCCATATTTTTCATATGTCACTTCCCATAATTTCAATGGATACGCATACGATGGTTATCTTAGAGAAACTGACCCTACAGGAACCAAGGTAAACATTGGACATGAACCAACAGATCGCGGTGACTACGACTTTTCTGGCGATATGCGTAATTGGCAGTTTGGCATCGATGTTGGTGTAGATTGGTATTTCTCTAAACGTTGGGGCGGTTTCGCAGGACTTACATGGGGACTCTCTGAAGTCTTTAAAAAAGATTTCAATGTGATAGAACAATCACTTTATCCGATTTATGGAAATATAGGATTAATATATCAATTTAAATAATCATATTTAGAAAGGAAAAGAAATGAAGAAATTATTTACGATTGCTGCTTTTGCACTTTCATCACTCAGCATGATGGCAGAAGATTATTCTTGCCCTCTCCTTGTTGTAGTAGAAGGAAATTCTCAACCAAAAGCAACTCAGACCGTATCTGTATCTCAGCAAAAGGATGGCAAGTATAGCCTTAGTCTGAAGAATTTCAAAATGGGTTCGATACCTGTTGGAAACATTGAAGTAAATGATGTTGATGCTATGACATGTGGTACAACCATTTGCCTGTCCACACAGCAGACAATACAGATAACCGCAGGTGATGATGCTTCTGTCAAATGGACGGGTCCGGGTCTTGGAAATGTGCCTATTCTCTTGAAAGGAGAACTTAATGGAAGTACATTCAATGCTATCCTCAGCATCTCTATGGTTGATCCAGAGTCACCTATGAATGTAAGAGTTGAATTGGGCGATGTAGAGAACATTGGTCAGATTCCAAATTCAAACTTCGAAGCGTTCCATGAGGAGAAATACATGACAAATAAAGAATTTCAAGCTAATCACTGGCATTCTTTCATGAATTGCGAGGCGGCTTTTGGGTTAAGTTCAGCTAAAACGAAACATAACTGGCAGTCAAATGATGTACGTCCTGGCAGTACAGGAACTTCTTCTCTTGAGGTTAAGTCAAGAATTATTTGGGGTCAATCAGCAAATGGAACCGTAACAACAGGTCGAATTAAAGCTGGCAATGCAACAGCTGATGATCCAGCCAACTGTTCTTTCCTTGATTTGTCAAATACTGATAAAGACAAGAACGGCGACCCATACTATACCATTCTGACTTGCAAACCAGATGCTATTGAGTTTTGGACTAAGTTCTTTAAAGGAGTAAGAGAAGAATCAAACAAAGATAATATTTATGCTACTATCAGCGCTGCAATAACAGACGGAACATATTATCAAGATCCTCAGGACAATGACAACTACACCAATGTTGTTGCCACTGCAAAGAATGACAAGATTGAAAGTTTGGACAATACATGGCAGAAGTTGACAGTTCCTTTCAACTACAATAAAACAGACAAGGCCGCAAAGGCTATCCTTGTTACAATCTCTACATGTTCAGTAGCTGGTGGTGGAAGTCTTTCAGACAATGATGGTGAGCAGGATGTTATCAAGATTGACGATATGCGCTTAATCTATAACGCCAATGCAACTTCTATCAAATTCAAAGGCGAAGAACTTACTGAAGAAGAAGGAATATATTACACTGCTTTCAACGGCGAAGTCAAGAACTCTGATTTAGAAGTTGAAACTAACAGCAAATCTGCTTATGTAACAAAATCTATTTTCAACACCGAAGATGGTGTTATAGCCATTATTAACATCGTTTCTAACGATCTTAAGACTGCTAATAGATACGTAATATTAATTGAAGGTGCAACAACCACAGGCATCAACAAGCCTCAGACTGTTACAGCTCAGAGTGGTGTAAAGGCTGTTTACAACCTCAGCGGTCAGCAGGTATCTGGTATGAGCAAGGCTGGTGTTTACATCGTAGAGCGCAATGACGGTACTACCGTTAAGGTTCTGAAGAAGTAATCATCCCCTACTCTCAAATAAATATAGCGGGAGACAAACGAAATTTGTTCGTTTGTCTCCCGTTTGTTTTTTATCAATCCATATTCGACATTCGCAACTTCTGAACTTGTGAAAATTCAGTTACATAACTATTGTCAGAAACACTTTTTTCAGTAAAAACTTTGTTAAGTCTGAATTTTAAGCTAACTTTGCAAAAGATATGTAGAACTAAACTTTATCAGCGAATGAAACATTACGAGATAAACAAAGATATGCGTTACTTGCAATTGTTGGCACAGTCGTTCCCAACAGTGGCAGAAGCCAGCACAGAGATTATCAACCTGCAAGCCATTCTCAACCTTCCTAAAGGTACAGAACACTTCCTGGCTGATATCCACGGCGAATACGAGGCTTTTCTGCATGTGCTGAAAAACGCATCAGGAAACATCAAGCGAAAGGTGAACGAGCTCTTCGGCAACACCTTGCGCGAAGCTGAAAAACGCGAACTCTGCACACTCATCTACTACCCAGAGCAGAAACTGGAACTGGTAAAGCAAAACGAACCCGACATCAACGACTGGTACCACATCACACTGCACCAGTTGGTGGCAGTATGCCGTGATGTGTCGAGCAAATACACCCGTTCGAAGGTGAGAAAGTCACTGCCCTGCGACTTCTCTTACATCATACAGGAACTCCTGCACGAACATACCGAAGACCATGACAAGACAGCTTATGTCAACGTCATCGTCGACACCATCATATCGACAGGACGTGCCGACGACTTCATCATCGCCATAGCCAACGTGATACAACGACTCGCCATAGACCAGCTGCACATCCTCGGCGATATCTACGATCGTGGACCAGGTGCACACATCATCCTCGACAAGATGCGCCACTATCACAGTTGGGATATACAATGGGGCAATCACGATGTACTCTGGATGGGTGCTGCTGCTGGTAATGATGCTTGTATCTGCAACGTGATTCGTCTGAGCTTGCGCTATGCCAACCTCGCCACGTTAGAGGAAGGCTATGGCATCAACCTTATCCCCTTGGCCACTTTTGCCATGGAAGCATACAAGGACGACGAATGTGCAGAGTTTATACCCAAGATGAGCGGTGGTGCTGCTGACATAGACGAGAAAACCCAGCGACTGACAGCTCAGATGCACAAAGCCATTGCTGTCATCCAGTTTAAGATAGAGGGTCAACTCATTGCCAAACATCCCGAATGGAAGATGGACAAGCGCCGACTCTTCGAACACATAGACTACGAGAAAAAGGAGATAGAGATAGATGGCAAGATTTATCCGATGACATCGTGCCACTTCCCTACCATCAACCCCGCCTCTCCCTACGAACTCTCGTCAGAAGAAGAGTTGCTGATGGCAAAGTTGCACCACTCGTTTATGGTATGCGAAAAGTTGCATAAGCACATCAAGGTGATGCTGCAGCACGGTTGTATGTACACCATCATCAACGACAATCTGCTCTTCCACGCATCGTGTCCGCTCAATGCAGATGGTTCGCTGAAAGAGGTAGAGATATTCCCCGGCAAGAAGTTCGCAGGCCGTGAGCTCATGCACCAGACTGGCATGCAGATACGAACAGCTTTCCAGTCTGACTCCGACCCTAAAGAGCGAGAATATGCCATCGACTATTTCATCTATCTGTGGTGCGGTCCTGATAGTCCTCTCTTCGACAAGAGCAAGATGGCTACCTTTGAGCGATACTTCATCAACGACAAAGAAACCCATAAGGAGGAGAAAGGCTAT
>Ga0129313_1002274_pt1 | contig 10346 bp, 7 predicted proteins | sample O1105metagenome_FD_94436 | JGI IMG/M metagenome (GOLD analysis project Ga0129313, IMG submission 94436) | Orangutan group fecal microbial communities from fecal samples from Wisconsin, USA - O1105 metagenome | ecosystem: Host-associated > Mammals > Digestive system > Large intestine > Fecal... | reverse complement strand
CGATGCTGTGATCTTCGATTCCCAGTGCTTTGACCAGTATGCCGTCAATCAGATCTTCTATGATCTGCGTGAGGTTCTGACTCCGGAACAGATTGAGAAGTATGAACCTTACTTTTATTATGTTGATATGGATATTGTACGTGCCCAGGAGGACGAGGATGTCATCGTTGATACCGATGCCATTGCCTCCAAAGGAAATCTGACCCTCGACGAAATCCATGAGCTTGCCGCTACCCGTATGGATCCTTCCACCATGGGTGACCCGGTTCCTGTCGGAATCGTCATGACCGATTCTCCCTTCGCCACAGAGTCACATTCCTATGACGATCTGGTGCCGGTATTCGGAATCTCCGTAACCACCCAGCGTCTTGATACGGCTCTGCAGTTCCTCAATTACCTGTGGGATGATACGGTTGATTTCAGTCTTGCCCATGATGACGCTACTGCATATTAATATAATCTGATTTTAAACACAAATATCCACGAATATAAAGTTCGTTTAATAAGGAAAATAATTTCTCTTCAATCAAACCAAATGCCCCCAGTTCTTCCGAGAGTTTCTTTGGTTCGATTCCTTTTTTTAACTTTTTCATTGCCTGCCGCAGCATGGGGTGCGAATTCATTCGATAGCCTGCCCCATCTCCAATCAGGCAAATGTCCTTACCGGTATATTTCACCTGTACATTACGATTAAGCTGTACGGGAATATAATATGGAAGGGATGCGAAGGCATAGGATCGAAAAAGCCGGACCAATCCTTCCCTGTAGGATTCTGCATCATGAAAACAGACCTTTTCTCTCGTATGAATTCCTAATGGATAATCCTGATCCGGTAATTCCGGCTCTACAAACGAAATTGTTCCTGCTGACATGTTCACCCTGATTCCGGCCAGACAACTGATGCTGTATCGTACAGTCTTATTTCCCGGAACCTTTTCATTATACCGGGCAGCTCTGCCGGAAGCAGAATAATGGAAAACAGATTCCGGGTTGTTGGGAAGCAGTTCTACATTTTCCAGTTCCTCCGCGGTGTACAAATTCATGATCTGATAAAACTGAGATAAATTTCGAATGGAAAGACGTAAAGCGTTAGTTTCCCTCAGTTCTCTTTCACCAATCATACGAATCAGATTTCTTATACGTTCAGGATCTCTTTCTGCAACAGCAGTTGTGGTCTGTGGAACGCTTCCAAAAACTTCTTTCATATCACTGAGGAATTTCTCGTAGTCGGGATTATCCAATGGTTCTGTAGCGAAATAACACGGTGATGCTGCTATCACATTACCGAGAAGTTCCCTGGTAATCTGAAGTATATTTCTCCATAGTCTGGCATTTTCCTGCGTATACTTAAAGTCCGCCTTCCATGTTTCTGCTCCCAGCCCGCAAAAAGGACATTGTACCCGGCATCCCCTGCTCAATTCAAAGCAGGCCGGATAATAATAAATATTAGGATGCAGCCACACCATCCGGCTTTCCATCCGGCAGCGGTTCCGTACCACATTGGCATACTGCCAGATTCCATCCGCTGCAAATGATTCCCTTTGCACCCGCTTTCTTACAGAAGCAGTAACCAATGCGTTTCTCTGTGCATATTCCCTGATATATGGATTGTCGCTATGGTCTTCTGATTCAAATCTTCCCTGGTGAATAACATGAATCGCCTGCAGAATCAAGGAATGTCCGGATGCCAGTCCCATTTGAACCACAAGATCCGGAATATCCTTTTCCATTTGTTCACGGAAATCCGGATCCGTTATGTACCATTCCATAATTCTCTTAAAATTGGCATACTCCGTATGTGTCACTTGTTTTCTCCCTGTGCATTTTCAACGCTTATTTTCTGCGCCGCACGCCGCTTTTCCGCTATTTCTTTCTTGCGTTCATAATGCAGCTCGAGTAATTCCTCCAAATTATCTTTGAAGTAGGAACAGGAACTATGAGGAGTTTCCTCATATATGCTTTTCTGCCGTATTCTGTGACAGCCACCGTTGCAGATCGGGAAGTAAAAACAATCCCTACACTCCTTAGAATCCAGATAAGAACATCCTGTCATACCTTCGGCTATGAGTGCCATGTTCCAATTATCAAACCGGTCAATATGACCAATAACCTTTTCCGCAATTCCAACATCATCCCAGCATTTATACAGCTCGCCATCCGGTCCGACAACATAGGCATTCCGCCTTGTCAGGGTACATCCCGGCACGCTCTTTTGCGGGAATATGGTTAAGGGACTGATTCCGCGATCTTTCACCATTTTGGAAATAAATTCTCCCTGTTCCTTTGGCTCGAAAAAGCAGCTTGCATCCGGGTGTTCATCCCCCTTTACAAACCCCGGATACACTGTAATGCGTCGTCCGAAATCTTTGGGATAACGACAACGTATCATCTCATAGACATCCGCAAATTCATCATCATTTCTCCCATCTACATTTACCCTTACATGAATGGTTCCCCTAAAATCTGTTCTCAGAATTTTATCAATATTTCCAAGTATTACATCATAAGTGGGATCTCCATTTTTCAGATAACGTCTGCTGTTATGTGTTTCCCTTTTTCCATCTAATGTGATTTGCAGATAGGTAACATTCAACTCATTTAATTTTGCTATTTTTTCATCGGTAAATAAATAACCGTTCGTAATCATACTGGCCGTATAGCGTTTTCCCATCTCCCTGATTCTCCGGTCAATACTCATGATCCTGTCGAATGCAAGAAGCGGCTCTCCTCCATACCAGGTAATTCCAAGCTGATCCGCTTTAAATCCCTTGATAAAACGGATCAGTTTATCTTCAACCTCCTGTGACATTGGTTTTCCGGTGCGGTTTCCCTCATAGCAATAACTGCAATCAAAGTTACAGGATCTGGTAATGGCTATCGTAAGCATTAACGTATTTCCATCATACAGATGCGTCAGGTGCTTCATTTTGATGATATTATAAAGATCATCATCCTGATGGTCTTCTACCAGATAGCCCAAAGAGCGGAGCTGCAGATAAAGCATGGGCACCCTGGAATAATCATATTTTTCAGGATCCTCCATAATTCCCTGAATCACACTTACTTCATTCTCTTCCACCTTAAGAAAAGAACGTGATGCAGAATGAAACAAAAGCCACCCATTTCTTTTTGACTTAAATAGTATACTATATTTTGACCACTTCATGTTATTCCTCCCATGACTCAATTATCTGCTTTTGCGTAAGTTCAAAGAATTTTCCCCGTTTCTCCATCAGCTCCTGATAAGTTCCGATTTCTTTAATCCGTCCCTGATCAAGTACAATAATACGATCACAATGTACAATTGTGGAAAGCCGGTGTGCAATAACCACTCTGGTTGCCTGATATTTCTCCAGGCTTTCACTAATATGGCTCTGTGAAATATTATCCAAAGAGCTCGTAGCCTCATCAAAGAAAATAATTTTCGGACTGCCCACAATAGCTCTTGCAATTAGAATTCTCTGCTTTTCTCCTCCGGAGAGAGTCCTCCCCTGTTCCGACACAAAGGTATTCAATCCCATCGGCATTCGTTCTACCACCTCGGCAAGCCCTGCATCTTCTACTGCCCGCCTGACCTGTTCCGGTGTTGCCTTGGGATTTGCTATTTTAATGTTTCGATAAATACTTCCTGAAAAGAGACTTCCCTCCTGTAAAACGACCCCGACTTTTCTGCGCAGTTCAGGCAGACTATAACGTTCTGTTGTAATCCCATCATAATAGATCTGTCCGCTAATTGGTTTCTCAAATCCTAACATTAATCTCAGAAGAGTCGATTTTCCACACCCGGTTTCTCCTACAATACCTACATATTCACCGGGCTGAATATGAATGGATATATCCTGTAATACGTTTTTTTGATTCCTGCCATATGCAAAACTCACATGAGACAGCTGAATATCCCCTTCCAGTTTTTCCGGTATCTCACCTTTGCCGCTTCGTTCCGGTATTTCCCTGAAAAATATGGAGGAATCTTTTATCATAGGCATCATGGATATAATATCCATACTGTTTTGTGCCACCATACACATCGTAGCGGAAAAAGATAAAAACAAAGTAATAAATCCCATAAAAGCGCCAATGGTAATTCCTGTACTGGTAGTTGCATAGGCATTATACAGTATGATAATTGCCAAAGCATTGCTTATTGTTCCAAGCATTGCAGAGAAGCGGCGGTTATCTGCACTTTTCTTGTCTGCGCTTCCTACCCTTTCAATCTGTTTCATATGCGTCTGCAAAATATCATCCTCTGCTCCAAATGTCCGGATTACTTCAATTCCACTTAATGTCTGATACAGAAAGGAGCGAAATCTGCCTATGGAACATGATTTGTTCCTCTGTGAAATCCGGTCAAGCCATCCAATTAAAATAGTAATTAAAACATTTAATACTAAAAACCATGTTGCAATATGGCTCAATACCGATGAGTAACTATGCATTTTCCATAAATATGCGAGGGAGAACCCTCCCTGCAAAAGAATTTGTATGATATTTGTATAAAGGCGCATATAGGAAGAAGTCAAAAGCTGAATCCGATAGGCCTGTTCTGCACTGTCCCTGTTCCGGAAAAATTTTTCCGGCAGATGAAAAACGCGTTCATAAACCGCTGCCTGCAATGTATAACGCACACGGCTGTCCATCCGGTAGGAAATCAAATTCTTCGCACTGGTGAAACACAGATTAGCTGCTACACAGGCAAGAAAAATACCAGCTATCCCCCCGATCATGGACTGATCCCCCAGGGGAATCAATACATCATAAATCATCTGGCTTAAGTAAGCCATCCGTATCCCAATCCATGTGATCAGGAACATACATACGAGCAGGAAGAATATCTCCCACACAGAAAAAACCTCTGCAGTTAATTGTATAATATCCTTGATATTAACACGTTCATTCTGAAAGGATCTGTGAAAAAACCATGCGGTCGCATCCATCTTTTCAAATTCTTCGTCATGCACTTTCCGAACTTTTCCATCCGAAGGAAACAGAAAATGTATTTTCCCATATTTGCCCGGAATACCTATACACCACTCCTGATTAAGATGACATAAGACCGGTTCCGACAGCCGGTGCTGCCATCCCTTTTCAAGCACTACCTGTCTGCAGATAAACCCGGAAATCCTCGCAATGTCATCCATCTCCGGCTCTTCGCCAATCGCCTTGCGGATTTTATCATAAGAAGCAATAGGAATTTTCTGCATCTGGCATAAGGAAGATGCTGCCTGATATTCAGCGTTTTGCGAATGTGGTATCTTATCTTTCACCCGATGTACCCGTGACGCACTCTCTTCCCATGCATTCTCATACTGAACAAGCAGTTCCTTTTCCCACCCGGTTTCCCATTGGCAATGATCCAGCATTTCCAATCTGGTTTCCTCTAATGCTGTTATCACAAAATAATACCATTTATCAACATTACCGGACATTTCTCTGTGGTTTAAAGAAGGGATCTCATCTTCTTCCTGATATTCACCCCAAAACATCTGTCTCTGCAGTTTTCCATTATAAACCGGCTGTAAAAAGACCCTGATACTACCCCTATGAATCCGATATGCTCTGTCAGGTTCTTCCGTTATTAATTTTTGGAACCTTCTTAATTCTATTATCTGCATACGATCTCCTGCTATTATTCCTTAAGTAACTTCCTGTAGGTTCCCGCTTCTTCCATAAGCATGTCATGGGTCCCGGTCTGAACAATCCGTCCATGCTCAAGAACCAGTATCATATCACAGTTCCGAATGGCTGAAAGCCGGTGAGCCACGATAATGCAAGTGCAATTTTTACGGCTGATATTCTCCATAATCTCTGCCTCTGTCACAGGATCCATTGCACTTGTTGCTTCATCCATGATTAATATTGCAGGATCCTTCATTAATGCACGGGCAATCTGCAGCTTCTGTCTCTGTCCGCCTGACAGATTTTTAGCCCCCTCCTCCAGATGATATTCCAATCCATCCGGCAGTGCATTAACCATTCCATAAGCCTCTGCATCCTTTAGGCTTTCCACAATCTGCTGCTCCTGACATTCCTCATTTCCAAAAGTCAGATTTTCCCGGATAGATCCCGAAAAGAAAAAGCTGCTCTGTCCAACCACTGCAATATTTCCGGTTATTACAGCCTTGGACAACTGCTGTAACGGGATCCCGTCGTATAAAATTTCTCCTTTCTGAGGATATAATAATCCTGAGATCAGACGTACTATCGTACTCTTGCCACAACCGGATATACCGGTAATTCCAATGCGGCTTCCCGGTGATGCCTTAAAGCTCAGCTGATTCACAACTGCTTTAAGCTGTGGTCCATAAGAATAGGTTACATTTCGTACCTCGATACTACCGGTCAGTGCAACAGGTAATTCCTCCTTATCTTCCTGCTGAAAACCAGAATCTTCTGTAGCGTTTTCGATATCCGCCACACTGGTCATATTGGCCTTCATCATCTGGATTCTCTGCGTAAAACCAATCAGTTCATTCACCGGTGCAGTAAATGCTGCAAGTAACTGACAAAACGCAGTCAGTATACCGGCAGTACATTCTCCGCGAATTACCAGGCTTACCCCCGCCATAAGTATTACAATCTGAAACATGTTGGAGACCGACTCCGGAAATGCATTCAGTATCTGCTGGGTTCTTCCTGTTCTTTGCTCACTCTCTGTGGTCTCTGCATAATATCCCAGAATATCCTTTGCATAATCATTCTCCGCACCATTTGCTTTTATCGTGCTGAAAACAGTCAATCCTGCACATAATGCTCCAACCAGCCGGTTCTGATCCTGTCTCTGTTTCATCACCAGATTTTCCAATGGTTTCACCAGAAGTGCTGAAAGAATGATATTCAGCAGAATTCCAGCCATACCGATCCCTGTCAGTACCGGACTGTAAAGCAGCATGAGAAAAAGGTAAAACATGGCTTCAAACCCATTCAGTACAGCCTCACTGAGTCCACCCGTGAGAAAATCATTCACTTCACTGTTATTTTCAATCCTCTGGGAAAGTTCTCCTGCATATCTTTGATCAAAAAACTGCATCGGAAGTCTGAAAAGTTTATATAAAAGCCGGTAGCCGGTCAGCATATACAATTTGTATCTTAATTTGGCAAGTACATCTGCGCGTATCCAGTTGAATAACATCTGGAACAGATAAATACTGCCAAGTCCTGCTAAAACCCGGAACAGCCAGTTTACCTTTCCGTTCATCACTACATCATCTATGTAAATCTGTGTAAGTAATGGCAATGCCAGTCCAGGAAAAACCAAAAGCAGACCGGTAAGGATCAGATACAGCATGGTCATTTTCTGTCCGGACAGACGATCCTTAAGAAGAAACGAGAGATTTCCTTTCTTTTCCTGATGCTGCATTTTCCCTGTTTCTTTAAAATATAATACGATCCCCGTAAAAGCCTGATCCAACTCACTCCATGTAACTACCCGTCTTCCCAATGCCGGATCGTTGAGGTACACTTTGTTTCCACGTATACCTTCCAGAACTACAAAATGATTGAAGTTCCAATGAAGAATACAGGGAACGGGAAATGTCCGCATTTCTTCCAGTGATTTAGAATACCCATACCCTTCCAGACCAAAAACAGAAGCTGCCCGTAACAGATCAGCCGCATTACATCCATCTCTGGAAATTCCACACTCGTACCTGAGCTGCTCCATGGATACATAACAATGATAATATTGTAATATCATAGAAAGACAGGCGGCTCCACATTCTGACGCTTCAATCTGAAACACCTCTTTGGTACGCACACATCGTATCTTCTTTCTATCCGCATGATTCATATGATCTTTTCCCATTTTCATCTCCGAAACAGTATTTTAACAGGTTATTGGGCAAAAAGTTCTTCCAGTGCAGGAACTCCAAGCGTAATCGGACGAGATCTGGATACTGTAATGGAAAGATTCATAAATGTACCATCATGAAGTGTCACTTTTCTCCCCCTTGGACTGCTCCAGTAATATCCGCTTTCTGTTTTCGGATCTTCCTGTAATTTACAAATGACCGTCACCAGTGGACCACTCTGCGAATATGCCCTTACCATACTTTCACTTTGCAGCAGTTCACTCATTTCGTCTACTGTAGTAATGTAATCCTCAACATAGGTTACCTCTGCTTTCATATGCCCATACTCCTGCTGGTTATAACCGGCAGCATATAAAGTAACTTCCATTCCTTCACTAATCTGTTTTCCACTCTGCAGGGGAACAAATGCAATAACCTCACCATAAGAAGAAGCCTCCGGATGGTATATCCCGGACGTATCCACCGTTTCGATCATCCATCCGGTACAGATCCATATCATCACTCCACCCACAAGCAGAATACCGCCAAGCAAAATAAGCCACAAGGATAAGGGTGTTACGACTATCATTTTATCCAGCCTTTTCATATTGGCATCTTCTTTGGGTTTTATCCGATAAATATCACTCATTGTATCCCCTTTCATTCTGTCCTCATTCTTCTTTAACTGATAAAGAATTCTACAATTTTGGGTATATCCATATTTATTTAATTACAGCATATTCATCCTGTGATTTCAAGCGCAAAATGTCAAAAAGCAAGCATTCTCAAATGTAAAAATGTAAAAACACATATATTTATTGAAAAATCGTTTATGATGCGATATAATATAACAAATCTTTACATATTTAGTATGAACCCTTGAATTTATTGAGCAGATCACCTGATCAGGAAGGATGTGATTTTATGGCATGGACTCAGACAGAACTGGAAGAACTTTACTGTAAAATTAATAAGCTGGGGGCAGAAGACCCTGCATTTCGTAAAGAGTTAAATAAAAATCCCATGGATGCAATAAGAAAAATTGCCGGCAAAGAACTGCCGGAAGGTTTTCAGTTAAAATTTATTGAAAATGACCCCACCTATCAGGCAACTTATGCCGTTCCGGATTTTACACACGGAGAACTGAACATGAAGGAATTGCAGCAGGTCTCCGGCGGGAACACTGATGAAGGTCAGAATAACGGTTCTTCCTCCGGAGGTTCCTCGCCTGACGATGATCCACCTGCAAACATTTCCTTTCTTCTTATTATTTCCGCCTGTGCAGCAGCTATACAGATCGCCGGATGCGGCGGTGATGCATGTGGTGCGGCAGGATGCCCTGCTGATGCATGCGGCGGGCAGGCCTGTGGTGCCAGAGGCTGTGCTGCCAAAACCTGTGCCGGTGAAGCATGCGGCGGTGAAGCATGCGTTGGTGATAGCGGATGTCTTGGAAATGCCTGCGCCGGTGATGCCTGCGCTGCCCATGGAGGATGTGGCGGTAATGCATGTGGTGGTGCTGTATGTGGTGCAGATGGTGGATGTATACAAAATGTCTGTGCCGGTGATGCCTGTGGTGGACACGGTGTATGTGGCGGTGATCTTTGTGCAGCTGATTCCTGTGCCGCTCATGCAATATGTGGTGCCGATGTTTGCGGTGCTGATGGATGTGCCGGTTATGGACTATGTGCTGTCAATGCCTGTGGCGCTGATGGATGCGCTGAATTCGGCGGATGCCAGGCGGCTGTTGAGTGAGAACAACAATTATAGTATTAACCATATAAAAAACAGTTACCTGCCGGAACCTTTCCGCACAGGTAGCTGTTTTTAATATCCCTCTGTTTTCCAGATGTCCTTTCCTCCCTGAAATGCCTTTAATTTCATTCAACTTTACGTGATCAAGCTGCTCATATGGCACATTATAAAACATGGAATTTGCCGAATCATAAATAGGTGCAAAACCTAATATTTTCTAATGTGTCCGGATTCCTCATCACAGAAATATTGTTCATATGTCTATCTGTATTTGATAGTAAATAATCCATCATAATCTCATAATCCATAAACAGATCAAAATCTTCTTCTTTAATTCCGAGATTTAAACACACTCTTTTCAGCGGATAATAAAAAGATTCATTCTGATGCAGTTTTATCGATTGCAACAATTCACAGGTATCGTATACCTTCTGTATATCATCGTATAAATCAGCATTGGCACTCTTGTAATCATCCAGCATCCGGAACATTGCAAGATAGCCTCTATTTTTCAGGATTCCATAACACTTACGATAAGCAAGATCTTCTTTAATCCACTACAGTCTCGCCAATACAAAGATATCATAAATTGCCTTAATGGCAGTCTCGAAATCCTCATTTGCCACACCGATAATGATATTCAGCTCACTGGAGCCCTGATCGATCATCTTGACATTGACATTCGCATGAGCCAGTGCGGAGAAAATTCTTCCTGCGGTTCCTCTTGTGGATTTCATACCGCGTCCAACGACTGCGATCAATGCCAGATCTGCTTCGATATCGATGCTGTCCGGATCTGCCAGACGG
>Ga0129313_1002270_pt1 | contig 10355 bp, 7 predicted proteins | sample O1105metagenome_FD_94436 | JGI IMG/M metagenome (GOLD analysis project Ga0129313, IMG submission 94436) | Orangutan group fecal microbial communities from fecal samples from Wisconsin, USA - O1105 metagenome | ecosystem: Host-associated > Mammals > Digestive system > Large intestine > Fecal... | reverse complement strand
ATGTGTCACAGAGCCTTTTCACAGCCGGTACAGACCCAACCGTAACAACGGAGGACTATTCAAACGCATTTGCAGAGGTTGAGGCATTCGACTTCAACACCATTTGCGTAGACACAGAGGAAACAGCGGTGCATATCCTCTTACAGTCCTTTATGAATAGAGTGTTTAATGCTGGTATTCTTGCTATGGCGGTTGTTGCTGAAAAGTACACCGTAGAGCTTGACACCAGAAAAGCACACGCAGCGGCTTTCAATGACTGCAATATGCACTATGTATTAAATGCTCATATCAGCGAGCAGGGAACGGAGATTGACGGCTACCAGACAGCGGCAAGATTTGCCGGTCTTATCGGAGCTTGTGCTTCCAATTCCTCATTAACGCATACGGTCATCAATGGATTTACGGAGATTTTGGAAAGACTTACAAACTCACAGATTATCGACGCAGAGAAAAAGGGCTGTCTTGTACTCACATACAACAGCCAGAAGCAGGTTTGGATTGACAACGCAATCAATACCTTAATCACTCCGGCTGATAATCAGGACGACGGCTGGAAGAAAATTCGTAGAACAAAGACCAGATACGAGCTTATCCGCAGAATGAATGTGACATCTGATAACCTTGTCGGAAAAGTCGACAACGACAAGAACGGCAGAGCAACCGTTATCAGCCAGTTACAGGCAGTCGGAAATTCTATGGTTTCCGAGGGCAAGCTCACATCATGCACCGTAACTGAAAGCTCTGTTTACACCGCAGACGGAGATAGTGCATGGTTCGAGATTTCAGTTATTGACAAGGATAGTATGGAGCATATCTATCTCACATACAAATTCCAGTTCAGCACAAACGCATAAGGAGGTAGCGTAGCATGATTAACACAAGAGCAGCCGGGGACGCACGACACGCCAGAACCGGTAAAGACGGTGCTTTCTACAACGCAGACGGCGTAATGCTGGCAAGCGTTGAATCCTTTACATCAAATGTAAACTTCAACAATGCCTCATACGCAGTCTTAGGAAATGCACAGGAACTTGAAACAGCGAACACCTTTAAGGTATCGCTTACCATGTCCCAGATTGTAGTTGAGGACGACGCATTTATTCAGGAGCTTGTAGAAGCTATGAAGAATCAGACAATGCCGTATTGGACTTTTCAGGGTACTCTTACAGGCAGAAACGGTTCTGAACAGCGTATGGTTTACAGTGAATGCGTTCCGTCAGGTCAGGTTGACTTACAGAACATCACGACAGGAGATGTCGTAAAGCGTGCATGGAATTTTGCAGTAAACCAGCCGCCTGATTTACAGAGCTTGCTTGGAATTGACTAAGCCTCTGGCACATAATGTCTCACAGTTTGAGAGGGTGTGAAATGCACCCTCTCTTTTATTATCAAAATTCAAATTTTAGGAGGAAAACATCATGGCAGATACAAAGACAAAAGCAACAGTAGGAATCGTAAATGACGAGGTTCAGGCAGAGAACACCACAGCACCGGTAGAGGAAATCGAACTTGACGCAGAGGAAACCAAAAACCAGATGCGTCTGCATGAGGAAGATTTCATTCAGGGCTTAATCGACGCAGCCGGTTATGTCAGCGAGGAAACACAGCATATCGAAATCATCAGAGACAAGAAGCTGTACTTTGCATTTGACATCAGACCACTTGCGGAAGATGAATATGACCGCTGTAAGAAGAAATGGACCAAATATGTCCGTAATAAACAGTTCGGTATGAAGTTACCGGAGGAAACCAACAATGTGAAGTACAGAGCTTCCCTGATTCATACAGCAACGGTAGAAGCAGACAGAGATAAGCTCTGGGACAATAAGAAAGTCTGGGAAGCACTTAGAGCAAAAGGCTTGCAGATTATGAATGGGCTTGATGTCATTGAATACTGCTTAAAAGCAGGAGAAAAGGACAAGGTGCTTGAATGTATCGACGCTTTGAGCGGATATGACAGCAACCTTGAGGAAGTAGCAAAAAACTGATAGAAGCCGGTGGAAAAGCCTGTCTGTTACATCACATATTCCAGAGGACAGGCATTACACCGGATGAATTTTACCAGAAACCAAAGGGAGTACAGGCGTTCATGCTGGCCTCCACGAGGATATATATAGAATCATCACAACCGAAAGGAGGAGAAGAAAGTGGCTGAAACAGTTAGAATTGAGATTCCGATAGAAACTGTCGATAATACAGACCCGGAACTATCGAAAGTTACCCAGAACCTCAATAAAATGAAAGACGCAGCGGACAAGGCAAACAGTTCCACGAAAAAAGCCGGAGAAACGGTGTCAAAGTTTGACAAGTCGGCACAAAAAACGCAGAAATCGCTTGCGTCATGGGCGAAAGAGAAGTACGAAGTGCTTCTGGAAGCCAAAGACAAGATTACTCCGGTGCTACAAACTATTGGTTCAGGCTTAAAGAACTTTGGAAGCAGAGCATGGAATGTCACACTGAAAGCTGTTGATTATGCAACAGCCCCGATAAGGGGCGTTATAAACCTACTTAAGAACCCTATCCTCCAAGCCGGAGCAGTCCTCGGAGTGAGTGTCGGGCTTGCCGATACAATAAACACCTATAAGGACTTTGAGGCTGCTATGTCACAGGTGCAGGCTATAAGTGGTTCTACACAGTCGGACCTCACACGACTTACGGCGAAAGCAAAGGAAATGGGAGCGACGACAAAATTTACAGCCGCAGAATCAGCAGAGGCGTTTAACTACATGGCTATGGCAGGCTGGAACGCTGAACAGATGATGGGCGGCATAGAGGGTATCTTGAATCTGGCGGCAGCCTCCGGGGAAGATTTAGGAACAACCTCTGACATTGTAACAGATGCGTTGACGGCGTTTGGTTTGAAAGCCAGCGACGCAACGCATTTTTCAGATGTACTGGCACAGGCTTCATCAAGTGCGAACACTGATGTAGGCATGATGGGAGAAACATTTAAGTATGTAGCGTCTATGGCTGGTTCCCTTAGTTACTCAATCGAAGATGTAGCTTTAATGACCGGCTTAATGGCGAACAGCGGTATCAAGTCCACACAGGCAGGTACATCACTTAATTCAGTTCTCACAAGACTTGCTACAAACTCTAGCGGAGCGGCAGACGCAATAGCAGCTCTGGGAGTTAATTTCTATGACAGTGCAGGTAACGCAAGACCGCTTGGTACTGTCATGGGAGAATTAAGGGAAGCCACAAAGGGAATGAATCAGGAGCAGAAATCAAACCTTGCCAACACCGTAGCCGGTATGGAGGCACAGAAAGGCTTGCTGGCAATCCTGAATGCTTCCGAGGACGATTACAATAAACTGGCAGACGCTATCTCAAACGCAGACGGAGCTTCAAAGCGAATGTCTGATACCATGATGGACAATCTTTCTGGAGACATTACATTGTTCCAGTCGGCGGTTGACGGTCTGAAAATCTCACTGGGAGAGCGTATGTCAAACTCTTGGCTCCGAGATATAGTACAGTGGCTCACAGCACAGGTTCCAAAGGCAGAACAGTTATTCAGTGACGCTATGGATTCTGCGGAGCGTAAACTTGACAGCATAAAGAGAAAATTCAAGGACATTTCCGCAACTGACGAATGGCAGAATGCGGACTTTTTTGGTAAGGGCAAAATCCTCTGGGACGAGTACATAGTACAGCCGTTCTCCGAATGGTGGAGTTCCAAAGGGAAAGCAAAAATGAATGTGATTGCCGGAGATATTGGTAATGCAATCGGAACAGGCTTAACAGTCGGCGTTGCGACCATTTTAGGCATTGACATTTCAGAAACCATAGACGAGGGAAACACTCTGGGAGCTTCATTTGCAAAGGGCTTTTCAGAGGGTTTTGACTTTGACGCAGTAGCAAGTAAGCTATGGGACGGTTTGGGTTCCGTAGTGAGCAAAGCGTCTAAACTGCTTCCGGGTGGAGAATCCGCTGATTTATCATCTGTATTGTCGGCGGCACTCCTGATGAAGATTGCTACACCACTTGTAGGCATGGGTAAAGGTGCCGCAGGGCTTGGCAAGGCAATATTTGGAAAAGGTACAGCCGGCACTTCATTAGCCGGTACGCTCATGGGTTCAGCGGCAACAGGTTCAGGATTGCTTGGAAAGTCGGCTATGCTTGCCATTGACTTAGGAGCCGGAAACCTTGCTGGCGGTGCTTCAATGGGAGCCGGAGCTTTAGCGGCAACAGGTATGGCGGCTGGAGCAGGTGCGATAGCCGGAGGAGCAACCCTTATCAGCGCCGGTATTGACACATACAAGGCAATAAAATCCGACAACAAGGCTGAAAAGTCTGCATACGGCGAATCTGCTGCATGGAAAGCTGGAGGAGTTGCAGCCGGAGCAGCCACAGGTGCAGCAATCGGTTCTATCATTCCGGGACTTGGTACAGCGGTAGGTGCTTTGGTAGGTGCCGGTGTCGGCGGTATTGCTGGCTGGATAAAAGGGAATAAGGTCAAGGAAGAATATCAGGACAATGTAGAGGAAATGGAAAAGCAAGCCGAGCGTGCAAAGCGTGTCTATGAGGTCACAGGCTTATCCATTGACAAGGTGCATTTTGCAAACGACGACCTGAACGAAGCTATGAAAGATACGAACCTGACAGCAGAGGAACTGGCAAATTATATCAATGAGGATATGGCGAAAGTCGCACAGGAAGCATTTGGCGACATTACGCTATCTCTCACAGAAATTAAAGACCTTGCACAGGAAATCACATTCGGAAAATCCATTGAAAGCGTAACAGAGTTTTCAAAGGCAACCGATACAGTCAGTTCAGACCTTGCAAGCCTAAAATCCACGATAAGCGACTTAAAGAAGCAGAACTGGAAAGCAAGTCTCGGTATGGAACTTGACGAAACAGAAAAGGATGACTACAAAAAGGCGATTGATAACTTTGCAAAATCAGCGAGCCAGTACATAGAGGATAATCACTATCAAGCCACAGTTGCACTAAAGCTCATTAACGGAAGCGGTGCAGATACTACCGGGCTTGATAATATGTATTCCGGCATGAAAACGCAGATTGACGACCTCACAGCACAGTTGAGTGACAAAGTGACAATCGCATTACAGGACGGAGTTATTCAGCTTGACGAACAGGACGAAATCCTGAACCTGCAACAGCAGATACAGGACATCACAAGCAAGTTGTCATCTGCACAGGAGGAGGCAAGCCTTGATGTTTTGAAAATCAAGTACGGTAGCGGTGCTGGGCTAACATACGATTCCTTTACGCAAATGCAGGAGGAATTAAAAGCACAGGTGGAAAGCTGGACTGAAAATTATGATTCTGCATTGGAGATTACATTAACGAACCTGAAACTCCAGCTTTCAGACGGTGCAATCAGTCAGGAAGATTACGACGCAGCCGTTCAGGAAGCTACACAGAACTATACTGCACAAATGAATGAAATGAATGTCAGAGTGCAGAGCTTCAATCTCGATACCATAGCGGAAGCGTGGGACACAGAACTGGACGGTATTCTTCCTGATTTGGAGGGCTCGATTTCAGACAAGCTGCAAACCGCTATGAATGAAGCTTTATTAAAATCTCCGGATTCTACAAAATGGACGCAAGAGCAAGTTGCTTCGTGGTTCGGATTGGAAGATTTGGCAGATAGCAACGGTTCGGCGTTTGAGAATATCTACAAAGAACTCCAGAGTGCGGCACAGGCGGTACCACAGGGCGTAAAAGACGAAATATTGCAGAACTACAAGGATTCCATACCGACAGCCGAAGAAATCAAAGAGGCTATCGACTGGGATTCTTTGACGAATAATGACTTGAACCAGATATACAAAGACGCTGGCGTTGCGGCAGTAGACGGAGGCGTACAGCAAATTGATATGTCACTGGAAGAATGGGCTACCATGTTTGGCGAAGATTACCAGACAGCGATAGATTCTTATGTTGAAACAATCAGGAGTGCATTGGAGAACAGTCTTGATGATGACACACTTAATTCATTTATGAGTAAGTACATGCCAGACGAAACGGCGCAGCGTTCATTCGAGGAAGCTATGAAGAATTATGGTCCAATATCGAATGAGTATTACGCACAGCTTCAAACGGAATGGCAGACTGCCGGAAGCGGTCTTGGCACATCACTCAATAACGGAGTGACTTCAAGCCTCTCCGACAGTTCATCATTATTCAGGACAAACATTCAGACACAGCTTTCAGCAGCAACAGAAAGCCCATTTACAATCAGCCCAACGGTAAACATCAACCCGACATACAACCTGACGAAGCAACCGACAATAACACTTCCTAACACAGGAACATCAAAGCACGCCGCCGGAGGCTATGTATCAGGCGGTCCGCAGTTGTCATGGCTGGCAGAGGAGGGCTGGGGAGAGTTCATTATTCCTACGAATCCGAGCCGCAGGGCAGACGCTCTTGATTTGTACCAGAAAGCCGGTGCTGCTTTAGGCGTTCAGGAACACGCAGAGGGCGGTTATGTGGCTGGCTCAAATTCAGGCTCAAAGCTCACAGACTATAATTTGTTCAGTGAAGCGATTAAAAACGCTCCTATCGGCAATTACGAAGCGACAGGGGATAATACAGAGGACAATCCTACTGCATATGAACCGGTCAGCGTACAACCAGAGCAGAGCGGAGGCAACAGTATTTCGGTACCGGTCAGCGTATCGGTATCGCCACAATTTGTAATTGACGGTTCAGGCGGTAAGTCAGAAGATGACATAATGGCAATCATCAGAAAGAACATGAAAGCTATGGCAGACGAGCTGGGAGGCGAGATTGCAGACCGTCTGGAAAAGGTATTTTCAAATATGCCAACAGCAAAGGAGGCGTAGGGTATGGCACAGGAAATTATCATAAGGCTTAGAGATGTAAGCACAGGAAAGACCTTTACATTCCCGGCGAATCCTGAAAGCATAAGCGGAACGCTGGGGGCGAAGTACCAGAGTTTTGACATCATATCCAAAGGCACCGTAAAGGTGCCAAAGGGTACTGATGTTTCAGAAATCAAATGGAGTGGAGAGTTTTTCGGATACTCCAAGAGAAATGAGAGCGTCGTAAATAAAGCCTATTATCAGCTACCTAATGCTTGCGTGGCACAGCTTAGAGAATGGCAGGAGAACGGCACGAGGCTCAACCTGATTGTGACAGATTCATGGATTAACCTTGATGTCACAATTTCTTCATTCCAGCCGGAGATTTATGGTGCATACGGCAATGTGAAATACTCCATTTCGTTTGCACAGGCAAAGGACTTGAAGATTTACACCACAAACGAGCTGAAAATTGCTGCATTTGTGAAAAAGACAGCACCACGAAACGACAACAGCCAGAGTTCAGGAAGCAGTTACACGATTGTGAGCGGCGACACACTCTGGGGAATCGCTTCAAAGAAGTTGGGAAGCGGCACGAAGTGGACGAAGATATACGACGCTAATTCCTCAATTATCGAGGAAGCAGCGAAGAAACACCGCAAGAGCGGTTCCGACCATGGACACTGGATTTATCCGGGAACAACAATCACGATACCGGCGGCATAAGGGAGGGATTGCATGATAGATTTATCAAAGATTTCCTACCGAGCCGCCGTTATTGATGAAAGCGGCAACCAGTACAATATCAAAGAATACATTCATGGGCTTGGGTGGGAAGAAAACAAAAATGAAATTGCTGTTAGAAGCTCATTCACAGTCCGAAACGACAAGACATCCGTTGGCAAATTATCATCACTGATAAAGCCGGGGTGTCTTGTTGGCATATTTGCGACCGACGGCGTACACGACGACGAAGTAGCCAGAGGATATGTAGCCGAATGGAATCCGACATTGCAGAATAGCAGCGACGACCTGAAATGTACGAATTATGACAAGCTCTATGATTTACAGAAGTCACAGGATAACAGATTTTATTCATCAGGAACCGGAACACAGTCGATTATAACAGGCTTGTTTGACGATTACGAGATTCCGACAAACGGATATTCAGGACCGAATGTGTCACATGGAAAGCTCAAATACAACAGTTCCTACGGTTCGGACATCATTCTTGATGTTCTGGACGACGCAAAGAAAAAGGGAGCCGGTACCTATATCATACGGTCAACGAAAGGATATGCAGATGTAGTGGAGCGTGGAAGCAATACAGATGTTTATGTGTTCAAGACGGACAATACAAAATCCGTCAGCCACTCAATCAGTACAGCGGAGCTTGTAACCAGAGTACGAGTTATAGGTAAAGCTGATGACGAGGGACAGTCAAGTGTAGAAGCCACATTGAACGGTCTGACAAAATATGGTATCAGGCAGAGAATTTACACCAGAGGTTCTGACGAATCCTTAGATGACGCAAAGACAGCCGCACAGGAGATTCTTGACGACAAAGGCTCTCCAGACGAGCAAATCACATTATCAGCTCCAGATGTGCCATATATCAGGAAAGGGGATTTAGTCTATGTCATGGCTGGAGTTTCAGACAATTATTATTATGTGAATGGAATCCGGCACGACTGCGAAACCTCTAGTATGACAATGGAGCTGGAGCTTGCAAAGACGGAAACCGTCAAAGAGAATCAGACAGAATCGAAGAAAGAATATAAAGTCGGAGATATTGTCAATTTTCATGGCGGCACTCATTATGTCAGCAGCTATTCTGGCTCAAAGGGCTACAATGCAAGAGCCGGTAAAGCAAAGATAACGATTGCAAATGGTTCAGGCAAAGCCCACCCATGGCACCTGATACACACTGACAGTTCCAGCAATGTATATGGCTGGGTTGATGACGGCACTTTTGATTAAGGAGGCGTAGACAATGGCAGATACACAGTCGTTTGACGAGAACGCCGGTACAAATAAGCTGGCGAATGTCTTATGCGATAGAATGAAACGAGAGGGGGAAACCCCTCTTGCTTTAGATTTTGGAGAAATACAGGCGAATGGTAGCTTGACAACAAATACATTTCCGGTATCAATCCCAAAGGGCGAGTATTCAATATGCCGCCATGTTGGAGGATTGAGCTTTACCATATCCGGCGGCGGTCATTCAGGACATGAGAATCAGACACCAAAGGTAAATACCGGAAGCCACAGCCATACGGTAGCACCGCCGGTAGTAAAAGCCGGAGACAGGGTACTTGTGGCGTGGGTTCAGAACGAGGCGGTCATTATTGATGTTATCGTAAGCTCATAGAAAGGAGGCAGGCATGGCGAATACATCACTACAAATCGTGGAAGTTCCTGATTTCATAGAAGAAAGTTCAGAATATGACATCAAGTACAAGCGGACTGCAAAATGGGACGCTGAAAAGGGCGATTTTGTCAGGGACGGAGCGTACAGAATGGTGGAATGTTCAGGCGAGGAGGGCTTTATGATTTGGTGCTTCAAGATTGCACAGACGGAGCGGTATTCCTGCCTTGCCTATACAAATGACATAGGGACGGAGCTGGAGGAGGCTTTAGCTGCCGACAATCAGAAAGTGGTTGAATCAATGGTTGAAAGGACGCTTACGGAAGCCTTGAAAGTCAATCCACGAACAGAATATGTCACAGATTTTAATTTCACATGGAACGCCGACGAAATGCACTGTACCTTTTTGGTAAAGGGTATTGAGTGGGATAAATTATTCAGGATAAGCATTTGAGGAGGTGGTAGACATGGCACAACCTGAATTTATACAGCCTGATTTTATGCAGGGAAGCACAGAGGAGGAGATACACGAAAGAATGATGGCGAATCTTCCAGACGACATAGACGATATGCCGGGAGGTTTTCCCTATGATTTTACTATGCCAGCGGCGATTGAAAAGTCAGAGTTCATCAATTATCACATGGCAAGAGCTTTGATGATTGCGTTTCCGCAGTACGCATGGGACGACTGGTTGGATTTACACGGTCAGCAGGTACATCTTCCAAGGCAGGAAGCACAGCACGCCTCCGGGCATATCAGAATAACCGGAACATCCGGAGCGGAGATTTTAGCCGGTACGGTGTTTTGCGCACCAGCAACAGACAGTTCTCCGTCGCTTGAATTTGCAACTGATGAAGATTGCACGATAGGCGAGGAGGGAACGGGTAAGGTAGCCATTACCGCAGTGGAAGCCGGTACACAGTCAAATGTGGCTGCAAAAACAATCTGTATCATGGCAAAGCCGGATAAAGCAGTATCAGAGATTATCAATGATGAAGCAGTCACAGGAGGCACAGAAACAGAGAGCAACGACGATTACTACGACAGAATAGCCGCTGAATATGCCAACAGCATGACCTATCTTGGAAATGACAGCGATTATGTACGCTGGGCTAAAGAAGCTGGTGCTGGAGATTGTATTGTGGTATCTGCCGCAGACGGTCCGGGAACGGTAAAACTGGTT
>Ga0129313_1002262_pt1 | contig 10382 bp, 10 predicted proteins | sample O1105metagenome_FD_94436 | JGI IMG/M metagenome (GOLD analysis project Ga0129313, IMG submission 94436) | Orangutan group fecal microbial communities from fecal samples from Wisconsin, USA - O1105 metagenome | ecosystem: Host-associated > Mammals > Digestive system > Large intestine > Fecal... | reverse complement strand
TTTGGAAGGCTCATCAGCGGGCCTACAAAAAATATTTTGCCCGTACCCGAAAGGGGACGATGAGCAAGGGCGTGTTTGAAGTGTGGTCCCGGAAAATGGAGACGCTGCGGGACGATGCGCTGAAGGAATATGACAGAGCGCAGAGCGAAGAGGAGCGTCAGCACATTGTGGATGAAGTCACGCAAAAACTGAATAAGCTGTGAGCGAAAAAACAGGAGGGAGCTGCGTCCGCAAATGCGGATGCAGTTCCCTCCTGCGCCGCAGTGCCGAAGCACTGCGTAGTCCCATTACGGACAGTGGAGCACTTCGCAGACTGCTCTGGATCATACTGACAACGGCTTGTGCTTGATTTGCGATGCAAATCTTGACTTTCCATCCAACAATCTATACGCTTAAATCGTATCAAGTTATAGAGAGGGAGGCGAAGCCATGCAGGGGGATTTTGAAGCGTTCTATCTGCGACACTTTAAGGCAATCTACCGCGTTTGTTATGCCTTTATGAAAAACGCCGCAGATGCTGAGGACTGCACAGAGGATGCTTTTGTGAAAGCAATGTCCTGTGACATTTCCTTTGAAAATGAGCGGCATGAACGGTCATGGCTGACAACCACCGCTATGAATATCTGCAAGGACAAGCTCAAGCACTGGTGGCGGCAGAAGGTAACGGACCTCGATGAAGCGACCGAGCAAATCGCCGCCGAACCGGATGAAAAGAGCGAGGTCGCGGAAGCGGTCATGGCGCTGCCGGTGAAATACAAAGAGGTTGTTTGGCTGCACTATTATGAGGGCTATGGCGCAACGCTCGACTGTCTATCGCCTGACACATGGCGGGCGCATTGGAATTATAAAGATATCAGCTATTATTTATCCAGCTTTGATCGTCCCAGTGAGGAAAATATAACCGAGATTGCGCAAGAGCTTATTGCCGCAAGCTGCAAATAAAAACAGAAAATAACAAAACTGCTGGGATGTGCCTGTTCCAGCAGTTTTGCTGTTTTTTGAGGCGATGTCAGTCGGCGGCCAGTGCCCTTTTTGTCACAAAAAAAGTTTTTATATGTTATCCAACATTTTGCGAGCGCCCGTCGTATGGATATATGGGAGGGCAAGAGGGCGGCGTTTCCGGAGACGCCGCTCTGCCCCTCCTATAAAATGAATTTTGAACTACAAAGGAGCAAATAGAGATGAAACGCATTCTGACTTTTTTCTTGGCACTCACAATGGTGCTGTCTCTGGCCGCCTGCGGCGGAAAGACCGATGACAATAAGGGCAAGACAGAGGTGACTATGACTGCACAAGAGATTATGGACACGTTGAAAGAAAAGTTGGGTGACAGTTTTGGATGTGACGTCGCTGAAGCCGAAGATAACATAAGCGGTTATTGAGGACTGGATATGGGGCAAGTGGAAAGCTGGGCATCTATGAGCAATTCCAATTCCGCAGTCAATTCCAGTTACGCTGTTATTGTTAAAGTTAAGGACGGCTACGCACAGGATGCTGCCGCACTTTTGCAGACTGGCTATGAGCAAATTCTCAGCTACTCCCGGATGTACAACATGAATTTGCAGAAGGTCTTGCAGGCTCGTTTGTTCGTGAACGGCAACTATGTGGCGCTGCTGATCCTCGGTGCGCAAGGTGACTGGGAGGCCAGTGATGATGTGCAGGCTAAATTTGCTGCTGAGGAGGCTGCCAAGGTGGACGAAGTATGGAGAGGTATTTTTGGTTCTGCTGACAACGGTATTACGATCCCGGAGGAGGACGACAGCAACAACAACGGTGGCTTTTTTGATATGACCGACGATGAAGGTAACAACGATCCGGTGCTTGGCGGCTAGCTATGGTTTTCTCCAGCCTGACATTTTTACAATGCTTTCTGCCGCTGTGTCTGCTGGCGTATTTCCTTGTCCCACAGAAATGGCGCAACGGTACACTGTTTCTGTTCAGCCTGTTGTTTTACGCATGGGGTGAGCCGGTCTATGTGGTGCTGATGTTGTTTTCCACCGCGTTGGACTACACCTGCGGGCAAATGGTAGAGCGGCACCGGGGACAGCGGGGAGCAAAGATCGCGCTGTTGGTGTCGGTTTGCGTAAACCTTGGCTTGCTGGGCGTATTCAAATACAGTGACTTCCTGATCGGCACGGTCAATTCCTTGTTCGGCACGGAGCTCCCCCAGCCGAATCTGCCGCTGCCCATCGGCATCAGTTTCTACACCTTTCAGACCATGAGTTACACCATTGATGTCTACCGGGGCGAGGCAAAAGCGCAGAAGAATATCATCAATTTCGGCGCGTATGTAACATTATTCCCTCAGTTGATTGCGGGCCCCATCGTCCGCTACCAGACGGTAGCGGACGAGCTGGAGCACCGGGACTGCACCGCTGACCTCTTTGCCGATGGGGTGAAACGCTTCGCCTGTGGTATCGGGAAAAAGGTGCTGCTGGCAAATAACATCGGTCTTTTGTGGGAGGCAGCATCCGCGCAGGCTGCTCCCACGGTGCTGACGGCATGGCTGGGTGTCATCGCCTACGGTTTCCGGATCTATTTCGACTTTTCCGGCTATTCCGACATGGCCATCGGCCTTGGACGGATGCTGGGGTTCCGCTTTTTGGAGAACTTCAACTATCCGTTTCTTGCCGACAGTATTACCGATTTCTGGCGGCGCTGGCATATCTCGATGGGGACATGGTTCCGGGATTATGTCTATATCCCGCTGGGAGGCAACAAGGGCGGCCTTGCAAAGCAGCTCCGCAACATTGCCATCGTTTGGCTGCTGACGGGCTTCTGGCACGGGGCAAGCTGGAACTTTGTCCTATGGGGCGTGTATTTCGGAATACTGCTGGTGCTGGAAAAGCTGTTCCTATTGCGCTGGCTTAAAAAGCTGCCCGCCGTTTTGCGACACCTTTACGCTTTGACGCTGGTAACGATCAGTTGGACGCTCTTTGCGTTCACAGAGATCAGCGAAGGAGCCACGTGGTGCAAGGCCATGCTCTCCGGCATGCTGTTCGACAGCAATAGTCTGTATTTGCTGCTGACTTATGGCCGATGTTGGCAATCTGTGCTTTGGTAGCCACACCGCTGGGAAAACGCTTTTATGAAAAGATCGGCACACGGCTGGGGCAGCGGGTGCTGACCGTGGTTGACTGCGGCGGCCTTGCCTGTGTGCTGGTGATGGCTGCGGCCTATCTTGTCAGCGGCAGCTATAATCCGTTCCTGTACTTCCGATTCTGAGGTGAGAAAAATGCGAAATAAAACCATAACCTCTTTTTTCTGCCTGCTGCTGGCGGTTTCTACTCTTGCCGGATTGCTGTTGCCTGATCGCTATTACTCCGAAAGAGAAAAGCGCACTTTGACGCAAAAGCCCAAATTTACCGTTGCCGACTTTATCTCCGGCGAATTTAGTGGCGAACTGAAAAAGTATCTTACCGATCAAGTTCCCCTGCGGGATGGCTGGGTCACGATGAAAACCTACATGGAACTGGCCATCGGTAAACGGGAAAGCGGCGGTGTCTATATCTGCAAAGACAAGTATTTGATGGACAAGTTTACATCTTATAGCAAAAAGCAGCTTGCCGCCAACGCAGCCGCCCTTGCTGATTTACAGGAAAAACTGGCGGCAGAGGGCGTTTCTATGAATACGACCCTTGTCCCTATGGCGGCGCAGGTGTTGACGGATAAGCTCCCTGCCCATGCGCCAGTGACAGACTACACCGCTATCCTGCAAGTGCTGACCGATGCGGGCGCAACAGACGTGCTTTCTGCTCTCGCCGCTCATAGCAGCGAGAACATCTACTACCGTACCGATCACCATTGGACGAGCCTTGGGGCCTACTATGCCTATTGTGCGTGGCACGGTATTGAGCCTACGGCGGGCGAATGGACGCAGGAAGTACTCTGCGATGATTTCTACGGTACAACTTGGAATAAAGTCCCGCTGCCCTCTGTCCCCGCCGAGGAGATCACCGCATGGTATAAGCACATAAATAGAAGTGTGTCCTACAACAACGGTCAGTATGAGACGGACAGCATCTACGAGCGGAAATACCTGTCCGGCAGCGACCAATACGCCGTGTTTCTGAACTCCAACCAGACACAGACCGTCATTGAGGGCAGCGGAAAGAGCGGCAAGCTCCTGCTTATTAAAGACTCCTACGGCAACACCTTTTCCCAATTCCCCGTGGAGGACTATGCGGAAGTTCATGTCCTCGACCTCCGCTTCTTCAAGGGCGATGTAGCGGAGTACGCCAAAGAGAACAGTATCACCGATACGCTGGTGCTGTACGGTACGCAGAACTTCGTAAAGGACATGAACATCAAGGGAGTTGCCGAGGCATAAGCATTTTGCAGCCGTTTAAAATGGCATGGCGTTCTATTGTAGGAAAAAAGGGCCGTAGTACACTAACCATTCTGTCTATCTTCATTGGAATTGCTGCTGTTATGACCATTGTTTCTGTTATGGATGGTATGAAGCTCCAAGTTATGAAACAATTCAATGCGATGGGCGCAAATCGCATTGAGGTACAAATTGAGTTCTATTCATCTGACGAAAGCGGAAATAGTGCGGGCGTTGATTATTTTCCTAAACTGTATAGCTATTGCCAAGGGTTAGCATGTTTTTTCGGATAAGATGCCGAAAGCCTATAATGGTAACAATACAAAGAAGCAAGGTAAAAACTATAAGTTCTTACCTTGCTTCTTTGTTGCCCTGTGCCGTCCGGTCTGCCCCATAGGTCACATTGTGTACCTATGAACATGAACCGTTTGCTTTCCGGGGTGTTGAACGTGAAAGAGGTATCTATCAGGGAAAATTAGGACAACTCGTAGCTCTCCTCGACCTGGACCTTGCCGCTCTTGAAGCGAATGCTGCCGAAGAGGAAGGCAAAGACCACAACGCCAAGGTTGCCAAGCAGCAGGGGCAGAGGCAGCTTGAACGAAGAGGTAACGCCGGAAACGACGATAACCAGGAGGTCAACGATGCACAGAGCCTTGAGAGCGCCGTTGCTGATGTGGAAGTTGGACTTGTTCCAAGCCTCGGGCAGGACCTTGGGCATGTTCCACAGGCACAGCACGATCATGGTCTTGGTGATGGCACCGACAGTGATGGTGATGTTGCTGATGATGTCGATATCAATACCGAAGGCGATGGGGACGAAGCCGACCACATAGTAGAAGCCCAGCAGGATCAGGGGAGTGCGATACTTGGGGTGCAGACGGGCCAGGGAGCGGGGATACCAGCCGTCGTTGCAGGCCTGCATCAGGGGCTTGGTGCAGGTGGCGATGGAGCTGTTCAGGGTGGTGAGCAGAGCCATCCAGCCGCCGCCGATGCAGAAGAGGTAGTACAGGGGCTTGGAGAGGATCGCCTGGGCCACGACGGTCATGGGCTGGCCGGCAACCTGGTCAACAGGAAGCACGCCGGAAGCGACCACACCGATCAAACCATAGAAAACGGAGACGCCCAGAGTGGAGAACAGCATAACGCGGGGGATATCGCGTGTGGGGTTCTTCGCCTCGCCGCTCATCTGGGTGACGTACTGAGCGCCATCGCAGGTGTAGCTCATGAGGACGGAAGCCTGCCACAGACCGACGACACCGTGGGTCATGAACTGGGTGGGCTCGAAGTAGTTGCCGTCCAGCTTGGTCAGACCGACCGCAGTAAAGGCCGTCAGGGAGATGACCAGCACGATAACTGCTGCGTTCTGGATCTTGGAGAACGCGTTGATACCGAAGGTGTTGGTGATGAACAGGATAGTGAGGATCGACAGAGCGATGACCTTACGGCTCACATTGGGGAGGAAGGGCATGGCATAGTCGGCGAAGGACAGAGCGTACATACAAAGGGTAACGCTTGTCAAAAGGGCGATCATGGAATAGGTGCCGGTCCAACGGGGGCCAAGGAAGGTGCCCACCATGGAGTAGTCACCGCCGCGGAAACGTGCTACGGAGTTCAGGAAGATCTGCGGGGAACGGGCCAGGACGGCAATGATACCGCCGATGACGAACGCGATGCAAACGCTTCGGCCGGTCTCATCAATACCCCAGCCGGTCAGGGACATGATACCGGAACCGATGATGGAGCCGATACCGACAGCCATCAGGTCCCAGAAGCCAAGGACTCGCTTCAGGTCCTTTGTGGACAACAGATTTTTAGAATTGTCTGACATGTTTTTTCTCCTCTCTTTTTGCGTGATTCGTTTATTCCATGTGAGGTGGGTTAAGGCACTCACTTGAGAATACAGGGGGGGATCACTCGCGGTAGTTCTTGGCGAACTCCGCCTTCAGGGCGCTGAGCTTCTCGGGATCGCCGGCGATACGCAGGCCGGTGAGCGCCATAAGCTTACTGGCAAGGATGCACTGGTCGATGGGGTAGTCCTGGCAGGTCAGCAGAGCGGTCTCGTCCGCGTGACCAACGGGAACAGGCTCGCCGTCGGGAACGATGGGGAAGGTGATCTCTACGGTGGGGAGTTTGTAGGCCACGCTGCCGAGGTCGGAAGAGGCCTTGGGCAGGTTGCCGAAGGTGAAGCGGGAGGAATCGATGCCCAGATCCGCGGCATAGTCAGCAGCGTTGTGATACAGGCTGGGCACGGGGGTAGCGCAGTACCAGGGAGCATCCCACTTGTAGATGGCGGTGGTCTCCGTCATCAGCTCGGCGCCCTTGATGATGTTGTCAACGCGGCGCATCATGGAGTTCAGCTCGGCGGAGTCGTTGGTGCGCAGCTCCACGTTCAGCGTTGCCTCATCGGGGACGGAGTTGGCGGCGGTGCCGCCCTTGGAGATGATGTAGTGGATGCGGTTCGTCTCGACCATGTGCTCGCGCAGGTACTCCAGCGCCGTGCAGGTGAGGAGCACCGCGTCCAGCGCACTGCGGCCCTGCTCGGGAGCGGAGGAGGCGTGGGCGGTGCGCCCCTTGAAGGTGAGCCAGTTGTCGTGGGTGGGCCACACGATGGCCTTACCGGTGACCTCGGAGCCCCAGTTGCCGCCGTAGTGGTTGGCGAGCATCAGGTCGACCTCGTCCATGTAGCCGGCTTCGACAATGTAGTGCTTCGAGCCCTCGAGCTCTTCAGCGGGGGTACCGTAAACGATAACGGAGCCGATATCCTTGAAGGCTTCCTTCAAGCCCAGTGCGGCGGAGAAGCCGGAAGCGGCGATCAGGTTGTGGCCGCAGGCGTGGCCGTTGGGCAGCGCATCATATTCCAGCATGAGGCCGATGACGGGGCCGCCCTCCTTGCCCTTGTACACAGCCTTGAAGGCGGTGGGCATGTCGATCTCCTGATCGAACTTGGGGTGCTTGCCGACCAGACCGCGCTGGACTTCAAAGCCTTCCTTCTCCAGTGCGTTCTCCAGCAGGGCGGAGGACTGGAACTCTTCCCAGCCTACTTCCTTGAATTCCCAGATCTTCTTTGCGATCTTATGGACCTTTTCGCGGTTCTCATCGATGACCTGCATCATCCGCTGTTCATTCGGGGTCATTTTCATTCCTCCATTTCATATTTCACGATCAAACAGTCGATTTGCTTTCCGGGGAGTGCTCTTCCGTTTAACTTGACCTCAAGTATACGCGCGGTGCGTTAAAATTGCGTTAACGGAAACATCCGGCGCAAAAAAATGTAAAATAAAATCGCATCGCCCGTTAAAAAACAGCTTGCCGAAACGAGGATGAACCTCATTTCGGCAAGCTGTAAAGCGGTGTACAAACCGCACAGTCTATATTCTTATATTGTCGCTCCGGCGCATTGACGGGTGAAAGCGCCTTCAGTTTTCCTTCTCATTCTGCATCTTTTGACGCAGCGCCTCGGCCCGCTCCGGCATACCGCCGCATTCATAGTGCCGAATGGTATAGGGCAGCAGGATGTACCAGCGTCTTCCTTCCTTTTTGTCGTAGCACTCGGCCATGGTGCGGTGCCACAGCTGCCGCTTGCCCATGGACAGGTGCTGGTAGACGTAGTGCTTATAGAACGGGTGCCTGAACTTATAGACCGCGCCGCGATCCCACAGCTGCTCCACCACAAGGTCGGCCCTCATCAGCTGCTCCAGCAGGTCCACCAGCTCTATCGGCGAAAATCCCGTCAGGAGCGTCAGATCTTCCATGTCGGCCTGCTCAAACTGGATGGACATGGCATCCAGCACCCGCCGCTGCTGCGGATTCAGCCGATCCAGCCGCAACTGGGTCAGCATGTCGATTTTCGGCAGAGGAAGGTGCGAATCCCAGCCCTCCCGGCGGATGACGCCCAGCATCTCCATCAGCGCCATGGGGTTGCCCCCGGTGCGGAGATACAGTCCGTGAACAGCCTCGTCATCCTGCTCGGACGCGCCCAGCACCTCGTGGGTGATGGCGGTGGTCTCTTCTTCCGTAAAGGGCGAGAGCGACAGCAGGTCGATCAGGTTGCGCTCCTGCAGCGCAAGCAGCAGTCCGCGGACGCTTTTTTCCTCTCCCGTTCGGCACGCGGCCACGAGAAAGATCTGCTCGTTGCCAAATTCGATCATCACCCGCTGCATGAGCAGCTGGCTGACCGAATCCATCCATTGGAGGCTGTCGAAATACATGATGATGCGCCAGCGGCTCACCAGCTCCTTGAAAATGGCCAGCACGCCGCTGATCAGCACGGTAACATCCTCCGTGCTGTGCCCGCTCAGGTTGACGCCGTGCGCCAGCACGGACGAGAGCAGGGCGCGATGCTGCTCGGAGAGCTGTATGGTCCCGATGTCGCACAGATTTTCCAGCTGGACGAACATATCGCGCCACGCCTTCATGGGATAGTTTTCCTCGATCCCGTAGCAGTGGGAGGACAGCTGCAAAACATCAGTGCCGTAGTTCATTTTCAGGATCTGCTTCATGAGCTCGGTCTTGCCGGTGCCCACTTCGCCCTCAATCACCACGGAGTGCGTGCTGTCCTCGTTTAAGAACCAGAAGATCCTCTCGTCAATGTATTGCAGCTCCTCCAGCCGGCCAAAGAAGCTGTCCTGCGTCCCCGGCTTGCGGAGGGCGGCGAGCTTTTTGCGGTGGAGCAGCGACTGCTGCATCAGCTCCACCAGATGGGAGGGCGCTTCATCCAGATCGTTCTGAAGGCGGCCGGCGTACTCCTGATACAGCTGTATCCCCAGGTCATACTTGCCCGTCTGGGCGAAGCACTTCATGCCGGTGAGGACCATTTCCTCGTCCCATGGCTTCCACATCTGCCAGACGTCAATGAGCTGCTGCAGCCGTTCCGTATTCCGGCAAACGGAGAGGTTTGCCATCTGGTTCTTGATGTAGCTCAGGCTGCGCGCGAGCTGCTGCTCGCGCTTCTGTTCGACCCAGTCTTCAAACTCGGGACATTCTTTGAGATAAAAGAAGTCCAGAAACCGACCCCGGGAGAGGGCAAACTCCGCATCCGGCGCATCCCAGTCCACCTTCAGCCCAAAGCGCTCGTTCATTTTAAGGTCGTTTCTTCCCTGAAGGACGATGACCTCGTCCCCTACACAGCGGCGGATCTGAAACAGCGCTTGGCGCAGGTTCTTTCGTCCGGTATTTTCATCGCAGGCACCCCAAAAAAGGGAAACCAGCTCATCACGGCTCGTCTGCTTCTCCACGCACAGATAATAGAATATTCCCTCCGCCTTACGGTAAGGAAAGTGGATCTCTTTTCCGTCCCGATAGACACAGGGCGTCCCCAGAAGTGTTACTCTGTTATCTGACATGTGTCTCACCTCCGTGCATATCATGCATGCGTATATAAAAAATTGAAATAATTATACCAAATACACATTTGAAGCGCAAGTAAAATCTCAGGTTTCCATCTTCCGCAAAGCCCTTCATATCCCGCGCCTGCGAAAAGGGGAAAAAATGCTTGCATTTCCCGCTAATCTGTGGTAACTTATAGGTGCAACAGTTAGATGCATTTAACCATCAAAGCAATGGGAACGCATGAAAAGCAGCGGCTGTTCTCGTTTTCAGGCCAATCCGCAGCGCACTTTGAAGACCGCTTATAAGGCGGCTTTTCTGAACTCTGCAAGTTAGATGCCTCTAACCAACGTAATAAAGAAGAAAAGGAGGCAAGAGCGAATGTCTGAAGATATTCTGATCCGTCAGGGCGCGCCGACGCTCGCAGGCATCAAGACAGGGAGCCTGTTTCCCTGCCCCTGCGAGGATCGCGAGGCATTGCTCGATGACATCCGGCAGCTGAACCGGCGGCTGTCGCCGAAGGGACTGTGCTTGCTGCCGATCCGCTTTCTGGCGGGGCAGGCGCTCCTGTACCTCTACCGCCCCGCCGAGCTGCGGCGGGATCTGCGTGACGCGCAGGCATCCGAGCTGCTGCGCCGGGCAGGCTAAAATCTCTTTATGCGAACCGTCGCCGCAATCTGATCGCTATTTTTGCCATTGCGCTGACAACGCTGCTATTTACGTCCATGTT
>Ga0129313_1002256_pt1 | contig 10420 bp, 12 predicted proteins | sample O1105metagenome_FD_94436 | JGI IMG/M metagenome (GOLD analysis project Ga0129313, IMG submission 94436) | Orangutan group fecal microbial communities from fecal samples from Wisconsin, USA - O1105 metagenome | ecosystem: Host-associated > Mammals > Digestive system > Large intestine > Fecal... | reverse complement strand
CATACTTGCATCGTCGGAATTCAGCAAAGAGCTTAATCAGAATGCAACAGATGCAATAGAAAGGTGCCTTTGGAGACCTATGACCAGTTACCTTCGCAAATATACGCAAAGTATGACCTTAAAAGATCTTACGAATATTTACTATGAGCGAAAAAAATACAACGATGATATTTCATTTATATGTGTACATGTATAGTAATAAGGTCAATACCTGATCGGGACAGTTGATTTTTCAGCTGTCCCGTTTATTTTTTACATACAAAATGAAACCGCCCGGACCTGATGAAAGTCCGGGCGGTATTGTTATTCTTCTTCGGTATCAGTTATGACGTCATCTTTAGAAACTGTTCGGGGATGAAACACCACATTCCCTGTTTCTGTACTAATGAAATACATATCGTTTTCAAACAGTTTTTTCAGCAAGCTAATGGAACTCTTTATCATCATGATCAACACCTTTTTATATTTCTTATGGCACATATTATTACGGAAGGTCATTTAAGAACGTTCAGTTCAACATCGTCCTGCTTTCCACATCCGCTCTGTACAAATGAGCACTGAGCGGAAAATGTGCTGTATGGAATTCTTACTTGTTACCATTTGTACAGCTCCTTTCCTGTGGGGGTATATATATTATAACCTGTATTTTACTGCTTGTCCAATCCTAATGATTGATTGGAAGCTATAAAAGCAGGCTATATGCTGTCAGTTTTTTATGATATTATTAAGCTGAGCCACAAGCTTTTCCGTTTCAAGTCCGTGAACAGCAGCCGCGTCGCTGATAGTTTCAACGCCAGACGAGGGACAGCCCAGACAATGCAGACCTATGCTGAAAAGCAGGTCTGCCGTCTCGGGATGAAAGAGAACAAGATCACCTATAAGCGTGTTTGGAGTCACAGTTTCAACTCTGTCGATATCTATTTTCATGGAACACCTCAGATGTGATAATTACTTTCCTTGATAGAATCAAAAAGTCCGTATTCAAAGAGTATTTCTTCAAGTCGCTCCTGAGAGAGGGGCTTCGGTATAACAAACTGTGTGTTCTCCTCTATCTTTTTTGCAAGCTCGCGATATTCGTCAGCCTGTTTTGCATCAGGCTTGTGGTCGATAACTGTTTTTTTGTGAATCTCTGCTCTCTGTACCTCGTTGTCACGAGGAACAAAGTGTATCAGTTGTGTACCGAGCTCCTTTGCAAAAGCAGCTACAAGTTCACGCTCACGGTCAACATTACGGCTGTTGCAGATTATACCGCCGAGACGAACACCGCCCTGCTTTGCATACCTTGCAATACCCTTTGAGATATTATTTGCCGCATAGAGAGCCATCATCTCACCGCTGGCAACGATGTATATTTCTTTTGCTTTTCCTTCACGGATAGGCATTGCGAAACCTCCGCAGACAACGTCGCCGAGAACATCGTAAAATACATAATCAAGGTCGTCCGTATATGCACCGAGACGTTCAAGAAGTCCGATAGATGTAATGATACCGCGTCCTGCGCAGCCTACACCCGGTTCGGGACCGCCCGATTCAACGCATCGTGTTCCACCGTAGCCTTCCTTGAGGATATCCTCAAGCTCTATATCCTCACCGCTTTCACGGAGAGTATCGAGAACCGTTCTCTGAGCAAGTCCGCCGAGAAGAAGTCTTGTGGAGTCAGCTTTAGGATCACAGCCGACCACCATTACCTTGTTGCCTCTCTCAACAAGTCCTGCTGTCAGATTCTGAGTGGTAGTCGATTTACCGATACCGCCCTTTCCGTATATTGCAATTTGTCTTATTTCCTTAGCCATTTTTATTCACCTTTCATTCTTGTATATTTGATAATTAGGATAAAACTGTACCGCCGCGAGCAGAGAAATGCAGCGGTACAGTACAGGATAAAGTTCCTGCGGACATGAAACTGTCAGCCGTGTGAAAATGTATCCTTGTGCGCGATACGCTTTAAATATATCCGGTCGCCGTAGTCCTTTTCACCGGGAACTCCGATAGCATCCGCACGGCATCTCTGACAATGCCTGAATACATCTATGTATTTTGAAGCCTTTGCCCTTACTGCCTCAATCTGAGCGCAGGTGGGTTCTGGATAGTCTTTCAGTTCATTCTGAGGGATAAGTGGGATAATGTTGTAAATTGAAGCGCCTGCTGCTTTTACAGTTTTCGCTATCTCCTCGATGTGCTCATCATTTATGCCAATTACAAGCACTGTATTCACCTTTATAGTAATGCCTGCCGCACTGACTTTCCTTATGCCTTCAAGCTGATTCTTTATGAGTATCTCAGCCGCTTCGACTCCTGTATAGTGCTTGCCGTGATATAGGATACCACGATTGAGTTTAGCCTCTATTTCGGGATCAACGGCATTTACTGTGACCGTCAGCGAGTCGATATCAGTCGCTATTATCTCGTCCGCTTTTTCTGCAAGGAGAAGTCCGTTTGTGCTCATGCACTTCACAAGATCAGGAAAGTTTTTCTTTATCAGCCGGAATGTTTCGAGTGCATAATCCGATGCAAGAGTATCTCCCGGACCTGCAATTCCTGCGACCTTTATAGCAGGGCAGAGTTCAAGCGATTTTTTTATAACGTCAATAGCATCCTCAGGTTTTATCACCGTTGAAGCCACACCGGGACGCTTTTCGTAGTCGTTGATGCGCCTGTCACAGAATCGGCACTCAATATTGCAGGTGGGACTTATGGGAAGATGTATTCTTCCAGTTGAACCTTTCTTTCCTCGTGCGTAGCATGGGTGCTTGTCGGTCAGTTCTTCGTAGGAGATCGCCATTCGTCCACCTCCCACAGCCTGTCGGCTATTATTTTTTCAATAAGCGGCTCAATAGGGAACGGTGCTTCGTAGACTGTAAGTCCGCGGCTTTCAAGCTGCTGTGAAGCACCTGAGCCTATCTTTGCCACAACTACTGCGTGAACATCGCTGAGTACATCTATCACCTTGTCAAATGACGAATCATTGTGATAATGTCCCTGACAGACACGCTCAACTTCCCTTGTGCCGATAAATCTATATGTGTTATCGTCTATTTCGATTATATGAAATCTCTCTGCATGACCAAAATGCTGATTTACGACGATACCGTCTGTTGAAGCGACAGCTATTCTGTACGCCATAATATCACCTCTTATTTACCGCCGACTGCGGCTGAATATATCCTTTCAAGGAGCGTGAATGCTCCGCGGTAGCCTATATAGGTCTTGTTTATCGTTACCTCCTCAGTTGTAGGAGGTCCGACTTCAATAAGCAATCCACCCTTTTCGGCGGCAACATCGCTTTCCCACGTAGTGCCGAGGATAAGCGGTACTCCAGAGCCGAAATCTACTGTTCTCAATGATTCTTCCACAAGATAACCGTCTTCTAAGAATTCAGGTTCAACTGAAACATCCTCTGCGATATTGTGGAAGTATTCAGCTATTTTCTCCCTGTATCTCGGCGGAGGATTGTCCGTGATTATCTGCTTTACGGGTATCATTCCTATCTGAGATGCAAGGAATTTCGTGTAGGCAAGAGTGTATGCACTGTCGCCTATGACTGCAAACTGTGAGGGCAGTCCGAACCAGTATTCCGAGAAGAATTCTGCGAAGTGTTCGAGGAAGTAATAGTAAAGCTGTGATTCCTCTTTGATGAATGCCTCGGACTTGCGCTTGTTGATACCTGCAAATTCCACAACCTTGCGAATAAATGCTGTTGTAGCTTCCTCACCTATGGGTATTTCGGGTATGTGCAGATAGGGCTGACCGTACTTCCTTTCAAGAAGCTTTGCGGTTTTTACTCCTACCCACGGAGATATCACCAGATTGAACTGTGCCTTCGGAATATTCTTCCACTCTTTCGCACCGCCGCTCTGAGGGCCGAAAAGTACGTTGACTTTAAGTCCCGAGGCTTTGAGTATACGGACAATTTCAAGATAGTCGCCACGCCAGTTCTGATGAAAATAGGGAACATCGAACCAGAGATTTACAAGCCCCTGTTCCTTTTCACCGTCATAGTCGCCTACATACTGATCAATTATAGACTCCACAACTATCTCATGTCCCGTGATATTTGTTCCCTTGAAGCCGCCTGTTTCGGCGTGAACGATAGGAAATCCCTGTTCCTGATACTTACGGACAACGCTTTCAACGTCGTCACCGATAAGCTCTCCCGAGCAGCCTGTGAGGACTACATAGAGGTCGCCTTTCAGTACCGCGAGCGAGGACTTTATAAGGTCGTCAAGTTTCTGAGCTCCGCCGAAAACGATGTCATTTTCGCCCACGTTTGCACTTGGGACATTTCCGCCGCCTGCACCTGCTGAGCCCTGAAATCCGTTATCAAAGCTGATAAGAAAGAACTGCTTGTACATACATCCCGGACCGCAGTTTGCAATGGGAACTCCCCCTTTTATAGCTGCTACTGTATATGCCGCACCAACTGTACATCCGTAATGGGGATGCACTATCGTGCCGCTTTTTGTCTTTGTTTCTGCCATTTTTATGCACCTTTCTTCTTTAACTTTTCACTTAGAGCCTTGTCTATCACTTCAGGCTCTTTTGAGAGTATGAACGGGTCGTCCTGTGACTGCCACCACTTTGAATACGGCAGTTCAACGTGTCTCTGTAACACCTGATTGAAACGCTTTCTTGCCAGTATATCAAGGAGTATCTCTCCCGTTCTGATTATTCCGTCATAGCCTACGGGGATATGCTCGTCTCCCATTGCAAGTGCAGGAATACCGAGCTTTGCAGCCTCGGGAGCAAGTCCCTGATGACGTATGATGACGAAATCCGTCTTTACTCTGCGGAACACCTGTGGAAGCTGGTATGCCTGAGTTTTGCTGACCGTGTAATAGGGGATATCGCCGTAATTGTCAACAAGATGTTTCAGCGAGTTCTGATTTTCACCGCCGCCGTCATAAACGGGATCGTGGTGGAATACTACCGAGCCGTCAACCTCAATGCCAAGCTCGCGGAGCACGGAGATAAGTCCGTGTGCATAGGCTGAACCTGTCATGATGAAGCCTTTCACCCCCTTGAATTTCTCACGGAGTTCAAGTATTCTCGGTAGCACTCTTTCGTGCTCTGATTTTATGTAGGCTTCTGTTTCTTCTTCCTTGCCCACAAGCTTTGCGATAGCTCTCAGCCATGCGTCTGTACCTGCAAATCCATAAGGCTGAGGAGCATCGACCTGTGGCACTCCGAAATGCTGTTCAAGGACAGTTGCCATATAAGAGCCGAGAGTATGGCAGAATGTGGAAGTCGCAACAGCCTCGGAAGCCTGTGCAAGCTCGTCATAATTGGCACAATCTATCATGTAATTTACTCGAAGTCCCAGAGGTTTGAGGATATCCGTGAAGTAGTCCGTACCCCACAATGCAACAATGTTTATGAGGTCTTTCTGCTTCTTCGGGTTTCTCTTTACTATCTTCTGAGCTACGCCGTGCTGTGAGATATCAAAGCCTGTGCTCCAGTGTTTTGAGCGGAATCCCTCACAGTGGAGCGGAATTATCGGAACGCCTACCTCGGGCTCCATTTCGTCGGCAATACTGTCGATATCCTCGCCGATTATCGCTGTTGCACACGCCATTGAAATGAATATAGCCTTTGGAGAAAAACGCTCCTTAGCGTCCCTTATAGCCTGTCTCAGCTTGTCGCTTGCACCGAATACCATATCTTTTTCAAGCAGGTTGGTGCAGAATATCCTGAGATTCTGAACAGGCTTGTGTCTTCTTGTAAGTCCCATTTTGAACGCAAGATTGAACCACGCATTATCAGCCGCACAGCCGATAGGCGAGTGTTGTATCAGTATGCAGTCAGTAAGATTTCCTATCTGACATTCCACGATAGCGTTAGCGCACATGGTCTGCTGATTGAGCGGAGTTTTCAGCTCGCACAGCCGACAGGCCTTGCTGCCGTTACCGCAGCAACCGCCGTGTTTCTCTGCTGTATTGCCTTTCTTTTTTTCTTTTCTGCCCTCATAGTCCGACTCTTTAACAAGCTCTGAGGCAGCTCCGTCCCATGCGATGATAGTACCGAGACGCATTTCACGGTTTTCAACGCTGGTCATATCGAGATTTATCTTCTTAGCCATTATCTGTTCTCCTTTGTTTTGGGGTATGTGTATATTATACATAGGCATAGTGGGTTTGTCCAATACTTGTTCCCGAGATTTGATTCTCGGAAATTCCGATACCCTCGGTTTTCAGTTGACAAACAGTCATTACTGCTGTATAATCAGTATAATACTTGTATTTATTGAAGGTGAAAATGATGAACGTATACGATAGCTGTCCGGCATTTGAAGATGAAAGATTCTTACTTAGATTTGTAAAACAGGAAGACGCTGATGACCTCCTGAAAGTTTACAGCGATAAAAATGCCCTTCCATTCTTCAACAGCGACAACTGTGACGGAGATAACTTTTACTATCCCGATTCGGACAGAATGGAAAACGCAATTGATTTCTGGCTGCGCTCCTATGAAACAAAATGGTTCGTAAGGTGGACTATATTCGACAAGACAATTTCAAAAGCAATAGGCACAATAGAAATGTTTCACCGAATTGCTGATGATGATTTCAATCATGTCGGCGTCATGCGCCTTGATGTAAGAAGTGATTATGAAATATCTGATATATTGCAGGTGATGTTTGAGCTTTTTATTCCGGAAGCCTTTGCACTTTTTGAATGTAACGAGATAATAACAAAAATACCTGTCTATGCTGTTGAGCGTATCAATGCTGCACTAAAATTCGGATTCATAAAATCCGAGAAGCTTTTGATAGGCACAAACGATCACTATGCATATAACAATTACTGGACAGTAAATAAGGATAGATCATTATGAGTATTACCATAAAAGCACTTACTCCCGATCTGATAAACGATTATTTTGATTTCTTCGATAACCGTGCATTCTCAGATAATTCGCCTTTTTACCCATGTTACTGCAATGCTTTTAATATGAGTCTGGAGCAAATAAAAACGCAGCTTTTTGCTCGTTCTGAGCTATACGGAAAAGGAACAGAGGGCTGGAGAAAAGTTCTCCGTGAATCCGCTTGGGAAATGGTGAAAAGCGGAATAATTCATGGGTATTTAGCCTATGATGATGACCTTGCCGTTGGCTGGTGCAATGCAAATGACAGAATGAATTATTATCGCGTAGGTGAATTTGACATGGATAATATTCCCGAAGATGTACCGCCCTTTAGCTGCTCTGAAAGAGGGGATGTCAAATCTGTGGTATGCTTTGAAATATCTCCAGAATATCGCGGCAGAGGTATTGCGGGAATGCTTTTGACGCAGGTATGCAAAGACGCAGCTGATGAGGGATACTCGTTTGTGGAAGCTTATCCAAAAGATAAGCTTGAAGACGACAGTCCTGCATTCACAGGACCGCTCAGGCTTTATGAGAAATTCGGCTTCAAGGAATACGCAAGGATCGGTTCTGATATAATTATGAGAAAAGCATTGAAATAACGAACCGGAGGAATTAATATGTCAGTTTCTTACAGAAAAATAACAACAGCAGACCTTGATACATTTATTGAAATGCGTATAAACCAGCTTCGTGAGGAAGGTGCAAACGAGGATATTGATCTTCGTCCCGCGCTTAAAGACTACTATACCCGACACATGGCAGACGGCACATTCATATCATGGCTGGCTTTAGATAATGAAAAGATTATCGGTACAAGCGGTATGTCAATTGTCGAAAAGCCTCCGTATTTCGGCTGTCCCAGCGGTAAGATAGGGCTCCTTTCAAGTATGTTCACCGACAAAGCCTACCGCCGTCAGGGTATTGCGAAAGAGCTTCTTACAAAAGTTGTAAATGAAGCACGTGAAAAGGGCTGCGGAACTGTTCAGATAACGGCTTCTGATATGGGAGTTCTGCTGTACACTAATTTTGGATTTACTAAGAACAACAATTTTATGCAATACAAATTATAAAGAGAAAAGCCTGAAGCAGCGTAAACTGTTTTCAGGCTTTATTCTTATTCTCTTATTTCAAGCTCTCTTCTCACTTCATCGAGAAATCTCTTTCCCATACTGCTGAGTTCGTTGTTTTTCTTTGTAATATATCCGATATCCATTGAACTCTGAACACTATCGTCAGTCCTGAACGGTATCACAAGGAACTGGTCGCCACTGAGTTTTTCCGAGTATATACTCGAACACAGAGTATACCCGTTAAGACCTTCCATAAGATTCATCATTGTAGCGCGGTCAGTAGCTTTGACAGTTTTCTGATAAGCGTGTTCAATTAGTATCTCCTCTGCGAAATATATCTCGGTCTCGTTTTCCTGTTCAAAGGAAAGACAGGGATACGGATCAAGCTGCTCGAAGGTGAGTTCCTTTTCTTTTGCAAGAGGATGCGAACGGGCAATGTATACACTTGCAGGACAGACAATAAGCGAATGGAATTCAAGCTCGTGCTCACGCAGGAGCCTGCTTATAACGCGCTGATTTGCTTCGCAGGTATAGATTATGCCTATCTCGCTTTTCAGCGAGCTTACGTCCTTTATGACGTTTGCAGTGGCAGTTTCCCTCAGTGCAAGGTCGAACTGGTTCGAGTCGTAATGCTTTGCCATTTCGATGAAAGCCTTGACCGCAAAGGAGTAATGCTGCATTGACACAGCAAAGCGCCTGCGGAACTTCATTTCCTCGCCGTATTCTTCCATTACTTCTTCGTATTGCTGATAGACACGCTTTATCTTTGACAGGAACTGTTCTCCCTCAACAGTAGTCGTAACGCCTTTGTGAGTGCGGTGGAATATCTGTATTCCCAGCTCGTTTTCCACATCGCGCACAGCTCCCGTAAGAGTGGGCTGAGCTATAAATAGTTTTTCGGCAGCCTTGTTCATTGACCGTGATTCGGATATAGTGAGAAGGTAGTTTATCTGTTGTAAAGTCATAGAACACCTCGTAAAAAACAGCCTCTTCATTAAGAAGAAGCTGTTTTGTCGTTTAATTTTAATGTATTTTTTAGGAGGTCATACACTAAATGTTTTCAGCTAAAGATTTGTTTCCGTTGTAAAATCGTCCTGTGCTGCACATTCGGTCTGTCCCCCTGACGATAGAGCGGAGCATACCAAGCATACAGGATATTCTGTTTTTCATTTTCACCGCTCCTTTCGTTTGGTGTGATTTTAGTATATCACACAGAAAGCAGCTTGTCCAATGCGAAAAATCCATTACAGATTATAGGGAACTGCTATATACTATTCAAGCGTAAGCCTCATCTGATACCACTCCGCACCGCCGTGCTCGGAATCGGATATACCTTCACTGACAAATCCGAAACGGCTGTAAAACGGGATAAGCTCCTCCTTGCAGGTGAGAACTATACCACAGCGCTCCTGCTTTTTGGTATCTTCGATAACACATTCCATAAGCCGTGAAGCAAAGCCCCTTTTCTGATAAGCTGGAGCTGTTGCAACTCCGAAAAGCATGAGCCATTTCCCGTGGGCAGCATACATATCTGTGCCGCTGTACATTTCGTCGCACAGATCATTTTCATTTGTTGTCATTCCGTTTATCATGGATATGACCTTTCCGTCTATCTCGAGAAGCCGGAAGCATTCGGGATAATTTCGCAGCCTTAGCTCAAAGGCTTTTCTGTCTGCGGCTTCCGAGACAGGAAAGCAGCTTTTTTCAAGCTCTGTGACTGTATCAATATCGCTGATATTAGCCTGTCTGATAATTACGCTTTGCATATGTCTTTTATTACCTCTCCTGCGATGATAAGTCCCACAACTGACGGAACAAATGCTGTACTGCCGGGAATATCACGACGTTCGGTGCATTTGTGCTGTGCTCCGGGAGGGCAGATACAGTGTGTGCGGCAGGATATGGACATATCCTCTATGGGACGTGTAGGCTGCTCCTCTGAATATACGACCTTCAGCTTTTTCACCCTGCGCTTGCGGCACTCGATGCGCATTACCTTTGCAAGGGGACAGACCTTGGTCTTGTAGATATCTGCAACGCGAAACGCCGTAGGATCAAGCTTGTTGCCTGCGCCCATACTGCTGATTATAGGTATATGAAGCTCCTGCGCCTTCATAACGAGAGCCAGCTTGGCAGTAACAGTATCAACAGCGTCTACTATATAATCGTACTCCTCAAACGGAAACTCATTTTCATTCTCGGGCAGGAAAAAACACTTATGTATACGGATATCCACATCGGGATTTATCTCGCGCATACGTTCAGCCATTACCTCGGCTTTGTATTTGCCGACTGTCTTTCTTGTGGCTATTATCTGGCGGTTAAGATTGGTCAGACAGACCTTGTCGTCGTCGATAAGGTCGAATTTATATACTCCGCTGCGGACAAGAGCTTCGCAGACGTATCCGCCTACGCCGCCGATACCGAATACCGCTACACGGGCATTTGCAAGCTTTTCCATTCCGTCCCTGCCGATCAGAAGCTGT
>Ga0129313_1002255_pt1 | contig 10421 bp, 7 predicted proteins | sample O1105metagenome_FD_94436 | JGI IMG/M metagenome (GOLD analysis project Ga0129313, IMG submission 94436) | Orangutan group fecal microbial communities from fecal samples from Wisconsin, USA - O1105 metagenome | ecosystem: Host-associated > Mammals > Digestive system > Large intestine > Fecal... | reverse complement strand
TTTTAAGCCGTTACAGTGTCCCCTCCTTTTTCTTTATCTCCGGCTACGGCCTGGCCTGTACGGATAAAGGCCTTTTAAGCGGCAGCCGGCTGAACTATATCGACTTTATGAAGAAGCGTCTGCGGGGAGCAGGCCTGCCTTACCTCAGCTGGTCGCTTTTTTACATGCTTTACTTCTGGCTGATTCTGCCACCGGGCTTCGTCAGCTGGAATCCGCTGCATGTGGCCTATGTATTATTCTTCGGCCTTGGCTGCTACCATTTGTATTTTATGGTCATTCTGCTGTGGTTTTATGCAAGCTATCCGCTCTGGCGCCAACTTCTGCGTATAATTATACACCAAAGCATACCGTTTATGCTAGTGCTTTTATTCATTTTCCAGCTTGCTTTTAACTGGTGGACAACGCATCCCGGCTTGAATACAGCGGGTTGGAGCGTCATAGCTAAAAATTTCTTTGATTATCGCCTCAACTATCTCCCATTGCATTATCTGCTTATTTTTATGAGCGGCGGTCTGGCAGCCTGCTATTGGGAAAAATTTATCGCCCTCCTGCGCAGATATAGCGCCATGGTATGCATGATTTTTGCGGCAAGCGTGGCCTGGGACGTGCAAAGCTGTTACGAGGCAGTTACGGTTAAAGGCTACACGCTGATTGATCTGGCCAACACCTATCACCAGCTCAGCCCGCAGGGACTCTGCTACACCGTCGGCTCGCTGCTCTTCTTCTGCCTGGCACTGGATTGGCTGGAGCGCAAGGCGCAGGCAACAGCACACACAGAGGCTCCCCTCGGGGGGAGCTGTCACCGCAAGGTGACTGAGAGGGGTTCCCTCGCTAGCCTACTTTACAAAGCCATCAGCATTCTCTCCGCCTACTCTATGCTCATCTACTTTGTGCATCCGTTGCTTTTGGACTGGCTCAGCAGCGCCTATAACCATTTCGGCATCATCATGACCGTCAAAAAGGTAGCACTGTCCTATGTGCTGCTGGTGCTCGGCTCTCTAGCCCTCGGCATCCTGCTGACAAAGGCATTTGAAAAATGCAGTACCTTAAAGCTGCTGTTCACAGGCAAACGCTGAATTTAATACAAAGCAAAAAGACGTTGCGTGCTTTTCAGCACACAACGTCTAATTTTTTTCTTTTAAATTTTACAGCTGAGCCTTCATTAATTTTTTATAAACCTCTACGCCGGGCTGGTCAAACGCATCCACATCCGCCAGCTCGCCCTCGTAGGCAATCGTCAGCATCAAAAAGTACATCAGCTGACCAAGATAATACTCATTCAGCTTCGGCAGCGTAAAGCGTGCATTGTAACGGTTATCACCCGTCAGCGCCGCTTCATTGGCATTCAGCGCCGCTTTAAGAGCCTTCGCCATATCCAGGCCCTCGTACTTATCGAAGAACGGTACATCGGCAAAGGGATTATGCAAAACTGCCTCAACCTCGGGGTTCGCAACCTCCAGGAACTGCACCACCTTATTCAGACGGCCGTCCTGATGCTGCTGCGTCTGCGCATGCATATCCGTCGTACCGACAGCAACAATCGGCGTTCTGCCGTAGTAAACAGTTTCACCCTCACGGTTGCAGCGCTTGCCAAGCGATTCCGCCAGCAGCTGCACATACCATTCGCTCAAGGATTTAAGGCGCATGCTGTACGGCATGAACACTTCTATATCACGTCCGCGCTCATAGGCCATAAATTTAAGCAAAGCGTTGAGCAGCGCAGGATTCTCCGCAAGCTCTGCCTGTTGGCAATAGATATCCATATCACGCGCGCCACGCAAAAACTCTTCGATATCACCGCCTAAGGCAGCCATCGTCACGAGGCCCGGGTCCGTCATGATGCTGAAGCGTCCGCCGATGCCTTCCTTGATATCAAAACGCTCCCAGCCGAATTTTTCCGCCAGCTGCAAAAGCGGCGCAGATTCAATCGGTGCCTGCAAATCGGTAACTACCGTACAATCAAGGTCTATATCGGCATTTTTAGACAGATTGTCATAAAAATACGTAAAGGCCGAAATTGTTTCCAGCGTAGTGCCGGATTTGGAAATCGGCACCAGCATAATTTTGGGCTTCTTGCCCTGCTCGGCACTGTTCAGAGCCAGGCGGCGCATCTTGAACAGCAGCGAATTGCAGTCCACCGGGTCAAGATTATTGCCCGAGAAATAAATAAACGGCTGTCCCTGACGCAAGGTTGCGCTGGTATTCCAATGATAACCGCCAAAAGCATCAAATAAAACCTTGTTACCCAAATAAGAACCGCCTACGCCCAAAAAGATTACAACATCCTTGCTGCGCAGATGCTTGCTGTAGCGCATCAGCTTGATAATCGACTGCTCCGTATTGGGATTGCCTTCGGCAATATACGGCATACGTGGAAAATAAACATGCTCAGGCGTGCCATCCTTAGACAAATGCTTTTTGGAAAAGCCGGTACGGCGCAGCTCGCACACAGCCTTATCTGCTGCCGCTCCCTGCTGCTGCAATGCCTGCTCTACCTCCTGCGGCTGCAATCTTCCTGCTCCCAGCATATTATTGAAATCAAAAACAATTCCGCTGGGCACCACAATTCTATAATCCACAATACACACTCCTAAATATCAGTTGCAAAAATGCACGTATGCTATTGTACCATATCAGCACTGCAAAATCTATTGCCAAAGCAAATTACAGCCTGCCGTATGATAGCAATACTTTATTTTACTTCTACCAGCTCAATATGGAAATTCAGTTCCTTGCCGGCCATTTCATGGTTAGCGTCAAAGGTGATGTTGGTATCATCCTTTTCAGTTACCAGTACAGGAACAGGCTGACCAAATTGGTTTTGCAGATAAACTCTCTGGCCGACGGTCAGGTTTTCGGAACCTGGCAGCTGGGCAATCGGCATAGTAAAAATAGCTTTCGGATCAGCCTCACCATATGCTTCTGCCGGCAGCAGATGGATGTCAACCTCAGCGCCAACCTCTAGGTCTGCAACAGCTGCATCAAAGCCTTTAATCATCTGGCCTGCGCCGCAAACAAATTCCAGCGGCTCGCCACGGTCATAGGAAGAATCAAATTGCTTGCCGTCATTAAAGGTACCTTTATAGTGTACGCGACAGGTTTTTCCTACATTACGTCCGGTTAATTCATTGCTCATTATTAAATCACCTCATAAAAATATTTGATATAAAGCCGGTATAAGCGTATATCAGTCACAGTTATGTATATTATACTATAAATTTCGCCTTATTTCACCTCAAAAAAAAACGGCAGCCAGCTAAATTCCGACTGCCATCATATTTCAGGCTCATCACATCAGCCCTTTTATTCACCTTCCTGCAGAAAGATACTGCCTCATCAGGCCCTTAAAGCCCTGCTTTTTGAAGTCCTTCAACGGCAAAAATTCAATCTCAACACTGTGATTAGCGTATTCAGACCTCATTTCATTGAACTCTTCCACAGTCATATCTGTTTCCTGCGAAGCATCTGCCTCACTTCTGCAGGTCATGTTGCGGTAAACGCCAAGGCCGTCATCCTTTGGCCAGGTAAAATAAAGCTCATAGCATCCTAGGTTGCCGTCAGGCTGCAAATGCTCAACAGCAAGCACCTGATGCGAAATGCCGGTGCCGCCTCGTGTCACCAGATTGTCATTTGCCATAAGCTGCAGGCTACTGCGGCTCCAGCCCTCCGCAACATATTTCACTCTGCCGTCCGCAAAGGTGTAAATCGCATAAATCTCCTTACCGTAATGCCCCACGCCGCGTTTTTGGCTAATCCAACCGATAAGCAGCTCCGGAACACCGTCGCCGCTGATATCCTGCAGCGTGTAGCCAAGCTGCTGCAGGGCCGCCTCCCGCTTGGCGAAATCCCGCACCTCACAGATGCCTGTTCTTCCCTGCTCCGGCAGGTTATCACTCGTACCTTCAGCGATAAATTCATAAACGCTGTCCACAACCTTTGCATATTCCTGCTCATAGGCCGGTGCTGCTTTGGCAGCGGCCTCCGCCTTAGGCAAATCCATCTGCGGTAATACGGAATTTTTTTCTGCGCCGTAACCGGCAAACGCTACCAGAAGCATTGCCAGACACATGCTCTTAAACAGCTTCCGCTTCATTACGCCACCTCCTGTCAAAAGATGTTTCGGCAAAATTTGCTTCATCCATTAGTTTGCTAAATGAACATCACTCTCACAGTAAATAATTTCTGCAATCACATCACGAGAATCCAACTTCACATAAAAGCTCTTATGCAGGCATTTTTGCCCCCTTGCGTTGTATGCATATTTTACCCAACCGATCATATGATGCGTATCCGAAATGCCCACACCCATAGGATCATCCTCCCAGCCATTCATTTTCAAGTAACCGTCCAGGTCAATCTGCCTGTCTGTGTCAAGCTGCTGACCAACAGCATAGCCTGCCATGCTGCCATGAAGTTTATTAACCTTCACCTCATTTACTTTGTTTCTCGCTGAATCTATATAGAACAGACGCGGTCCGACCTGCATCTTTTTATCGGCATAGGAGATAGTATCATCCGTATTCTTTTCCATACGCTCCAAGTAATAGGCATTCGAAGCAAAAATTTCCGGATCCATAATCCAATCTGCTTCCAAGGCAGCATTAAAGCGTCCTGCCGCGCTGGCAGCTCTCGGGGTTGTATCAAGATATTTGCTTGCCATAAAACCAACATGGCCCTTTTCAGTAGTTCCAAGAAGCCATTTGTATTCACTGTTTACTACATCTACAACTCTGCTTACATAAAATTTATCTCCCCTTTGCAGCATAGTGATAACATCACAATCGGTGTTAGGCTGTGTTCTGACATTAACATCGGTTGCGTTGCAATATACCTCCAGCGGCCATCCGGGATAAGACCTGAGCTCGTTGGCCAAATAATCTGTATTAACCTTGGCAAAGGCAGTGTTAGCAAATATTGCCAGTCCAAGCGCTGCGCTTAAGAATAATTTCTTTTGCATATCCATCCCTCCAATTCCTGCCATCTGCGTTACGGGCAGTTGTTTTCCTGATTATATTTTAGCGTGAAAATAAGTAAAGCGCCCCACCCGAATGCGTGAATTCGGGTAGGGCAAGGGGGAATTTTTGGGGAGGAAGGGTATATTTTTATGCCTCATCAAGCTCCTGCAAACGTTTCAGCTATTTATTAGCTATATGATACCATTAAATTCCATAAAGCTTCCTTTCCTCATGTGCCATTTTGAACAATTCAGTGTATAATTAAAGCATAAATAATTTTTCAGAAACGGAGAATCCTCACATGAAATGCTTACTCATTAAAAACGCGGACGTATACGCTCCGCAACCCCTCGGAATTGTCGACCTCCTGATCATCAACGACAAAATCGCTAAAATAGGCCAACAGCTTGCAGCACCGCAAGGCTTAGACTGCCAAATTCTTGATGCCCAAAATCGCAAGGTAGTCCCCGGTTACGTTGACCAGCACGTGCATATTATCGGCGGCGGCGGTGAATCCGGTCCCTATAGCCGTACTTCGGAAATCAACCTCAGCGAGCTGACAAAGGTTGGCATTACTACCGTAGTAGGCGTTTTGGGTACAGACGGCACATCCCGACACAACGAAAGCCTGCTGGCGAAGGCCAGAGGCCTGACGCATGAAGGCATCACCGCGTACATGCTCACCGGCTCCTACGAAATCCCCCTGCATAACATGACCGGTGATGTGCGCCGTGACATCATCCTGATTTACGAATGCCTTGGCATCGGCGAGGTTGCCTTATCCGACCACAGAAGCTCGCAGCCTACACGCGAGGAGCTGGAAAAGGTGCTTACACAGGCTCGCCTGGGCGGTATGCTTTCCGGCAAAGCCGGCGTTGTACAGTTCCACATGGGCGTAGGCAAGCGTGGCATGGATGTCCTGCTGGCAATTGTACGCGAAACAGAAATCCCCGCCCGTCATTTTATTCCTACCCACGTCAACCGTGCCTTCCATCTTTTTGAGCAGGCCAAGGAATTTGCCCGCTTAGGCGGTTATGTAGATATTACCTCCGGCATCAGGGAGCAGGACGGCTTCCCCGCCTGCGTCAAGCCCAGCGACGCCATCAAAATTCTTTACGAAGAGGGCGTGCCGATAGACAAAGTCACCATGAGCTCGGATGCTAACGGCTGCATGAGCGTTACGCTTCCCGACGGCAGCCAAAAGCAGCTTGCCGTTTCGCCGGATTCCTTCCAGGAGGAAGTTAAGGATGCTCTGCTTGCAGGTGTTCCCACGGAGATTGTGGCAAAGGTTGTCAGCAGCAATCCGGCGCAGGCCAACGGTCTGTATCCGCAAAAGGGCTGCCTGCAGGCCGACAGTGACGCCGATTTGATTATTTACAGCGACAGCTATGATGTAGATACCGTAATCGCCAAAGGCCAAATCATGGTGGCAGCAGGCAAAGCGCTTGTCAAAGGCACATTTGAAAAATAAACATTGTAAATTGTAAAAAAGGATTCCGCCAGACTACCTGCATCAGGTGAGCCGCGGAATCCTTTAATTTATGGGAACTATAGCTTATATTCTCTCTGCCATAACCCTACATCTTTTCTTGTAAAAGGCAATGCCATATGCCCAAATATCCTCACGTCCCTCATCACGCAAATATTCGTCATAATGGCGCTCATGTATCTGCTGCAAAGCTCTCGCGCACGCGCCGTCCAGCTCCGTAATCCCGCTGACGCTCTTCAGCTCAATAACAAGTCCGGCATCAGGATCATCGGTTTCTACTATTATATCAGCAAAGCCATCGCCTGCTTCCCTATTAGAACGCACCAGCCACTCAGCATTACCGATAAGCAAGCCTGCCAAAAATAAGTGATAGCTGTTTTCCCTATCCTTCTTTTGTCCCTTGATATCAAAAAGGCTGATAGTGTTACTCAAAGTCTTGTTTAAATATCTTTCTGCTGCCTTGGTATCACCTGTTGCTAAAGCCTGCCAAAAAAGCTCCAGCTGCTCCGTATTGGCAAAAACAGTGCGCTTAAACCAATCCTGTATTTGCAGCTTATAAACCTCTCTAACCTCCGCGTTAGGGATAATAAGCTTATAAGCACCATCCTCTGTCATTCCTGCCTGAGTCAGATAACCAGTCGTAAACAAAACGCTCCAAAGATTCTCGATACTATTATCAATCTCATCATATGTCAAATCAAGACGCAAACGCTTTTCTATCTGCTCACCTGCAACAAGACGCTCCAGTTCATCCCTCGTTGATTTATCTGCCTTATCCACAAAACGCTTCACTAAAGCATTACTACTGGTGTTAATCCAGTAAGCCTGCGGCTTTGCCTGAGCATCATAGCGCAGCAAATCCACGTAATTGATTACATCCCAAGGGCAATATACATCGGCATCGCCAAAGCGGTAACCGTCATACCATTCCTTGATTTCCGGTAAATGCTCCTCCAAATGATAGGCAGCAAGCAGCTGGCTCACCTCATCTTCAGTAAAACCAAACTGTTCATCAAAACGCGGATCAGTTATAGAAAGCACCTTAAAATTATTCATGCCGGTGAAAATGCTTTCCTTCGATACGCGCAGACAGCCTGTCAAAACAGCAAACTTCAAAAAAGAATTGCTTTTTAACGCGTTGCCAAATATGCCTCTGAGCAGCGTAACCATTTCTCGGTAATAGCCATTTTGAAATGCCTTATCCAGAGGAACATCGTATTCATCAATAAGAAGGATAGCCTGCTTATCATAATGCTTACACAAAAATTCTGACAGCTTTTGCAAGGAGGTGACAAGGATTTTTTCATCCATAGTGTATATTCCCTCACGCATAGCAATCAGTGCACGGTATTCATCCTTATCCTTTTCGGTAAGCTTGTCACTAGCAAGCAAAAAAGCGAAGCGTCTGGCTTCATTGGCAACTATGTTAGTAAATGCATAGCTTGCTTGCTCAAAGCTCTCGCCGTCAACTCCCTTGAGCGAAATAAACAGCACAGGGAATTTTCCCAGATACTGCTCGCAAAGCGGCTGCTTTTCAGCTATATAAAGTCCATCAAACAGAGTTCTGTCCGTGCCTATTTCAAAAAAGCACTTGAGCATGCTCATATTTAGAGTCTTGCCAAAACGACGCGGTCTGGTAAACAGATTTACTGCGCCCCAGTTCTCCAAAAGCTGCTCAACAAGCTTCGTTTTATCAACATAATAGAATTCACTTTTGCGGATTTCCTCAAAGCTGTCTATGCCTACAGGCAGCTTTAATTGTTTAGTCATTATCTAACACGCTCCCTTCTGCTTAACTATTCTACTGTTCATTAATCGCCTGCAATCTTGTTACCAATATTGTTATTCTCCAATATGGCAATATATTTTGTCATTGCACAACATTTACCCATCATAACCCAATATAATAATTGTGAATCTTTTCGGCAATCAATTTTCTTCTCTCAACCAAAAAATCCTGATAATTGGAAATGTCCATACTAGCAAAACCTTCAGGAATACAATTCTGTTGCAGATTTTCCATGAGAATCTGCTTATCAACAATAGCGCCATAAACTGGATCTTTAGTCTCACACTGATTTAAAACCTCTTGCATATAGCAGCAAGGAGCATCATCACTAATTTTAATGTTAATATCTTGCTGAAGAAATACATAATTAGCAATTTGATTATACATACTCTTCGCCAGCCCGTTTTTAGTTAGGTACTTCTTAGGAAAAAGGTGATGGATATCGCCACGATTTTCCAGCATACTTTCTACTTCAATATGTTCACTCAAAAAACCCTTATCATGCTCTTTCACTTGAGCCGCCAAGAAAATATTAAAATATGGACTGCTTGCCACAGATGTATCCAATTTTTGTAAAAGCGTTACATTCCAAAAAGCATCTGATAAATCACCAGCTTCAGTTACTTCCAAATACTCTGCCGGATCATCGTATGCAAAGAATCTCTTGATATCATAGTCAAACACAGATTCTGGCGATCCCGAATAACGTCCTGTCAAAATTGATAGCGCAATCCAACGCCGTACAATCTTTTCTATCTTACTATCTTCTACCTTACGTTCTCTCAACGCCAAATAAAGTGCATAACCAAAATTCAATACATTTTGCGAACGTATCAAAGATCGTTTTACTATACCAGCAGACTCGACAATCATTAGAAATCGTTCATAATTTGTTTGATTGATAGCATGTAGTACAGCATCATGCAATTTAGCGAATGACTCCTCTTCAATTTCAATTTTGAATTCACGTGTTTCGAAGTCACGGCCAGACAGCAAGCTTACTAAATCCGCTAACCTACCTCTTTTAAACTTATATGTAAAAGCTACACGCAAAATATCAGTATAGGATGTTTTATAAATCGGCTTAACTTTTCCAGCAGCCCACTTGATTGCAGCAAATTCTGGCCTAGAAGCAAATTCTGCATCGTTCGCGCTAATATCCTTCAAGTCCTCTGGCGATTCCAATAAATGACAAAAGTAATCAATCGTTTTTCTCGTAATATTTCCGCCATATACTTCGTTAGACGAAATCTTAGACATAGCAAAATCCGCCTGCGATAATACGACACCTTTGGAATTTATACGAATAAATATATCTGTTACGCTATCAATATCTAAATCCTCATTCAAACTAATAACGCCCAAAGCATTTGCCTGCATTGAACGAAGTTTAGTTATAACTGCACTTACCCTAGAACCTTGATCTGGAATATCATTAATTCTGCAATATTCATTCACGAAATTGAAAGGATCAAAGCTCACCTTAAATACATCAGCAACATCAGAAATCCACTTGCTACTTTTTTGATTAGCAGAATTAGATACTTCAAACTTTTCCTCTAATGGATTGAATGCTATAATAATACGTTTCCATTTATAATGATCATCAAGAACATTCTTCCCCACAATGGCTGCTGCAAGCGCAGTTATACGTTGCTGACCATCAATAAGAACCTTTTTCCCTGTAGAAGTTGTCCCATCCTTTAGCTTTACCTTCGGATTTTGCCAAACAATAATATATCCAACAGGAAACCCTTTATATAATGAATCCAACAAATCGCGTACCTTCGATGCATCCCACACAAATGGCCTCTGCATCTCTGGTATAGCTATTTCACCGGTTTTTATATTTCCAAGTAATGTTTCTACCGCATAATTGTTAACTTCATATCTAGCCATGGTTACACCCCATCAAAAAAAATTTTAAAATTCATCGTGTTTTGCTGTCTGTCGTTTTCAATATTATATCATATTTTCCATAACTCAAAGCATCCATCAATATATTTCTTTCTCTCAATCTCTGCTCCTTCAAGCAAAAAGCTCACGTGATATACGAATTTGAAAAAAAGACTAACTATAAAAAGTCAAGGAGGCAAAGATAAAAAACTTAAACCAAATAGATACATTGAATTTTCATTAGGTTAGTTGAAAAAACGCATGACAAATAAAGCATCGTTTACGGTGCTTT
>Ga0129313_1002243_pt1 | contig 10455 bp, 10 predicted proteins | sample O1105metagenome_FD_94436 | JGI IMG/M metagenome (GOLD analysis project Ga0129313, IMG submission 94436) | Orangutan group fecal microbial communities from fecal samples from Wisconsin, USA - O1105 metagenome | ecosystem: Host-associated > Mammals > Digestive system > Large intestine > Fecal... | reverse complement strand
GAGATAAACTGCAGAAGAAGTGAAACGACCATCGAAACATAGCTCCAGAACGCATTTCTGGCCGTCATTTTCAGGCGCGAAGGCATATTCTCTCTCCGATTTCTTGGTAACACTATTTTTTTACCGAGGATATTAGCTTTCCAATTGCTTTGCACAGAATATTGCGGTTTCTGAAAAAGAGTTTTTGAATATCCTCTGTGTTTTCCTGCAGACCGCAAAGAATCTGATATTGCTCTGTCATTGTTTTTTTATCTCTGAAGTCAATGGCAGAATAGAAGCGTTTTTGGGCATAGCGCGTACGGACCATATGCCGATACGTTTCGTGCTCTGTGCTGCTCATCTGAATTTTTTGCAGCGTTTCAAGCAGAATCGTCTCATGCTCATCCCAACGCAACATCACCTTTTCCTCAGTCACATCACCAGTAGACATACTTTGTGGATAAAGCACATAGCCATACAGCGGTTCATCCAAATAATATCGTTCAAATTTATAATAAACAGGCAAAAGCAGCTGCCAATTCTGGCCACGGCGCGCCGGATAAATTTCATGTGAAGGGTTCACATCGTCAAACGCGCACCGCCGCACCATATGGCAGCCTGAGCAAAAAATGGATTCTTCCTTCAAAATGTATTCAAATTGATTTGCTTCATGGGAGTGAATCAATCCATCTGAAGCCTTGCTCACGGGATGTAGCAAATCGCCTGCCCGGTAAAAATACGCATCACTGGTTACCACGCCACAGTCTGGATGTTTGGCCAACGCTTCTACACGCTTTTCAAATGAGTCTGGCATAAAAAAGTCGTCCGGGTCAGCCCAACACAAATAGTCACCATCTATATAGTTCAACCCCGTATTGATTGCCGCTCCAAGGCCTGCATTTTCCTGATTTATGTAATCGACATAAATACCCTTTTCGCGAAATCGCTCAATGTTATTTTTTATAATTTCTTCTGTGCTATCCGTTGAACCATCATTCACCAAAATCAGCTGAATGTATGGATAGGTCTGTTGGAGAACAGAATCCAAAAACGACTGCAGCGTGTTTGCAACATTATAACAGGGCACAATCAAAGAAACATATCCCTTCAGCATTTTGTGCCCTCCTATCACTGGCATAATTCATCGATTATGCTTCTGTACTGTTTTTTCAGTTCTGCGCCCGTGCCTGCACGGAGCCTCTGACGGAGCAAATCTTCTTTGCGCATAAGCGCCCTAAACGCCGACAACAGTTCATCTTCCGTTTCTAACGACTGCACAGGCAAAACGTACCCTTCCTCAGTCTCAAACAGATCTCTTGCGATGCCGCGAGATTTTACAGAATATCCAACAACCAGCGTTGGAACGCCGGTTGAATAGGCTGCGATTGTGGCATGGGTACGGGCACCAATAAAGAAACGGCACCGGGCAATGATTCCTTTTAGCTGCATACAATTCTGATCTTCAATCAGCAAAACACGCCCGATATGTTTGTATTTTTGATAGAGCTGCTGCAGAGGGCGCCGATCGTCCCCTGTTTCCCATACAACGTGCGGAATCAGCGCAACGCCCATATTGGTTTCTGCAAGAATATGATCGATTAATTTCTGATAGTTTTCCATCACCAATCCCGGTACGGTTTCCTTCTCGATTGCCATTGGACTGAGATTGATTCCTACCATATTGCCATCCAGAAATCCTGCAGGCAACGCAGTGTCCGGATACTTCAATGTGAACGCCGGGTCGCGCAGCAAAACCGTGTTGGGGTTCACGCTCCGCAATGCTTCATACGAAATGCTTTCGCGGGCAGTAATAAGGCTATAACGGGAGATGTCCTGTGCGAATGCAGGCTGCTTCAAAAGCTCCGGTTCAATTGAGCAGCCCCACAGCACCGTCTTGGCACCGCGCTGAAGCAACATATCGTGCATCATTGTATAGCGGTGTGCATCGGCGTAACAGTAATTGTCTCCTCCAATGGAAAGGGCGATATCGCCTCTTTGGATGTTGTCAAACGCCTTTTTGTAATTCAGCTTATCCAACGGTACATAATCGTTTTTCAGCTTTAGCTGTAAATATGCAGACAGAAAGCTGGGGGTGCACCGAGAATATGGTGTTTGTTCCGGAATGACTGTGCATAATTGGTCGATTCCATATGTCCGGTCTTCTTCCGGAGTTTTGGATATTAAGGTGATGTGTAAATCATCCTCATCCTGAAAAAGCCCAAGCGTTGAGCGGACAATTGCCTCACACCCATGGTTTCCACTTCCGCCGTGAGCATACATAAATAGATTTTTCATTGTCAGAACCTCGTTCCGGGATCAGAATCGATTCCAGGCAAACAAGCTGTACACAATTTTTTCTTTCCACGGAAAAGCGTTGCAGGATAAAATGCTGGTCCAATAGTTTCGATACAACCGCCGCGTTGCATCCCGAAATGGCTTTGACGCATCATCGTGGCCATCGAGTGCTAAAACGTATTGATAAAGATGCGAAACCGTAATGTATAAACACGCGGCATCCAGCTCTTTATGATGTGAAATAAACTTCAGAAGTTCCTCGGTTGCGCTGACAACATCCAACGAAGGCGACCTTTTCAGCTGATCCATTGTGCTTCCTGCGTTTTGGCGGTAATGATAGGCCGTTTTAGCGGTTGAAACAATACAGTTTGATTGTGCAAACGCATCTTTAACGAACAAGATATCCTCATATGCTCTCAGCGCTGGGAAATGAAGCCCTTCCACGACACTTCGCCGAAACAGTTTCCCGCAAGGCCCGGAATTTATTTCTTTTCGGGTAAGCAGCCTATTCAGGGCCTGCTGTGATGTCAAAGTTTGAAACCCCGCTGTAAATCTGGACAAGGATTTTCCTTCTTCTGTTTCGATTACAACATCACAGACTGCAATGTCGGCTTTTGAGCAGGCACTTTGCAGCTCTGAAAAATAATTCAGATCAATGGTATCATCCGCATCCAAAAATGCAATATATTCACCATTTGCCTGCGAAAGTGCATAGTTTCTGGCAGCAGAAACACCTGCATTCTCCTGGTGGAGATAACGCACTCTTTCATCACGTCGCTCTGCCAATCTGCATATATCAGCAGATGCATCGGTACTACCGTCATCTATCAGTAAAATTTCAAGTTCTTGCTCGGATTGTTCTTCCAAACTTTGCAGCATATCAGGCAGGTGCTGCGCGGCATTATAAATTGGAATAATAACACTAATCATATCTCTTCTCATTTCAGAACGAAGATACGACACTCCTGTACATTCGTTTTATGCCACGTAAGAAATCGTAGAACGCCAACAAATTCTTTGCGGTGTTTCCGTGATTTTTTCCAATGCAATACAGAAGGCCACGTTTAAGGATTCCTTTTCCAGAAGTGGAAATTTTTTCTTGGTGTACAATCTCATAAGTTGTTTGTACTGTTTGGGCAACAGCTGTCCTTTTTGAATGCAGCACAGTAAAGTAAGCATAATCCGTAAGCCGCTGTTCCACTATTTCACGGTTTTTGCCATCGTAATAATTTCCCTGTCGTAAAAAGTTACGGTACAGTAAGTTCAGTTTGAGCTGCGCAAGGTAATCAATTTCGTTGTCCGGAACAATCGTGGACGAATTTTCCGCTTCCTGCAGATAATAGTATTTGCATTGGTCGTCAAAATAAATTGTTTTAACCTTTGGGTAGATCCGCAGATAAAACTCAAAATCCTCAGCCAACCTAAGCCACTCGGAAAACCGAACTCCCTGAGCCAGTTCTCTGGGAAACATCTTTCCCCAGCAAAAGCCATAGATGCCTGTCTTTTTTTCCACCTGTGCAAATTCAGACATAACTTTCCGTAATTTTGTCAGCCCGCTATAGGGCATCTTCGTCACTTCGTTCGGGCGGCCATTTTGCCAGAACTTCACTGGGCCGACAATGACCAAATCTGCTCCGCTGGAAGTAATGTCATCATATAATTGCTCCAGATAATCCGCTTTGACGTGATCATCTGCATCTATGAATGTAATATAGCGTCCCGCTGCCACTGAGAGCCCCACATTGCGCGCATGAGACACGCCGACGTTTGGAATATGAAGCACCCGAAACCTCGTGTCTTTTTCGGCATAAAAATCACAGATTTTCCCTGAACTGTCGCAGGACCCGTCATCAATCAAAATACACTCAAAATCGCGAAAAGACTGCTTATGAATATCGTCCAGAATGTTGGTCAAATACTTATCTTTGTTATAAACCGGAATGATGATACTGATTTCACACATTGCTGTACCCACAACTTTTTCCTTTTTGTCCTTTTCATTTTCGCAACAGCAATAAAGCCGGTCGCAGGTATTTTTTTTGATAAATTAGTGAGGTGATTTTCAGCTTCCATGATATGTTTAGCTGCTCAATTCTAATCGGTGCCAATGCTTCGCAAACCTCTGGATGATCCAGCACAGCTTCTGCTTCTTGAAAAAACTGTTTCAGCGGCAATTTCGCATTCAATCGTTGATTCATCGCCATATAGACAAAAAACAGCATACATCGCTGAATTTGCGGCATAAAATCATAATCTGTTTTTTTCTCAAAGGTTTCCTTGATCCGCCGGTAAAGTTCCAAAAGTAAAGGCCACTTATCTTTAAATTCCGCATGGGTTACCGAATCGGGATTCTGCCGGTAATGATAGGGTGTATAACCTTTGAGATAGGTCATACTTTGGGAGAAATAGCCAACTTCAGAACCAAACAGCAGGTCTTCTGAAAATCGCATTCCCGCCGGGAAAGAAATTTGATTCTCGACAATGACCTCTCTCCGAATCAAAAGGAGACAATTGGAAATGGTGACAGGATATTCCATGGTATTCGGCATCAGCAGTTGCGGTAAATACTGAACTGCCATTGCATCCCGGTCATAAAAGCCCCCCGGCAATTCATGGGTATAGACTTGGCTGCCTGCACCGGATTCTTTCAGGCAATCGCAAACCACAAGATCACAGTTCTGTGCTTCCGCAGCTTCAACCATCTTTTCGTACATATCCTGGTCAATCCAGTCGTCGCTGTCCGCAAACGCAATGTACTTTCCAGTAGCTGCTTTCAATCCGCAGTTTCTGGCTGCTGCTGCTCCCGCATTCTTTTGATGAATTACTTTTATCCGACCATCTTTTTCCGCATACTCTTCACAAATCTGCCCGCTGGAATCCGGTGAACCATCGTCAACCAATATCACTTCCAAATCGCGATATGTTTGATTCAAAATGCTTTTTATGCAGTTCGATAAAAAATTCTCTGCTTTATAAACTGGCACAACCACACTTATCATCGTCACGACAGCTTCTCCTCGTTTTTATGAAAGCTCGCTTTTTAACTTTTTGGATTTGCAAAGGATAATCCGTACAAAATAGAACATATTATAATTCCAATTTCAAAATCCTATACAGTTTCTCTACTTCGCTTGTATTTGAGTAGTCTCTCTTCTGGCAATTTGAGACCAGAGTATTAAGCAGCCCGTTATTCTTCAACAAATCACAAATTCCATCGGCACACTTTTGATTTTTCATCGGCACAACCACACCGTCCACGCCGTCCTCCAGCTGACTGGCAGAGGTCGCATAATTGGTAATAACCACCGGCTTGCCCAGCATCTGCGCCTCTCGAACGGTAACACATTTGCCTTCATACCGGCTGGGCTGGACATACAGGTCGCAGGCCATAATGTACGGATACGGATTCTCTTTCTTCCCCAACAAAATAACCCGCTCTTCCATGCCGCATTCTGCAATTTTTCTCCGGATCAGCTGCTCATCTGCGCCGAAACCAATGATATACCAATACACATCCAGCCCCGCACGAATCAAACGGGAGCAGATGTCCGGCACATTATCAAAATTTTTCGCCGTGCAGTATCGGCCGATGGACAGAAGCCTGATGCCCTTCGGCGGCATTTCAGAATTGGCTGAAAGCGCTTTGGCCTGACGGTGTATCAAATCTACCGGGAGGATATTCTCAATCAGAACGATCTTATCGGCCAGGCTTGGAAATACCTTTACAAAACTTTTCGTCACGGAATCTGAGATGGACGCAATGCAATCATATGCGCCCCACATTGCAAGTTCAGAGGCTGCATGAACCTGCACGCGAGAATAATCTGTGTGAATCCAGGCAATTTTCTTTTTGGCGCACACTTTATTTGCGCAAATGTAGTGAGGCGTCAAAAAGCTGATTGCTAAATCGTACTCTTTGTCCGGCTGAATACGCGGCATGAACCGATATGTGTATTTATGGCTGTATTCCAGGCTGACTCCGCTGTCCGTGTAGCCATGTACTTTTTCATAGCGGTTTGCGGCCAGTTTGCCAACCACTCTGGCACTTGTAAGAAGAACGTGTCCTTCCCGCAACGTATCTTTCATCGCTCTCGCCAGCACTGTGTATGCCGGTACTTCCGGCAGTAGATGCACATACGGAGGAATTTCGCCCATGAGTTCCCCCTCATGCCGGAGCAAGAACAAATCAATGTCGCAAATCGCCGGGTCAAGCGCATTCAATAAGCCGATAAGACTTCTCTCTGCACCGCCCAACTCCAAGGCATGGGATACAATCAACAGCTTCTTTTTCATGTTCGGAACCTCTGGAATGCATCCACGCCAAAAATGCGATGGAGCGGCCTTGTAAGCTTACTGCGCAAAATTGTGCCTTTGCTTAACCAGCTCTTGGAATACCAATGAATCGATATGGTATTGGCAGTTTGATTCAGCCGCCCCGTTGGATCGTCATATGGATTAAAATAGTCTGCCGGTAAGATTTCAGCGCCTGCAATGTTCTGCCGCTTCCCATTCAGATTCAGACCAAATGGAAGCAATGCCCTCGTGTTAAGTGCGGGGCAAACCACTTCGGGATAGGCTCCATTCTCCAGAGGCTGCAGCTCCAGATATTGCTGCCGCATTGCCAGAACGGTGGGATGATTCGCCTGCGCTCCAAATCCCAATCCAGTGGCAACATTCTGATCATTTTCAAAGCCGTAATACGCCTCGTATTGCAGCAGCTCGTCCGGTTGCCTGATCAGCTCCACATCTGTGTCAAAGTAGATGCCCCCCTGCTCCGCCACGACCGCGAGCCGGACAAAATCGCTTAAAAACGCCCATTTTTTATGATCAAGACAATACTTCGCATACGGATAGTTATCAGCATTAAAATTGTCTTCGTTCCACTCAATGATCTCGTAGTCGGGGCAGAATTTCTTCCAACTAGCAATACATTTTCGGGCCAATTTCGGCTTCTCTCCGCGGCCAAACCAACAGTAATGAATGATTCGGGGGATCAATTTCCCACCTCCAGGTGCCTTTTCTCGGCTTTTCCCTTCAGTTTCATGTTCTTTTCCCACTGAAGCAGAGTTGGATCGTCCACAATTCTAAAAAGCCGGTAAAGCGCCGGTACAAGAATAAATACATTGTACATCAACGTTTCTTTTTTACTCACAATTCTGCTGTTTCGCAGTTTCTCCTTGCATTGCTCAAGTAGCACGGAACATTCCCGTTGTTCCTCACCAGTTGCCTCAAATGTTCCTGAATACCGGCAAGCAAGTACTTGCTTGATGCCTCCATTCAGATACAAACAGCGCTGCGCATCACTTTCGGCTTTTTCATAATACGTCAAATAGCACCGCGCCAAAGCTAACTTGCTACTAAATGGGAGTATTCGTACGGCAGACGTTTCACGCTGAAAGTAGTAATATAATTCCGAATCAACCAGCGCAACACTGGGATTTCGACTTAAGGCGCGGAAGCTAAAGAAAGTGTCTTCGCCCCACTGCAAACCGTTCTCAAACCGCAAACCTAGGATGGAACTGCATTTGTACAAGCGTCCCCAAACGAGGCTCTTCAGCTGCCCGATTTTCATTGCATCGGCATTCGGAACAAACGTCACTTCAACCGTCTTCAAATCAATCTGTTCGAATTTCAGAGTGTTTTCCGCGGTGGTGCTGTATTTGCAAATAGTGATGTCTGCTTTGGTCTGCTCTTGCCCCCAAACCAGGATTTCAAAATACTGCGGATGCACCCAATCATCCGAATCCACAAACGCGATAAAATCGCCGGTTGCCCGTTCCAATCCCGTATTACGGGCGGCTGAAACGCCTGCGTTCGCTTTATTTATCGTGATGACACGAGAATCTTCCGCCGCATATTGTTCCAGAATTGCTGCGCTTTCATCGGTGCTTCCATCGTTGATGCAGAGTACTTCCAAATTTCGATATGTGCTGTTCAAAATGGAGTCCAGGCAGCGCGGCAAATACTCTGCCGTGTTGTAGATTGGAATGATCACGGATATCTTTGGTTCGCTTCTCATCGCACGATGCTCCTTCACCACGTTCTTGCGGCTTTCCGATGAAACTTCAAATACAACCACTCGGGCATAATGCCTTTTACGAAGTGCTTCAGAAAATCCAGCACCACATAACCATACATATACCAAGGAAACCGGAACAGCTGAAAGCCCACATAGGTTACATACACACCATTCATCCGGGATTTGAGGCCCCGGCGGCGGGTTGCAGCCTGATCATCCCGCATCTTGTACAGAGGTTCGCTCAGATTGTATCCAACGTAGCCCTTGGCATAGAGCTTGTACCAAAGATTTACGTCCTCAAAGCGCAGCATCCGTTTGTCTTCGGTATACCCGCCAACCGCCAGGTAAGCCTCCCTGCGAATCATGCAGGGAGCGTGACAATGAACGGGGCTGTGATTGATAAAATCATACCTGGTCGGCTTTTCGATGGAATAGCATCGGCCCCAGTCACCGTTTTCGTCAAAGAAGATCATGGGGGTGCTCACAATGGCGTATTCGGGGTGAGCATCCAGAAATTCCGCCTCTTTTTCCAGGCGCGTGGGCATGGAAACATCGTCGCCATCCATCCGTGCTATATAGTCCCCCGTGGCCGCTTCCAGGCAGCGGTTCAGCGTATAATTCAAGCCCATGTTGGTCTTATTTTGCAGCAGGATAATTTTTTGAGGAACTTTTTCCAGATAACTTTTTGCCACGGCATAGGTGTTGTCGGTCGAACCATCATCGCACAGAACAAGCTGCCAGTCCGAGAAGGTCTGGTTCAGAATGGAGTCAATGGCCTCCGGCAGCGTGGATGCACAGTTATAAATGCCCATGATAATTGAGACTTTCGCCAAGACGGCACCTCCTAACCGGCCACTCGGGAGCGCAGATAATTCATGATTTTCAGCAGAACCGCCAGAGGAAACGCCGCTTTTCCTTTGCAAAGAAGGAAGAAAAGCTTCCACTTCATGTCGCAGCAAGAAGTATCCAGCTGGTCAAATGCCTCCGTATAGAGAGGCTTTGCGAGAATTTCTTTCAATCGTCGGGCTTTCTGCCAGATGTTCGTTCGGCCGCTGATTTCGTTCAGCCCCAGCCCGATCATGCCGCAGGCAATCCGATTCAAAAAAGGGGGGCGGTATGCTTCCGCTTTCCCAGAGCTTTCCAGGTATTCCTGAACTACGCCGTACATCACGTCCCATTTTTCGGCAAGATCCGCTTTATATGCAGTGGTAATGGACTGAGCATTGGTTTTACGGTAGTGGTAAAAGCAGCGGTTGATGTAGCTGATGCGGCAGCCGTCAAGCGCGTAAAGATTGAAGATGGTATCTTCGGAGGTACCGACCACTTGTTCGCTGACAATGCGCCCCTTGCGGGCGACTTCCGCACGATATAGCTTCATGCAAACTGAAGAAAGCCGGTCGATTCTCTGCGGCTCACGCAATTCTTCGCCGACCAGGCCCACCATTCTTCGATGAATTTTCTCTTCTGCGCTTGCCTCATCATAGGAAAAGTCATGATCAAACAGCAATGTATCAATGCTTTTGCCAGGATATTCCCGGGTATAGCCAAACATCACACACCCTGCGTTATCCCGCTGTGCAGCCTCGATGCAGCATTCGACCGTGTCCGGCTCAATCCAATCGTCGCTGTCTACGAAAAGAACGTACTCACCGGAAGCGACTTGGAGGCCAGCTTCGCGGGCTAAAGAAGAGCCCTCTTTTCTTTTATGTATGACCTGGATGCGCTCATCTTGAGCCGCATACGCATCGCAAAGCGCCGGGCATTCATCGGGGCTTCCATCGTCCACCAAAATTATTTCCAGGTTGGAATAGCTTTGAGAACAGAGGCTTTGCACACATTGACCCACATATTCTTTTGTTTTATAGACCGGTACGATAATCGAAACCTGTGGAAAAGCAGAACTCAATCCAAACCCTCCATTGGTATGATCTGCTCGGCACTCTGGTGAGCTGTCACCAAGTCATTGCGGAGCATCCCGTACCAGAATACCTGGATATACTGAACCTTATATGGAGAATCCCCCAAGCACAGTACGTTTTTTCTCACAAAATGCCCCAAGTCACATGCATCTGGTAGTAGAAAAACAGCAAAAAACCGCCGATCAGCCCTACCCGGACCATGGCCTCCGACTCTTTTGTGAACATATTTTTCAGCAGCCAGGG
>Ga0129313_1002242_pt1 | contig 10459 bp, 21 predicted proteins | sample O1105metagenome_FD_94436 | JGI IMG/M metagenome (GOLD analysis project Ga0129313, IMG submission 94436) | Orangutan group fecal microbial communities from fecal samples from Wisconsin, USA - O1105 metagenome | ecosystem: Host-associated > Mammals > Digestive system > Large intestine > Fecal... | reverse complement strand
ATGGCACCGTCCAGCACTTATGTCTACCTGCATTGCCACGAGGATAAACCAGAAAATCCAAATTTGGAAGGAGGAACCGAAGATGATAACGGATACCACACCCAGGCCTGACACGGTCACCATCTCCGTTGATGAATATGCGGATCTGGTACGCTCTGCCGCCCTGCTGGATTCTCTTGTGATTGCGGCGGTGAGCAGCGGAGCAAAGAATCCCCTCTACCGCTTCATTGCCAATGAGCGAAATATTCCTATTACCAAAACGGAGGACTGATTATGTCCAACGAAAAACGATACTACTGGCTAAGGCTCAAAGAGGACTTCTTTACCTCGAAACGTATAAAGAAGCTGAGAAAGCTTGCTGGTGGAGATACCTACACGATTATCTACCTTGAAATTCAGCTAAAAGCTATCAAAAACGGTGGAATACTTCGGTGGACTGGTTTGGAGGATAATTTTGCCGCAGAGCTTGCACTTGATCTGGACGAAGATGAAGATAACGTGAAGTTTACCCTGGCATATCTACTCAAATATGGGCTTGCTGAAAGCTCTGATAATATCAATTTTCTTTTCCCGTATGCAGTCGAAAATATAGGCTCCGAAGGTGCTTCCGCCAAAAGAATGCGAGATATGCGTGCAAAATTGAAGGAATCCAGTTTGCCACCTCCACAGCTTCCGGCGGATACCGTCACATTGTGCGAACAGCGTTACGGAGAGAAAGAGAGAGAGAAAGAGTTAGAGTCAGAGAAAGAGTTAGAGTTAGAGCTAAAGCAAGATATATCAAATAATAATGATAATAATAACCAGCCGGACGACGCAGAAAGAGCAGTTGATGAATTTTCCGTCAGGAGCGGAGCCGACCTAAGCGCTTATCTCTCGATTACGCCGAAACTGCGGGAACAGGTAAAAAAGGTCACGAAGCGCATTTTTGAAAAGGCGTGTACCTCTGATCCCACGGAAATAGATGAGTGCAAGATTTTTTCCTACACTTATGACCCAGACGCAAAGCGTATCAGCAATGAGCGAATATCCAAAGCCTTGAGATATATCGGAAAACAGCAGCAGCTCTACCCGAAGGTTGCACTAAGCAAGATTCTGGTGGAGTACAAGGACTATCTGCATATGTCAAAGGAGCTGCGAGTCGATATGTCCCATAAATCCATCCGTTTTCCAGCCGACATTGTGGAGGCACACAGAACCATTACGGCCAGGTACAACGAGGTCATGGGAGAAATCCAGAAACGCAAGGGCGAGGAACTGAACGCAGCGTTCCACAAGGCCGTTCAGGAGCATTACGCACGGATGGGCTTGACCGGATTTCAAAAGGATGGCTTCTGTATCATCCTGCCCCAGATGCGCACAGACCTGATAGCCGAGGGACAGAGCCTCAACCACTGCGTCGGCGGCGAGGGATATTACAAAAAGTGCATGATGGGTGCATACATGATTTTCTTTGTCAGAAGGCAGGATGCCCCGGAGAAGCCATTCTTCACCATGGAGATGGATACCACCAATGGAAGGATTATCCAGCTGTATGGCTTCGGGGACTGTACAGCACCCAAAGATGTCCGTGAGTTCGCAAACGCCTTTTCCAGGTTTATACAGCGTAGAGGAGTGAAACAAACAGCATGAGAATTCAGCCCCAGAAAAACGGCTCTCTGACCGAATCGGAACGGCTTGATATTGCCCGGCTCCTGGTAAAAGCCGGGTACACCGTCAGGATTGGCAAGGAAAAGCCTACTAATAAGCCCAATGCGGCGTATGTGTGCTACATCGAGTTCACCGCCCCAGGGCAGAAAAACGAGGAGATTGACTATGGCTAAGAAAAACCACCTTATGACCCCGGAGGAACGGGCGCAGCATGATTTCGCCGGGAAGCTGCGGCGCATGACGGACAAGCAGCTGGTCGAGTATGTAAATGCCCGGCACTCCGTACTGACCCCCGTCCCCACCAGTAGTAGGGCCGAGGCGGTAAAAGAGTTCATCGACCTTTGTGCCGTCTCCGGCAAGCGCATGGGCCCCGCTACCATCGCCGGTATGAGGGCTGTTGCCCGGGAAGCAGGTATTGACATTGGGGTATAAAGGCTGGGAGGACTTCGATCCCGACGGGCAGCGGCAGAAGAACCCGGAAATGCAGTGGCAGGGCCGGGTGAATCGGAAGAACGGCGAAGTCCTGGAATCGTACATCCTCGAAGCCTGCTGTTACTACCGGGAACAGAAAATAGCCGACATCGACAAGACCCCGGAACCATTTAAGGTGCTTACCGGAATGAAACGCCTATCCTGCGGCACTCCCGGCTTCGAGGGGGTATTTGCCAAGAAAGCCCAGCCGGATTTCAAGGGCACCCTCGCCGGGGGCCGGGCGGTGATTTTTGAATCCAAGTGCTCCACCAGAGAGAAAATCATGCAGGACGAGGTGAACGAAGCCCAGGCGGACGCTATGCGCTCCCACAGTGCCCTTGGAGCGGTTGTTTTCGTAATCGTGTCTTTAGACCTCTCCACCTTTTACCGTGTCCCCTGGGAAGTCTGGGTGACCATGAAGGAGCGCTTCGGGCATAAGTACATGAACAAAGAAGAACTTGCACCCTATGAAATCAAGTTCAAAAACGGCATTCTTCAAATTTTGTAGGAGGACAATATGGAAATTGAGAAATCCGAGCTGATCAAGAGATTTTCCCTGCTGGAACGGGCAATTCCCGGCAGGCCCACGATTCCCTGCACCGAGGGTATTCTGGTGAAGGACGGGAGAATGTGTACCAACGACCTGCAAAACGCCATCTCAATTTTGGCTCCGGAAGCAGCCCTTGAGAGTTTCATCCTTCCGAAAAAGGCCATCGCCATGGTGAAGAACCTCCCGGATGGAATGGTGCAGATCACCCCCAAGGGAGACGATGCCCTGACTATCAAGGCTGGAAATATCCGCACCAGCATCAAAACCATGTCCATCGATGGCTTCCCGGAAAACTTCACCCTGTCCGAGCCAACGGAGGCTACCATTGACTTCGATGACCTGGTGGAAATGCTCTCCAGCGTTGTGTATGCCACCGCTACCAGCGAAGCCCGCCCGATACATACCGGTGTCCTGCTGGACAGTGACGGTACCGATCTGAATGTGGTAGCCTGTGACGGCTTCCGCTGCGCCTGGGCTCATGCCGAATACCCGGAAGCCTTCAAGATGGTCATTCCCAAACCCACGGTCAAGCTCCTGCTGTCCATCAAACAGGAAGGCAAGCTCAAAATCAGTATGCAGGGCGAAAAGGCTGTTTTTGAGATCGGAGACTGCAAAATCTATGCCCGGCTGCTCTCCGGCAGTTTCTTGGACTATCGCCGGGTGTTCCCCAGCCGCACGAAGTCCATCGGTGTTGACAGGAACAAGTTGCTGGGCGCTATGAACCGAATTATGATCTGCTCCGATGATACCCACAAGGGCAAGGTCGAGCTGGACGGCTCCGACACCTCCCTCCAAGTCAAATGCACCAGTGCTTCGGCGGATTACATCGAGGAGCTGGAAGTGCAGGATAAATTCCCCGCGGATTTGAGAATCATGTTTAACTCCGCCTACGTTGTGGATGCGCTGAAAAGCTATGATTGCTCTGTCATTGACTGCTTTTTCGGAGACAAGAGTACCGAGCCGCTGGTCATGGATGATGGGGCTTTGAAGTCGCTGATCCTGCCTGTGCGAATTGTGGAGGGCACGAAAGGAGCGGCAAAGGCATGAGTAAAGAGAGTTATGTAAAGCGGATGCTTTCGGAAAAGTCACTGAAAGACCAAAAGTTATTTAATTCGACTATTGCAGAAGCAATTGAGGATATGGGTGAAAAAATAGCCGATATTGTGAATAGCTATGACAAAATGGATCTTCCGCTGATTGTGGCGACCATGAACATCATTTCGCGGAGTTTGGAGAACCTGCTGGGCAAAGACGGCGTTACTATGGCACGAGCCGTTGAACGGGAGACCCAAAGCGTTCTCTATATTGTCGATGACAAAAAACACGGAGGAACCGAGTAATGCCGAAGCCCTGGGAAAACAGCTCCGGGGTTCCCGATCCCACGGCCTACGCTGGGGATCGGGCCATCTCCAAAGAGGAGCAGCGTGTTACTGACCTTGTCCATTGTATCCGCTACATTGCCCGGTTGGCCGGATTTGAAATCATCAACCGCATTGAGTTCCGGGACATCAAGAGCCGCCGGACTTATCGCTGAGAAAGGAGCCATGATGCAATACATAACCCGAAAAGAAAAGCGCCGGCGTTTCATTCGCTGGCAGCGTTTGGAGCCCAGCCGGAAGCGCTGGCTGGCGCACTTCCTCTGGCGCATGAAAGAGCCGGAATACCCGTAGGAGGCTGCCGATGAAGAAGCACAAATGGATTTTGAAGATCCTGATTGTTGCCGCAGTCATAATTGCCCTGGTGGGCTGCTGGCGATTTTTCCGGCTGGAAATCATCCGCGCTACTCTGCGCCTCCCGCTCCCGGCATGGCTGAAAGCCCTGATTTGGGGGTGGTGAGCATGGAAAAGTGCTGTGGAACCTGTAAATGGCACGATGATTTTTCATGGGCCTGCTTCAATGGCGAATCGGAAAACTGTGCGGATTTCACTGACCCGGAGGATTCCTGCGAATGCTGGGAAAAGATCGATAATGAGCCTAAAGGGGTCGAAATCGACCCGGTTAACGGCAAATAGGAGTGGTACAAGACCGTGAACACACTGCTGAATTATCCAGGCGCAAAATGGGGTATGGCGCAAGAAATTATATCTCTTATGCCGCCTCACCGGTCATATTTAGAGCCATTTTTCGGCTCTGGTGCGGTTTTATTCAACAAACCAAGGTCTGCCATTGAGACCGTGAACGATATTGACGGCGACATCGTGAACTTCTTCCGGGTACTTCGGGAGCGGCCGGATGATCTAGCCGAGGCAATAAGCATGACCCCCTATTCTAGGGACGTGTTCGACGATGCGCACAATAACTATGGTGCGGACGATTTTGACAGGGCATACCGCTTTGCTATCCGTTCCAAGATGGGACATGGCTTTAAGACATACCAGAAAACAGGCTTCAAAATTGATGTTTATGCACGGGAAAGGTCATACTGTGTTAGCTGCTGGAATAGGCTTCCTGCTGACCTCCTGGAAGCTGCTAGACGGCTGAAAGGTGTTCAGATAGAGAATCAAAATGCGATTGATTTGATTAGGCGTTTTAACCATGAGAACGTACTCATTTACGCAGATCCCCCGTATCTTTTGGAAACCCGCAAGGGAAAGCAATATCACTATGAAATGACAGAGCAGGACCACATCACCTTGCTGGATGCGCTGAAACAGCATAAAGGGCATGTCATTCTTAGTGGGTACCCTTCCGAAATGTATACTAGAGAGCTGCATGGATGGAGCGTGATACAGAGAAAATCGTATAACCAAAATTCAGACCAGCGCACAGAAATGTTGTGGTGTAATTTTGAAACGCCTGGATTGTTTGGAATCTTTTACGAAGGAGATACAGTAGATGTGTAAATTTTGCTCTGGATACAAGACGCTCTACCAGCAAACGCAGTCAACAAGGGTTTACATTGACGCTTTTCCACCGAATAGGCGACTGGTTATCGAATGCACCCCATTTCCACCATTCAAGAGAGGGGCATACAACGAGTACGCTGTAAAATCGGTTTTTGAAATCAATTATTGCCTCTATTGCGGTCGAAAATTAGATGCTGAAGAAAAAATCCCCGGAGGCCGCAGAAAGTATATTCGGAAATGCGGGATCTGCGGCTCCAGAGGTGAGCAGTCAAATATGGTGCGGACATCTATTTCTTCGAATGGATGGCTGTGCCAGGAGTGCTTCGATGAAGCCAAAGGTTGGGAGAAATAGATATGCCTATTCCATTCTATAGCTACAACATCAGTCTTGGCGAAGCCTGCGCCATCGTGAAGTACCATCTGGACGATGAAAATATTGCCTTGCAGTCAAGAATTCTTGCTATTGAGGCCGTGGCGGGCATGGAGACCATAAACGGCATTACCAAGGACGAACTGCAACACGCTTTGAAGTGGCTGTATGACCACTTTGAGTTACATTATTGGGAGTGATTACATGAAACCTTTGTATATTCCGAAAGGAAAGGCCAAGGAATACGGCGATTATGCCGTCAATATCTACACCGGCTGCCCCCACAGATGCTACTACTGTTTTGCGCCGAATGTGCTGCACCGGGATCGTGAAACCTTCCACGCCAACGTAGCACCCCGCCCGGGGCTGGTCGATGCTTTGAAACAGCAGCTGGAGAAAGAGCAGGTCAAGGGGCAGCTTATCCACCTTTGCTTCGTCTGCGACCCGTACCCCACAGGCTACGACACTTCCGCCACCAGGGCTGCTATCAAAACCATCAAAGCAAGTGGGAACCATGTGCAAATTCTCACGAAGGGCGATGGCAGCCGGGACTTTGATTTGCTGGATGGGAACGATTGGTACGGCATTACCTACGATGGGTCCGGCCATGGCATCTATGAGCCGTCGGACAGGCTGATTGACCTCTATTCGGCCAAGGAATGCGGGATTGGGACTTGGGTATCCTGCGAGCCTGTTCTAAATCCGCCCGCTATCCTGGATCTGCTGTCAAATTGCCACGATTTCATCGACAAAGTAAAAATTGGAAAGCTGAACTACCATAAGTCGAACATTGACTGGAAGAAGTTCGGCCAGGAGGCGGAGCGGCTGTGCCAGGATCTTGGCCTGGACTACTACATCAAGGATTCCCTGCGAAAAGAAATGGAGGGCTGAAAATGGTCAGATCCAGTAACAGCACCGCTGCAAAATTACAGAAACTCAGCAAAACCGATTTGATTTGGTGCATTTTGGAATACGAAAAACACAACCTTGGCTGGCCATCGGTCGATGCCATTCTCGCCGACCTCAAATACAAGAAGGACATAGAAAACATTGACCGTTGCGAAAAGTTGGCAAAGCAATCCCATGAAAAGCGGCTGGCCTACAATGACCTGATCGCTCCCTATGTGGGGAAGTCTATTACTGAGGTCCCGAAGCCTGTATTTGACCGGGCCGTAGAACTGCTCCGGGAGGCAGAGGCAGCGGACGAAGAATGGTATCGCCGCAGCGGGATAAAGGTGAAGTGAAAATGAAAGTCAAACAAAAAAAGAAGCGTATCTGCGATCCAGGCATCTGTGAGTATTGCCTGTACATTTGTGATGGAGATTTTATCTGTGACAAAAAAGCAGAACCCGTCCTTGTTGTTGAGGATTGGGAGCCTACGGAAGATTTTATGTGGTGCGATAAGCACAGGAGGGCCGAAAATGTCAACGAGAAATCTTGTTGCTGTGAGCATTAAACATAGCGAATTCCGCTGGAAGTTCGGTATGCCGTGCTGGCTGTGGGGAGAACGCACAGCAGCAAACAGCCAGCGGTCTTTCGCCGGGTACACCGTATACCCAAATGATGCAGAAGTTTACACCCTGGAGGATTTTGCGAACAAGTATTCTGATTGCCCATGGATAAAGTTTGATAGCCCGGTTTCGATGTGCATGGACTTCTGCAAAAAGTACAGGGAATACGATACCGTGCTTGTTCCTATCGACCAGTATATCAAATATTGCGAAAGCGCCGGTTTGCCGCTGAGCAGACCAAGGAGGGGCAACAATGGCTAGAGCAGTGCTTATTTCTATCCATCCAGAATGGGTGAACAGAATCATCTCCGGCGAAAAAAATGTGGAAATCCGGAAGACCCGTCCGAATCTTGGAACTCCGTTTAAGTGCTATATTTACGAGACACAAGGAAAGAGCGATACCCCATGGATTGACGAAGACGGGCACATGATATTCCGTGGGCGCGGGAAGATCGTTGCAGAGTTTACTTGCGACAGAATCAATAGCATTACGCACGTTGGGTATTCTGGCAGCGGCAAAAAACCTGTACTTCGAGCCTACAAGGCGAATAATCCGATAGAGCTGGAACCCAATTTTGATTTTTCAGCGACTTGCATGAGCACTGAAAGAATCGAACAATATTTGGGCGGCGGAGACGGGTACGCATGGCATATTCCCAAATTGGAAATCTACGATACGCCGAAGCCGCTTAGCGCATTCAAGGGGCTATGTAAGATTGAGGTGGATTGTGGGTGCTGCCCTTATTACAACTACACCAAAATGGATTGTGATGGTAGGACAATCAAACGCCCGCCCCAGAGCTGGTGTTATGTGGAGGATCTGGCATGAAAGCATGGAAAGTTCGAGATCCAAATGAGTGGACAGCAACCATCGTCTTTGCGGAAACAGCCGGAAAAGCCAGATCCTTGGCAATGCACACAGAAACTTGCGAAGATATGGATTTTTGCGAGATTGAGGTACACCGTGAAAAGGCTGCGGACAAGTATTACACCCCTGGAAAAGTAGAAATGGACTGGTGGAACGCTGCTGACAGGCTGGCAATGGTGAAAGATATGGGCTTTACTTGCGAGTACAAAGAGCCGGATGAATGCGCCTGCTGCCCCGCAACAGAATTTTGCAGTAAATTTAACGAGGAGGTGTGATTATGGCTCAAAGAATTGCAGTTTTCATCGCTCGTATCCTGGTGGTACTTTTTTGTGTACTTATGGCAGCGGTTTTAGTATGGGCGATTTTGCAAATGGTGTATGGAATTATCCAATTGGTTTGCAACATAAAGGAGGCACTGAATGGCGACTGATTACATAAGCCAGGATGTGGCGGTAATAATTGCAGACTATGCCGCAGACAAACACCCGTATGACAAAGACACCAAAAAGCCGGAAACATACTCCGAGTATAACCGGGGCTGGAATGATGCTTGCGATTATATCCGGGAGAGGCTGGAAGGTGAAAAGCCCGCCGATGTGGAGCCGGTGCAGCGTGGGAACTGGCATATCCGGTTTGCAGATGAAATGACTCTATGCCTGGAATGCTCCGTGTGTGGCCGCAAAGTTGACAACATCGACCTGCACCACCTGTTGGAAGCCGGAGAATACGGGGAGGCTTGCCGGAGGTATCCGTATTGCCATTGTGGCGCAAAAATGGATTTGGAGGAAAAAATACCGCAAGCTGATAATATCTCAGATATGCTCTATAAAAATCTACGCATAGCATTGATGCGCTATGAAGACAGGAATGGGCACAGCCCTGGGCACATTTTTATGGAATCAGCGGTGTTCTGGCTTTTCAAATATTTCAATTCTAGCGTAATTACGCCCAATATGCCGCTGACGGACGGAACAACATTTTTTGGGATTCCAGTAAAGGAGATTAAGGGAAATGGCTACGGGATTTATCTATCTGATGGGCCAATTCTGCTTGAAGCCTATGAAGGCATGAATTCTGAAAATGTGGTATATAACTGCCAGGGTTACATTTCCAAAACCAATGCTGACAGCATTCGGCGCATGAACGATAAACAGTTATCTAAATTTTTGAACTCCCATATGGTATGTGACTGCTGCGTGCATGAGGAGACATGCACAGATTATTCCAAACCGGATCAGTGCAGGGCGGGAGTTCTTGCGTGGCTCCAGAAGCCTGTGCAGGCAAAAGCAGGTCTTGCGGAAAGTGCAGGAGGAAATCAATGAGTGTGAAATCTGAAAAAGCAGAAGAACTTCGGCGTGAAAAAGCCCGGAATCTGCGCTACAAGAAGGCTATTCACGCCGAACTGAACCTGGAAACCATCACCAGCGAGCTGTATGAGATGTGGGAAAAGGCATCAGACGTGCTTTACTGGTGTGAAGATGACGGCAGCACCCAGCTTGATGAACTGATTGGTGATGAGGAGGAAACCTTCGAGCTGCGTATGGCCTTCTCCACGCTGGAGAGCGACTGTCAGCAGATGCTGGAAGATCTGGACAATGAATGGGTTCCTGAATTCTTCGATGATTTCTTCGGGGCAATCGGCCCCAGAGGGAGCATGATGCAGGGGTATGACAGCTATGAGGGGGACTACTTTGGGATAGACGATGGTTACGAAAGCGAGCTGGCGCAGAGGGAATGCTCCAAGCGGCTTATGGCCCACACCAAAGCGGAGATTATCGAAGCGTATTCTGTGTGCTTCAGGGTTGCGCTCAACTATATTGGCCTGAAAAGTCGGTACGATGGACTAAAATCCTATATCGATATCCTTAATGGGGCCAATACGGGCTATCTTGCCGCAGTAAAGCACATCGAGGAGCTGTATGAAAAGGTAACTGCGGGCGGTTACTACGCACACAAGCGCAAGGACGAGGCAGAATTTGAACAGCTATGCAACAATATGCCACCGGAAGTGTGGCTGCAATAGTCAGGAGATAAGAATGGCTAGACACATCGACTTTACGCAGTATCCCGAATCCATAGAGCTTGCCGCCCACGCAATCGGGTTGGATCACAAGAGGCCGTACATCCGGCACGGCAAGTTTTTCTACCGTCCATACCGCAACTATTTCACCGCAGCTGATAATACCCACGATTTCT
>Ga0129313_1002241_pt1 | contig 10460 bp, 9 predicted proteins | sample O1105metagenome_FD_94436 | JGI IMG/M metagenome (GOLD analysis project Ga0129313, IMG submission 94436) | Orangutan group fecal microbial communities from fecal samples from Wisconsin, USA - O1105 metagenome | ecosystem: Host-associated > Mammals > Digestive system > Large intestine > Fecal... | reverse complement strand
CGCCGCTTTCCTGCATCATAACCGCCTTGATAAGTTCTACATACTCAGGAATGCCGTACTCTTTGGCATATTTCTGTATGATAGGTTCATAGGCTTCTACCTCTGCACTTACCGGAGTATAGGAATTACTGTCACTTCCTCCTCCAAACATTGCTACGGCAGCACCAAACAACACAACAATCATAATAATCAGCACCGCTATCCAACCGCCTGCTGCGATTGCTGCTACAAGTGCTTTTGTCCCTGCAATAATCGCTTTGACTGTCGCAACAGTAGCTTTCGCTGTGGCTTTGACGGTATCTGCTGTAGCTTTCGCCGCTTTCTTTGCCGTCTGAGCTGCTTTCTGTGTTGCTTTGGCTGTTGTTTTTGCTGTTTTCTGTGCTATAATGGCAGCTTCTTTTGTGGTCTTAATAGAAGTCTTTGCCGTTTGTTCTGCGGTCTTGACCGACCTTTGAACAGTATTGGTTGCACCTTTCGATACGGTCTTGACTGTCGTATTTCCTGCCGACCTTGCAGACTGTTTAATTGTTTTCTCCGTACGCTCCAGAGTTCGGATGCTCTGTTTTCCGACAGGATTGACCGATTGTTTTTGAAGCTGCTTCTCTGCACGCTTGGTCTTGAAATTCTCAATTCCCGTTTTGGCTTTCTGATAATTCTGCCTTGTTTCACGCACACCCCATCTGCCGACTTTATCCGCACGGTATGCGGTTTCGTGAACAGCCCTATCCGTTGCCGCTTCGATTTTATCGGAAGCATATTCCTCTGCGGAATTTTCCGAAGCATTGGTGGAATGTTCTGCCTTATCTTTCGTCATCACATAGGCTTTCTTCATTCGCTCCGTGGCAACTGCTGCCTTATTTATGGTCTTGATTGTACCTTTGCTTGTATCTCTTGTTTTTATATCAGCCATCGGTTTCCTCCTTTCTCGAAAAATAATAGAGAGTGGGGGTTAATCCACTCTCTTAGCGACAACAACAAGCCTGCCATTGTTTCTTGAATATTCACAAGTAGAAAGAGAAATCAGCTTGTCGCCATACTCTGCCGATACTCCGGTATCATACAGAGAAAGTTCCTTGCACTTGGCAACATACGCATCAAACTCTGCCGCATTTTCTGCGTCCGTAAACTCATAATACTTAAAGCTGTCGGAGCTGTTTGTATAAACAACCGTCTTAAAGACTGCAATCACTTCATACTGGTGTCTGTCCGTCAGCGTATCAAAAGTAATAGCCTTATGTTCTTCCCAAAAACTCTTGTTTCTGTACTTCATCAGTCCCGTAAACATAGAACCGTCATTCATATGGTGTCCGTAAATAATGATGTTGTCTGAAGGTTTCTGCACATCACAATTTTCCTGCACATACGGGCAACCATAAGCAGAATAGGTCTTATCAAACTTGTGCTTCAGGTAAAAGTTCGGCTCATTTACAGACTGCACGACCGGATAGTTGATATTGGTATCTTCAACCTTTATCCAACCCACCATATCCTCATTCTGCCGATAGAGTTCAAGATATTCAGCAAGATAGTCCTTATCTTCCGAAAACGTCACGCCCTCATTTTCATTTGGCGGCTCGTCCTCCACAATCTCCGCAAGGTTATCATAGACTTCATTCTGCTTGGCAGAATCAATGTGATTGCGGATAATAAAGAAGGTGCTTACAGACAACACTATCGTAAGCACCACCGCAATAATAATATAGATTTTTCTGCTCATTTTCTCTTACCTTTCCATATCGTTTCTCTTAGGCGGGGTCAAATCCCTGCAATACTCCGGATACCTCAACTTGATACCCTCCATAAAATACGGAGCATATCCACAACAGAACAGTTCCTCCGGTGTATAGAGGTTTTCCTTGCCTTCTTCCGTAAATCCATTCCAGAGATTAAAGGCAAGGTGGCAGACCTTGACTGTGCCACTTGTCTGCCAACCGCCGTGCATGCCTTCCGGTATGATGCAGTCCCTCTTAAAATCAAACATCTTTCCGATGTTCATTCTCGTTTCTTCTGAAATACCCATCACATAGAAAAATGCTCTGTGATAGCAGTCGTTGACTTTGCACTTATCCAGATTTTCCAATACAAAATCTCTGTGTGCAGCATTGCGAAATTGAATTTTAGACATTGTAAATCCCTCCTTACGCTTCGCCCGGCTTGGTCGTCATCAGTTTATAAAGTTTCGTGTTCTTAGGGAATTTGTTTGCAAACGGTACAAGCGAACTTCCCACTTTGATAAGTCCGTGTCCTGCTTCCACATTCGTGATATAAGACATCTGAAGGTCGGAAATATTCAGAAGTTTTGCAAGCTCAAGCCTGTCTGTGGAAGCCTGATTCAGCATAATGATAAACTCTGAGTTTGCAAGCATTGTTCTTGCTGTGTGGCTCTGCAAAAGGTCATCGACGTTCTGGGTAATTCCGCTTGCGTATGCACCGTATTTTCTCACACGCTTCCACAAGGTAAAGAGGAAGTTTGCAGAGTATTCGTGCTGGAACAGAAGATAAATCTCATCAATGAAGATAAAGGTATTCTTACCCTTTGCACGGTTCTGTGTGATACGGTTCAGGATAGAGTCAAGGACAACAAGCATACCAATTGGCATAAGCTGTTTACCCAAGTCAAGAATGTCATAGCAGATAAGGCGGTTATTGGTATCCACATTTGTCTGCTTTGCAAAAGTGTTCAGAGAACCATGCGTAAAAAGCTCAATAGCAAGTGCCAGTTCCTTTGCTTCCGGTTCGTCCTGCTGCAAAAGTTCTGCCCTGAAATCCTGCAAGGTCGGTATATGTCCCTGATAGTCATTCTGCTGATAACTGCGGTACACGCTTGCCGTACAACGGTCAATGATAGACTTCTGCTTTGCTCCGAGATTTGTTCCGCCGATGAGCTGTTCACAAAGGGACATAATAAACTCAGATTTCAAAATGACAGGGTTTGCACCGTCGCCGTAATCCTTATTCATATCCATTGCATTGATGTGATTGTCGGAAGTAGCAGAAATATTGATTACTTCTCCGCCCATCGCATTGACAAGCTGTGAATACTCTCGCTCAGGGTCGATGATGATAATATCCGCATCTGAAGAAAGCACCTGATTGATGATTTCTCCCTTTGCCGCAAATGACTTACCGCCACCAGATACACCGAGAATAAAGGAGTTACCATTCAAAAGCTGCTTACGGTCTGCGATAATCATATTTTTGCTGATAACATTCTGACCGTAATAGATACCGTTCTCGTGGAAAATATCCTGCACCCTGAATGGGATAAATACCGAAAGGCTCTCTGTTGTAAGTGTTCTGAACGCATCAATCTTTCTTGTTCCAAACGGCATTACCGTGTTGAGTCCATCTACTTGCTGAAATCTCAGTGTTGCAAACTGGCAAAGATGTTTTCTTGCTGTGGTAAGCAACGCTTCCGTATCATTCTCAAGCTGTTCCTTACTGTCTGCTGTAATAACCATTGTGATAACAGCGAACATCATTCTCTGGTCACGGGTCGTAAGGTCATCGAGGAACTCTTTCATTTCTTTCTTCTGCTGCTCCATATCATACGGAACAGTTGCAGAGAAGTTGTTATTGGCATTCTGCCTGCGCTGCCAGTTTGTGATATTAGTTTCCACACCAAGCAAACGGTTCTCTGCTTCCTTTACTGCTTCATCAGTCGGAACGGGAACAATATCAATGGACATCATCAGATTTCTGTTCATATCAGTAAGTTCCGCTACCATACTGTCCTTGATATAGGACGCATATTCACGAAGAAAAAGGACTCTTCCATAACGGTTTCCCATCTTGAAATAGTCCTTTTCAAATTCCATTGTGTCAGGACAGATATAATCCTTAAAATCGTGTCCTTTTTTTCTTGTTTCCTTAATATCAAAATGGAAAGAGCTTTCCTCTCCCACACGATAAAAGTCGTGGAAAATACGAAGTCTTTCGTCTGTTTCCAGCTCCACACACTTACTTCCGAGCCTGCCGAAGTGAGCAATCAAATCTGCGCCGACACGGGCGAAATAAGTTCTTGCGTCCTCCACACTCTTTTTGTTGATGGAAATGGTAATATACTTATCCTGAACAATGGAGTTTGCACCCGTTGCCTTATCAAGAAGCATTTTGTTGTATTCTTCTCGATACTCATCCAGATTATCTCCGGTTGTCGGAATAAGAATTGTCTGCTCAAAATCCAGTCTGTTGAGCCGACGATTATTGATTGTGATTTTTGTCGTTGCACCACTATCAAGAGAGTTCAGAAGTTCAGAATATTCAAGGAACATCGCTTCCTTATCCTCACGGCTTGCCACTGCATAGTTAATATCCGTAAAGCGGTAGGTCTTTGAATATTTATCCTTTCCCACTTTGAAAATGCCATCATCAAAGATAGCTGCCACGGGAATCACGTCCTGCACCCCTTTCGGTACAACAAATTTTTCTTTATCCTGCTTAAACAGGTTCGTAAGAGTCTTAATCATTTGACTTCAATACCTCCTTCTGCTTCTGTTCAATGCTTGGCTTCATCAGTTCGTAATACACATTGGTGGAGTGAAATACCAGCTTCTTCGGCATCAAAAACTCCGACTTTATCCACGCATAGATTGCTTTCTCTGCGGTCATACCGTTGTACTTCACAAAGCCAAGTGCCGCAAACGGGGCAGCACCCAAAATGCACACCCACGATACGGTTTCCGTGCCAACATACGGTTTGAGCAAAAAATACAGTCCTACTGCAACGCCACAAGCGAGAACAGAAAAAATGAACTGTCTGAGCGACAGTCCAAAAAACATTGACTCTGTATAATTTCTGATTTCTCGGTTAATTTTTACTTCCATATCTGTTTCCTTTCCTGCGGTTTTGGTCTTTCTCCCTCACGCATTTATCATTCAGGCAAAAGACTTTGCCTTTCCGTTTACCGCCATAGTAAACACATTTCTTACAATCTCTTTGGTTCATCTCAAAATCTCTCCTTAAAGTCCCATCATCTCTCGGATAATACGGTCAGACATTTTCACTGCACCGACAAGAACGAGCATATTAAATACCAGTTCCCCGATATATGCCCAAACCTGCGTAACTGCTGCTGCATCAGGATTCACTACTGGCGGCGATGAAGCAAATACAGAGAAAATAATACAAGCAAGTACAATGACTGCCCCTTCAAGCAGAACTGCACAATAGCTCTTGATAAAACTCTTGCCGACATTCTGTGTCGGTTCTCCTGCAAATGTGGAAAGCGGTATCGGTGCAAGTGCTGTGTACATATAAAGTTTGAAAAATCTTCCGTACACCGTCATTATCAGAATGAACGACAGCACCGTGATAAATAATCCTCCGATAAGCGTTACCGCCCACAAAGGGATACTCTCAAAAAATCCGCAATCCTCTATGGTCGTTACCATCTCTGCGGGCAAGGTCGTCTGTTCCAGAGTTCCAAATCCGGCAGCATTCATAATGGTTGAAATCGTACCCTGCACAATATTAAATAGTGCAAGCATAAGCTCCATTCCGTATGTGATGACACCTTTCGCCAGTGCAAAACGAACAAAGAGTTTCAGTGCGTGTTCCGGTTTCTTCACATCTGTAAAACTTCCGCAGGTCTTTACCAAACCTATCACAAAAAACAATACAAGCAAGGCAAGCCCGATAGCCTGAACTGCACCGTTGATGTCAACGATAACCTTCCAGATATTCCCGCCCTTAAAGTTCTGCGGTGTAGTTGTGATGAGCGTCCATATTTCCGACAGTTTTTCATTCCAAGTTTCAAGGGCATTTTCAAGATTTTGAACTACCCAGTTATCACTCATTCAAAGCACCTCCTTACAATTAAGGGGTGTACCTTAACTTGACACACCCCTCGATAACTGTGTAACTCTTATTTTAGCCTGTGATAAGAGTAAGGATTTCTTTCGCAAAAGTGATAATGACACCGCCCGCAAGAGTCAGGAAGCCATTGGCTCTCTGAGAAGGGTCGTGAGATTTGAGTGAAAGACCGACCTGCACGATACCAAAGCCGAGCAAAATCATACCGATGGCACGGATAAGTCCGAAGATAAAGTCAGACAGATTGTTGACTACGGTAAGCGGGTCATTCGCTGCAAATGCAGTGGTTGTCATTCCAAGTGCCAACGCACCGACAATGACCATTGTGCAATAAGCACGGAAGCCTTTCTTAACCTTTCCGGTCATAGGCAGTTTCTTTGTTTCCTGAGTATCAGTTGCTTTTTTCTTAAAAATAGTCATAGTTGAATACCTCCAAAATTTAATTTGTTTGATTGTTTATGAACAGAGCTTCCATCTCCTCATCGGAAAGAAGTTCCCAGTTCGTTTCTTCCATTTCCTTTTCAGGAAGTGTTGCAGGGTCAATGTCCCAAATGGCAATCGAAGCAATATCTTTTGTAACTTCTCCGTGCTTATAAGGACTTGCCTTTCCGTCTGTGGTAAGTGCCACATTCGGGTGTTTCATAATGTCATATTTGAAATCCATAATGGGTCTTTCCCCACGGATAAATAAAATAGCGTACTGATTATCGAGCATACGCACCTCATCAGGGGTAAGTAACTCTCTGCCGCTAATCTGATAATTGGTGGAATAGTTACCGCTTCTTCCGGTACTCTTTCCGAACGTATTGGTATCAATGGTTTCCTTGCCTAACAACTCCGACACATATTTATGGGTTGACTGCTCATTTCCACCAAGGTAAAGAAATTCATCATGAGGTAAGCTTCGGCTTATCCTCCCGAAGAAGGATAAACGTCCACTCCCTCCCAAACCGCACGTACACCTCTCGGTGTATACGGCTTTCCGCTTATCATATTTGCGGTATTATTAAGAATGAATCGCTTTATGACAATTCGGGCATACTACCAGAGTTTTCCTTCTGCGTTTCCGCATCAGGAGTACCCAATCGGCATTGCCTTTCAAGTCCTTGAGTTTCTTTACCTGGTGGATTTCGAGATTTCTACAGTCCTTTCCGCACAGTTCGCAGGTATGCCTTTCCACACGCTGCTTTAAGGTATTGGTTTTCGTGTACTTTGAATAATCCGGCAACTCGCTGACGTTATCAAACTTTGTTGCCTTTTCTTTCCGTTTGTACCCGTCCCTGTAGAACGTGGTGGTTTTTCTTCCTGCTTTTGTGTCATATGCAACTGTAAATAAATCTCCGACACAGTACCTCCGCTTGATTTCATGGACGTTGGTCTTGTATTTACATGCAAATGTTTTATACATGCTGTATTTCATCACATTGCCGAATCTTCCGATTTTGAAAGAATCATTGGCAATAGAATAGTAGTTGTACAGACCTCTGACCTCAGCATTGTACGTTGCCAGTATCTCTATATCGCTTTTGTTTACCAGCTTGCCCCTGTGCAGGGCAACGAACCTCTCTTTGCCGTTCTCGTTGATTTTGATTTTTATTGCCTGATATTCAAGCAGTTTTCCGACCCATTTCTCTCTGGGAACCAGAAGCTTCACAACTCCTATCTGGCATCTCTGAATCTTTCCGTTTGCCATTTTCTTCATATTCTGGCTTCTTGATACCGTAATGTCATATCCTAAAAACCTTGCTCTGTCTCCCGTATGGGTAACTTTAGTCTTGGTATCTGACATTTCCAGCTTTAGCGCATCTTGCAGAAATGCTTTTACATCCCGCTTGACTTGCTCGGCATCTTCTTTGCTGCCTATTACGCCGATAAGAAAATCATCCGCATACCGGGTGTACTGAATCCGCTTGTAATTCGCATCCAGCGGAACCGTCGGGGTCATACTTTTTTCTGTCCTTTCCAGTTCCTTTAACCGTTTGCTCCGTATTTTTCTTTCTTCCGGCGATAACTGCTCCCAGAGCCGCTTGCCCTCTTTTCTATACTCGTATGCCCTGTTTACACTTGTTTTGTATGCCGGTGAGAGCCGCTTTCTGGGCGCTTTCGTATTAAAATCTATGGCATACTTCTCCATGAATTTATCCAGTTCATTCAGATAGATGTTGCAGAGGACTGGGCTTACGCCGGACCCCTGCGGCACGCCGCTATACGTCCTTTCGTATTCCCACTGCTCCATATATCCAGCTTTCAGAAATTTCCATATTAGCTGGATAAACATTTCGTCGTCGATTCTCTTTTTCAGAATCTCGACGATTACATGATGGTCGAAGCTGTCGAAACAGGCGTGTATATCTCCTTCTACAAACCAGTTTGTCCCCGTAAAGGTTTTCTGTATCTGCATTAGGGCAGTTTGACAGCTCCTGTTAGGTCTGAACCCGTGGGATTTATTACTGAATACGGGTTCATAAATACTTTCCAAAATCATCTTAACGACTTCCTGCACGAGTTTGTCATTGCCGGACTGGATGCCCAGCGGACGTTTTTTATTGCTGTTTTTCTTGGCAATATATACCCGTTTTGCAGGCTTGGGACGGTAACTCCTGTCTCTTAGGGACGTAATTATCCCATTGATTCTTTCATTACTCATTCCGTCAATCGTAGTCCCGTCGGCTCCGGCAGTCATACTGCCTTTATTTGCGTAAATATTTTTATACGCCAGCCAATAGAACTCCGGGTTATACAGATTCCTGTATAATCTCTGGAATCTGTACGATTCATCCTTTGACTTTTCCGTCAAACTTTTTAATACCTCAGTTGGATTTCTCATGCCTCACGCACACTCCTTTCGTTTTGGTATCAATAATAAGCTGCTCCCCTTTGCCATGTGAACGCTATTAACGTCTCAGACTACTATGGGAGCTGTGTGACCATGCCCGTTACCGGGTTTAGGTCATCCCCAGTTAGTAAAAACAAGATTAGCTTTCTGTGTTGTCGGCACCGACTTTCGCCATTTACCCGCTGTCTTGCGGTTGCTTTTTCATGAGTATCACTTACTTCCATAACTGCGAAATGCAAGTAACATGAGAAACATACGTTTCAATCCTTTTCGTATGTGGGGTACGGGTTCCCTCGCTCTGGCTATCGTTCAGGCAGTTTAGCTTTATACCTCATACACAGATTTTTATTCTTACGCATTTGAACGCACAGGATTATTGTCCTCTTACGCAGGCTGTCGTAAATTCTTATGACAGCGACGACATGCTACACTCCCCTTCGGGTTTCCCCTCTCGGATAAGTCGTAGAATAATAGGTTACTTCTGCTTAATGTGAGCCTCCTTTTCTCCGCTTATTTGCAGATAGCTTGATACTTTTCCCTACCGCTTGCTAAAGGCGGTATCTTGTAGTTACCATGTCGCCAATTTATAATGCGCTGGCGACTTCTGGGCGCACGCAGTTACCCACAATGCTCTCCCACTGTTTTTCAAACAAGGCTTTAAGCTGTGCCAAGTTCTGTAAGATGATACTTACCGATACCCCACGGGAACGCATAACCGACAGTATCTTGTCGAAGTCGTCCGGCAGTGAAACATTGGCAAATTCGTCCATCATAAAATGAACAGGCATTGGCAGACAGCCACCGTGGATATGGTCGGCTGCATAAAATAACTGCTGAAAGAGCTGTGTGTAAAGAATGGATACCAAGAAGTTGAAACTGGAGTCGTTATCCGGTATCAGTGCAAACAGTGCCACCTTTTTCTCTCCGAGTGACTGTAAATCCAGTTCATCGGCAGAAGTAAGAGCAGCAAGACTCTCCAAGTTGAACTTTTCAAGCCTTGCTGCAAGGGTTATCTGTATGGATTTTAATGTTTTGGAAGAACCGGAATGATAAGAGTGGTAATACTTCAAAGCAATGTGGTCAGGATTATCTATCATCAAATCCGAAAACAGATTATCAAGTGGAGAAGGACTTGGGTCGTCCTCGTCCTCAATCGCCCCGGCTCTGAGCATTTCCATTACCATTGCAAAATTCTGCTCTTCCGGTGGTGCTTCATAGTGCAGATAAAATACCAGTGCAAGCAGAAGCATTGACGCTGCCGTATCCCAAAACGGGTCATTGCTCTGTGAACCTTTCGGAGTGGTACTCTTAAAAAGATTGGTTACGAGCTTCTGCACATCATTGTCGTTCTGCAAATATACAAACGGATTGTAACAATGGCTTTTCTCCATTGAAATCAAATCAAGGACACGCACTTCGTAACCTTTCTTCTCAAGAAGATGTCCCGTATCTCGCAGGATTTCCCCTTTCGGGTCTAATATCACATAGCTGTTTCTGGCAGCGTTCATAATATTAGGCTTTGCATAAAATCTTGTCTTACCTGCACCGGAGCCGCCGCATACAAGTGTATTCAGATTTCGTCTGTGCTTCTTGGCATTAAGTCCAATGCACACATTCTGCGTCATCAGCTTATTTTCTGACAGTGGCTTTTGTCGGTACTTTTTATCAATGGCTCTGACATTGCCCCATTTGGCAGAACCGTGTTCCTCCCGTCTGCGGTAATTCTTCCTTGTCGAGAAATAAATTCCGATACCCATTCCATAGCACAAAAGCAAAATGAGGACAGTTTTCAGACTGTCCTCACATAAT
>Ga0129313_1002238_pt1 | contig 10468 bp, 11 predicted proteins | sample O1105metagenome_FD_94436 | JGI IMG/M metagenome (GOLD analysis project Ga0129313, IMG submission 94436) | Orangutan group fecal microbial communities from fecal samples from Wisconsin, USA - O1105 metagenome | ecosystem: Host-associated > Mammals > Digestive system > Large intestine > Fecal... | reverse complement strand
CGGATTCGAACCAACGACCCCGAGATTACAAATCACGTGCTCTGGCCAACTGAGCTAAAGAGGCGTTATTGCAGCCGTCAGATGTCTCATTTAGGACCTCTTGTAAAACGGCTGCAAAGATACGCATTATTTTTTATTCGCCAAAACTTTTCTGTTATTTTTTTCAGAAAAGTTGCGTTTTTCGTTATTTCTCACGTATTTTTTCCTTGAAGCGTGTGAGCTGCACCTTCATTGCATCAACACAGAGGTCCACACCCTCTTCAAACGTATCGGCGGTCTTTTCCACGAAAAGCGTGGTGCCTGGTACAGCCACTGAGAGGCTTGTCTGCTTATTCTGTATTGTGGCGGGCTTCACGACCGTGAGTTGCACTTCCACATCTTTGATTTCCTCAAATGTCTTTTCCAACTTGGCGACCTTCTTGTCGATGAACGCCTGCAGTTTCTCCGTAGCGTCGAAATGAATCGACTTAATCTTAATGTCCATAGTTACCTCCTGTTTTTAATTAAAGGTTAGGCCCTCGGATGGGCGTTGGTATAAACTTGCTTCAGCTGTTCGAACGTGGTGTGTGTGTAAATCTCCGTTGTGGAGAGCGACACATGACCGAGCAGCTTCTGCACACTCTCTATGTCAGCCCCATTGTTGAGCATTGCCGTCGCGAACGAGTGGCGCAGCACATGAGGTGATTTTTTCTTCATCGAAGTGACAAGTGCGAGTTTGCCGCGCACGGTGCGTTGCACATCCTGACGACTTATGCGTCCGCCCCTCATGGCGAGGAATAGCGGTCCTTCCGCTCCAGGGTCGCCGACCGTACTGTCGCGCAACTGCATGTAGTGGTGCAGAGCAGCCTCCAGTTCGTCGCCGAACGGCACCACACGCTGCCTGTCTCCCTTTCCCGTGACGCGCACCTGACGCGCCGAAAAGTCAACATCGCGATTGTCGAGTCCGACGAGTTCGGCGAGCCGCACACCTGTGGTGTAAAAGAATAATAATAATGTACGCGCACGTACATCCTTATAATTATCCATCCACTCCACCCCGTCGAGCAGGCGGTCCATCTCTGTTGCACGCAGGAAATAGGGCAACGGGCGTTCCTTTTTCGGACCGCTGACAAGATGAGCCGGGTCTTGCTGCACCAATCCCCTTGAGAGGGCAAATCGGTAGAGCATCTTCACGGCGCTTAACCGCCTGTTGACGGACGTGGCCTTGTGGCCGCGCTCCATCATCTGTTCCATCCAGTCGCGTATGATGTCCGAGTCCACCGTGCCCCAATCCAGGGTTTGGTCCTTCGAGCGGAAGAACGCCTCAAATTCGGCGATGTCGCTCTTGTATGCGTCTACGGTCTGCGGCGACCGATTCTTTTCATAACGCATGTAATTGAAGAACTCGTCTGTCATCATAGCCTAAAAGCTCTCGCATTTGATTTCGTCAACGAAAATACAGAATAAAAACGATTCCGCCAAATTTTTTTATAACTTTTAGCAATCATTTTTGCGAACCACCTAAACAAGACATCCGCGGCACCCGAACAAGCCATCAGCGACACAAGAAAAAGCGGACGGGCGGAAAACAAAAGTCACAGACACACAAAGTCAGCCACACGTCGATTTTGGCGACACTTTGCTACGATTTCGTCTCAAAAACTAACGCCAATTCTTAACGTCTGTTAAAAACCCTATCATTCTCCCACTACGGCCCTTTGACCGCCTCACTACGCCCCTTTGACAAGCCCATTAGGCCGTAGTGACAAGCCCGATAAGGCACTATCATTTTGTCAACTCGCCCTATCGGCAAAAGGCATGAGCCTCAGAGCGAATGTAAGGACACCCCACAACACGCAAAAGGTGGCAAAACTGTCTGCCGACATGCGGCACAACGATTTTGTCACCTCTGTAATGAAGCCCGCCCAACACAGGGCTGCCTCACCATTATTATATTTTATCTACAGTCTAATATCTGGGGAAATACACCTCCTAATAGAATTGCTACTTTTAAAAGATAAATTCAATAGTTGTGGCGCTTACTCCTCGTTAGCACGCAGTTGCTGTACGTAGATAGCGTGTTCCATCTTGAGACGCTTCAATACAGACGGTTTGTTGTACTGCTGACGAGCGCGGAGCTCCTTAACAACACCTGTCTTTTCGAATTTTCTCTTGAACTTCTTGAGAGCTCTTTCGATGTTCTCGCCATCTTTAACTGGTACGATAATCATTTTTTTGCTTTACTTTTTTAAATTTGACTTTATAATTTTCTATACGTGAAAGGGCATTTGCCACTTTCGGACTGCAAAATTACGGCTTATTTCTCAAATACACAACAAATTAGCACTTTATTTGCATGATTTCGAGCAAAAAGCCCGTTTCACAACCCAAAGAGACGACACATGAGCCGTTTTTGCGCCCATTTTTTAGAGCGGAGCACACGCCTCGTGCAGCCACTCGCGCTCCTCGGACGCAAGCATCGGCGACAGGCGCTCCTCCACCATAGCGTGGTAGCGGTTCAGCCAGCCACGCTCCTCGTCGCTGAGCATCTCTGCCACGATGGGAGCCTTGTCTATCGGACAGAGCGTGAGAGGTTCAAACTGAAGGAAACGCCCAAACTCGGTAGTGAGATAGGGCACGGTGAGCAGCGTGTTTTCTATGCGCACACCAAAACGTCCCTCAAGATAGAGTCCCGGTTCGTCTGTCACCGTCATGCCCGCACGCATCGGCGCAGGGCGCCACTCCTGACGAATCTGGTGCGGACCCTCATGCACACTGAGGTAAGCCCCCACTCCATGCCCCGTGCCGTGCATGAAGTTCATGCCCTCGCGCCACATCGCCATGCGTGCCACGGCGTCGAGCTGTGTGCCAGCAGCGCCATCGGGGAACTTCAGATTCTGCAACTGCAGATGCCCCTTCAACACAAGCGTGTACACCCTGCGCTGCTCATCGCTGAGCGCACCGAGTGCCACGGTGCGCGTGATGTCGGTCGTACCGTCATGATATTGCGCGCCGGAGTCGAGAAGCAACAGTCCATGTGGCTCAAGCACAGCATCGCTCGCGCTGTCTGCCTCGTAGTGTACGATGGCGCCATGTGCCTCGTAACCAGCTATAGTGTCGAACGAAATGTCGCGGAACAGCGGCTGGGCAGCACGCAGTTCGTACAGTTTCGCGGCGACAGACATCTCCGTCTGTCCGCCCGCCTCCACCGCCGGCCGCAGCCACCGTAGGAACTTCACCATGGCGACCCCATCGCGCAGCATCGCCGCACGGAAGCCGTCAGCCTCAGCCTCGTTCTTCACCGCCTTCATCATAGGCACTGGCGAAGCGCCACGCACCACGTTAAGCTGTCGCGACGCGGCACGGAACAGGCTGCTGTTCACCTCGTCGGGGTCGAGCAGTATGTTGTATGCCGAATAGTGGCGCAGCCCCTTGCCCACGTTCTCATAGCTGTCTAAGCCTATACCCTCGCCCTCAAGATAGGCGTGCACGTCGCTGCCGACCTTCGCACCGTCTATATATAGCGTGGCGCTGTCGGACGACACGAGCAGATAGGCGACAAACACGGGAGTGCAATGGACGTCTGTGCCGCGCAGGTTGGTGAGCCAGGCAATGTCGTCGAGCGCACACACCAGCATGCCGTCAGCATGACGCTGTGACAGACTGTGGCGCAGACGTGACAGTTTGTCGTGTGCCGTCTCACCAGCATATTGCAGCGGCAGCACCTCCACAGCGTTGTCGGGCACTGGCGGACGGCCATCCCAGATAAGCGCGAGAGGGTCGAGATTGGTGCGCAACGTCATGCCGCCATTGGCACGCAGCTCCGCGACGAGCGTCTCAACCTGCGACGCCGAGGCGCACATACCGTCAATAGCGACCTCTGTCAGCCCGCTCTCGCCAATCTGTTGCCACAGCCACTGCGCTATGGTCGGTGTGCCTTCAACTCGCTCTTTCATAAGCACATACTCCGTGTCGCGCAGCTGTTCGGCTGCCGCTATGAAGTAGCGCGAGTCGGTCCACAGCGCCGCGCCGTTAAGAGTCACCACGGCAGTGCCTGCCGACCCGTCAAACCCAGATATCCATTTACGTCCCTCCCAGTGCTGCGGCACATACTCACTATTGTGTGAATCGGTGCTCGGGAAAATGAAGGCAGCAAGGTGCTCGCGCCTCATCACCGTGCGCAGCCGTTCCAGTCTTTCTGCAATGATGGTTTTCATATATTCGATTTAAAATAATGTAGATTAAAGGAGTTAACACGACAAAGTTACCAATTTTAAGAATTATCAACAAATTAAAGTCTGAATAATTGGCGGTTATAAATCTATTTTTTATAACTTTGCAATCGGAAAAGCGCACGAGGGGCAGACTGACACTTTGCCGCGAAACGCGCCCAACATCCCCTTTTTGGCACATTATTTGCACATAAGCCATCAGAAGGCGGCTGCAAAGCTGTCACAACATCATAAAACGAACTGTTCAAATAAACTTAAAATATAATTTAGTTATGGCATTTTTAACTAACGAGAAACTCGTGATCGTCGGAGCCGGCGGCATGATTGGTTCAAACATGGTACAGAGCGTTCTTATGCTCGGTCTTACTCCTAACATCTGTCTGTATGACATCTATGAGCCGGGCGTTCATGGTGTGTTCGACGAGATGCAGCAGTGCGCTTTCCCCGGCGCAAACATCACTTACACCGTTAACCCCGAAGAGGCTTTCACCGGTGCTAAGTACATCATCTCTTCAGGTGGTGCTCCCCGTAAAGAAGGCATGACACGTGAGGACCTGCTGAAGGGCAACTGCAAGATTGCTGCCGACTTTGGTGACAACATCAAGAAGTATTGCCCCGACGTTAAGCATGTGGTTGTTATCTTCAACCCCGCCGACGTTACTGCCCTCACAGCTCTTATCCACTCAGGTCTGAAACCCAACCAGCTCACCTCTCTCGCTGCCCTCGACTCTACACGTCTGCAGCAGGCTCTCGCCCTCGAGTTCGGCGTACAGCAGGATAAGGTTACTGGCGCTCACACCTATGGTGGCCACGGCGAGCAGATGGCCGTATTCGCTTCACAGGTTAAGGTTGACGGCAAGCCCCTCGCTGAGATGGGTCTGTCAGACGAGCGTTGGGAAGAGATCAAGCACCACACCGTACAGGGTGGCTCAAACATCATCAAGCTGCGTGGCCGCTCTTCATTCCAGAGCCCCGCTTACAACGCTGTTAAGATGATTGAGGCTGCTATGGGTGGCGAGAAGTTCACTCTGCCCGCAGGCTGCTATGTAAGCGACGAGAAGCTCGGCTTCAAGAACGTTATGATGGCTATGCCTACCACTATCGACGCCACTGGTGTTCACTACGCTGAGCCCACTGGTACAGAAGAGGAGATGGCTGCTCTGGCTAAGTCGTATGAGCACCTGTGCAAGATGCGCGACGAGATTGTAGAGCTCGGCATCGTTCCCCCCGTAGCTGAGTGGAAGGAAATGAACCCCAACCTCTAATTTGTTTTAGAGACCTATCTTTCGCAAACATTCATTTGTTAAAGATATATTTAAAGGATGAAGCCCAACTGCGGGTCTCATCCTTTTTTGTGTTCTACCCGCAAAGGCACATGCGCCACAGCCTTTTTATGAGTCTGTCGCGACACAGAAAGAGCACCCTTGCAGTAATAGAGAGCACACATTATAAGAAATAAAGGTATAATTATCCGAAATAAAGACACTCGGTTATTGAATGTTTTTTTGTATTTTTGCAGACAAATCACTACAATAGGAAAACAGAGCAATAAAAGCATGAAAACTATCAAGGACATGACATTCGGCGGCGAACGCCCGCTCTTCGAGTCACACGACCTGCGCATGGAGAACATAACCATCACCGACGGCGAGTCAGCCATCAAGGAATGTACCAACTTAGAGGCCGACAACTGCCGCTTTTTCGGCAAATACCCGTGGTGGCACGTTGACGGTAGCATGATATCCAATTGCTATTTCGCTCCTGAGTCGCGCTCCGCCATTTGGTATTCATACAACATGAAGATGCGCGACTGCGTGATTGACGGGCCCAAATTTTTCCGCGAGATGAAGAACGTGGAGCTTGAAAACGTAAAGATTAACGATGCCGACGAGACGTTCTGGAACGTGGAGAACCTGCGTCTGAAGAACGTGACGCTTCACGACGGCACTTACCCTTTCATGGGCTGCCGCAACGTAGAGGTCGACGGACTGGTGAGCGACTCCAAGTATGTGTTCCAATATGTTAAGCACGCCGTTATACGCAACGCGAAAATCACGACCAAAGACTCGTTTTGGGAGACGGAAGACATCACCGTCTACGACTCGGTGCTCGACGGCGAATATCTTGGTTGGCACTCCAAGAACCTACGTCTTGTGCGCTGCCACATTGCTGGCGAGCAGCCGTTGTGCTACGCTGAGAACCTGGTGCTTGAAGACTGTACCTTCGACCCAGCCTGCGACCGCGCCTTCGAATACAGCACGGTGGAGGCAACCATACGCGGACATATCGAGAACATAAAGAATCCGACGAGCGGACACATCGTTGCCGACAGCATAGGATCGGTCACCATCAACGAGAATGTGCTGCAGCCCGCCGACTGCAAAATAGAGACACGCTAACAACAACAACAGCATATGAATTACAACTTTGACAAACTGACAGAGCGCCGAGGCTCCAACTCGGTGAAGTGGGACGAGTGTAACGACCCAGAAACCATACCCGCATGGGTGGCAGACATGGACTTTGAGGCTGCGCCGTGCATCATGGAAGCGCTGCAGAAGAGAGTAGACCACCGCATCTTCGGCTACACCTTCGTGCCAGACAGCTACTACAAAGCCATCACCGACTGGTTCAGACGCAAACACGACTGGGACATCTGTCGCGACTGGATAACATACACTTCCGGCGTGGTGCCAGCCCTCTCGGTGTCGATAAAGGCTCTTACGCAACCAGGCGACAAGGTGCTCATTCAGACTCCCGTCTACAACTGCTTCTTCTCCTCTATACGCAACAACGGCTGCGAGATAGTGGAGAGTCCGCTCGTGCGAACCACCGACAGCTACGTCATAGACTTCGACGACATGGAACGCAAGGTGTCAGACCCCGCACTGAAGGTGTTTGTGCTCTGCAATCCCCACAATCCGGCAGGCAGAGTGTGGACACGCGAAGAGCTGACACGCATGAACGACATCTGCATGCGCCACGGTGTGCGCGTCATCAGCGACGAGATTCACTGCGAACTCGTCATGCCGGGCCACACATTCCTGCCATTCGCCTCGCTCAGCGACGACTGTCAGAACAACAGCATAACGCTCAACTCGCCATCAAAGGCGTTTAACATAGCTGGCTTGCAGATTGCAAACATCATCTGCAAAGACCCCGAAACACGCCAACGCATAAACCGCGCGATAAACATCAACGAGGTTTGCGACGTCAACGCCTTCGGTGTGACAGCCCTGCAGGCAGCATACAACGAGGGAGAAGACTGGCTTAACGAGCTCATCACATATCTCCACGACAACTACTGCGCCCTCCGCGACTTCTTCGCCACACACATGCCCGAGTGGAAGGTGCTGCGTCTCGAAGGCACCTACCTGCCGTGGGTAGACATTAGCAGCACAGGGCTGACAGCCGACGAGTTCACCGAGCAGCTGCTCAACGCCTACAAGGTGAGAGTGAACAGCGGTATGATGTACGGACAGACCACTGGCAAAGACTACATACGCATTAACATAGCCTGTCCGCGAGCTCGTCTGATGGAGATTCTGAAGCGCATAGAGACTTTCTACAAGCAGATAGAAAAGAATGGGAAAGACCTATAGATTTGAGATTTGCGCCAACGGCGTGGAGAGCTGCATAGCCGCACAAGAGGGCGGTGCAGACCGCGTGGAGCTGTGTGCGGGCATCCCCGAGGGCGGCACCACACCGTCGTATGGAGAGATAAAGACCGCGAGGCGCGTGCTGACACGCACACGTCTCCACGTCATCATACGTCCGCGAGGCGGCGATTTCCTATACACGCCGTTAGAGTTGGAGCGCATGACAGCCGACATAGACATCGCACGTGAGCTTGGAGCCGACGGTGTGGTGTTCGGATGTCTGCGCGCCGACGGCACCCTCGACACCGAAGCCAACGCTCTGCTCATGTCACACGCCAAAGGCATGTCGGTCACTTTTCACCGCGCCTTCGACCGTTGCGCCAACCCGCAGGAGGCGCTGGAAGAACTTATAGCACAGGGTTTTGACCGCATACTGACCTCGGGACAGCAGCCAACAGCACTGCAGGGCACACCATTGCTGCGCCAACTCCACGCCCAGACTGCCGGACGCATCACGCTGCTTGCTGGATGTGGCGTAAACGAGGGCAACATTGCGACCATAGCACGCGAGACTGGCATCGACGAGTTCCACTTCTCGGCACGTGTGGCGGTAAAGAGTGCCATGACGTTCAGCAACCACGACGTGTACATGGGTGCCAAAGGTGCCGACGAAGAGTCTGTCGACATAACATCGGCAGAACGTGTGCGCAACACCATAGCACAGCTGACATGTCAAGACTGAAGATGGTGGCAGTGTGGCTGAGCCGCATAAACCACTGCCGCGGGTTTGGGGTGCAGTCGCCATCGGCATACGCTTTCATACGCTATGTGGTGAACGAGCACTACCCCTACTACGCCTACGAAGACCTACGGAAGCAGCATGCCGACGTGAGCGGTGTGCGGCTGAAGTTGTGTAGGCTTTATCTGCGCCTTGCCAACTACGCACAGGCTGCGCAATGGCTGTGGTGCGGCGAGCCAAGCAGCGCCGAACGCAGTTATGTAAACGGCGGATGCTGCCACACCAGGCAGTCTGTTGCCGACACTGACAGCGCACTCCCGACACCCGACGCAGCACAACCCACGGTCGCCGTCATACCACTCTCCGCCCCCGACGCCACGCGCCGCACACTTGCACGGCGCTTCGTCGAAACGGCAGACGAGGCGCGATGCCTATCCGAGACGCCACACAGCAAGACCATGCTCGTAGTAGAGGGCATTGGCCACGACGCCCCCGCCGCTGACATCTGGCGACAGTTGACCGCCGACAGCAGGGTGAGCGTGACCTTTGACCTGTACTATTGCGGCATCGCCTTCTTCGACAGCCGCTACAAACAAGACTACATCGTAAACTTCTGACCAAGCGTCCACATTCTACAACCGACACTATGACGATCTACACCAGACACGGCGACAAGGCGTTCACTACCACATTTGACGGCGAACGAACCGAGAAGACATCACCAACAATTGCTGCCTACGGCGACATAGACGAACTAACAGCCCACCTCGGACTGCTGCGCGCAATGACAACGGAGCTGCAGAAAAGCGCCGACAACGCCACAGACCGCGACACCATAGGCCAAGAAAACCAATACATAGAACATCTACAGCGCCATCTGCTTGCCGTAGGGTGGTGCCTTATGAGCACACATCCGTCAGACATCGACTTCGCAGCGCTCACCACAGAGATGGAACGGCGCATCGACACCATCGACGCCACGCTGCCACCACTCCACACCTTCGTCGTGCCAGGCAACACTATGGCAGAAGCCCAGTGCCACGTCTGCCGCACCGTGTGCCGCCGTGCCGAACGCGCCGTGGCGGAAGTAGCAAGACAAAAAGCCATAAACCCGCAAATACTGCCGTTTTTGAACCGTCTGTCCGACTATCTGTTTGTTTTAGCCCGCAATTTAAACTTTATTTCACATCATACGGAAAAAACATGGAATAAAACTTGCAGATAAGGATAAAATTACTATTTTTGCAAACACTAAAGGCTGTACACCCCTTTAAATGCCTAAACAAGTGGAATAAAAACAACATTAAAAACAGAGAAAATATGTATTGGACACTTGAACTTGCCTCCAAACTGGAAGATGCGCCGTGGCCTGCAACAAAAGATGAGCTCATCGATTATGCGATGCGTTCGGGCGCTCCGTTAGAGGTATTAGAGAATTTGCAGGAGATTGAGGACGAAGGCGATGTGTACGACAGCATCGAAGACATCTGGCCCGACTACCCAACCAAAGAGGACTTCCTCTTCAACGAGGACGAATACTAATCGCCCCGACGCCGACACTATCGGCTCACGACATTGAAGACAAGCGGTATAGAGATTTCACAAAGAAATGTCTATACCGCTTTTTCAATTCTACTACCGTCAAAGACAGGGCGAGCCAAACGCAATGAAGTTTGCTTCAATTGCTGAAACACAGCCTGTCTTATTCAAGCAAACAGCTTAAATCACAATGTTTTTGAAGAATTAAATAACCAATAATCATTACTTTCCGAAATTCTTCTTCTGGTGAGCATATTTTCTCGGCTCTTCTTATTGCTTCTTTGTTTATCCGAAGTTCTTGAGTTCTGTAAGGTTCTGACTTATCTCCAACATCGTAGTCTTATGTTTCAAATATCCAAAATAAGCACATGAAACGCCTG
>Ga0129313_1002237_pt1 | contig 10470 bp, 8 predicted proteins | sample O1105metagenome_FD_94436 | JGI IMG/M metagenome (GOLD analysis project Ga0129313, IMG submission 94436) | Orangutan group fecal microbial communities from fecal samples from Wisconsin, USA - O1105 metagenome | ecosystem: Host-associated > Mammals > Digestive system > Large intestine > Fecal... | reverse complement strand
TCGAAAGCTTTTATAATTCATTCTACTATGGAAGAGATGCAGAGATCGGATCGGAGGATGCATTTCATGATGCAGTTGTATGTGAATTAGACAAAATAGGAGAAGATATAGAAACTGCCTCGGAAGAACAGGTAGAATCTGCGATACAATATGTAATTGCCCATCCGGAACTGGTGTCGCATTAAAGGAGAGTTTGTGGTGAGAAGCTGGAGACGTACATAAAACCATATCGTATTGAGTGTTGACTAGATCAATAAATTATGAAAAAATATAAAATAGAAATTCTGAAAAAGAGGAGCACAGGTAGGATGAAGCGAGCACGAATACGAAGTATATACATAGGTATAATTATGACGTTGATTTTGGGGATGGGTATCTCACATAGGGCGTATGCGATTACGAATACGGATGAAGGATACAGTGAGGAACGAGGTATCGTTTGTGTTCGATTGATATATACAGATTCCTTGAATCAAGAATATGTTCTGAAGAAAGGAACCGGATTCTTTGTTGGAAATGGAGCAAATCAGGAATATATATTAACAACAAAAAGTATAGTAAGTCTGACACCCGAAGAGCAGCAGATATATGCAGAACAGTTCGGAATTGAATACCAGGAAGTAGCGAAAGCATTGAGTGTTGATGCAACGATAGACGGAAATATAAATATTAATCTGGAAGTAAAGTATGCGGATAGTCAGAATCTTGACTTTGCAATTCTATCTCCCCATACATCTTTGGGGAATATAACGAATCTTCGTTTGGCGGAAGAATCGGAAGAACCACAGAAGGAAATGAACGTATATACGCTGGGATTTACAGATCTGGTCGGTGAGGATACTACCATTATTAAAAGAGAAGGCACCGTTCTTCAAGAGGTAGAGATTCAGGGATATAGTTATTATCAGCAGGATATCGCCATGAATGCCAATAGTATGGGGGAGCCATTACTGAATGAAGAAGGAGAAGTAATAGGTATAAATGCGATAGCTTCAGATGGAGTCATTTATAGCCTTGAAGGAAAGGAAATTATAACATTATTGAATGCGTTGGGCTATGAATACAGCGAACCGTATGTTACAGATATAGAAGGGCTGCAGACAGCGATACAGAGGTATGAGTCTGTTTCTTTTGACGGATATACAGACGAGAGTATAGAGGCGTGTCGGGAGGCATATGAACAGGCGGTTAACAGACTTACTCAGGCAGAGGAAGATACGGAAGCGGGAACCAATACTAAGACATCACAGATGGATATAGATAAAGCAGCGGATAGGTTAAATGATAGCATAGATCAACTGGAGGTAAAGGAAATGCCACTTAAGACAGCAATTATAATTATGATAGTAGGAGGGGTACTGTTGATCGGAGCGGCAGTTGCCATTACATTGCTTGCTGTACGGATTCGGTTATTAAAAAAGGAATTAAAGGAAACCAGAGAATCGAACCTGACACCACAGGATCTTCTTCAGATGGGCGGACGTATTACACCGACCGGATCCGGTGGGCAAAAGAAGAGCATGCCGATTAACCGGTCACTTTCGGAGATATCTACTGCATCTGAAAAACTGGCGGTATCCGGTTCTTCCTATATGGGACAGCCAAACATGAATGTTGGGGTGGGGAATAACTATCCGGCGGAAACCTCCGTCTTAAATGTTGTTTCGATGCAGGATATCAATACAGTGGATAATACCTTATATAAGTGCCCAACCTTGATCCGGAAGAAGACCGGAGAAGTAATACAGATTACTAAGAGTAGCTTTGTGTTAGGAAAAGCGGGTGACCAGGTAGATTTTTATGTTGGAGGTAATACGAACATTAGCCGCAGACATGCATGCATTAAGAAAATGCCGGATGGATACTATATTCAGGATTTGAACTCTACGAATGGAACATTTGTTAATCAATGTAAGGTATCATGGAATCGGGATATGAAGCTGCAGCCGGGGGATGTGATTACGCTGGGGGATGATGAGTTTGAATTTAGAGCATAATGGATGGAGGCCGACAGTATGCAGGTTATTCAATATAAGGATCATATAGCCTATCAGTTTGAAAATAGTGAAATGATATTTGCGGTAGCCAAACGGGTGCTGGGAAAGCTGAAAGTAGAAAACGTAATGAATGGGTTGGAAGTTACATATAACGGAAAACCAAGAATCATATACGAGACGCAGGGACAGCAGCCATTGGTCGGGATGCTGCAGACTATGGATGGAAGAAGTGCATATAGGATACTCATGCAGTTCTTAAGATTGATATTAAGATTTGAAGAGAATGACTTTCTTCAGAAGGAAGTCATTGATGTAAATATATATCACATATTTTATGATGTGGAAAATGAAACGATAAAATGCTGTGCCCTTCCGATCGATGGTGAGTGTGATTATCATGAAAAAACAGGATGGCAGGGAAAGTATAGGCAAACACTGGCAACACTGTTGAAGATATGTTTTAAAGATGCACCCCATGGTTATAGGGAATTATACAATCAGATATTTGATGGAAGAAAAACGGATACGGAGATCGTTGAGTATCTGTTGGACTGTAATTATCAGTGGTATGGACTGGGTAGCAGTATTACCGGTAAAGAGTATAATGAAAATAAATTAACGAAACCCGCAGAAAATGTAGCGGTTGACAAACCAATATTGGAATTGGAATATGCTTCTGATCATGGAAATGAAAAGATAGCAGTCATGAATGAACCATTTACAGTAGGCTCTTTGAAGGGAACAGCAGATGCCAGAATCGCAATAGGAGCGTTGAGCAGGCAGCATTGTACCATTAAGAAGACGAATGGTATTTTATCGGTTATTGATAATAATAGTACAAATGGAAGCTATATGAATGGAGTCCGGTTAAAGCCGGAAGTCGCATATGTTATGAAGGACGGAGATATTCTCAGACTGGCAGACATAGAGTTTAAAATAAAGATAAACGGGTGATTTAAGTGGCAAATAAACGAGTGGTGTTTGTATGCTTTGATGAAGCATATGTTGGAACAATCGAGTGTAAGCTGGCAGAGCTTTTGGCAGACAAGCTGGAACTGGAGTTTATAACAACAGAGTCTTATCTGATGAAGTTCGTACAGAGTGTTCATCAGATCGATATATTATTGATATCGAAGGAATATGAGTATTTGCTTGGTGATGGATTCAGTGCAACAAAGGTTATATGGTTGACAGAGAGTAAAGAACTGGAAGAACGAGAGCAAACGCAGGGGGACGAATACATATATCTGTATGCAAGTGTACGAAAAATGGTGGATCGGATAGACTCTCGTATTTTGACGGACGGGCAGATGACCGGGAAAAATGGAACGCAGGTTATTAGTGTGTATTCCGTGTGTGGAGGATGTGGAAAAACCATGACGGCTGTTGGAACGGCATATGCATTAGCCAGAGAGGGAAATAAGGTCTTGTATGTCAGTACAGAGTCCATGCAGGATTTTAAATACTATATCCCCGGCATTAAAGAGATTACCTCCGACTTTGGGTACCAGTGTGCAGTTGATATGGATATGGCGAAGCGGTGTATATTGAATGAAATCGAACATGGAGAGATCGACTATTTGCGGCCGTTTAGTGTGCTGCCTATGGCATATCAGGTTAATACAGATAAATATCTGGAATTGATAGAGGGCGTAATAGAGTCGAATACCTATGACTATATTATAGTGGAGCTATCAAAGGAAATTGAACCGCAGAAAATAGCCTTTATGCAAAAAAGCCGAAAAATAATACTGGTCACTACACAGGGAGACAGAGCGGTTGCAAAGCTGCAGGATTTTATTAACGGAGTCACCAGATTCGCGGTGCCGCCGCTGATAGTATGCAATCATTTTGATACTCGAAAGAAGGATTATCTTACGGATAGCCGGCTGAAGGAACAGTGTGAGATAGCGGAATACATTATGGAGGCGGAAGACGATATATCATGGGAAACAGTTAAGAACAATCTGTTGTTTGAAAAAGTAGCAGCACTTCTATAGGAGAGAGGATATGAAAAATACAATTATAGTATTATTTAATGATAAAAGGTCCGGTGAACAGTATGATTTGGAGGTTCCGGTAGATATAACCGCCAACGAACTGATATATGGATTGAATATGGGGCTTCATCTGGGAATCAATCTGGATAATGTGTCTGAGTGCTATTTATGCACAAGAGAACCGATTGCACTACTGAGAGGAAATACGGCATTGGAAGAGTTTGGGATGCGGGACGGAACGATTATTGATTTTGAGCGATAAGGGACAGAAATGGGGATAAGGGATGAACTACAAATTAACGATTTACGGAAATAATATGTATAAGGAATTTGTGCTGAATGATCAGTTTAGCGGAAACCTTACAATGGGAACACAAAAGGAATGTCAGTTGTGCTTTGAAAGAGAGAGATTTCAGGCTCCGTTTGTTATTCGTTTAGATCGTAGAGATGAAGATACCTTTGTGATTAGCTGCAGCAATAAAGTATTTTTCAAAAAGGAGGATGGACTGAAGGAGTATGTAAGATATCTGAATCCGGGAGATACGCTGGTAATTTGTTATACAGAATCTGAGGAAGCTTTTTTTGGTATAGATTTTGCTATAGATTTTCCGATTGTTGGAAAGGATTATACACTAGCGGTGAACTTTGGGAAACTGCGGGAATTTACGATCGGTGGGGCGAAAGAATGCCGGATTCAGATCGATGATCCGATGCTGACGGATGATTTTGTGACAGTTAAGGTGGAAGAGGAAGGATATTCTATAGATGCGGCTTCCACGGAGTATGGTATCAGTGTGAATAATTTTCCTTCCAAGCAGAGGATGAATCATATCCGGGATGGTGAGTTCTTTGCATTGCGTGGGTATGGATTTAATATATCCCAAGGCATCTTATATACAACGAAAAATGCGGTAGTAATCACAGATCTGCCGATGAATAAATTAGACAATCAAACCAATTATCTTCGATATCCAAAGTTCAAACAAAATGTCAGACAGCAGTACAGAATGCCGGATGAAAAAATAGATGTATTAAAGCCAAGTGCAAAGGAAGAGGGAGAAGAAAAAAGTTTTCTGATGACCTTTATGCCGGTGTTAGTCAATCTTCTTCTCATGGTAGGTCTGCGAGGGATGATGGGCGGCAATATGATGTTTGTATTATATTTTGTCGGAACGATGTCTGTGAGTACGACGGTATCACTGATTACCTATTTTCAGGATAAGAAAAAGAAAAAGGTGAAAGAGGCGGTTCGGCGGGATGGATATATGGCATATCTGTCAAAACAGGAGGATAAGATTATAGAACTGCGGAAGCAGGAACATATCGTAGCAAATCAAATGAATCCGACTATGGATGAGTATATCCGGTTTGTTATGCAGTTTGATGCGAGACTCTTTGAAAAGAGGAAGGAACATAAGGACTATCTTTCTGTACGATTGGGCAGTGGAGTGGTGAAGTCTGCACTGCAGGTAGAATATAAAGAGGAAGAATTTGTAGAGACAGAGGATGATCTGGCACAGTATCCGAAGATTCTGCATGACAAATATGAATATCTGGATGATATGCCGGTTGTATTGACGCTGAGGGACACCAATGCCGTTGGTTTTGTTGGTGCGAGAACGAAGTTATATCAGATAGAGAAGAATTTGATTATGGAATTTGCAGCATCGCATTTTTATAATGATGTGAAGCTGTTTCTGATAATGGATGAAACGGATGTACAGCTTTTTGAATGGGCAAGGTGGCTCAAGAATACATATAATGAGATGACACAGACGCGCAACTTTATGTATAACGAAGAAAGTGCAAAGATATCACTGGAATTTTTATATTCAGAGCTGTCACGAAGAGAAAGTGCCGGAACAAGTGAAGGGCTGGAGGATTATATTGTATTTGTGTATAAGTCGGATAAGATTAGTGACCATCCCGTATCACAGTATGTAGAAAAGGCAAAGGATCTGGGATTTCATTTCGTGTTTTTTGAAGAACATGAGGAGTTATTGAATAAAGAATGTACAAAGCGTATTTTCTTAAATGCACAGGATAATACCGGCTATATACAGGATGTAGCAGATGGACAGGAGATACAGGAATTTACATATAGTCATATCAGCCATGAGGTTGTTGAAATGGCGGCTAAGCATTTGGCATGTGTGTATGTAGATGAAGTGAGTCTGGAAAATAGCCTGACCAAGAATATAACATTATTTGAACTGTTGGATATTATGAGCCCATATGATCTGAATCTTCAGGATAGATGGGCAAGTTCAAAAATATATGAAAGTATGGCGGCACCATTGGGTGTAAAAAGTGGTGATGAGGTTGTATATCTGGATCTTCATGAAAAGTATCACGGCCCACATGGACTGGTTGCGGGTACGACGGGTTCCGGTAAGTCAGAGATCATGCAGTCCTATATTTTGTCGGTAGCTACACTTTTTCATCCGTATGAAGTTGGATTTATTATCATTGACTTTAAGGGTGGTGGTATGGCAAATCAGTTTAAAGATTTGCCTCATTTGATTGGTGCAATTACCAATATTGATGGAAAAGAGATCAATCGATCCTTGGCATCCATCAAAGCGGAGCTGATAAAACGACAGAAACTCTTTGCAGAACAGAATGTGAATCATATTGACGATTATATAAGAGCTTATAAGGATGGAAAGGCAACGATTCCGTTGCCGCATTTGATCTTAATCGTAGATGAATTTGCGGAATTAAAGAGTGATCAGCCGGAATTTATGAAGGAACTGATCAGTGCAGCGCGTATAGGACGAAGTCTGGGCGTTCACCTGATTTTGGCAACGCAAAAGCCGGCAGGCGTGGTGAATGATCAGATCTGGAGTAATTCTAAGTTTAAGCTGTGTTTGAAGGTACAGAATAAGAGCGACAGTAACGAGGTGTTGAAGTCGCCGCTGGCAGCGGAGATCCGTGAACCGGGACGAGCCTACCTGCAGGTGGGAAATAATGAGATATTTCAGTTGTTTCAGTCTGCATATAGTGGTGCGCCGGCGCATAGTGACAGAATCAATAATCAGAAGAAGTTCCGCATCACAAGTGTTGATCTGGCAGGAAAGAGAACGGTTATCTATGAACAGGCACCGAGGAATAAAAAAGGTGGAGAAACTCAGTTGGATGCCATCGTTAGCTATGTTCAGGAGTATTGTGCTAAGAATCACATAGAACGACTTCCGAATATTTGTCTGCCGCCATTACCAAAAGTGATATCGTATACGATGGATGGATATCAAAAGGAAGGTACAGATATAGAGATACCGATAGGATTAGTAGATGATCCGGATAGACAGAATCAGTTTGTAGAGAGTTTGAATTTTTCACAGAGTAATATATTTATTATAGGATCTTCCCAATCAGGAAAGACCTGCATGCTTCAGAGTATGATTAAGGGCATAACGATGAATTATGCTCCGAATGAGGTAAATATATATATTCTGGACTTTGCATCGATGATTCTTAAGAATTTTGAAGAGTTGAATCATGTGGGTGGAGTGGTTACAAGTTCGGAAGATGAAAAACTAAAGAATTTTGTGAAAATGATACAGGAACTGATCGTGACCAGAAAAAATATGCTGTCTAAGATGGGCTTGAGTTCATTTAGTTCGTATCGGGAAGCAGGAGGCGAAGATCTGGCACAGATAATTATTTTGCTGGATAATTGGATCGCATTTAAGAGTTATTATCCTGAGTATGAAGAAGAAATCATAGGAATCGTACGGGAGAGTGTGGCAGTTGGTATTTCATTTGTGGTAACCGTCAGTCAGGCCGGAGGCATTGGATTTAAACTGCTGTCAAACTTTTCTAAGAGGATAGCACTGTACTGTAATGATTCTGCGGACTATATGTCTTTATATGAAGGCTGTCGAATGAAGCTGGATGATATACCGGGACGAGGCATTGCTGAGATTAACAGGATCTTTTATGAATGTCAGTATTATCTTGCATTTGCAGCAGAAAAGGAATATGAACGCGTAAAACTGATTACGGAATTTATAGAAGAAGTAAATGCAAAGTATCCGGTTGGAGGAGCCAAAAGGATACCGGTGATTCCGGAGCAGGTGACAGAAGGGTTCCTGTTAAAGCAGTTTGGGGCGAATGCGATTGCACCATATGATATTCCTTTGGGTATGGAATATAACAGCATTGATATCAGACGTGTGCCATTGTCCAAGATGCCGTTTATGGCATTTGTTGGAAGTGAAAAGTCATCCAGGGTAAAATATGTGTCTTATATGTTGAATTATCAGATTCGGCATAGGAAGGAGCAGCCGATAGAACATTATATTATCGATGATCATAGCAAAACACTGGAACAGTATGAGGATGAGGTTAAGTACTATAGTAACTCATCAGCATCGGTAGGTGAACTGTTGATGCACATATACGAATGTTGCAAATCTCGTTATGAGGGAGTTCAGACGGGAGAGATTTCTCTGGAACAGAAGCCATACCTGATGATCGTCATTAACTCCATGGATGGAATTTCTGCATTGACGGCAAATCGTGAAGATGCAGATCGGTTTAAGAAGATCATAGGAACCTATAGGGAGATGAAGGTATGTTTTCTGTTCACTAATGTGGAAAATGCACAGATACCATTTTCAGCAACGGATGCTTTGAAGGTAATACGTGATACAAAGAGGTACCTGGTGTTTGAGGATATTAAGGATATAAAGATCATAGATCCACCGGCACAAATAGCACGTATGTATAAGAAACCAATCGATAGTGGGGATGTGTATCTGATTAATGGAACGGCATTTGAAAAGATCCGCTTTATCAGTGAGGTATAAGCCGGATAGCAAATGAACCGGAAACTAGAAAACAAGAGGAAGAGCGAAAAAAGATGAGGGAGGGTATATATGTCAAGAAGTGCAAAAGCCTGGTGGCATGATATGACGCATACATCGGCAGTAGAGCAGCGAGTAAAGGATTATAAAACCTTATATAGACAGGTGAGCAGCCAGTTGGAGACTATCAGTATGGAAATATCATACTTGGATGAATTAGACGAAAGATATAGGCTGATGGTAGAGAAGGAAAGTATAGAGAGTGCAGGGGTAGTTATTGATGAACTGAATCTGAAAGCGGAAGCGGCATATACGGAATTTCAAACAGTGTATGATTACATAAAACAGAAGGAGGAAGAGTTGTATAATAAATTGATACAGATTCAGGCACATTTGGAATACTACAAGGTACGAGAACGATATGAAAATACACTGGAAAAGGATCTAAAAGCAGAAGAATTTAACTATATGTGATACGAGGGGGAAAATGAAATGAATGGTACAGATAAATTTGTATATGATGACAGTTTTGAACAGATAGTAGAAAATATGGAAAAGCTATGTGATGATTTGGAAAGCGTAAAAGATAATCTTTGTATGCTTAGGGGATATATATCTAATTACTGGAAAGGAGATGCAGGAGACAGTGCAGAAGTATTTACCGGTTTGATTGTTCAATATCTTTTGGCGGTCAGTCATCCATGTGATAATATGAGGGATAAATTTTATGAGTATAAACAGAATATAGATAGATTTGAGGAGAACAGTCAGGCAAAGGTGATATTAGATGGAATAGAAGGATAGATGGTTGGAAAGAAGGCTTAACGGAAATGAAAAATACAGAGATTGCATTTGATTACGAGGCGGCTGAACAATTTTTGAGGATAATTCAAGAATCAATGGATGCATTGGAGGATGCACATTCCAGAGCAACAGAAATGCACAACACGGTTCTTAGAGATATCGCAGCGGAAAAAACAATAGATGTACTAACATACAAGGGAACTGCAGGAGATGATATATGTATATTTTTAGAGGGACTGCAGGGGCATATTAAGACCATATATGAGTTAATAGAGGTGCTTAATCAATATGTAGCAATATATAATCAAGAAATGAAAGCAGCAGACACAGGGGCAGCTATGCAAATGATACTTGAAACAAAATAAATGTTGTAGAGAGATACAAGTGAGGTGGGAGAGTGGCACAGGTACGAAGGTACGATAACTACACCATGTCTGAGAGACAGGGAAATGAAAATACCCGGTATACAAATGATGAGTATCTGGATCGGATCAATAACGCATTTCTGGAGGCAAGCAGGCTGACACAGGAAGCAGAAGATCTGACAGCATTTGAATATGAAGATCAGGGAGAAAAACTGCACAGGCTTTTTGACACCTACTGGAAGTTGAGTGACAGCATTGATAAGCTGCGGGAAGAGGTCTGGGATGCAGATGACAGCTTTCACAGGGATGTCAATCGGATAGCAAACGAACTGGAAATCATACGACTGGAGGAAATCCGGGTACCTGATACAATCGGATACTATCCATCCGGGGGAGGAAATCCGAGACAACTGGGTATCAAAGACTTTATGGAAGTAGGGGTTCGGGAGACAGACGCAGATATCGAAGGGTTTCGCGAGATCTTTGGAAGAAC
>Ga0129313_1002236_pt1 | contig 10482 bp, 10 predicted proteins | sample O1105metagenome_FD_94436 | JGI IMG/M metagenome (GOLD analysis project Ga0129313, IMG submission 94436) | Orangutan group fecal microbial communities from fecal samples from Wisconsin, USA - O1105 metagenome | ecosystem: Host-associated > Mammals > Digestive system > Large intestine > Fecal... | reverse complement strand
CGATTGTGTATGTGATTGCTGCTGCCCCGGAAGCTACTGCAAGTGCTGCAACTCCTCCTTCAAGTGCTGCAACTCTTTTTTCAAACACATCTTCCGTCGGGTTTGTCAGACGTCCGTAAATGTTACCTGCATCTGCCAGTCCAAATCTTGCTGCTGCATGATCACTGTTGCGGAATACATAAGATGATGTCTGGTAAATCGGAACTGCTCTTGCATCTGTAACCGGATCCGGCTGCTCCTGTCCTACATGTAACTGCAATGTCTCAAATTTAAATTTTCTGTTCTCTCTTGTAATTTTTTCACTCATAATCCCTATCTCCTTTTCTTCTACTGAATCTCTATTCACCTTGCCAACAATCTCACTTGTTTTTTGGGTGTGTTTTTTGCAGATTGCTCTGCTATTTTCATTGTTTCTATCAAACACATTTCCTATCTGTTTGATAGGTATATAATAGCATGACAATTCCTACCTGTCTAATATGTAAAAAAGAAAGCCGGCTATAAGTAATTCCTATAGTCAGCTTCCTGTATCTTTCTCATATTTTCATCTTCACTTCTAGCTCTGCTTTTGATCCGCTTTTATATCTTCCACGCCACGGATGTCCATGCCCATAGCTTTGTATTTTCGGATTTCTTCCAGATATTTCTGTCCCAAAGGACTAAGCGCCACACCCTTTCGCTTCAGATAACCGATCGTCATATGCTCATTGGATTTCAGCTTCACTGCACAGTAATCTTCACCGTTGAGTCCCTCACATATAATGCCACAGCAAAGTGTGTATGCATTCAACCCTACCATGAGATTTAAAAGGGTCGCCCGGTCATTCGCCCGGATCAGGCGCTTGTATTCGTAAGTACTTAACACTTCCTCTGCAAAATAGAACGAATTATAATTCCCCTGCTCAAATGCAAGACACGGATATTCTTCCAGTTCTTCTATGGAAATCTCTTCCTTATTTGCAAGAGGATGCCCTTTCCAAAGATAAACATAGACACCACAGTCCAAAATTGGATGAAATTCCAGATCCGACTCCTTAATCATCTTCGTCAATACCTTCTGATTAAAATCATTGATATAAATAATTCCTATCTCGCTGCGGAATTCCTTTACATCTTCAATGACTTCATATGTTTTCGTCTCACGGACCGCAAACTCGTACTCATCCATGCCAAACTGTCTGACCATTTCCACAAATGCATTAACTGCAAATGTATAATGCTGCATAGACACTCCGAATTTTTTCTTTACATTTTTACGTTCGATATAATGAGACTCAATCAGTTCATATTGTTCTACAACTTGTCTTGCGTATCCCAGAAATTCGATTCCTTCCTGGGTAACCGACACCCCTCGGTTGCTTCGCTTGAATAACTCTACTCCAATCTCTGTCTCCAGCTCTTTGACTGCCTGCGACAAACTTGGCTGCGAGATAAAAAGTGCTTTTGATGCCTCATTCATAGACCCGGTATCTGCAATTGTAATCACGTATCTTAACTGTGTCAGTGTCATATCTTACACTCCTGTCTTACGTTTTAGCCTTCTTTGCATATTGGGTTTTCAATGTCTTCATTTTTCATCAGATCTGCAAGAGTAAATCGATCCGTGTACTCTATGATCACATCCCAAAGACCTTCCCAAAACTTCACTGTCCTACACTGTTCATAATGTCCGCATGCATTTGGCTCATCTTCAATGCAGCCTACCGGAGCCAGGCTGCCTTCTGCTGCCCGTAAAATCTCTCCAGCTGTATATTCTTCTGGTTTTTTTGCCAGCATATAACCACCGTTATTTCCACGAAAGCTCTTTACATATCCTGATTTCGTGAGAATCGGCATGATCTGCTCCATATATTTCAGTGTAATCCCCTGTCGCTTTGAAATATCTTTTAAGCGAATATATTCACCTGTGTTATGCTCTGCAAGATCGATCATGATCCGAAGTGCATACCTTCCTTTTGTTGAAACTTTCATTATTTCACCAGTACTTTCTCGATTTCTGCCATGTACATTATGTGATAATCTTTCTCCGGATACCATCTCTCATCGTTTTCCGGTGCATCAAAGCACTCTGGTTTCATTTCCTGATGATATAACTTCTTACATACAAAAATCATCTCTGCTTCTTCCACTCCTGTTGTTCCGTCGACCGGATAAGGATGAAGTCCGGCTGCCGCCCACTTATCCTCCACATCACGTCCACTGACTGTTCCACAGTAGTTCAGCGCTTTGCGCTCCTCCTCCGGGAGAAATGATAACGTAAAGTGATCCGTCTGATCTACAAATTCTTTTGTATAACGGTTTGGGCGGATGTATGCGGTTGCAACATTCTTTCCCCACATAATACCAAGACCTCCCCAGCTTGCTGTCATCGTGTTTGACTTCTTCTCATCTCCTGCTGTAATCAGCATCCACTGTTTACTTATCTTCTTAAATGGGTTAAATTCAAGACTTTCAATTGGTACTTCATGAAATGCCATATTTCATTCACTCCTTTTATTCTTCAGTTCCATAAACCTGCACTTCTGCAATACAAGTGTCATTCCAGCTCGTCTTGAGACCTCTGTATACCTGCTCAATAATCAGCTTAAGTTCAGAGGTTTTACATGTATCTGAAAATGTGACCCAATATTCTTTTTTTTCATCTGAAAATGTAACTTTCCGAATTAAATGGTCGGTCTGAATATCCAGTTCTTTCGGTCTGTTATTCTGCTCATACGCAGCATCATCTTTCCAGCTTCCAAGTTTCAGTGCAAGATACTTTACCGTATATGTTTTTTCAAATTTAAGTGTAAGATTTTCACCCTGTCCGTATCCTGCTACATCTTCCTGCCACGACGTCACTTCCTGACCGTCAATTGCTTTCTCGGCTGTGTTATCATCAAGTTCTGAACTCGCCTTGGAAGATACAGGCTGAATCTGTACATAAGAATCAAGATCCACAGGAGTTGCTTCGTCTACAGAAATTGTAATCTCAGCTTCTTTTTTATCTTCCTGTTCCTGCTGTTCTTCCTGCTTTCGTTCTGTCTCGTTTTTCTTCTTATTTGCCTCTATTGTCTTCTGATCCGGCAGTGCATCTTTCGGATCTGCAGTCAGCTCACCTTGCGTCTCACTGACCTGTTTTTCGAACGCATGGTAACCGGTCTGTGCAACAACAGAGCCAAGCACGACTCCAGCCAGCACAACGCCGCCTATCATGATCCATGTCCTTGATTTCTTTTTTTCCAGTTTGTACCCACAATGTGGGCAGTAAGATTCTCCATCGTTAATCGGTTTGTCACATCTTGGACACTTCATAGGTTCCACCCTCTACTTATGATAATATTTACCTTTATAATGTTGGGGCAAAAGTCCCCAACATCATTTTATATAATTATATTTTATTTTACAATGACCTTGCGGAAATTTTTCTTTCCTTTTTTCAGAACGATTCCTTCTCCGCCAAAATCTTCTCCGGCAAATGTGTGGGCAATATCTGTGATTTTCTCTCCATCTACAGACACTCCACCTTGCTGTACTGCACGGCGTGCTTCAGATTTGGAAGCTGTCAGACCGCATTTTACAAGCAGTGTCATAATATCAATGTTGCCATCTGTAAGATCAGCCTCTGTAAGTTCTGTCTTAGGCATATCTGCTGCAGCACCTGTACTAAATAATGCCTTCGCAGCCTCCTGTGCTTTTTTAGCCTCTTCTTCACCATGAACAAGACTTGTCAGCTCAAATGCAAGGATTTCTTTCGCTTTGTTAAGCTCTGCTCCTTCCCATTTATCCATTGCGTCAATCTCTTCTAACGGAAGGAATGTCAGCATACGGATACATTTGAGAACGTCAGCATCTCCTACATTTCTCCAATACTGGTAAAACTCAAATGGGGAAGTCTTGTTTGGATCAAGCCATACCGCACCGCTCTGTGTTTTGCCCATCTTCTTTCCTTCGGAGTTCAGAAGCAGTGTAATTGTCATAGCAGAAGCATCTTTTCCAAGTTTACGACGAATCAACTCTGTACCTGCAAGCATATTGCTCCACTGATCATCTCCGCCAAATTCCAGATTACAACCGTATTTTTGGAACAACTCATAGAAATCATACGCCTGCATGATCATGTAGTTGAACTCGAGGAAGCTAAGTCCTTTTTCCATTCTCTGCTTGTAACACTCTGCTGTCAGCATACGGTTTACAGAAAAATGCGGACCAATTTCGCGAAGGACTTCTATATAGTTCAGCCCAAGAAGCCAGTCTGCATTATTAACCATAAGTGCTTTTCCATCTGAGAAATCGATGAAACGGCTCATCTGCTTTTTAAAGCAATCACAGTTATGCTGGATCTGCTCTGGAGTCATCATACTTCTCATATCTGTTCTTCCAGATGGATCTCCGATGTATCCTGTTCCCCCACCGATCAGAGCAATTGGTTTATTGCCTGCTTCCTGCAGACGCTTCATCAGACACAGTGCCATAAAATGTCCTACGTGAAGACTGTCCGCCGTCGGATCAAATCCAATATAAAATGTTGCTTTTCCATTGTTTACTAAATCTCTGATTCTTTCTTCATCTGTTACCTGAGCGATCAGACCTCTCGCCTGTAACTCTTCATAAATTCCCATGATTTTCTCTCCTTTATCTCATTCATATTTTTATAAGGACGATATGTTGGTTCTTATTCGCGCGAGTGCGCATCCTGCCGGAGGCTTTTTTATATAATAGGAAATGCAATTTCCTATTATATAAAAACGTCCTTGTCCGCTACCGGACAAGGACGAAATATATCGTGGTACCACCTTATTTTACTGACAGCTTACGCCTGCCAGCCTCATTAAGCCGCATTCACAGCTTAAGCACGTTAACGGGTGCTTCTCGTCACAGCCTACTCGTCCCTGCCTTAGAATACATTTCTCTTACGTTCTTTTTGATTGTACGTCTCCTCATTCTGCATGGTTCTGGATTTCGGTGTGCAGCTTTGGGATGTATTCGTAGTCTCTTCCTTCGTGCGCCTCTCACCTGCCGGCTGCTCTCTGTACGGGTGTATCCACCACTACTTCTTCCCTTCATTGCCTTTGCATATTGGTTATATTTTCTTTACCCTGCTGTTATGCTAACTGATTTGACATGCTTTGTCAAGCAGATTGTGTAATACATTTATCCAAGATATACATAATCCTGTTCCGGTGCCTCGGCCGGTTCAATGTGCATCAGATACAGTACCGGCTGCTCCGGTGCAAATGGCTCTGTCGGCTCAAAGGAATATCTTACACGAACACGATACCATTTCTGCATCTGGATATTTGTAACTTTTGGAATCTTACACGGATATCCATACAGACGGACATCATCTGCACAGCAGGTCATAATTTTCCTGACAGGAACGAACATATCATTCTTCATTCCTTTCGGACGAAATGCCTGTGCGACAAACTCAATCTCTTTATCCATATACTGGTCTGGATGATCATATGCATCTACATACCAGATTCCAAAGTCTTCATCTTCAATTTTAATTGGATTTTCCTTAATATCAAATGGCAGGTCTTCAGCTGTCGGCTGAATGATCTTGCCGTCCATTCCTTCAAATATCAACTGTGCCATTGGATTCTGTACCTTAAGTGCACGTCTGAATCCGGAACGATCCACACCTTCCGGGCAACGGTTGATAATGATAAGCTCTGACTCGGTAAGCTGCTCCATCAACATATTTCTCATGTTTTTCAGGTACATATCCAGTGTCGTTCCATTAACAGTAGAATAAATTCCCTGAATCTGCCATTTGCGTGGGTACTTAAGCTGTAACAAATCTTCCAGCTTCCACATTCCATTGTATTCAATGACAACCTGCGCCGGATGATAGTTCTTCTCGCAGTTTGTAAAAAATGCTGCATTTAACTGCTCAAATTTATCTATCTTTAAAAGCACCATATCATTTTCTTCCAGATATTCCTTGGAATATTCTTCCTCACCTTCTTCACAAAGAATCAGAAGTGTAAGTCCCGGTTCGATCCATTCCTGCTCCATCAAAGTATCTTTGACAAGCAACGTCTTTCCACTGTCCAGAAATCCGGTACATATATATACTGGTGTTGGTTCCATCATTGTTTTTGCTGCTCCTTTATATCTTTACTATTGTACATGGAATAATTTAGCCAGTTCGTCTTCTTTGAGATCTGTTCCAATTACAACCATACGTCCTGCATAATCAGCATTTCCTTCTCTGACCTCATACTCCTGCGGAACAAGATCAAACTGCTTCCAGTTACCGTCTGTCATCTGGATAATTCCTTTGGAACGAAGGATTGTTCCATAAGCATCTGTCTCAGACAATGCTTTCAATAAGTAATCCAGCTCTTCCTCTGTGTACTTGTGCGCAGTTTCCTTACCCCAGCTTGTGAACACTTCATCCGCATGGTGATGATGGTGGTGGCCGCATCCACAACTACACTCATCATCATGGTCGTGATGATGCTCATGGTGATGACCGCATGTACACTCCTCGTCATGATCGTGATGATGCTCATGGTGATGACCGCATGTGCACTCCTCGTCATGGTCGTGATGATGCTCATGGTGGTGGCCGCATCCGCACTCCTCGTCATGATCGTGATGATGCTCAAATAATCCTTCAATCTCTGCACCGTGCTCGAGAGCGTGACGGATTGCGTCTCCGCTCAGCTGATCCCACGGTGTGGAAATGATTGTAGCCTTGTCATTCTTCTCTCTTAAAAGATGTACACAAGCCTCTATCTTCTCGTCTGTCATATTCTGAGTTCTGCTGATTACGATTGTCGATGCATGCTCTACCTGGTTCTCGAAAAACTCTCCAAAGTTGTCCAGGTACATTTTCGCTTTCTTTCCATCTACAACTGTAATTCTTCCTTCTATTTCAATGTCTGCATCTTCTTTTACATTTTCAATCGCTGCTGCAACATCAGAAAGTTTGCCGACTCCTGATGGCTCAATAATTACGTGATCCGGGTGATACTCATCCAGTACTTTTTTAAGTGCTACACTAAAATCTCCGACCAGTGTACAGCAGATGCAGCCTGAGTTCATTTCAGTAATCTCGATTCCTGCATCCTGAAGAAATCCACCATCAATACCAATCTCACCAAATTCATTTTCAATCAGCACAAGCTTCTCGCCTGCGAAAACTTTTTCAATCAGTTCTTTAATAAATGTAGTCTTTCCGGCTCCAAGGAATCCAGATATAATGTCAACTTTTGTCACGTTTATTACCTCTCTTCGATATTAAATACAAAAATAAGTTCCGTTTTTTATATTAACACAAAAAATGGGCAGTTTCAAGAGGCGGTAAGTTTTATCTAACTGCTTTTTCAATCAATCACTTATCTTCTTTTTTTCTTCTATAATAAATAGGAGATGGAATAAAACTCCATCCCCTGTTTATATTATCTTGAACGGCCTGCCCTTATTTTCTTCACATTCAGCTTCTTTATACATACTGTTTTAATTCTTCCATCGCCTTTTCATCCATTTTGGATTTATCAATCTTCGCATGTTTTAAATATGCTTTCCAAATCAGAATCAAGACTAGACCAATTGCAATCACTATCGTCAGAAAGATAAAGAAATAACGATATCCAGTAATTCCCGGATGATTATCAATCAGACTGCCCGCAAAAATAGAAATAAATGTCTCTGGTATTGCACCTGCTGTGCATATAAGTCCTCTTTTGCATAGTCGGCTCTTTTCTCTGGAACATATACACGTGGTCTTTCATAACAATCACTATTGACATGAAAAGCTCCTGGAACATGTCCTCTTGAAAAATATGAGGACGATTTTGCATTTCCCCATGAAACATCCACAAGAACAACCTTATCCATATTGTCTCCAACAATTGCTTTTGCTTCTTCACTTAATTCAGTAGTTTTACCTGTTTTAACATCAGAAATACTCTTTACAATTTCTGTTGGTAAAAATCTATCATAATTTGTATAACTCTCTAAGTCTGTCCCAGCATCAATCATATCATTCGCGCGGAATACAGTTACATTTTTTACACCTTGCTCTTGAAAATATCCGGCAACATTTTTTGCCTGCTCTCCAGAATAATCATATACAATAACCTCAGAATCTTTTGTAATTCCCTGATCTTTCATTTCTCTTTCAAGGTATTTTGTTCTCGGAGTTGTACTACCATAATCTCCTCCGCCATAATAGCAATCTAACCAACGAGATGAGAACAAAACTGAATTTTTCAGATGTCCACCATTTTTAGCTCCTTCTAACGCCCAGCCTGAATAACTTTCCTGTGCACGAGCATCAACAAGCACTGTTTTCTCGTCAGAGTCATTCATAAATTCCTGTACCTTTTCAGCAGAAGCTTCTTCTACTTTGATATCTCCTGTCGGCATTGCAGATTTGTTATATCCGTCACTGTCATCTTTGGAGTCATCAGTTTTCGCTGCGTCTTCTGTCTTTGCTTTTTCATTACTTTTAGATGAACTGGAACATCCCATCATCATAGATGCTGCCATAGCAACACACAGTAATGATGCTACCAATTTCTTTTTCATCAATTGTTTCCTCCTTTGTAAAATACATATAACAAAATTTCCAATTGATTATATCGCTATACCCCCCCCCGTGTCCAATTTAAAAAGTTAATAGTTTATTGTAATTTATCATTTTTTTAAATAAGTGTTTTTATCTATATATATAGTTATTATATAGTTTTTTTCTATTTATAACAGTATGTATTGACTAACTTATTTATTATTTTCTACAATCAAGGCATACAGTTAGAAGTAAAATATGTACGATTCTAACAATTAATTAAATAGTCATTTTCAGACAAAGAGGAGGAATAATAACATGGCTGATTATGTAAAAATGTGGGAAGACCTTGGAATGGATATCAATAATCATGACAATCTCTGTCAGGTTCTTCCAACAGCAGTTGGGGATGTATTTATGACACAGGAGAACCGACCGAAAGCAATGGATTTCTGGGATATGGTCATTGCTGAGGTACATGGTATCCGCCCAGCTGAATTAATTGAGGAGCAGAAAAAAGGACGCAAAGTATTCGGAACATTTTGCGTATATGTACCAGATGAAGTTGTCATCGCTGCTAATGGTATTGTGACCGGACTCTGTGGTGGTTCCCAGTTCTGGGTTCCGGACGGGGAAAAAGTCCTGCCAAAAAATATGTGCCCGCTTGTAAAAGCTTCTGTTGGCGCAAGACTTGGACGTACCTGCCCATTCTTCCGTATTGCAGACATGTATGTCGGGGAAACTACATGTGATGGCAAAAAGAAAGCTTATGAGATTCTTGGAAAAGACGTTCCGATGCATATTATGGATGTTCCTCAGATGAAACGCGAAAAAGATATTGTAAAATGGAAAGATGAAATTGCTGATTTTGCAAAAGTTGTAGAAGATTTCACTGGTAACAAAGTAACACCGGAAAAGCTTGCTGAGGCAATCAAAATCTGTAACGAAAAACGAAAAGCAATGCAAAGAGTTTATGATTGCAGAAAGTCAAAATGTCTGCCAATCTCCGGACGTGATGCTCTGCTTATGACTCAGATTTCCTTCTTTGATGATCCGATACGTTGTGCTCAGATGTGTAACCGCCTGGCTGACGAACTGGAGCAGCGCATCAAAGATGGTGTATCTGTCGTTCCGGAAGGAACAAAACGTATCCTAATCACAGGAACACCTCTTGCAGTTCCAAACTGGAAATTACACAATATCATTGAGACAAGCGGCGCTGCTGTTGTCTGTGAAGAGATGTGTACCGGAACAAGATACTTCGAAAACCTTGTTGATGAATCTGGCGAGACACTGGACGAGCAGTTCATGAATCTGTCCAGACGTTACATGAAGACAAACTGTGCTTGCTTCACACCGAACACCGGACGTATCGATGATATTCTCCGCATGGTAGATGAATACCAGGTAGATGGAGTCATCGACTGCAGCCTCATGTTCTGCTGCCTGTATGATACAGAGAAACGCGCAGTTGCTGAAGCATTAAAAGAAAAGAATATTCCGGTTCTCTCTCTGGAAACAGATTACACCGATACAGATGCTGAACAGCTCCGCACAAGAATCGGTGCATTTGTGGAGATGTTAAGCAAATAATGGAAGATAAAAACGAACATATCCGCTATTACATACTCTTTGATAATCACACCCAGGGGATGATGCTCCACGAGCTTCTGTGCGATCACGATATCCCGAATCGTATCGCACCGGCCCCTCGGGCGACAGATGGCAAAGCCGCCTGTGGAATGGCGCTTCTGATACATCCTGATGATATTGAAGCTGCCAGAACATGCATCGAAGAGAACAACGCAGAATATGTCAGCATCGTTCCATTAGAGAACCAACTTCATAAAAAGAGAGACCGATATTGTTAATTGCGTAAAAAAACGAGACATTTTTCAATGTCTCGTTTTTATAATATGTATTACAGTAATCCACCAATTGATAAGAATAATGGTGCGAATACGAGAGATACTACT
>Ga0129313_1002235_pt1 | contig 10483 bp, 12 predicted proteins | sample O1105metagenome_FD_94436 | JGI IMG/M metagenome (GOLD analysis project Ga0129313, IMG submission 94436) | Orangutan group fecal microbial communities from fecal samples from Wisconsin, USA - O1105 metagenome | ecosystem: Host-associated > Mammals > Digestive system > Large intestine > Fecal... | reverse complement strand
GACTAACAAGATTGTATGCTTAATCCACACACTTTTTCAGGTGAGCCGAATGTTCTTACCAATATGTTCTCCGTAAAATCACCAGCCGCCCATTGATAGGTTCCATCCCAATGCGCATGGGGAAGGACCTATCATTTTACAATTTTCCTTAACTTCCTCAGAAACAACTATTCCGGATTTTTCAGCACTCCAAGAAGTGAAGTTCACATCAGAACCCTGAGCATTGCCGAATTCTCCATTCTCACCACTTGCTGCAGCTCCATCAACATTGTAACTGTCGAATGCAGGTACACCTTTCAGAGGCTGAGTGCTGACCACATAATTCAGGTATCTGCTCAGGTCAAGATCTGTAATGTATTCGCCCACCATCTTGCGGCCCACTATTCCCATAGGAGGCAGTCCGGCTGACGGTTTTCTGTCAAAGCCAGGCCGCCTCTGCGGCTTTTTATCCCCCATACCGCTGAAACTGAAACCTACAGAATCTGGAATATCTGCACCTGCATTTTTTGTTATGTTATGCGCTTATAAACATTTGATTGGAGTAAATTCGACACGAAAGCATCATGGTTTCTACCAAAACCGTTTTTTTGATTTATAAAATTCGAAAAGGTTTATTGCATTAACGGCATTTAATTGTTTTTTACATGACTCTCATAACAAACAAGCAGCCTAAACGTGCCGATCATTACTGGTTTATAAATATGGAATCCGCATTGTGAAGCCTATGCCATATTCATCTCCCTTAACGCTGTCCACACTATTGGAATGGTCACAACGAGAGAGATAAGATCGCTCACAGCCTGGCAAATCTCCACTCCCAACAACCCGAAATAATGAGGAAGGATGATGATGAGAGGGATGAAAAACAATCCCTGACGCGAAGCTGCAAGTATGTTGGCACGTATTGTCTTTCTGCACGTCTGCATCATCATGTTTGCCATCATCATAAAGCTACATGCTGGGAATACTATCATCTGGTAACGCAACGCTTTAATACCTATAGCTATCACGTCCGGGTCGTTACGGAACAAAGCTACAGCCTCTTCGCTGAAGATGATTAGAACCACAGACCAGAACAAAAGGAATACTGTACCAATCTTTGTACTAAACCAGAATCCTTCCTTTACCCTATCATAGAGTTTGGCACCGTAGCAGAAGCCGCACATAGGTTGAAATCCCTGACCTAAGCCAATAATGACGCTAAAAATAAACATGCCTATACGCGTAACGACACTCATCGCAGCAATGGCAGCATCGCCATAGTTACCGGCAACGCTGTTCAGAGCGATACTGCTAATACTTGCAAGTCCCTGGCGTGAGATGGAGGGTGTTCCTCCGGCGATTATTTCCTTCACAAATCTTACCTCAAAGGAAATCTTGCGATGACTGTAATGAATCACGCCCTCCTTTCTACTCATAATAAGCAGAATTACAAATCCACAAAACTGACCTATGACAGATGCCAATGCCGCTCCGCGAACGCCCATGGAGAAGCCGAAGATGAAGAGCGGATCCAGCAGACAATTGATGATAGAGCCGCTGACCACTCCATAAACCGAATACTTGGCAAAACCCTGAAATCGCATCTGGTTGTTGATACAGAAAGTACCCATGATAAATGGTGTGCCCAGCAGACTGATACCCAGATACTGACATGTATAAGGCAGAATGGTGGGTGTACTGCCCAGAAGAATGCTAATAGGTTCAAGGAAAAACAAGCCCGTCAGCATTATCACCACAGAAAACACCAATGTGTAAAAAAGTCCTGTACTTGCCATCGTCTCTGCATTCTCCGTCTTCTGAGCGCCAAGCTGTCGGGAGATATAGTTGCCCGAGCCATTGCCGAAGAAGAAAGAGAACGCCTGTATGAAGAACATCACGCTGAACACTATACCTACTGCTGCTGTTGACTGCGTGTCTATCTGTCCAACAAAAAAAGTGTCAACCAGATTATACACGCTGGTCAACAACATAGATATGATTGTCGGAATAGCCATTGCGCCTATCACTCGATGGACAGGCGCATGGGTAAGAAACTGATATTTTTCGTTCATATTGTTTACTTCGTTGCTGTTTGTCTTCATAAAAACTACTGCAAAGATAAGTACTTTCTATCATCTAAAATACGATTTGATAACCTCTCAACTTACGAAAAAATATTAAAAAATCGTAAAAACCTACAGTTTAGTATTTATTTCACTTTAAATTGTTCCTTCGCTTCATTGTTATTTGTAAATTTGCTATTATTAACATCCTAAATCTAACAGATCATGGCTAAATATAGCAAACCCACCTATATATTACTTGCCTTTGCCTTTTGCAACCTAACAACAGCATGCGAGAATCCCTTGTACGAAAACGAGGATAAGTATCAAGAAACAGAAACTCCCAAAGGTGACATGGTTAGAATCACGTTCGGAAATTTCAAGACTAACCAGAAATCATTCAGTCAAGCACAAGGCAATTCACCCGAATACGAAGCACAACAAAGCAGAACTTCAGAAGCAACTCCCATCTCAGAACTATGTACAAGAATCAACTTTGCTTTGTTCGATTACAAGACAGGAGAAAGAATCAAGACACTAAACCAAACCACCAACGACAACTCGTTCGGCAAAATAACCCTAAACTTATCCAAAGGCAAATACGCTGTATTAGTAATAGCACACAGCGGTGACGGGAACGCCACATTGTCCAATCCCGAAAAAGTGACATTCAAAGACAACAAAATCACCGACACCTTTTATTATTATAACGTCATCGACGTAGAGGAAGACAGTAACTACGACATGACGTTGAAGAGAGCCGTGGCTAAGTTTCGACTTGTAGTGGAAGACCATACTCCATCAGATGTAAAAGTAATGAAGTTCTACTACACTGGAGGAAGCTCCACCTTCAACGCTATAACAGGATACGGATGCGTCAACTCCAAACAAACAGAGCTGAGAGATGTGACAGAGAGCGCCTATAACGAAGGATCCTACTACGACATCTATACATTCCCTCACAACTCTGAGGAAGACAAAAAGCTAAAGGTGGAAATATCTGCTATGTCATCGGCAAGCTCATCTACCATACTGTTCTCAAAGACAATAAGCGACGTGGCTATATCCAAGAACAAATATATATGCTACAAAGGCCATTTCTTCAACGTAGTCCCCGAAAACGACCAAGAATTCACACTATCAACAACCGACGTTTGGCAGTACGAAGAATTTAAATACTAACTTCTGAAGAAACTGCTATAATCTGCGACGACAACCGTATATTTGCCACACAAAGAGGTTATGGCGAATGGAAAGTCTGCTGACAACAGTAGACTACAACTACCCCAACTTCCACCTAACCATTCATTGCTACATCTGCAAAGTGAAAAGCGGCAATCTCACTCTACTTGAGCACGAAGCAGCCAAATGGCTCACGCGTGGTGAGCTAAGCTCCGTTAATTTCATTTCTTGGCATGGAGTTTGCGAAATACAAAATACCACTAAGCCCTTTTGCCAAAAGTTATTATTAATCAAAATTGGAATTTATGGAAAAGACTGAATTTTTTATTTGCAAATGTCATGATATCAGCCATCAGTTGGTTTTAGGGACTTTCGAACCCACAGAAGACGAAGAACGCGTTGTTTATGGAAGTTTCCATCTTGTTCATCTTGAATTTTGGGATAAACTAAAAAGCGCTACTAAATATCTCTTTGGCAGAAAGCGTAAGGATGGTGATTTTGACGCGTTGCTGTTACGCCCCGAGGATGCCGGCAGACTGGAATGGTTTGCCAACTTTTTGGATGGAGGCACCTCGGCTACAGATATGGCTGTAGCTCCCTTTGCTTTCACATTCTGCAGCAAAGAGAATGTGTATGAGGTCTCTCTTGAAGCCTATCAAGACACACTCAACGACAGAAGCATTCAGACCGAATACGAGTTGTCAGTAAGTGTGTCCCTTAAGCCTGGCAACGTGTTCTACAGACTCTATCGCGCCGCCAAATATCTATCCGGCTACCGCTCCTGCTACGGCGACTTCGACTCCTTCGAGTTTATGCCGACTGATGCTGTAAAGCTTCATCGTATGGTGAGCGGTTTGAGAGCGTGTTAGGTTTATGTGACAAGTCCCCAAATACATTAGAATTTATTCTATCTACGGCAGAGTCAATTATCATTTTGGGCTCTGCCGTAGTAATATATATATATTATGTGAACATTAATGGAGTTATTGTTAAGTAGTGTCCACAGAATTAATAAATTGCCATGGAAGCAAAGCAGTGGACTCTAATTAGTTATGGCAAGAATCACTCCTATTGATGTCATTAAGGGCATCAGCGGCAAGTATGGCAACAATTCTAACGACTACTTCGCCACCAACTCATCAAGTAACAAAATCCACCTCGCCAAGTTCGCCAACCCATACAAGGGACCTGCCACCGAAAAGCAGTTGGCACAGCGCGAGAAGTTTGCAACCAAGCAGGCAGCCTGTACCGCATGGCTCAACACCAACCGCCCAAGCGAGAAGAACGGACTGAAGGGCACCGCCGACTATCAACGTGTACAGAAGCTAAAGCGTGCCTTTGCTTTCTCCAACATCAATCAGGTAATCTACAAGTACATGGACGATAAAGGCAACATCAAACTGCCAGAGAGCACCACCACAACGACTAAACCGGATAGTGGTGTAGGAGGTGGCGGTGAGATAGAAACATAATACCATCCCCGCAAGGTTGATAACACCCTCTTAACCTCTCTAATAACAACAGCGTTTCTAGCAATATTACTAAATTAGTAATGCAAGGAATGCTGTTATTTGATTTTATATAGTTTTGTTGCATTAAAATATTCCTATGTAAATTATCAGTATATAAATTGTTTCTCTTGCTGTTTTTTAGTAACTTTGCAATGCATTCGCCATATAAGGCGTTTGCAAACTGTTATTAACAAATAACCTATTAACAATTATGAAAAGAATAATTACATTTTTGCTTGTTTTTACATTTTACATCCCTATCTGCCATTCACAAGTTGTATGGAAGTGTCCGCAAATTGATACACACGAGCAAATATACGATAGTCTAAAAACAAAAATAAAACTAAAAAACTATCAAAAATTAGCAAATGCTCTTCTCGAACATTTTCCGTTAGATGATGACAAACAAATATTTTTTCAATATATAATAACATGTAACAAATCAGTTAATGTTGAAGAAGTAAGTGATTGTTTAGCCAATTGGTACAAATCAAGAGTACCGCATGTCAATCCAAGAAAAGACGGAATGATAAATAGGCTTTCAGCTACAGCTATTCTTAACAGAATAGGTGCTGCCGCTAGTTATATGAATCCAACTTTCATTAGTGCAGAAGAAGAAATAACAATAGATATAAAAGAAGATAGAATAAGAATCACTTTAGACATTCCTCGTTATATTAGCACTAGTGCATTGTTTGGCACTCAAAATTATTCTCCAGGTGCGATGTTCCCTTCAAACCCCAATGGAATACAGAAAAATGCTTACGGATTAGCTTTTATCATTTGTAACTCCACAATTATTGATGATGCTAAAGATATACTGAATTTTCTCAACAAAAACATGAATAAAGAAAAAGACATTGATTGGTAACACCTTCTTTGAGATGTACTAAAAGTTCCATAATCAACATTCTCGATTATGGAACTTTGCCTTTTAAGCGATTGTCACAAAGATGTTAACGTAAGCCTTACTATTAGAACTCTGCCGTGGTTTTTAGTTTTACCAGACAGCAATGCTTTTCATTCTCATTTTTATAAATTTACTTAAGTTTATTGCTTTAGGAACCTTTTTACCACTCAAGAATATAACATAACCTTTTCTCGCCACAACAGAATTCTTTTTATATGAATTTCTGTTGTAGCGATTCTAAATTACAACTCTCTAAATTACTTTAGACATAACTTGTCATTACTGTTTACTTTTCTAATTAATTTTAGATTCTCCAATTCTCTAACACGTGATTTTTTTGCTTCTGCAATAGCGTCAATAGCATCATCCCAAAACCTGTATCCCCATTTTGCCGAATATTTTTTTATATATTCCATCACATTTGTAAATTCTTTTTCCAGATATCTATCTATATCTTCATCAGTTAGGACTTTGCCATAAAGTTCATCATATAAATCAGTCTTGAAATTCTCCTGCAATAATATCAGTTTGCCAAAATACTCTTCCTCTTCTGTTGGTTCAAACAACATTACGTCGTCAGGAAGTGGATCGTTTACCCATACACGTCCCTCTTCTTTACATAAATTTATATACCATATAGCCCAATCCGAACTATACATAACAGCTAAGCCAGTTCTTCCAAATTCGATTTCATTAGTAAACGTATTTGTATAGACCTCAGCTACAGCAACTACATCTCCATAATTAACATCATCAATATTAATTCTCTTTCTGCCTTTTACGTTAGGCCATTTCAATTTATAATCCATTTTACTCGTTATTATTGTCCTTAAAAAATTTTCTGTACTTACCTACGAACCCATTACTCTTTAAATGTGACCATGCAAAATGATGATACTCTTTTAGTTCATTCATATTATGGACGTGAGACAGTATCTCTATAAGTTCTTTATCATCCCATTTACGCCTATGAAATTTCATATGTGAACATATAGTATTTAGTTCTCCTTTACTTCTTGCGACATCATATGCTTGTGGATATTTTTGTTTAAATTCTTTCCTTGTACCGCATTTTAAAGCCGCTTCCTTTCTTCTTTCAAACGTCCACTTCTGAGGCTGTTTCTTACATTTATCAGGTGCTATACCATCAAGCATTCCTGCTTTACGAAGCATTTCATAAGCTTTATTATGTTCCTCTTTAAATTCTGTCCTGTTAGTACATTTTTTTGCAATTGCAATAGCATCATCAAGGGACTTACATTCATGCTCTTTTGGAATTTTCATATGACTACACACAAAATTGAGTATTTTTAGTCTGACTGCAGCAGAGTAAGCCTTTGGGGCTTTCGTTGCAAAATCATGCCTATTGTCAAATTTCAAAGCTTCCTTACGTACAGAGTCCTCATCCCAAAGTTTATTCTTTGGTTTTCCAAAGAATTCTTCAAGCAGACCTTCTTTTTTAAGAATATCATAGCCACCCCAATATTTTTTAATAAACTCAGAACGAGACTTACATTTTTTAGCATAAAGCTTAGCTGTCTCTAAGTTCCAAGAAATACATTCTCTTTTTTTCATATGCTTACAGATTTCATCTTTAATTCCGAATTTTCTTGCGGCATGATAAACAGCACTCCTTTCCTTCATAAAAACCTTCAATACTTTATATCGTTTTGAAATGCGTCTGCAATCCTCCTCTGTATATTCCAAATGTGTCTTAGGTTTACACAAAAGCCTAATCTCATTCCAATAGTCGCTTCTATAACCTGCTTCATAATAACCTGCAGAATGTAGTCTAAAATCTGTAAGAGAGTCATATTTTAACGCTTCTTTTATTACCTCCTCCTTTGAATATCCATAGGTTGAGCCTAAAGCACCAGTAGTAGCCCGGTTAAGAATAGTCCAACCCTGCTGCCTATATATACTTTCATAAACGCCTTCCTTTACTTTAGCATCTTCTGCTGGCATATAATCTGTCAATTTTGTGAATGTAGGTTCTAACCCTGTCTCCTTTATGTGTAATAATACAGATGAATCATCATCACGAAGATGATCTTTCCATCTTTTACATGTATTATAAGTAAGTCCGACATAGGCACAATTATCTGTAAATGTCGCAACATAAATACAACGCAACTTTCTATTGCCTACTCGAACCATATGCTTGCATATTTCATCCAACCACCCCATCTTATAGGCATAATTATAGTATCTCTTGTTTATACTCTGTTGCCATTCTGTCCTATTTTTGTAATTAGATGCTATTTCCTTACAATGTTCATAATTGAACGAAGCATCGTATTTTTGCTGAATTCTACATTTTATTGTCATATGATTACATATTTCTTCTAAAATGCCACGTTTCTTAGCTACACTATAAGCATTAATTTCATTTTTACGGAAATCTTTATAAGAGTCGTAAAAACTAGCTATAGCTGCTAAATCTTCATTTGTATATGCCTTATGTCGGTTCTTCATATGACCACAACAAACCTTAGTCCATTTATGCCTAACTATACTTGCATAGCATGATTCCTCATTGGCAATCAGATCTTTGGTAGTAGAATACCGCAAAGCTGTTTCCTTACAATGTTCTATATCATTCCACCATCCTGCTTTCTTCCTTGTTTTACCTGTCATGTGTTCACATATTTCATCCAACCATCCTGCATGGCATGCCTTATCATAAATTTTCTTGCTATTTTTTCGAAAATCGCCCCTGTTATCATACAATAAGGCTGTCGCTTGACACTCTTCCTTTGAATATACATGTTGAGGTGGGGGCATATGAGCACAGATTTCGTCATGCCATCCATTTTTTCTAGAAACCTCAGATTCTTTTTGAAATCTTCTATTATATTCCGTCCTTGTAGAACATAAAGCAGCAGCTTCCTTGCATCGTTCAAAATTTATTTTTTCCATCACTACATATTTTTTTGAGACAGCGCAAATAATTCATAATCACTTTTCTTATTGATTGTAGAATGCATCCAAACCATATTGCGAGAATCCTTTTTCCTTCATATAGTTTTTAAAGGCAACAACACCTTTGCCTTTCGCTTCCTTGTATGCCTTAGAATGCGAAAGGTAAATGTAACGACGAACAAGTTTTCTTTGTCTGTCATTATAGAAAGTGGTAAGCATTCGCATCATCTTGTCAATCCTATCCTCCTGCCATTTCTCGGTACAAAGTGGGAATGTAACGACGAATGCCTTTTGATTTTCTTTGTGTGCCATATACGTTCGTTTAATTACTTGTTGCAAATATAACGATTATATTTCAAACAACCTAAAACCCATTTATGAAGAGGATTCCTCAAGGGAATAATAAACTATTGATTTAAATTAGATTATAATCAAACAAATTAAAGGTTTAGTATTATTATAATTTGTTTTCGAAGTAAAAAATAAAGCTATACCTTTATTCTTAGTAATAGTAAAGTATTATATACAGTTGCGAGGAGCATTTAAAATTTTATATTTTATTAACTTTCAAATTAACAATACCAAACACTTTACCTCATATGGAGGTCCTATATACAAAATCAGTCGGGTTTTCTGTATTTTTAAAAGTCGGAATCATCCTTCATAAGATGTAGACGCAAGCATAACTTTCGCAAGTTCAGCTAATTACATGATAAATATCACTAAAAGTTGGTTGTTTCGAAATAAATGGTGTATTTTTGCACAAAAATTACAAGCAAAACACAACATGCAGATATTATTAGCAAACGCCAAGATAATGTTCGGCAAGGCGGACAGAAAACCCATCTCCACCCCACTCTTCCAGACCGTGGCAGACACTCTGGCTGCGGAAATGGCAAGGATGGACGTGGAGGATTTGGCTCGGCAGCTGGATTGCTGCAAGAAGATAGCGGCAGAGAACTGGCAACGATACCACAACTTCATGGCAGCCGAGAAGATGCCTGCCTTGCTTGCCTACAACGGGCAGGCATATAAGCATCTGCATGCCGACAGCTTGAGCGACGGGGCGTTGGAATATGCCCAGAAGCATCTTTGGATAACATGTTTTCTCTATGGTCTGCTTCGCCCCATGGACGGCATCGTGCCCTATCGCATGGAGCATTGCGTCACGCTCGAAGCCACAAGCAACAAGCCCATAAATCAGTTTTGGAAGGACAGGCTGACAGATGTGCTCATAGGAAGCGTGAAAGCTGACGACGGCACACTTCTGCATCTCTCAACCGAGGAATATGAGCATCTGTTCGACTGGAAAAGGGTTTGTAAGGAGGTGACGGTCATTCAGCCTCTCTTCTATGTACGCCAAAAAGACGGCAGGCTGAAGATGCTGGCTGTGTGGGCAAAGTCGTGCCGTGGAGCTATGGTACGCTTCATTCTTAACAACCGCCTCGTCACTCCCGAAGAACTTTCTGCTTTCAACTACGAAGGCTTTGAATACGCTCCGCTATTAGGCAATGCAAACAATCCGCATTTCGTAAGAGAATTTATCAAATAAAATATATGAAACTAAACAAAATACATCATGTAGCCGTGATTTGCTCTGACTATGAGCAATCTAAGCAGTTCTATACAGAAGTGTTGGGCTTGAAGATCGTGAGCGAACATTATCGTGAGGAACGCCACTCATGGAAGGCGGACTGCCGATAGAACTGTACGAGAGTTAAAAAGCATCACTTATAGGTATTGCCCGACTCACGACTAAATAGTATCTTTGCATCGTAACTAACAGATAAAAGACTATGACAGAAATGACAACAACAATAATCATTGGACTTCTGATTCCGTTATTGGGAACGATGCTTGGTTCGGCTTTCGTATTCATAATGAAAGACGAGATGTCTGCGCGATTGCAAAAG
>Ga0129313_1002234_pt1 | contig 10483 bp, 7 predicted proteins | sample O1105metagenome_FD_94436 | JGI IMG/M metagenome (GOLD analysis project Ga0129313, IMG submission 94436) | Orangutan group fecal microbial communities from fecal samples from Wisconsin, USA - O1105 metagenome | ecosystem: Host-associated > Mammals > Digestive system > Large intestine > Fecal... | reverse complement strand
CGTACCTTATCGTCAAATGTTGGTGTATAGTATACAAGTTTTGCCTCGTAAAGCTTCTCATTGAGTTCCTTCATGATCTCATCGCGGACTTCTACCCGGACACCTACATCAACAGTACCATTCTGTGTTTTAATACCATGATTTTTACAGATTCCTTCAAACCAGCTTGAGCCTTCTCGTCCGATACCTGATACGATTTCATCCGCATAGTAAGTTTCCTCTTTGTCTGTGACGACCCCCTTTGCCACACCATCCTCGATTATGATATCCTGTACCATAGTCATGAACTTGATCTCTACACCTGAAGCCAGCAAATGTTCCTGCAGTCTTGTGTAAATCTTATATCCTTCCTCAGTTCCAAGATGGCGGATCGGACATTCGATCAGTTTGAGATTGGCACGAATTGCTTTCGCCCGGATTCTCTCGATAGCTTCGTAATCGTCAATTCCATAGACCTTCTCATCTGCCCCGAATTTCAGATATATATTGTCTGCTTCTTTGATCAGTTCTTCCGCCTTCTCATAGCCAAGGATCTCCGGCAAAGTTCCCCCTACATCTGGTGACAGAGATAGCTTTCCATCGGAAAATGCGCCTGCTCCTGCAAATCCTGTTGTAATAGAGCATGGCTTACAACCTACACAGACCTTTGTCGTGCGTTTCGGGCACTGACGCTTCTCGATAGAGCGTCCCTTCTCAATCATTAACACTTTCATATCCGGTTTCTGTCTCATTAATTCATAAGCACAGAAAATACCTGAAGGCCCTGCACCTATAATAATTACGTCATATTTATTCATATATCTGATCCACCTTTCTGTGAATAAAAAGTATAACATTTCCATATAAAAAAGACAAGGTAAGTCCCGAAGCCATGTAAGCCTTCCAGCTCATTTTTCTCCGTTAATTAATTACCTTGTCCATAGTGTCCTGCCCAATAATATCGATCAGTGAATGACTGACTAAAAATTCATAAAACTTTACCGCTTCTTCTGCCGATATCTCATTCCTGTGCTTTGAGATCCAATACTTGATCCCATTGACCAGGGTCATAGCCTCATACTGCAAAAATGTCTCTTTGCTTATGATTTCTCCTTCTTTGATATGTATCGGATTACGCTCCACGACTACATGCACCAGATTACAGATGTTGTGATATAGCATATCTTCAAAGGAATTCTGCCCCTTCACTTCAAATACCCGTGCATAATATTCTTTATCCGCAGCAATCTTTTTAAATATCATCTCCAGTGCAGACCTTGCCATATTCATCTTCACAAGTTCCGTCGCACTGCTAAATACATCTTCCCACAAAAGCCATTCCATTACTTCATATTTATCCCGGAAGTAATTGTAGAATGTCGGGCGTATTACCCCTGCTTCATTCGTGATCATCTTAATCGTAATCTTATCAAAAGATTTCTTCACGACCAGTTCTTTGAATTTCTGCCCTAGAAGCGCTTTTGTCATCTCGCCCTTGCGTTCCATGATTATCTCTTCCTCACAACATAATCTGTGAATTATTATAACACAGATTCCGTGTTCTAAACAAGACGGAACCTGTGCCTAAAATATCAGATTCAGTATTTCACCCCTCCATGAAATACCAAGTCCATTGTTTATTTCTGTTTATAATTCTGATAACCTTTCGCCTCACGCGGATGCTCGCTCCAGAGTTTATCCGCACACTCTGACCAACACTTCGCGTAAGTATGACATTTGCCACACAGATGCTCCACTGTTTCCGGTGACTGAAGATCTGTGGATTTGGCACCTGTCTCATGTACCATCTGTTGCAGCAATTCCGGATTTTCCAGCATCGGACATGGTTTTAAATGATTACAGTTAAATGGCTGATGATCTCGATATGCCATAAAAAGCGGCTGTCTGAGCGCCTCTAATAAAGATACTTCTTTTATATTGGCTCCAGAATAATGGATAAATACACACGGTTCCACATCTCCGTTCGGATTAATGTGGCAATAATTTCTTCCCCCTGCAATACAACCGCCTACAAATTCACCATCATTCTGGAAGTCCATAGCAAAAATAGGTTTTCCACCGTTCGTGGAACGAATCTTACGAACTCTGTGATACATATATTCTCTCTGCTCTTTTGTCGGTAAAAGTTCCAATGCCGCATCATTTCCTACCGGCATATAATGGAAATACCATGTAAATCTACATCCTTTTTCAATGATCATATCTAGGAACTCATCGGACGTAACTGTCTCAATGTTCTTACTTGTATAACAGATAGATGTTCCAAAAATCTGACCGGAAGCCTTCAGCAGATCCATAGCATGCAATACTTTTTCATACACACCTGCGCCTCTTCTAAGATCATTAACTTCCTCAAATCCTTCCAGACTGATAGAAAGAGACAGATTGCCGACTTCTTTCATCTGCTCACAAAATGCTTCATCAACCAGTGTTCCATTAGTAAATGCATGGAATGCGCAATCATTATGTTTCTTACACAACTTTATAATGTCATCTTTTCTGACAAGCGGTTCTCCGCCAGTATACATATAGAAGTAAATTCCTAGCTCTTTTCCCTGTGTAATAACACTGTCCAGGTCATTGTATGTAAGATTCAGCCGATTCCCATATTCTGCCGCCCAGCAGCCGGTACAGTGCAGATTACAGGCACTGGTCGGATCCATAAGAATCAGCCACGGGATATTACAGTCATATTTCTTACGCATTTCACGGATTGTCTTTGTTCCGTAAAATGCTGCCTCATATCCCAGATTCAATGCAGTCTGACGAATGACATATGGATCCAATTCATCAATCATGTGGTTGACATATTTTACCCATTTATTATCTGGATCTTGAATCATCTTACGTGTAGCCTCATAATTTTCTTTTTGGAAATTGTCTCCCATATATTTTTCTGTCAGATCTACCAGTTCCAAAAGACCTTTTTCACGATCTTTCTTCACATGTTTTAACACTGCATCAATCGCGGTTCCATACGCTGCTCTGGCAGCCTTATGTGTTAATGTACCCATATCACATTTCCTCCTCGTATATCTAATTTTTCAATACTTGAACTGATCAACATGCATTGCACATCAATACATGCAATATTGAATCACTACATCTACTCCTGCAATCAGGAACAATGCGCCACCTGCAAGATATGCCTGGCTATTATGCACTGTACCAAGCCTATATCCTACATATACACCACCAATTACACTCAGTACCGTAATTGGGAAAATCGTCAGTGACTGGTGAATCATTTGCGCTTCCAGAAATCCCATTCCAATTCCTGCAAGAAATGCATCTACACTTGTAATAAGTGCCAGAAATGTCGTTTTCTTCCAGTCAATTTCATCATTGCGCTGTTCAAGAATGTTTCGCTTCTTAAGTCCCTTCCAGATCATATATATGCCTAATCCTATAAATATCAGAACTGTCACTGCCTCCCAATGATCTGCAATTCGTGAACTTGAATTTGAAGAATCCCGGAATATCGGCAACAGAGTAAGCAGATTTCCTACAATCAGACACCCCCATTGAACACCTCCGAAAAGTAGGCATAAACCAAATAGATTTTTCTTATTGATCTTTGAAAATCCAGCCCCCATATAAGCCATCGCTACAAATACATCTAAAGACAATCCTGCTGAGATTATTACAATCTCAAGAACAGACATAACCATCACCTGCCTTGTACTCTTAATTATGTTGTGATGAACAAAACCTTTCACTTCTCATGCATTTGCTCACAAATACGTAAAAAAGTTTTGTTCCGTCCCTTGACATCATTGTATTAAAACATGAAAAAGAAAGGAATGTACAAAAGGTGGGAAACGTTATCCAAATGCTACATTTATAAAAATATGTCGTATACATTCTCACTCTCTGATAGAAAATGTTCTTCATCTGCCATAGGATTCACAATATAGAAAAGAACACCTTCCAAAAAATCTACATTTTTCAGAAAGTGTTCTTCTTAATTATTCTATGTTCGTTTTTCTTAGTGATGGAACAGACGAATACCTGTGAATGACATCACCATGTTATATTTGTTACATGTATCGATAACATTGTCATCTCTTACCGAACCACCAGGCTGTGCAATATATGTAACACCACTCTTGTGTGCTCTTTCGATGTTATCTCCAAATGGGAAGAAGGCGTCAGATCCAAGAGCGACACCTGTCAGTTTGTCCAGCCATTCTCTCTTGGCCTCTCTTGTAAATACTTCCGGTTTTTCTTTGAAAATATTTGGCCATGCGTCATCTGCAAGCACATCCATATAATCCTCACCGATATAAAGATCAATTGCATTGTCTCTGTCAGCACGACGGATATTGTCTACAAATGGAAGATTCATAACCTGTGGAGATTGTCTTAACCACCAGTTATCTGCTTTCTGTCCGGCAAGTCTTGTACAATGAATTCTGGACTGCTGTCCGGCACCAATTCCGATTGCCTGCCCGTCTTTTACGAAACATACCGAATTGGACTGTGTATATTTCAAAGTGATCATGGAAATTGCAAGATCGATTTTTGCCTGATCTGTCAGTTCTTTATTCTCTGTAACAATGTTGGAGAAGAAATCATTGTCAATCTTTAATTCATTTCTTCCCTGCTCAAATGTAATTCCAAATACTTCTTTATGTTCAATCGGATCTGGTACATAATCCGGATCGATCTGAATGACATTGTAATTACCTTTTTTCTTCTCCTTCAGAATCTCAAGCGCTTCCGGCTCATATCCAGGAGCGATCACGCCGTCAGATACTTCTCTCTTGATAAGTTTTGCAGTATCGACGTCACAGACATCAGAAAGTGAAATAAAATCACCAAAAGATGACATACGGTCTGCACCTCTTGCTCTTGCGTAAGCGCTTGCAAGCGGTGACAGTTTACCAAGATCATCTACCCAGTAAATCTTAGCCAATGTCTCATCAAGCGGAAGTCCTACTGCAGCTCCTGCAGGTGATACATGCTTAAATGATGTTGCAGCCGGAAGTCCTGTAGCTTTCTTAAGCTCACTGACTAACTGCCATCCGTTAAATGCATCCAGGAAATTGATATATCCCGGTCTGCCGTTCAATACCTGAATCGGAAGATCCTTTCCATTTTTCATATAAATCTTGGATGGTTTCTGATTCGGGTTACATCCATATTTTAACTCCAGCTCTTTCATGATATTCCTCCTACTGATTCTTATTTATAATCTTTGTCTCATAAGTTCCGGTTGCAATATCAATATAACGCACAAAAAGTGAAACTTTATTGTCTTCATTCAGACTGTTCCATACAAGATCTGTAAATGCTTCCATATCATCTGGAATGCTGACAAGCTTTGGCTCCCCTTCAAAACTTGGAAGCGGATTGCCATCACACTTGTATGTATGGATAAAATGTCCTTCTCCTGCTGCTGGATTCTCATATGCAAAGGTATAGCGGTGTGAACTTTCCGGATTACCATTATTGCTCTTTAAAATAGACATTGCATAGTTGTATGTTCCATTCTCAATATGCATGATTCCGGAAATACGAGGAGTATAATTCGGTCCGTCCGGCTCAAATGTACGACTTCTCAGTGACTGTTCAAAAGTGAGCTGCTTATCCATGCCTTCATAGACCGTATCTGTCTGGTCGCCATTCGTCACAATGGTCTTATTACCAAGCACGCGCACCGGTGCATAAATAATCAGACTTGGATCAGTAAGCTTTGACGGGTCAAATGCCTGTGTACGGATTCCTTCTCCGTCTTCTACGAACACGCGGTTTCTGCTGTTCTCACTTCTTCCCATAATAAAATATGCGGTCACAGCCTTCGTACCGTCCGCACTTCTACCAATAATAATTCCACGTCCCGGGTAGGAATTACTCTGTAATTCTTTTTCAAGATTCAACATTTCCATGAATATTCTCCTCCACAAGTATTCTAGTAACAGATCAAATCACATAATTGATTATATCATCATATGATTACCGATTACTACGCGCTATGCGCTCTCACAACTATTATATAAAAAATAATGATGTTTTTCCAGTCTTATTTGTGGTATATTATAAATAACTATTTAACCATTTTCATACATGGTTTTATATCAGCTGGGGGATTGCCTCCGGCAGGATTGCAGAGGTGCGCAGTAGAAGTGTGTCATGCAATTGCATGACACGCACCTCGCAGCAAGAATGCCGAGGCATTCTTGAATTATCTGAATACGGAGGAAGAAACAATGAAAAAAAAGCATTTATGCCTTGTGTTAACGCTTATCTTTGCGTTGTTACTTGGCGGATGTGCCAGCGGTGAGACCGCAGACAAGTATGTAGGAGATTTGATCACTTCTATAAAAAAAGAGGATCCGTCTTCTCTATCTTCTTTTCTGGAACAGGGAATTTCAGATGAGAACGAAACATATGTACTTCAGTTTCCGGACGAGCTAAAAGATTCTTATCTTAAGTTCCTTCAGGCATCATTTAATGCCGTAGAATTTGAGATAAATGGTGCTAAAAAAATTGACGATGAACGTTATTCCGTGCAGCTTACTTTTACTCCACTGGATATTGAAGCAACGACGAAAAACACTTGCGAAAAATATAGTCCGGCCATCTCTTCTACAGATTTGAATGCCGAGATGACAAAGCTTCTCGAAAAAGCAACGGAAGCTGTAAAAAGCTCTCCTTCTTACGAGAACTCCACTCAGCTTACACTGGAGGTTAAGAAGTCAAAAGACGGTTACAGCCTAGACGACGAGCAGTTACAGAAATTATTCTCTGCTACTATGGATAACATTATGGCACCATATGACAGTGTATGCGAGATACTGGACGCTCAGGATTATCTTACTTCCTGCCTGAATGCATTATTTAAAAATGATGTAACTGAATATGCAAAACATACTGGCGAGGACGAAGCTTCTGTCCAGTCTCAATTAGAAAGTTCTATGTACGCACCACCGGAAGAGCTCAGCGCCTCATACACAGAACGTTACAGCGCCGCGCTGAAAGCAATCTGTAATAACTGTCAGTATTCTGTCGGAACACCAAAGAAACAGGACGGATTATTCAATTACATTATTGATGTAACCGTAACTCCGAATACAAGCTTCCAAAGTGCTATGAATGAACTCGAAACCGGAACTTACTATTCTGAGGAAGAAGTAGATCGTGCTCTTGTAGAATTGATGGAAAAATACGCTGTTGCACCAACTTATGGTGCACAGACAACGGTTACCGTTTCTCTGAACTTCAAAACACTGGCAGCGGCCGGTGCCGAAGATTCTGAGATCACTTCATTAATTGATACCATACTTCCAGTAGAATAGAACATTCAGAATAAAACCGTATAAAAGAACCTGCCCCAAAATTGTGAGGCAGGTTCTTTTATACTTATATCACTATGGATCCAATATTGAATCTATTTTGTCAGAAGCATCATAATATCATTGCTTCTCTGAACAAATGCTGTCATCTCTTCTGGATTTAATGGCTTATGTGCCAGCATAGCCAGATCATACAACTGCTTGCAGATCAAAGATGTATTTTCTCCATCTTCATGTTTCTGTACATACTGTACCAGTGGATGATTTGCGTTCAGGATCAGGGTATTCTCTCCACCCATATCCATTCCCATGGAATCCATTCCATACATCTTCATCATCTCCTGCATACGGCGGCTCTGCTCTGATAATGTCATAATAGAAGCTACATTGCTGTCTTTCAGTTTCTCAACTTTCACATCCAGCTTGTCATTACCAAGCTCTTTGCGGAATGTTGCAGTCAGACTGTCTACAGTCTTCTGGAATGCTTCCTTTTCGTCTTCAGCAACTTCCTCTTTTGCATTATCTGTAACATCTGCATCAATTCTCTGGAACTGAACATTCTGATAGCGCTGCTCAAGCTGTGTAATGAACGGAGAATCGATGTTGTGTTTCAGTACAACTGCATCCTGTCCCTGTGCACGGAACATATTGATATACTGACTCTGCTGAATCTCATCTGTTACATAATAGATAGTTGTCTTCTTCTCTTCTGCATTTTCCTCGGCATTGTCTGGTGCCGCATTTTTATCGAGTTCTTTCAGCTCTCCACCATTTGCTTCTACGCAGTCTTTCAGTGTCAGATATTTTCCGTCGATATCCTTAAAGAGAACTGCATCTTTCATCTTGTCACAGAACTTCTCATCTTTCAGACAGCCAAATTTTATAAATGGACTGATGCTGTCCCAGTATTTCTCATAATCTTCACGTTTTGTCTTGCACATACCTGCAAGCTTGTCTGCAACTTTCTTGGAAATGTACTCAGCAATCTTGCCTACAAATCCATCATTCTGAAGAGCGCTACGTGATACATTCAGTGGAAGATCCGGACAATCAATAACTCCCTTTAATACCATCAGGAATTCCGGAATGACTTCCTTAATATTATCTGCAATAAATACCTGGTTATTATACAGCTTAATCGTTCCTTCAATAGAATCATATTCTGTATTAATTCTCGGGAAGTACAGGATACCTTTTAAGTTGAACGGATAATCCATGTTCAGATGGATCCAGAACAACGGCTCTTTATAATCCAGAAATACTTTGCGGTAAAACTCTTTGTAGTCCTCATCACTGCACTCATTCGGATGTTTTGTCCAGAGCGGATGAATATCACTTAAGGATTCCGGACGCTTTTTAATCTTTACTTTATCTTTTGCAGGTGATACTTCTACAACTTCTTTTTCACCATTTTCATTCTCTTTTTCTTCGGTCTTGGCATCTTCATGAATGTGCTCAACAACCTCATCGTCCTCTTTCAGGTCTGCCTCGTCAATTGTCTCATACTCTGGCTCTGCATTTGCCTTTGATAAGAAAATCTCTACCGGCATAAAGGAACAATACTTCTGGATAACTTCTCTTACACGATACTCGTTCGCAAACTCCAGACAATCATCGTTCAGATACAATGTAATCTCAGATCCTACAGTCTGCTTGTCTCCTTCTGTCATCTCGTATTCCGTTCCACCATTACTTACCCAGCGTACCGGTGTTGCTCCGTCTTTGTAAGATAATGTGTCAATATGAACTTCATCTGCAACCATGAATGCAGAATAGAATCCCAGTCCGAAATGACCGATCATATCGTCTTCTGTTGTCTTGTCTTTATATTTTTCAAGGAACTCTGTAGCTCCTGAAAATGCAATCTGAGTAATATATTCTTCAACTTCCTCTGCTGTCATACCAAGACCATTATCAATGAACTTCAAAGTCTTCTCTTCCGGATTCACTTCTACATGAATTGATGCCTTATAATCATCCGGTAACTGGTATTCACCCATTACATCCAGTTTTTTCAATTTTGTAATGGCATCACAGCCATTGGAAATCATCTCTCTGACAAAAATGTCATGGTCAGAATATACCCATTTTTTAATAATTGGGAAAATGTTTTCACTGCTGATTGAAAGACTACCTTTTTTTGCTTCCATTCTAATCACTCCTGTTTCTAATATTTTAAGCTGATTTAATCATTTGTGTTTTTGATGCCAGGGATAAAATCGAAACCTACATGAACTTACTCATAAGTAAGCAAATACAAAATCTTGAAATCTCCCCGATTAAATCTATGATAATCCCTTGCTTTTTAAAAGTCAATAGAAAATCAGCACTCTTTTTCATCGAGTGCTAACAATTCTGTGAATTTTATTAAGAAATAATAAACTTCCTTACGTTCATAGTTTGTTCATGTTTATTTTAAAATTCTTTCATCTCTTTAACATTGTTTCTCCACAACTCTTACATATAATAAAATCATCAACAACAGAAGTTCAGTAATACATTTTGAATAAACTTTTTCATAATACGTGCCGGGTGCCGCTTAGCGGTTACCCGGCATCCTCCCTTTTATGAACCTTTATATATTATTCTTCGTCTGCCTGTTCCTCTTTCGCACTGTCTTTTTTGCGTCTACACAATACCACACCGATTATTATTAATAGTATTGTTATTATACTTCCAATCACAATCCATTTCAACATGGCAAAATGACGGTTTCCTTTTTCTCCTTGCCGATTTTTCTGCTCCTTTTCTGTCTTTCCAGATAATATTTTTTGAATTGGCGCTGCCGCCTTTTCCAAGATCGTCTTCTCTGGAACGATTTCAAATGATATATTTTCTTCTGCTTCATTCCCTGCCAGATCCGCTGCTGTCACGCTTACTTCATATTCGCCTGGATTTGTAATCTGAAATGTATACTTCCCGTCTTCTTTTTTTAATGTCTGCCTTTTTCCATTAATTAACACTTCTTCTATCCAGTCTTCTTTTTTCTTAGAATCCACCTGAAAGTTGAGGATTCCTTCATACTGTGCCCCTTCCTCTACCTGATAAAACTGAATTTTCGGCGGTGTGTGATCTATTACGAATTCCGCTCTTGCGACCGCTTCATTTCCTGCGGCATCCACGGCATTTACCTGTAATGTATGACGTCCCTCCGTATCAATCTCTGTCCCAATCGGATATAACCT
>Ga0129313_1002231_pt1 | contig 10485 bp, 6 predicted proteins | sample O1105metagenome_FD_94436 | JGI IMG/M metagenome (GOLD analysis project Ga0129313, IMG submission 94436) | Orangutan group fecal microbial communities from fecal samples from Wisconsin, USA - O1105 metagenome | ecosystem: Host-associated > Mammals > Digestive system > Large intestine > Fecal... | reverse complement strand
CTTCTCTTTGTTCGAACCTATCGCATAAAAAACTCCGGACATAATATTCAGCACATTATTTAAGGTTATGTTACTCACTAAAATAGAATGCTTAGTTAGCATTACATTCTTCCAGTCAGACACTATATCGCTCGAACCGTCAAGAATCACTTGAAGCATTTCGATTTCGTGAATTCTCTTTCCGCAGGCAAATTTCTCACAAATGAAATTCATAAACTCCTTTTGAATAGGATTATAAGTATTTTCGAGCTTATCATATTTCACAAGGAAATCGTGATAGGAACCGATATAGTTTATAATCCTCATAGGGTCAAGTGCCTGATATTTATCGAACTCGCTGAGTTTAGGACACCTTCCCAGCTTGTGCTTTAGCTCTAAGTACTCTTCTTTCAATAAGGCACCTTTATTCATCTGAGCCTTGTCGATAGAAGCAAATATTTTACTCTTCGACACTTCATCGAAATAAACAGAAGATGCGCCTTTCAAGACGGCATTCCCTTCCATCAATTGTCTTCGGATATTGTCCTTATTACCCGTTCTATCGCCGTAAAGTGCTATTGGAATCAAATAGTTATTATCATAATTGGCGATAAAATCTATTATCACCACATATTCTTTTCCTGCAGATTTTCTAAGACCACGCCCGAGTTGTTGCACGAAAATAATGGCAGATTCTGTAGGTCGTAACATTATTACCTGATTAATCTCGGGAATATCCACACCCTCGTTAAAAATGTCTACGGTAAAGATATAATCTAAACGATTCGGGTCACTCTTCGAAGCGGTTAAACGCCCTATAGCTCGTTCCCTCTCTACCTGAGGTGTTTCACCACATAAAAAAACTGTTTTATATAGACCTGTTTCGTTAAATTTATCCGAAAGCTCCTTAGCCTCGTCTTTTTTACTACAAAAGACTAATCCCCTAACACATTCGCCGCTATATCCATAATACTCAGCAGCTTTTATAATCTGACGAACACGCTCGTCAGACGTCAGCCTTTTAAAATCTTTAATCTCCTGAGGATTCTCATCTATAACGAGGTCTTGTATTCCGAAATAATGGAATGGGCACAGCAAATCGTTTTCGAGGGCAGTTTGAAGACGAATCTCACAAGCGATATTATGGTCAAACTGTTTATAAATATCGAATCCGTCTCCACGTTCTGGAGATGCGGACATACCGAGTAAGAACTCCGGCTTAAAGTAGCTGATTATCTTTTGATACCCTTCGGACCCCGTCCGATGACACTCATCTAAAACGATGATACTAAAGTAATCCGGCATGAACAATTTCTCGCGGACATCGTCTTTTATGAGCATCTGCATAGTTGAGAATACGAAATCTGCTGCACGAAGTCTATTTATATCCTGGTTAGTTCCGGAGAGCAATTCCATAGAAAAGCCTTTACCGAAAACCCGTTTATAGCTCTCGAGTGCTTGCTTATTAATCTGCTCTCTATGAGAGAGGAAAAGAATCTTCTTCGAACGAAGCAATTCCTTTGCGAATAAATTTCTTATGGCAAGAGCTGAAGCAAATGTTTTTCCTGTACCAGTGGCAGATATAAGAAGAGCGCGCTTCTGGCCACTTGAAACTAAATGCTCTATATTATAGCTAAACTCTGCCTGCATCTGGTTAGGCTCCACAACTTTACTAGTGGACAAGTCCAGCGTCGTGGTGAGTTTTTTCAGAAGTTCCCTATCCTGTGTCTTTTCTTTATATTCCTTCTCGTATTCCTCTTTACATTCAGAATACGACACAGAACTGTTCCAAATGTCATTAAACTCGCTCTCTATGTCTTGGGCGTACTTTCCTTCAGATTTCGAGACGAGCATCGTATTCCATTCGTGGTTTCGAGAGATAGCGTTTTGTGTAAGATTCGAACTCCCAACTAAGATTCTCAAATCGCCATTATCGTGATGGAACAAATAGCCCTTCGTATGAAATCCAACGCCAGTTTCCTCGGTGCGATACATTCTCACCTCTAAGTTCTTAAGGGAGTTCAAAGTATTAAGAACCCTAGGGTCACTAAACATAAGGTAATCTGTCGTCAGAATTCGTCCCTTTATGTTTTTCTTTTCCAACTCTTTTAGATAGCCTAAGAAAGGCTTAAGCCCGCCAGAAGTTATAAAGGCTACAGACATAAACAATTCTCGACAGTCTTTCAATTCATCGATTATGACATCGCGCACAGTCTTATTCCCAGAGTTCGAAACGAATCGAGGAGTAAAACCTGCATCTGCCTCTAAAGAAGCATCCACAAACGCCTTTTTATACCCATCTACAAGATGAGAGGTTTGATATATCTGTACGTCTTTAGACATAGTCGTGTTGTTGATATTTTTGTTTATCTCTTGTTTTAGCTATATTAGTATCAATTAAACTTTGATGCTATGAATTACGGATACATAAGAGTCAGCAGTAATAAACAAACCGTAGAAAACCAACGGTTCGAAATCAGCAATTACTGCACTGCTCACCACATTTTCATCGATGGGTGGATAGAAGAAACCATTAGCGGCACCAAATCCATAGACAAGCGGAGACTTGGAAGACTTCTCAAAAAAGTAAGAAAAGGCGACCTAATCATCTGCGCCGAACTCTCCAGACTCGGTCGAAATCTCTTTATGATTATGGAGATTCTCAACTTTTGTATGAGCAAAGGATGTCGGGTATGGACCATCAAAGAAGGTTACAAACTGGGCGATGACATCCCCAGCAAAGTCCTCGCATTTGCTTTCGGGCTATCCGCCGAAATCGAAAGAAAACTTATATCTCAAAGAACTAAAGAAGCGCTCGCCCGAAAAAAGTCGGAAGGAATTACACTTGGCCGACCCAAAGGAAAGCCAAACGCTCCCGAAAAACACAAACTCTACCCCAAACGAACGCTTATCAATGAACTTCTAAAATCCGGAGCATCAAAATACGAAATCGCACGCATCTGTAAAGTCGACCGGAAAACCCTATACAGATTCCTTCAATCTGGTCTTCTCACAGACTAACCCATTCCCCACACATAGTTGACATTTTCGGGTCGATAAATGTCAACTGCTTTTCTGCCATTAATACTTGCTTTTAAAATTACACGAAGATAGCAATTTTTTAGAACATTTCGCCCTAAAACTGTTATTCTCAAATAGATTTCATACAAAGGACCTAGCGCCAGACGATAAGTGCCTTACGCTTTCATAGAAGCAGTTGACATTTATCGACCATAAAAAGTCTCCTGACGCATATAACGATTCTCTCTCTAAACCTCTTAGAATAGGCTCCCTCTTCAGTGGCATAGGTGCCTTTGAAGAGGCGTTAAAACAACTAGGCATATCTCACGAGATTAAATTCGCTTGCGATAATGGAGAAATTGAATTAATCCCGTTTGATGACCCCAAGATGCGTCGACGATATAAAGACCTAAACAAACGCGTAAGGTCACTTAATTGTGAAGAAAAAGCAGAGTATGAACAACTTAAGGCAACGATTGCAGAAAGAATTGAAGTCATTAAAACACATTGTAACGAACTCCCCGACAAAGAAACTAGGTCCAAATATGTGAACAGCACCTATCTACAGTATGAAGGAGAGAAAAGAAACTATGTTAAAGAATCATATTTAGCAAATTATCCCATCGCTCCAGAAGATTTTTATACGGATATTCGTTTTATGCGGGGAGATGATTACGCTAATCAAGTCGATGTTTTGGTAGGAGGTAGCCCATGTCAAAGTTTCTCAACATATGGAAAAAAGCAAGGACTCGAAGATGCACGCGGAACCCTTTTTTATGAATACGCACGTATTATAAAAGAGACCCAGCCTAAAATATTTATATATGAGAACGTTGCAGCTATCAAGACTAATGATAATGGTAACACATGGAGAACTATGCTCTCCGTTTGGAATTCTTTGGGGTACACCATTTATGACAACATTTTGAACGCAGTCGACTATAACCACCCACAACTTCGTCGACGAGTTTTCATTGTAGGAATAAGAGCAGACCTTTGCTCGACACCTTATCATTTTCCCCTAAAAAAGGCTCTCACTAAAAAAAGTACTGATTTTCTTGAAAGTCAGCCAATCCCATTAAAATACTATCTAGGAGAAGGTGGATTCAAGTGGATTACAACTTACGAAAAACACAAACGACGTTCACGTGTCAATCAAGACATCATTGGATGTCAAACAGCCAATCAGCAAGATAACTGGATAGGAGATTTCCGCATTGAGCACCCATCTATGGAACATTATCTAGATCCACGAATTTTCGTTGGCAAATATGACTTCAACGATGGGTGCGGCTTAGTGGACGCAGTAGGCAGAAAACTTACCCCCAGAGAATGTCTCCGCTTAATGGGCTTTTCTGATGACTTTAAAATAGTTGTTGATGACCATCAAACATATCATCAGTCTGGAAATTCAATTGTAGTTCCAGTCCTGAAAGAAATTATACTCACACTCATACCATATTTGAAATAGTCATGAGAAGGAAACAAATAGGTCCAGAGCTCAAATTATTTGAGCTTGATACACTAAAATACATAACACAGGATAACATCAAAGATTCTATTTATTACATTGGCATCTATCCCGAACGCATGTCTCCTGCAGATGTGACTTTTGCAAGAAAATCTGGACTACTTGACTCTTCAAGTGGTAAGTTTCATCTAAGTAGCGTCGCCTTGCACTATATTCTCGACGTCATATCGTTTAGAGAGTATTCCTTTCTTATGCTTTCAAAGCAATGGATCAAAACGACCAATGTCGGCACCTGCCCAATAACATATAATGAACCACTTTTATCTTTTATCTTGAGTGAGATACAGGGAAGGGGAGGAATTTCAAAGGCGTTATTTACAAAAGAAATGGATAAGGCATTATCCTCAAAATATGCACCTGTTATATTGTCAAATAATGATTCATTGAGATACATACGCGGCTTATTGGTTTCTTCTGAACTAGTAGTATTAAATGGCGAAGAATTCATAATAAATCCTCAAGCTACGGCATTAGTCAACGACCTGATATCTAACCAAAGAAAAATCATACCGCCGACTAAAAATAATGAATATGAGAGTTACTGGAATTCTATGTCACATGGAGTCTTTGACATTGTTACCGACGGCAATCGTAGTATTTACTCAGCTTTCTATCCTAATCTTGTGAAATAATCATGAAAAGAATTCCAAATCCGCCAAAAGCTAAATACCTCATGGGCTCATTGCGTCACATGGGTTATTCTTTCGCAGATGCCATTGCAGACGTGATGGACAATAGTGTAAGTGCTTTATGTTCAACCATACGGCTCTTATTTCCATCAAATGCAGAAACTATTTATGTTGGGATCCTTGATGATGGACATGGCATGTCAAAACAGGAACTCCTTAGAGCCATGTGCTATGGAAGCCAAGCAAATGAAAAAGAACGTGGGGAGAATGACCTTGGTCGGTTTGGATTGGGAATGAAATCGGCATCTTTATCTCAGTGCCGGAAAATGACTGTAGTTAGTAAAAAGGATTCGGAGGTCAGCGCATATCGATGGGACTATGATGAGATAACTAGTCAAGGGCAGCGTGGCGATTGGGCCGTATTGGAATTAGATTCGACAGAAATAAGCAAGCTTAACTGCTACGATGAACTTTCCAATCTAGAACATGGAACACTTGTTTTATGGGAGGAATTTGATGTTCTATATAAATCCTCTGGAGGACGTATATATGAGGCATTAACTCGTAATCGAAACTATCTTCTTGACCACCTACCATTGGTATATCACCGTTTCATGTCCGAAGATGGTTTAAGAATCTATATTAACTACGAAGAATTAAAACCACTCGATCCATTCCTCGTTAACCGCTCCGATTGTTCTTGGGGAACAATACGTCAGCCTATTACAGATTCAAGTGGGAAAGAGCATTTTATCGAAATTACTCCATACAAGTTACCGTTTGTAACAGAAATGTCCGACGATGAGCAACACTTAATAGGCGGCGCAGATAAAATGAGTAAAATGCAAGGATACTTTATCTATCGAGGAAGAAGGCTTATACGATATGGAACATGGTTCGGGACCCCACGACATGAGGTTTCAAAGTATGCTCGCGTAAAAGTTGATATTCCGAACTGTATGGATGACATCTGGAAAGTGGATGTTATGAAGCGTAATGCAGAAATACCTACGGAACTGGCAAAGAGATTAGAGAAGACAATAGGTAGTCTTATTGCAAAATCTAGTAGGCAGACAAAATTCCGAGGACGCAAGGTTACGACAAATGATGAAAAGCAAGTTTATGTTTGGGATAGAATAGAGTCTAGACAGGATTACTTCTCATATAAAATAAATAGGGATAATTGCTTTATTCAATCTGTACTCGAACAGCTAGACGATTCACAAAAGAATTCGGTAGAACTAATGCTACAGCAGATTGAGAACAATATACCCATCCATCAAATGCACTTGGACCATGATGATAATCATATAGATCGTGCTGTGGAGAATAATAAACTAGACGATTTATATGAGCAGTCAACTATGGCTATTGACTGGCAGGTGTTCAAAGGTAAATCCCTCGTTGATGCTGTAGAATCCGTACTGTCATGTGAGCAGTTCCGGAACAATAAAGATTTAGAAAAACTCATTAACAAGAAATACGGTCTATGAATATCCAAGAATTAGAAGAAGCTAAAAAAGCCTTAAGACTGACCCTCGAGACTCAACACAATGCTATCACAGTTTCTAAAGAAGAACTAGTGATGTTTGTTGAATATCAATCTCGTTTTTGGAAGAAATGGTCTGCAACAGCGGAAGATAAAGAAGCTCTTGTATCGTATTTAGAAAACTATATCTTCGTGAAACATGATCATAACGGTTATGCTATCGTTAGCGACGAACCATTTGATCGTACATGGTATACAAAGAATAAACCCCAAAATGAATACTTCTGGAATCTGTTTAGCCTCTATCACAGTCAAAAAGGAGACCTAGATAGAGCTTCTCTTGATAAGTTAGGAGACATTACCCTTCCTAACTTGATGAATTGCCTCGGAAATCCTAAGGAAAAACTATCAAAACAGAGAAAACGTTATGGACTTGTCCTTGGCGACGTTCAATCCGGAAAAACCAGCACCTATTCAGGCTTAATTTGCAAAGCTGCAGATGCAGGCGTTAAAGTAGTTATTCTTCTAGCTGGTATAACTGAAAATCTTCGTCAACAAACGCAAGAGCGCATTGAGGAAGACATCGTCGGTCTTACTATTAGAACAGACAACTTTCATAATAATCAGCCTACTAATGTTGGTGTAGGAACACTCCCTGGCTGGGAAAACAAAGTAACAACCTTTACTCTATACGAGGATGATTTTAATATGGCCCGTGCAAAATCAATGTCCTCTATAGGCTCTCAAAAGTCGATAGTTCTTTTTGTTGTCAAAAAGAATGTGCCAGTTCTTACGCACCTTCATGAGTGGCTAACCGGCTCAAATCAGCATCTAAATGCAGATGGGAAACTTCCATATTCTCTTTTGCTTATAGATGATGAGGCTGACAATGCCTCCATCAACACAAAAGATAGCACATTAGATCCAACTGCTACCAACAGGAAAATCCGCGAGATTTGCGAGGTTTTCATGGACTCTAACTATGTCGGATTTACAGCAACCCCTTTTGCTAATATATTCATCAATCCGGAGACAGACGAAGAAATGGTTACAGCCGATCTTTTCCCAAAAGATTTCATATATGTACTTCCTACACCTGACCCATATATTGGAGCACAAAAGATTTTTGGCCAACCGTCAAAAGAACACCCTAACTATGGCAGTTGTTCATACATGCTAGACAATTGTTACATTACTGATATAAAAGAACTTACAAATGCAGAGATACACAATCTAACAGAGCAGCAACTAAATGAGGGCCCAATATATTTCAAACACCAAAAGACCTGGCGTGGCCAATTACCATCTTCACTGATTGAATCCGTGCGTTGTTTCTATCTAGCGAACGCAATTAGAGACCTAGATATAAACCAACAAATATCACCTCGTACTATGCTAATTAACGTGTCTCGTTATGTTGGCGTTCATTCGTATCTAAAGAAAGAAATTGACCAACTTGTCACAAACGATTACAAAGAGATTCGAATCAACTTTAGTGTCGATCACGATAAAAATGTCAAAAATGAACTATATATGGAGCTCCACCGCCTATTTGAAATCCATTACAGTTCTTGTGGACATACTTGGGAAGAAGTTGGAGCAAAAAACAGCTTACTGCGCGGTGAAAAACCTAAAGTAATAGTTGTAAACGGCACAAAGGAGTCAAGGGAAGATACTCCTGATTACAAGAGAAACCCTTCTTTACGTTTGATTGCTGTAGGTGGATTTGCCCTATCTAGAGGACTTACATTGAAGGGCCTGTCTACAAGCTATTTCTATCGTAACACAAGCACATATGATGTACTCATGCAGATGGGACGTTGGTTTGGATATCGTCCAAACTATGAAAAAGTGTGCCGTATTTGGATTACTAATACAAGCGCCAACTGGTATCGTGAAATTGCTGAAGCGACAGAAGAGCTCAAAAGCGAACTTGCACACATGCAGTCGCTTGAACTTACTCCGCGCGATTTTGGGTTAAGAATTAGGCGAGATGATACTGCTTTAGAAATAACGGCTCGTAATAAAATGAGGAAGGCAGGAAAATATGAAATAAGAACAACCTTCTGGGGTGATGTTTTTGAGACACCTTATTTCAGTACCTCAATCTTAGATAATAATATCAACCTTGATGTGACCAGATCATGGCTTAAAAAGCTTTCGGACGAAGTTGCTATACCACAAAAGGTTAAAGGTTTCTCTTCATATATTATCAGGAATGTACCTGCGAATGATATTATTTCCCTTCTTGGTGAGATACGAACTTCGAATAAGAACCTTAAGTTTAACAAGACTAATATATCAAGATTTATTGCAGATAATAAAGACAAACTTATTAAATGGGATGTAGTTATAGTTGGCGGCACAAGTGATATAGTAAACGGATTGATGCCAAATGACAATCTCGTTCTTAAAGCATCTACTCGAAAATTCAGTGTGCGTGGAGATGGCGAAGGTTTCTCTTTTACACATCAAGGTGTTGTAAGTGGTAATAACGACGGGAAAATAGGACTAGATGATCCCCTTACAGTTCAGAATGAATACAAGGAAAAAGAGTCTAAAATCAATCCTCTTTCAGCTCAAAAAATCAATCGTTATACATGGTTCAAGTATGCGCAAAGAAAACCGGCTTTGTTTATATACCCAGTTAGACCGTCTAATAAAACTATCATTGAGGGAGCCTTAGGAGACTACATCAACGAACTTAACGGGAAACCCGTTATGGGATACTCCGTAGGAATCCCCGGCTTTGGACACGAATCAGATGCTCGATCATACTACACAAATGTTGTTTATCAAAACAATGATGGTTTCACTGACTCAGAAGAGGACGAATAAAAAACATATATATGATTACAGAATACGACTTTGGTACAGCCTACGGGGCAAATTCTTGGAAGCGAGTAGGAGATGCGCATCCAATTGATCTGTATTATGGGAAAGACGAAAAGGGACGCAATGCTATTGAGTTTTGTGGCATTTTTAACATTAATAGGAAGATGCATTCCTCTATCGTCATTGAAATAACACACTATAAGAACCACGATGGAGCTAAATCAATTGTTTTCTCTCTATTAGATAATAAACTCTTGCATCCATTTTGCGACTTTTTAAATTCTATGATAGAAGCAACATCTTGTTACTGCCTTTCTAATCAAGATGCATATAACGCCGTTTGTGAAGTTTATTTTGTTATGCAGAAGATGTTCCGAACAAATACAGACATTCTTTCAGAAGCAGAAATAAAAGGACTTATTGGTGAACTACTTTTTATAAGAGATTACCTTTTCACAAAAGTCGGTGAATCAAAGTCAATTGGAGCCTGGAGCGGAGCCGAAAAAACACGTAAAGACTTTGCTCTGGATCATGAATGGTACGAAGTAAAAACAATAGATTACGGTAAAGAAACAGTTCACATATCATCAATTGAGCAACTTGACAGCCCTATCGAAGGAAGTCTTATAATATTTCAGGTTGAAAGGATGTCAGAAGAATACAACGGTATATCTTTGAACAAAATAGTGTCGGACATTCTTCGTCGTATACCTTCTATTAGCGACCAAGATGTATTCTCATCCAAGTTATTGGACGCCCACTACTCATATAGTCCTAAGTATGATAATTACGTGTATGAATTACGGACAGTTGATGAATATCTTGTCTCTGCAGATTTTCCTCGAATTACACGAGCCAGCATTTCTTCGGCGATTGCAAAAGCCAGCTTTGACCTTACAATCACCGAGATACTTCAATATAAAAAATAGCCAATACCGTGATGACCTTAAAAGAATATCGAGAAGAATTCCTAACGCAGTTAAGGAATAATGCCCAGATAG
>Ga0129313_1002229_pt1 | contig 10497 bp, 13 predicted proteins | sample O1105metagenome_FD_94436 | JGI IMG/M metagenome (GOLD analysis project Ga0129313, IMG submission 94436) | Orangutan group fecal microbial communities from fecal samples from Wisconsin, USA - O1105 metagenome | ecosystem: Host-associated > Mammals > Digestive system > Large intestine > Fecal... | reverse complement strand
TTGGTGGCCCCTGCTGGACTTGAACCAGCGACCAAGCGATTATGAGTTAAAGTGTAACCCCTTACCTGAAAATACTTATATATAATTTTCAATAACTTAACTGAAACCAAAATACTGTATAAATAACCAGAAATACTCTAAAATACTCCTTTGCGGTATCCTATAGGTATCCTAGAGCAAAACAAGCGATTTGCAGGATGCCCCGATCGCTTGGTGTGGAGTGTTTGTGGAAACATTCAAATTTACTAAAACTAAGCTCGAAAGCCTCCCACCAGCCGAACGTGGACAGGTTGAGTACGGCGATACGATCGTTAATGGCCTGCGCATCCGTATTGGCACCAGTGGTGTGAAAAGCTTCTGTATCTCTCGTAAGAGAAATGGAAAATTCATCCGCGCCACGCTGGGCCGTTTCCCGGATCTTACAGTTGATAATGCCAGGGCAAAGGCACTCGAAATGTTGGGCGACGTAGCGATCACCGGGAGAAATCCTAATGTGGAAAAGCGTGTCAATGAGAAGGCATCTGTCACGCTTGCCGATGCGCTGGATGCCTATATTAAAAACCGTGGCCACCGCCTGAAACCCACAACCGAAAAGCAATATCGCGCTATCTTGCAAAATTACTCCGGCGACTGGATGAAACAGTCCCTCGCTACCATTTCGCGTGAACGTGTTGAACATAGGCATAAAGCGGTGACTGATGGCTCTGTCTGGTTTGGCGCTGATAAAGAAACGCTCAGAGCAGGGGTAGGAACCGGTAGTAAAGCCCAGGCAGACCTGTGGGCTAGAGCACTCCGCGCCGTTTATCGTTTTGCACATGATCATTACCGTGACGAAGAAGGGATAACGCTGTTACCTGACCCGCCAACACTGGTGCTGAGCACAAAACGTCAGTGGCATGGAACGGTCAGAAAGACAGAACGCATCCGCACCCATGACTTTGCTCGTTGGTTAAATGCCGTCGCTGTAGTTCGTGTTAAGGCCGAAGAAGGACGGGACGATGTAGCTGCAGCAATATGTGACGCTGTAGAAATGTCGATGTTCACCGGGCTGCGTAAATCCGAAATATTCGAATTAACATGGGATCGGGTGAATATTGGCGGTCGCTATTTCTGGATAGATACCACCAAGAACGGCGATCCGCTGGAGCTACCGATAACTGAAACGCTGCTAAATTTGTTTCGTCGCCGGCTGAAAATGAAAAGCGGAAATGAGGTTTTAGTGTTTCCTGGTGCTAAAGGAATTATTAAAGAATATCGCCATGTTATTGAGCGTATCAGTGCCGCCACTGTTCCTGACCCAAATCCTGATATGCTCCAGCCAATTCCTTTCAAATGGCACGATGCCCGCCGTACATTCGGTACAGTTGCCGAGCTGGTTGGCGTTGGTAGTTATATTCTCAAACGACTGATGAACCACCGAACGATGCGTAGTGCAGATGTTACTCAGGGCTATCTTCATTTTGGTGCTGATGAACTACTCGAGCCAGCTACCCGAATTGAACGGGCCATCCTGGAACATGCTGGGTTTGTGGAAAGCAAGAAAGCCATTGATGCACAATTATTGTCTGCGTTAGGCAATTTGACTGATGAAGAGAAGCGTAAGATGCTTTTTGAAATACTAAGCCAAAATCATATGCAGGTTAAGAAATGAGTTACTTAAAACGAGTGGATGCCGAGCATGTGGCAAGAATGTATGCCTTTCAGCAATTGGTAAAAAGTTACTCTTCGGAAAACGCTGATGAGCATGTGAATCGTATTGAAAAAGAAATAGCTGGGAAAACTATTAAAGAAAAGAAATGGATAGCGAATAGCCTCACCGAAATGCACATGGTAGAGAAAAACAGGCCGTTATCGGATGATGAAAATGTGTTGGTTAAAGCTGTGAACGTACTAACAGTTCTTGGATATACAGATCTAGCCAAGGAGTTAGGCGCTTTGGCAGACAGAGTTGGGCGATGTGTGACGTTATCAGATGTTTATATGAATCACATTATTGACGGTGCGGTGAAAAAAAATAGAAGTGACGCAGCCTCAGGACACCGACATCATTTGCATGATGAAATTGTGGCAATTATCAAAACCACCTGGGAGAAAAACCCTGCTTTATCTAAAAAGAAAATGATCGCAAAGTTGATGAATCGTTATGAGGGGCGAGTGGATGAAGGAACGGTGGATAGCTGGATAAAAAAAGAAAAGTTATTACCGCCTAAGCCTAAGAAATACATTAATTCTGATTTGTTTTTTCCACCGGAGTACGCATAGCGCTAGATTACAAAATAGGGAGGGGGAATAGCTGATACCCCTCCCCATAAGTAGCTCTCCATCCTGAATATTTGCTTCTCACCTTATTGGCGAAAAATCAAAACATTAGAGTGGCCTCGTTGTTAACCAATAATACACGGAGCTACTTATGCATTTGGTTGAATCGAATTATTCTAAAAGACTCACTCGTAATGAGGCCGCAGCTCATCTTGGTGTGAACCCCCAGACGTTGGCGAACTGGGCGCATACTGGCAAGGTAAAAATTCCCTTTCATAAGGTCGGTCGGAAGGTCATTTACTTCAAGTCTGATCTGGATGCTTATCTGGATTCCACCCGCAGAACGCAGACGGTTTAAGGGGCTGGATATGGTACATAAAACAAAGGCGGCCATGCCGGGCCGCCAGAGTTACAACGTCTTATTGAAGTGTATACAAGGTACCAGGCCCAGCGCTGGTGGTCAAAATCAGGCTTTTGGCTCAATACCTAATTTGCGAAGCTTTTCCCGGCAGGCTTCTTTAACCCAAGAGCTGAACTGTCCCGGGCCAGCAGCATTGTTTATTTGCTCAAGTAGTTCGTCTTCAAAGCGTATGTTTTTGGCCGTGCTGCTCGAGCGGTCAAAGTCGCGTTTAGGCTTTTTTTCTTGCATTGGTATATACCAGTCGTGTAGAGTGAATGCTGATGGTATATACCATCTGCTTTTGAAGCAAGTTTTAAAAACAGCGAAGCCCGGAAGTGCGCGAACACTAACCGGGCTTCTGACCAAACCGTTAATAGGAGTAACAGTTATGGCTGGAATACAGCATATCCAAACTCACCCTAAATTTACATGGCTATTCCTCGGTATACCGAAGGGGCAGACCTGCACGCCTGTAGTTATCCGCATTGCCGCCGATACCGAAGAAGAAGCCCGCGAATGGTATTCCCGCTGGGATCTAACCTTTGCCGCGAAGATTCGCTCTGAGTGCTCTCTGTACCAGTATGCAAGCGGCGTTTACGAACTGAATGTGATGGGTGGGCATCATGGATAACCAAATCCCTATGCTGAATGTCTCACTGCATGTCTCCCCTAATTTTTCCGGTCGTATTTTGCTTTATGTTGAAAATGGTTTAGTTAAAGGAGATACGGTATTACGTCCGGATGAAATTATAGGTACGCCATCACTCTTTGATCACATCCTTGAACGCGCTGGTTATCGCGTAACGCCAGTCAAAAAGGACTAACGCCATGAAAAAGAAAATTAACAGCTTAACTGCTGGTGGCTCTGCTCGTTCTGAAATCGAACCTCACAGCCGTTGGAAAGATTCTTACGGTGAAAAAATCACTGTCATCGGTACAACTGAAAGCAGCATTACCTATGTGCGTGATGGTTATTCCCGTGAGTGTGTGTGTTCGGAGTATCGCTTTCGTAATGATTTTATTTTTTTGCAGGAAGAAACAGAAAAAAGCCAGCTTGTCGCCAGAGAAAACGGGCGTAAAAAAATTGCGGCGTTGCGTTCTGCGTTGCCTCTGAGTGTTGGATCTGACGGATGGGATAAGGGGCTGAAATGAAACGAGCACCGAACTTAAAATTTCTGCCAAAGGAAAAATTTACAGAGGCGATCATTTTTGCCGGGACTGATGCTTACGCTCATGCAAAGGGATGGGAAGAGGGGCTGGGTAAACAAATTGCCGAAGATACAACGCCTCCTATCTATCTGGGGCCAAAGCAACTGGCGGAACTGGATAACCTTCAAATTGTTGATAAAGGTCGCCGTAGCGCCCGTGTATATATTGCCGGAGATATTGAGCCGATACTGATTAACACTATTGGTGAGAAGCTGGCGCGGGCCGGAGTGCAGGACGCCAAATTGTATAAGGGCATTCCCGACCATGAGCCGGAGGACTGGAAAGAATATCTTTCCCGTATTCGGGAACAGGTTGATGCCACTGTGCTTGAGGATTCAATGCTGCACAGTCTCCCCCTTAGCGTAGGTTCTGATGGGTATGATCAGGAACAGGACTACACCCTCAAAAGCTACCTGCCAGCAAACAGTCTGAGCAGCATCTATGGCCCCAGCGGTTCATACAAGAGTTTTCTGGCCGTGTCGTGGGCGTGCCATATTGCTGCCGGGGTGAAATGGGCTGGAAAATCTGTATCAGGTGGCGCTGTGATGTACGTGGTGGGCGAGGGTGGCATTGGTGTCCCGCGGCGTATTAAAGCCTGGGAGAAAAAACACGGGAGAAAGCTGGATAACCTGTATCTGGTCAACCGTCCGGTTTTCCCGGTTCGTCGTGAGGAAATGCAGGAAATGATCAAAGCGGCACGTGATGTTAAGGCCAGAACGGGGCAGCCGGTGCGCCTGATTGTTGTCGATACGCTGGCGCGGTGCTTCGGTGGTAATGATGAAAACGATGCTCGTGACATGGGGGCGTTTATTGAGGGCTGTGACGTTATCAAGCGTGAGACAGGCGCTACTCTGCTGGTGGTGCATCATTCAGGTAAAGACGATACCAAAGGTGCGCGAGGTTCCAGTGCTTTCAGGGCGGCGCTTGATGCTGAGTTCAACATCCGGCGCGAGGGGGACGGTGGGGCGATAATCCTGACCTGTACGAAGATGAAAGATGCGGAGGAGCCGAAACAGGCCGCATTCGATTTGCGACCTGTAGAGCTTTTCACAGATCGCGATGGCGAACTGATTTCTTCGCTGGTAGTGCAGGATCTGCCACGTGAAGCGCGAGAACCTGATCCGGAGTTGGCTGATATCAAGCATCTGACCGGGAATCACGCTGCACTCTGGCAGTCAATCCGCAGCCGGAAAGCCAAAGGTGAACCGTGTAATGTCTCTGTCATACGTGACGATATTACCGCCCTGTTTGGAGATAACGGCCGCAAAGGTTTGAAACGTTGGCTGGATAAACTGGTTAGGGAAAATATCATCTCCATCGATGATTCAGGAGATATCACGATGATTTAACCCGAAAAGTGCGGCAAGAAATGCGCGCGATGCGCAAAATGCTCATAAAGCATACACTTGCCGCACTTTTTCCATGTATATACGAAGAAAGTGCGCGGATTGGCATTAACTACCCTCAAACCCGCGCCATTACTGGATTTAATGGTTGTGCGGTGCATGTTGGATTGCGCACCTAAGTGCGCGGGGTGAAAGTACGGCAAGAAATGCGCGAGGTGCGCAAGGTGTGTAAGTTAGCAGTACAATATCTTTCTATACGCTAAATGAAGTAACAGGAACGCTCGTGGTTCCTTAAACTAGGTTATGCTTTGAGCAATTGGATAATGTGAGCCGAAAGCAGAGGTAATGCAAAATGATTGCGATGAGAGAAAATACGGTCATGGCCAATATAGGAGGCATGTAAGTTGCGAGAGATAATTTTCTGTATTTTATTATTGGTGGGCAGCGGTTGTTTAGCTTGGTTTTATACGGATCCTCAGTATATATCTAAAACAAAACTCCCTAAAAAATTAAGAGGGGTTAAAAAATTAGTGGTTATTTATAGTCGTTACCTATATAGCGGTGGGCGTTTTAGACGGCTGTTATTTGTTCTGGTTGTTGTTTCATTGTTTTATGTTTTGTTTACAGATTCCTCAAAATATAAATTCATTGAGAACATGGCTTTTTCAGTTATTGCTGCGTTTATTTTTGATACTTTTCTTAACTTTCAGAAAGAACAGTTGCATAAGACCATGGTTTCTAGATTTTGGCAATCTTCTTACAACTCATGCTATGACCGTGAAAAGGTAGTATTAGCATTGTATAGTGAAGGTCGAGCACTACCAATGAAGTTGCAGTTGCATTTACTTCATAGATTGATTTTTATGTCGATCATTTACTCCCAAAATAACGTCACAAAAAAAATCATCTCCCTTCCATGGAGTAGTAATGGAAATGGACTGAAAATGATAGATTTACCCAAGGGCTTTGTATTTGGGGATCTTCTATTAGATTTCATAAGAGAAGATGCTAAATTTATAAACTCATTTTATTTGGATGAAAAGGTTGCAACATCATTTCCAGGTATAAATGATTTATCTCGCCGGTTTAACAATTCATGTCTTATAGCCTTAAGTATGATTGAGACAAAACTTGGGTTAGAAAATGGATGGAATGGAAATGATGAGACTATTAATAAACAGATGAAATTATATTTCAGCGAACGTAAGCAATTTATGAAGCTTTATGAAAAGCTGATTTCTAATTATGGAGTTGTAGGGTGGTAGAGTTTCATCCATTGCTACTAAGTTTTTTATATAGAGCCGGGTTTATCTCGGCTTTTTCATGTTTAACATCATAAAACCTAAAAAAGTGGTAGATAACTCTTTATCAACCATAAAAATAGATCAATACTGTATGTACATCTAGTACATATGGAGATCCAAAAGTGACGAAACAGAAAGCAATGTCGGTATACATCGATGATGAAACCACTTTGATGCTCAATCGGCTACGTGAAGAGGTTCGCCAGCGCTATGAGCTTGAAGGTATTCCCGGTAATGCACCGACCATTGGCTGGCTTGCCCGTTCTCTGCTGCGTGAAAAATTGGGGATAACTCCTGCAAAAATCGACGCGCCCGGTGCGCTGTAAGGCTGGTCTGCAATGGAAATATCACTGTATGAACCGATAGAAGGGATAACGGCGAAACGCTTCCGTGATGCCCTGCAGGTGGCACAAGGCCCGGTAACAGTCGCAATCAATAGCGGTGGCGGAAACGTTACTGACGGAATGGCGATTTTTAACGCCTTACGCGGTTACAAAGGCCATACGGTTGCCCGCATTGATGGTATTGCCGCATCAATGGCGACCATCGTTGCACTTGGAGCTAAACGCGTCGCTATGGCCGATAACGGCTGGTGGATGGTTCACAATCCGTGGGGAGTGATGGCGGGTGAGGCCGGGGATATGCAACGTCATGCGGAAGTGCTGGAAAAAATCGGTAAAACGATGCTGGCCACCTATGTAGCTAAATCCGGTCTTCCCGAGTCAGAAGTAAAGGCCATGATGGATGCTGAAACCTGGTTAACGGCAGCGGAGGCAAAAGAAAAAGGTTTTGTGGATGAAATCTACCCGGCAGAAGGGCAGATGTTCGCGATGGCGCCGGGCTGTGATTCGCTGGTGGCAAAATTTACCCGAACGCCGGAACAACTGCGTGAAGCGATGAAGACCACCAGCCAGCCAGAAAACACAGAGCAGAAAGCAGACGTTCTTTTTGCTGCTTTTGCGGGGCATGAGTGGGCCGCCGGTATCCGGGCTGAGTTTGTGAGCGGCTGCATCACCGAGGCGCAGGCCAGACAAAAAATTCTAACCAATCTGGCTGCGGGAACGACACCGTGTGCCGGACCAGGAGCATATAACGTGTACTCAGGAAACGGGAACATTGTAGGGGACTCAGTTAAGGCGGCATTGCTGGCGCGTACAGGGCTGGAAAAAGCTGAAAAAGATAACCGCTATAACGGTTATACGCTGCGGGAACTGGCGCGAGCTTCGCTGGTGGATCGTGGTGTAAGCGGTATACCGGGCAATCCGCTGGGTATGGTCGGAATGGCGTTTACACACAGCAGCAGTGATTTTGGTGGCATCCTGGCAGACGTTGCGAATAAATCTCTGTTGAAAGGCTGGGATAACTCGCCTGAAACATTCCAGCAGTGGACGAAAAAAGGGACGCTGCCTGATTTCAAAGTATCCCATCGGGCTGGTCTGGACGGCTTCAAGTCGCTGCGAGAGGTTCGCCCGGGGGCTGAATATAAATATGCCACGACCTCAGATCGTAGCGAGCCAATTGCTCTCGCGACTTACGGCGAACTATTCAGTATCGATCGCCAGGCCATCATTAACGATGATATGAGTGCCTTAACGAGCATTCCTCAAAAAATGGGCGCGGCCGCAAGCCGTACGGTCGGGGATCTGGTCTATGCCGTGTTGTTGGGCAATCCCAAAATGGGCGATGGCAAAGCGATTTTCGATGCAGCACATAACAACCTGATGAAGATTGCACTGGATATCCCGGGGCTGAGTGCCGGGCGAAAAGTGATGCGTATGCAGAAGAACGGCGCTGGTGCTGTTCTTAATATCCCGCCACGCTTCCTGCTGGTCCCGGTTGAACTGGAGGATAAAGCCAATCAACTGATTCGTTCCACCTCGTTACCTGAAGCGCAGAACAGCGGGGTATTCAACCCGTATAACGATGCGCTGACTGTAATTACTGAGCCGCGGCTGGATGCTGAAAGTCTTAAGGCCTGGTACATGCTGGCGGGACAGGGAAGACACAATCGAGGTGGCTTATCTGGACGGTATTGAAACGCCATACCTGGAGCAACAGCAGGGCTTCACCGTTGATGGTGTAACGTTCAAGGTACGTATCGATGCGGGAGTTGCCCCACTTGACTGGCGCGGCCTGGTGAAGTCGGAAGGGGCTTAATGAATTCTGGTGGTAATCCTTTGGCGGTCTTCGGGCCGCCTTTTTTACGGGTCCTCCTGGCGATTATGTACACCGAGGGGGCGGCGACACGCGGAAAACAGCTGATTTTTCGCATTTTATGCGTGCAGCAGCGACAGGTTAACTAACTGAAAAATAATGATTCAGGTTGCTTTTGCTGCAAAAGTGACCGTGCAGCAGAGGTAAGAATGAAACTGAGTAAAACGCAGGTAAATGTTACGCAACTGGCGGAGCTGGTGGGCATGAACCGAAACCTTGTTGCCCGGCGTCTGCGTGATATGGAGCTGGCTGGCGGTAATGGTGAAAATCTCAAGTTGTACGAACTGGGGCCAGCGCTTCAGGTATTACTGACACCATCAATGAAAGAAAATGGTGAGATGTCACCGCAGGACCGAAAAGCCTGGTATCAGTCAGAAAATGAAAGACTGAAATTTGAAGCAGCCTCACGGGAATTGATTCCTGTAGAGGAAGTGGTCCGCGAATATGCCTCACTTGCGAAAGCGGTCGTTATGGTGCTGGAAACACTGCCAGATATTCTGGAACGCGACTGTGCTCTTACACCAACAGCCGTTACACGTGTTCAAGTCATTATTGACGATCTAAGGGATGAAATGGCGAGAAAAATTTCCGAAAGTGATTCATGTGATGCTTGGCCATCTGCAAAGAGCTAATGACTGCGATAATCAACCATTGTATAAGAGCATTATCTTCTTAATTTCGTTGATAGTAATGGGGCTGTAAGATGAAAGATAGGATTACAAATGATCGTAAACATCCTAACCATTGGTTTAATCAGGCTTCAAACCTTAGGGCTTCCGCTCATGTTCTTTGGTTAACTATGCAATCAAATAGTTTACAAAAAGAAATGGGATATGATGATGGCTTCTCTTTGAAGGTTGCATGCTATCCAGTCTATGAAATGCTCTGTGGGTTAGCGTTAGAGTTAATTCTTAAAGCTGTTATTGTTCAAAAAAATAAACCAGTTCCAAATAGCCATAATTTAAATCACCTAGCTAGTATTGCTGATATTAAAATCAGCAAGAAAATCGTGGGGTTGCTGAATTTTTATACAGAAGTGATTGTCTGGTCGGGTCGCTATCCTATCCCTCGGAATTGTGATGATGAGAAACTGACAAATTATTGGGAATTAGTTTCGAATACACTGACAGAACCTGTAGAAAATGTCGGGACTTTGCAAATTCGTCGTGGCAATGGCGCATCCGACTGGGATAATTTTAATGAGATTTTTACTTTAGTTATGAATGATTTTAAGTTCGATGTTTAAGGGAACATTCTGATTACAAGCTTTGAATTACAGCGGATTGAGTTTGTAGGGTTAACCTCTAAAGGGTGGCCCGACTTTCGTCGGGCCGAGCTTGATACGCTATAAGTGGCGTAGAAGGATCATTAGGGCTACTGAACTTAGCAGAGCTACCAATGGTGCAATACCACCGGTAGTCAATGCGGTGAACAGGCCAGAAAAAACCATTACACGCACTGACAGCAGGTCTGAGCCCTTCGGGAAGTTGATCATGCTAACTCCTTAAAAGGTTCTTGCCGTCTGCTTGATGAGATGGGGGCAAGAATTACAGACCCGTGGCACTTTCATCTTTAGAAGCAGTTACTCCGGCTGCCACGACCCAACTGCACGTTTAGGCTTTTAGCCAAATCGTTACTCCATAATACCTAGCTAAAGTATCCTATAGGTATCCTGGAAAATTTCAAAACAACTTAATTTAATGCAAGTCATTGATAAATTGGTGGCCCCTGCTGGACTTGAACCAGCGACCAAGCGATTATGAGT
>Ga0129313_1002223_pt1 | contig 10539 bp, 6 predicted proteins | sample O1105metagenome_FD_94436 | JGI IMG/M metagenome (GOLD analysis project Ga0129313, IMG submission 94436) | Orangutan group fecal microbial communities from fecal samples from Wisconsin, USA - O1105 metagenome | ecosystem: Host-associated > Mammals > Digestive system > Large intestine > Fecal... | reverse complement strand
ACCATGCCGGAAGCTGTCAGCGTATTGAACGGCGAGTTCGCCGCCCGGATCGAACAGATCAAGGCAGAGAACCCGCATGACGAACTGGATATGGACAACGCCGGCAGCGCCGCCATGATCTCCAACTGGCGGGATGTGCTGGCTGTTTATGCTGTGCGGACCACCACGGACAACGCTTCGCCGGATGAGGTCGTCACGCTGACAGAAGAAAAAATGGAGATCCTTCGTGAAATCTTCTGGGACATGAACACCATTACTTATTGGACGGAAATAGTACCAGGCGGCAAAGATGAAGCGGATACGGTCATTTTGCATATCACCGTCACAATAAAAACGCACCTGCAAATGGCGGATGAGTATCGATTCAACACAGAACAGCGCAGACTGTTAGAGGAACTCATGCAGCCGAAATATCAGGAACTGTTCATGGCTTTGACGGGAAGTTATCAGAATATCGAACTCAGCCCGGAGAATGTGGCGAAAATTATGGAGAATCTCCCCGCCGACCTTAGTGCGGAACGTAGGCAAGTTGTGCTGACGGCGTATCAACTCTTGGGCAAAGTCCATTATTTCTGGGGAGGAAAATCTTTGGTGATCGGTTGGGACAGCCGCTGGGGAATGCCGATGAAAGTTACAGCCGAGGGAAGCTCCACCACCGGCACCGTGCGGCCCTTCGGACTGGATTGTTCGGGAATGGTGGATTGGGTGTTCTACAACCAGTCCGGTGGACAATACGTCATTGGGCATGGCGGCGGGGCCGCCGCACAGCACAGCTACTGTGCTGATATTCCATGGAGCGATGTCCAGCCGGGAGACCTTGTATTTTATCCAGGCGACAGCCATGTCGGTATTGTCTGCGGCTTTGACAGCAGCGGTAATATCATGGTTATCCACTGCGCCAGCGGCTACAACAATGTAGTCATTACCGGCAAGGAAGGATTTGTTTCCGTTGGCAGACCTTTTTACTACAGTAAATAGCGTCAGGGGCTGTCTCAGAATGTTTGTTCTGGGATAGCCCCTATTTATTTTGGTGTATCGCAACACATTATGCTTATTGAGAGAACAAGAGCATACCATTTATTTGGCATGGCTATCGCATCTTCGGTACGCTTTCGAATTTTTGTTCAAAGACCCTTTAGAAAATATTTTGCTGTGGACATTATGAATGGAGAATAGATTTTCATAGACGGGATTGCCCGCTTATGATTTTAACATATACCCTGCCTACCGGCTTCTTGCCATGACCTTCAATAATTTATCCAATATTTCTTTGGCGGCCCAAAAATCATTATCCGGTAAACGAGCAAGGCGGTCCGTAATGAAGCGGAGCGCATCAGCCCGATCACTCTCCTTGACGCTGACCTCACCAAATAAGATTGTATCAGCGGGAACGGACAGCAACGTACAGAGTTGCTTTAGCGTGGGCAGAGACACTCCAACAGCGCCGCACTCGATTGCTGAGATGTGTTTGACACCAAGACCGATCAGCTCTGCCAACTGTTCCTGCGTTAAGCCGGTACTTTCTCGGATGCGCTTTACATTTTGGCCAATTTCAAGATTGATCTGCTTCTTTTCCTTCATAGCGACACCACCTCTTTTTGTTAGTTTATCTAATGGCGGTGTTGACTATAACCATTTATATTTATTATAATACATAATAAAAACAACGTTACATACGGATGGGGAAAAGGAGCGTGGGGATGAACACTTGCTTTTTCATTGGACACCGGGATACGGGAAGCGAGGTCCATACGGCATTAGCCGATGAGGTTGAGCACCATATTACATCATATAACGTTACTTCCTTTTTTGTTGGTCATTATGGGAACTTTGACCGCATGGCGGCAGCGGCAGTCATAGAGGCAAAGAAACACCATCCGGAAGTGACGCTGACGCTGCTCCTGCCATATCATCCCTTTGACCGCCCCATTCCCCAACCGGAGGGGTTTGACGGAACCTTTTACCCTCCGGGAATGGAACGAGTACCTAAACGCTTTGCGATTGTCCGGGCAAACAGGTACATGCTGGAGCACAGTACCCATCTGATTGCCCATGTGTGGCACATATCCAACGGCTCACGTGAGATCTGGGAGGCGGCGCAAAAACGCAAGGCCCTTGGGTTGATTTGTGTTACTAATTTAGCTGATACAACACAGCGGATGATTTGATATGGGCTGGAAGTCCGTCTCAGATTTGCCCCTGCATCCAATATAGTATTCATAAATGAATAGAACCGAGCGGAAACTCCGACCTGCCGCAAAAAGGCAAAAACAGAACAAACGTTCGATAAAATGGCTATGATTTCAAGGGTTTCTAAGAAAAATTTGCTTTTGGGCACCCTAATTCGGGGAAATTAGGGTTAACAAAAGGGGGAATCCATGGTATAGGAATCTTGAAAGGGAATCGCTATGCAGCGAAACTGACTGAACAGGAAAACACATAAAACGCTAAAGGGGTACCCCTTTAGGTTGGAGTTTAACTCCAACCTAAGAGTCTTTGCCAATGTATACGCCGTGGCGATTGGCCCCGTTCGACCGTTCCTTACAGCATACCCAGCAGCATTTTTTCGAGGCAAAAGTTTGGAAGGCAAGAGGGAGGAATGCAGATGGCCCAGACGAAGAAAACGGCAGCCTACCGGGTTGTCACCGATTCCGAAGGCGGCAGGATCTTTCGCTTCTGCTGCGACATCTCCGGCGAGCTGGGCTGTGTGACCCGCCCCATCCATGCGGACACGGAGGAAGCGGCACTGGAGATCGCGTGGGAACAGGAGGGTAAGTGGGAGTTCAACCATTGCCCCAAATGCGGGAAGTACGTATCCTCCGCTATGTTCAATGTCAACGCCAATCTGTGTACAGACTGCGCGCCGTGGGAGGCAGATTTTCCGGATTTCTGTCATCAATGCGGCATCAGGCTGAGAGATTCGGAAGCCTACTTCTGCCCCAACTGCGGGGCAAGACTGCAAGTGGGCGGCACAAACGGGAAGGAGGGAACGTCGGAATGACCGACTACGAGTTGCAGACAAGAAAAGCCTTACGCAGGGTGGTGCTGCTGGAATATGGCTTCGGCCCGGAGACCATGCGGCGGCGTAAGATCTGTCCTAACTGTGGTAGAGCCAACAACTCCCAGGAGACCCATTGCGCCGACTGCGGCGTGACACTGCCAGAAAAAACGCTTTACGATTTCTACCGTTCCCGTCACCGTTGCTGCCCCGGCTGCGGCATAGCCGTCACCAACGTGGCACAGTACTGCCCCGAATGCGGGAAACGGCTGCCGAAAGCTGTTCAGAGAGGGGAGACGGCGGTATGAGTATTTTCCGAAAGCGGGACCCGCCCGCAAACGATCCCAGAGCTGAACCTGTCTTGCCGAATGTGGCGGTGTGCTTCACCTCGCCATTCAGAACACGCCGTGCGGCGGACTGGTTGAGAAATCTGGGCGGCTGTCGGCCAATAGGCGTCCTCTCTGATGACTGTGGCGACGTGGCCTGGCAGTGTGATACCGAGCAGGCGGATCTCCTGTTGCTGGAAACGGACTTTTTCAGCGATATGGAGGACCCCAAGGATGTTTCCTCTCGTTGTGATATCGCCATCGAGGTTCGGCGAAAGCTGCCGGATTGCCGCGTCTATCTTATCTGTGAGGACGGACACCCGGAAAAGCTGGCCGCGCTGGAAAAGGCCGTGGAACTGAAGCTCATCGACGGTTACTGCATCGGCGACCTTTCCGCGCAGCAGATGCGCGCATGGCTCGACGAGACGAAGGAAGTAATGAAGGCAGTGGCCCGCCCGCTGTAACTCTGAATGCAGGAGGAAGAAAAAACATGAGAAAACGAATTACCAGTTTGCTGCTGACGCTGGTCATGCTGCTCTCCCTCGTGCCCGCCATGGGCGTGACGGCGAGCGCCGCGGATGATACATTTTACGAACAGGTCTCCATCAGGCGCTATCGTGCGTTTTGGGACTATCTCCGCTCGCCCGATTCAAGAGAGCTCGTACTGGACACAGACATCAATTATACGCTGAGCAGTGAGGACGAAGAAATTGAGGTGCGCCGCAACCAAAGGCTGGACCTGAACGGCCATAAGATCAGGATCGACGCAACCAAGCGGGCGGTGTTTTCCTCCCTGATTACAATTTACGACGGCGAACTCACGCTGTACGACAGTAAGGGCGGCGGCGAGATCGCGGTTGAATTTGCGATGGACAGTAAGGAGCACAGCATCATCAAGATATTTCCCAACAGCGGAGCGTATCCCAAATTCACAATGAACAGCGGCACGCTGACAAGGCTGAATCCGATAGAAACGCGCGCCCTAGGAAGCAACGGCTGTGTCAGTGACAGTATTAATAGCAGAGTCAAGGACGGTGAGCCGCGCCCGCAGATCACGATCAACGGCGGCACGATCAACTGCCCGTACAGCTGGGACAGGAGCAAGCCGCTCCCCATATATTCGTCTCAGTTTATGCCGACGGCGCTGCTGCTGCGCGAATCGAAGCTCACGGTCAACGGCGGTACCTTCAACGGCATGGTCTGGATAGAAGATCTGACGCAGAAAAAGGGCGAAACAGAGCCGCGCGTTTTCCTCAACGGCGGTGTGTTCAACTCCTCGTTCGTGGTGCAAGACGTCCCGAAGGATGTGACGCGGATCATTATAGACGGGGCGCGCTTCAACGATGGCCTTTATGTTGGCAACAGCAACTCAGGAAGGACATACAATGTGGGGAGCAAGCCGGCGCTGCTGATCAAAAGCGGTGTATTCGACTCGCCCGATGAGAAACCCAAGCTCGACATTTACGCTGTGATCGGAGAGAGTACGGAGAACGCCATGAAGTGCTTCCCGAACAGCGCGATAAAGATGAACGGGAAGATCTATACCTCCGAGAACCTTGGCTTGCTCGTGAAAAATGGCAGGTATGATTACTTCAACTCGAAGACGCCCATCGAGGTCATCGGCAGAGCGTGGGACCTGAAGGAGGTCCTGCTGGACGGCAGCCCCATTGCAGTGCCCAACATCCGCGACGGCGCCGCCTTCACGAAAGCCAACGTGCCGGTCTACACGGTGAGCACGCTCGGTACGCACGAGCTGGTCTACCGCTGGTATGACCTTGCGAAGGAGCTCCGTGACGCGGGCTGGTACTATGAGATCGAATGCGGGCGCGGGCCGAGATTGCCCAATATCTACAACGGCAGCTATACCATCGCGAACGGCATCTGCGAGTGGCGCTACCGGCTGCCGAATACGCCTGCCAACATCGATGCGGGTCAGATGGCCTTCACGATCAGCCTGCGGCACGCCACAGACCCCACCAGTATTGTTTGCGCAAACCAGTACCTCCTGCGCTATCAGGTGGTGCAGGACAGCGCGCAGGTCATCACCGCGGGGCGGCTGAACATGAGCGGCGGCGACATCATCCCCTCGGATGCGGTCAGCGTGAACAATGTCACCCGCGGCGCGTGGGAGAACCGCTTCACCGTGTCCGCACAGACCAATTGGTCGCTCAGCGGCGATACGCGCAGCAAGACGGTGACGCTCAAGGCCGCGAACGGCTACCGCTTCTTGAGTGCGTCCGACTTCTCCGTGGAGGGCGCGAACTGCGTCACGGCGAAGAGTTCGTCCGTTTCGGCCGACGGAAAGACCTGCGTGGTGCGGGTGGAAGCACGTGTGTGCCGCCTGCTCACGCACATTGCGGGCGAGCTGGAGAACTTCTACGATGACAGAACCTTTGCCGATGTAAGCGTCACGTCATTAGAGCCGAGCAAGTACCGTATTGAGATCTATACTGCCGTTGAGAGAAGCTTTGGGGAGGTGTCCCCCGTTACTCAAATTGACGGAAGATCCTGGTATTATTTCTTCTTGGATATTTACCCCGAGCCCGGCTATGCCGTGCGCAGCAATTCGAAGGTGGCAGTCTTCTGCAGCGGCGGCTATTGGTCTGACGGGAGCGCGATGGAGGAAGAGCTGTACACGGCGATATACGGCGACTGGTACTGCGAAGACAGCGGCCAATATTATGGCGAGTACTGGTGCATTGGCAGAAATGCGGCAAATACGGAATATGTCGGCATAGACCCGCGCTACGAGAGCGCCGCGCGCACGCTGGATCTCAGCATTAAGATGCCCGTGGCGGGCGAAAGCCCCACGGAAGCGAGCTATCAGCGCATCAGCGGCCTGCCCTCCGATGTCAGGGTGAGATATTTTGAATGGAAGATGCAGGGCGACACGGTCTTTCAGGCGGGGAAAGAGTACGAACTCAGCATCTCCCTCGAGATCCCGAAGCAGCGCCCCAATACCGTGTGGCCGCAGGACTACAAGACCACGGACGTGTATATCAACGACATGAGCGCATGGGAATACGTCTCCCCATGGAACACGTGGGGCGGCTCGGATGACGGCACAGCCAAAGCAGCGGTGTATAACTGGGGCGCGCTCATACCGTACACTGTCCCCGGCGGGAATGGCGGCGCTGTCTACGGCAAGGTGCAGAGCTACAACCCGAACGCTGCCGCCACGGTGAAGCTCGTGCAGAACGGCGCGGTGAAGTACACGGTCACGACCGCAACGAGCAGCGGCAGCGGTCAGACGACGAAGACCTTCCGCATCCTGAATGTCACCCCCGGCAGGTATGATCTCGTCGTTTCGAAGCCCGGCCACCTGAGCTGCACGGTCAAGGGCGTGATTGTCGCAAACGGCGAACTCGACCTCACAAAGCACAGCAATGCGGCAATCCGGAACATCACGCTGCCCGCGGGTGACGTGAACGGCGACGGCATCATCAACGAGGACGATCTGAACATCATCTGGCTGCCGGCAAATTACCTCAAGAATGCCGATGATTCCGGGGTGAATGCCCTTGCCGATGTGAACGGCGACGGCATCATCAACGAAGACGATCTGAACATCATTTGGCTGCCGGCAAATTATCTCAAATCTTCTGCCATTCATTGTGAGGTGAACTACAAAAAGTAAAGGAGGAAGCTATCATGAGAAGGAGACGATTATTATCAGGCTTGATGATTGTTGTCATGCTGCTGAGTCTTTGCGTGACGACGGCAGCGGCGGACGATGCCCCAAGCCCGCCCGCCGCGGAGACGGTGGCGGAGACCCCCACCCCTGAACCGCTGGATCTGACTGAGGAACCCGAAAGTGGGCAGCCCGAAAGTGGACAGCTTGAGAACGAGCAGCCCGAGAACGGGGGAACCACTGAGGGAACCACCCAGGGTACCACCCAGGGAACCAACGAGGAGACCAACGGGGGAACCACCGAGGGAACCACCGAGGGAACCACCCAGGGAACCACCGGGGGAACCACCGAGGGAACCACCGGGGAGCAGCAGCTCCAGCAGGAGACCCTGCCGCCCCCGACCCTGGTGAGGAAGGCCCCCCAGCTGGCGGCGGGAGATAAATACGGCTATGCCAGCTTTCAGTTCCGTCAAAGCGGCGTGAAAGCGATCTATCTCCATAGCGGTGAATACATCAATGACTGCAAAGGCGACACGGTCCCTACCATGTGGCAGTCGACCGACCAGTACCCTGATATTTACGACTTCATCCGCAACGGCCCCTACAAAGCCCTTCACTATCAAGGCTTTCTCTATCTCAAGGGCGAGCTGGACCTGCACGGCGCCAACCTCAATGTGGATCAGATGAAGCTCGGCTTTGGCATTTCGCCGAAGATCCAGGTGCGGGAAAACGCCAGCCTGTATAACAGCGACAGCCTGATCTACTCCTACGACACCGGCGTCGAGATCTTCCTCCCCACCGGCAAGAAGCTGGAGCTGAACGCTGTGCGCCCCGGCCTCGGCAACCAACTGTACCCCGGCGCCATTCGGGCCGCCGGCGAAGTCACCATCACCGGCGGCGGCACGCTGGACATCACCTACACCCTCACCAGCACCGGGTCCGGTACGCCCCGTACTCTGTTCGGCATTTACGGCGGCGAAGGTGGTGTCACTCTCCGCGGAAACGAATATGATGGCACCGGCCCCACCGTGAACATCAAGATGGACAGCGGCGTCTTTGGTCCCGAGGCCAACGATGTTGTCGGCATCTGGTCCAGCGACGACCTCATCATCAAGGACGACTCCAAGGTGAAGATCGAGATGCTCGGCCACAAGCTGGGGCAGACAGACAACGAAGCAGATGTCAACTGGGCCATCCACGCCAAGCGGCTGGAGCTGTTGAACAACGCCTCGCTGGAGATCCTTTCCCACAAGAATGTCATCCACGACATTGTTCTGACCGCCGAATCGGGTGACGTCCTGAAGGTGGACACCACCGGCTTCCTGAACATCAGGAACAAGGGCAACATTCAGCGCTACGACGAAGGCACATGGCAGCACCTGCAAAACGACTACCCCAAGTCCAACATCCATCTCCTCAAAGGCAGTGCGCAGGGTGCCAAAGCCAAGATCATCAGGGCCGAGAAGGGCGTGAAGATCGAGTCCTTCTCCTACCACATCGACAAGTGGTATGATCAGCTCAACGACCCCGAGCAGGGAAACTGGAACTGGGCCATCAGCGGCACCGACGGGGACCCCGAGCTGGGTACGAATATGTACCGCGGCAACCGCCGCATCGACAACATTGTCCAGGTCGATAGCACGACCAGCATCTACACCTGGGGCAGCATGGAGTATATCTATGAGCCGCAGGGTGTGGTCACCGTGCAGAAATCCAACGGCCTGGTCATGGGCTGGCATGCGCCGGAGGGCAATCCTCAGGGCAGCAGCCTCTACTATGCCAAGGTTCTGGAGCCGAATTTCAACGACATCCATATCCTGCGCAAGGGCGAGAGCCTGACGCTGGTCGCGCCCGATGGTAAGGGTACCTTCCTCTATTGGTATGACGCCCAGAACCCGGAGGGCAGCGCGAACGGCACAAGCTGGAAGAATCTCACCCAGAAATTCACCAATATCCAGCGGGATATGACGCTGGTGCCGGTGCGCGACCCCATGACGGCAGGGCCAACCCTGAGCGATGTGGGCTACAGCGTGCAATGGGACAAAGGCGTCACCAAACAGACCCGCTACGCCTATCAGGACATGACCTTTGCGAAGGCGAACGACATCATCTCCACCGGCGGATACAGAGTTATGCTGGTGCCCGCGCAGCTGCCCGCGTACGGCGAGAAAACCTATGCCGTCAAGGACCTGGATGGCAGCCCCCTCATGAGCCTGCGCAGCGCCCGGCTCTATGCCGATAAGAATGCCTTCGGCGGCACAGATGAACTGGGTAACTGGCACTTCAACATCCCGCCGGGGCGCTATCGCATCGCCTGCATGGACGATGATTCCAACCACTGCTTCATCAGCAAGCCCTTTACCTTTGATCCGCCTGTCGCCCCGCCGTACATCAGCCCCATCACCAAGATTGAGGACACCGGCGGCACCAAAACCGTGACCATCACGGCGGAGCGGGAGGCAACCATCCGGTACAGCCTGTGGGACTACGCCAAGAACACCTGGGGAGGCTACAATGACTATAGCGACCCCTTTGATGTGACCGTCACCTCCGCACAGGATGTGCGCATCGAGGCCTACGCCGGCGCCCCCATACTGAACAGAAGGTCCGAGGTGCGCTATGCCGTGCGGCCCACCGGTGTTCCTACCGTGAAACACGGCGATACGGTGGTCAGCGACGGCATCGGGCGGTACTTCTACGGCTCGATCGACCTGACGGTGGAGGCCCCCGAGGGCTACGAGGTCTGGTATCTGGAAGGCTATGAGCCGTATGAATCCGACGGCGTGCTACATGGCACCAAGGTGGAGAACGGCAAGGTCACCATCACCGACATCGGCTCGCACGGTATCCTCTACTTTAAGCTGGCCAAGGCCTTTACCGTGGACGGCGTGACATACCGGAAATTGAGCCATCAGGAAACCTCGGTCCATCTGACGAAGCTGGAGACCCTGCCCGCCCCGAAGGTGACGGTGAAGACCAAGGACGGCGGCCAAACGCTGATCCCATCCGGCAACACCTACACCATGACAGAGAACGTCGTAACGGTGACGCTGGAACCGAATGGGAACTGGCCCCTCGACGCCACCATAGCCTACGACACCAACGGCAACGAGACCCCCAGACTCTCGACGAGCTACACCACGCCCTTTGATGTGCGCGGTGCGGGTACTATCGCCGTGTTCACCCTCGTCCCCAATGCGGACGGCGGGTACGACTACGAGCGCGCGGCGTATACCTTCAAGCTGGCGGAGAATCTGCAAACGGTGCCGGTTTCGACCTATGGCGGCAAATGCACCGCCTATTATATGAACGAAAGCGGTGATTGGACGCAAATCACCGGCGACGGCCGTTACCTCAAGGTCGGCACAAGGGTACGGGTCGTACCGAACCCGCCCTCCGGGCAGGTATTCAAGAAGTGGGAGATCGGCACTTATTCAGAATATAGTATTTGGGAAAACACCATAGGCTGCCCATATAACCCCGAGCTGATCTTCCATGTGCCGAAGCCTATTAACGATTATAACAACAAGCCCAAGACATTGATGATAACGGCGACGTTTGCAACGGCTGCCCAGGCAAACATT